>JGI26060J43896_10000006_pt1 | contig 95901 bp, 87 predicted proteins | sample MarorgKNORR_S2LV_6_FD_43896 | JGI IMG/M metagenome (IMG submission 43896) | reverse complement strand
TCATCATCCCAGTTTTCGACAGATCTTGAAAGAAGATAGAACATTTCTCTGAACATAAGTTGCCCAAGTAGTGACTCTGGTGGCTTTGTATGGCTGGAATTGAAATTAGCCTTTCGACATTCATTCCATAACAGCCTAACGGAAAGACATCCGTTGCTAATATATGGTGAAAGACCTGTAGTACTAGGCTCTAAAGGATTACCTTGCTCATTTGTAGAAACTGAGTGTGGCTTACTAAAATCATTAACAAAATTATGCGAATCAGAAACCTTCCTCTTCAGTCTAACCAGAGCTTCATTTTCGCCACCTAAGAAATAATGCGTACCTGTTTCTAAATTCGAATCTATTTTCATTGCTTCTTGCTGTAAATCAGTAAAAGGAATATAATATTTCGACAAAATATCGTTGTTTGCTAAAGATTGCATCACATTAATATTAGGTTTAATCTGCTTTGGAGGAGCAAGTGATTCTCCAACAAGGTATCCATCTGGGTCTGTCTCAAGATTATTTGCGAATATCTTATCAATGTCCTTCAATGATTTTGGATTAATAAAATCCTCAGATCGTATCACTTTTTCAATGTCCAGGATAGTGCTAACTGCGGGGAATACCTTTGTTTGAATACTTGAATCAGATAAGAGAAGTTGTATTTCATCCATACTCTTGAGACCCTCGGGTTCTGAGCAAAAATCACATAATAACCATGTTATTTCTGTATCCAACATTTCGAATATTGATTTAAAAATCTCTACAGCATTACCAGAAAAAATAAGAATTCCAGATTGCAATTTTTCTTCTAAATTCCGATTTAAGCCTAATATCGACTCATAAAGGAACTTTTTCCTGTTAACTGTCGGACTATGGTTACTTTGATTGACCCATTTATCATCTAATATGTAGATTGGAATAATTGTATCGATTCCATCACAATCGGACGCCCAACTCAGTACAGGGTTATCATGCAGCCTCAGTATATTCCGAAACCAAACAATAGCCGTACTCATGTATTAAATCCATTTCCACATGGCTTTTAATATTCTGTATTAAAATTAATGGCCATGTTCAATCAAACCAGAAATATCCATAGCAAATAATATCAAAGTCAGTATTATTGCACCTAATAAGACATTAAGCATTGCTTTCTTACCTGTTTCCGGATTATGGATATCAGGAAGAGTATCTACTGTTGCGACATAAAGGAAGGTACCTGCAGAGAATAGCATAGTCAAACCGATAATATGAGTTTCTAAATCTTCAAGAGCATAGAATGCAAGTAGAATCATTACAGGAGTAGCTAGTGAAAATATCAATACGTCACGAATAGAATCATTACGATATTCTCTCTCATGCATAGAAAATACTCCAAGACTGAAAGCAGCAGGACCCTTATGTATCAATACTGCAAGAGCTACAGCAGCAGTCACAGTTACACTGCCAGATGCTGCTGCTGCCCCAATCGCAATACCATCAGTTGCCGCGTGAAGCGTTAGTCCGAATAGTAAAAGCCATCCCGATGAACTATGATGTATATGTCCATGATTATGCTCAAGGTCATGATCATGATGCTCTTCATGAACTGCATGCCCTATACCAGACCCTTCAAGGATAAGCATGAGCAAGAAACCACCAAGTATTGCTCCCCCTAATAGTAAGCCACTAGTATGTTCATCTTCTTCCTCATGAATTTCATCATGAGAATGGCTGGTGATTAATTCTTCAATTTCTTCCAATCCTACTGTGGCATTAATTTCACCATCTTCTACTTCTTCTACTACGTGAAGTACTGATTCCGAGAGTAATTCATCAGTAAGATCTTCATCACTATGAGTGGATTCCTCTTCAGAATGTGCATCATGACCTCCAGCTAATTCTTCGATTTCTTCTATCGCCTGAGATGCATTAATATCTCCATGATCGACTTCTAACATCACCAGAGCTATGGAACCGGCTAATCCATCTTCATCGCCATGAGAATCGTGTTCATCATTAGTAGCAAGTTCGAAACCTTCTGGAATCACAACTAACGCTGCAGATGCAAGGATTATCCCCGCTGCGATTCCTGTCATTATCTTTAATTTGTTTGCATCTTCCTTTATTTTTGATAAAACCGGTATTAAACCACAGATAAGAGCGACCATTAAAGTTAGTGCAACATACATTAGCGGGAGTTCTGCCATACCCTTCCGGTAATTAATAAGTATTTAAGAAATGTTATTAATTGTTACTAACAATTCAACAAATATTATTAATTCGATGACAATGCGAGTATCATGAGTCGAATACTCTCATTTAGTACTGACAAACAATTCGCCGAGCAATTAGAAGATCTAGTGAAGAAAAGCGGGTATAATAATCGTAGTATGTTTCTCAGAGACGCCAGTATTCATTTTTGTGATGCAATGACTAGGGGAGATATATATTCAATGGTTGATACAATTGAAGTTGAGGGGACAATGGTTATCTATTACCAGCATAGTGTTGAAAATAAACTTCTGGAATTAAGGCATTCTCATTCAATCGAAATTTCATCTTACAGCCATAATTGCTTAGTTTCGAGTCATACTTGCGTAGATACTATGCAAATTAAAGGAACAGCATTATTAATTCGTGAAGCGATACAAAAATTGCAAAATACAAATGATATAGATAGGGTTGAATTTATTGCAGCACCAGTAAGAGAAGAAGGTTGTTGCTAAAATTACTCACTTCACTCTTCCATATATTTTGCAATGATTTCTGAAAGTTTAATTGAACCGAAATTATGACTGTCCTCACTTGCATTAGGGTCAGGATTATCGCCAACAAGAAATCAAGAGTAAAGAGGTATAATGATTATATCTATTCCTCGTTGCGATGGAAAATATGAGTAAACTAAAAAGTACTATATTGATTATTATTATGTTAGCATCGGTTCTTGCAGGATGCACCTCCACTGATACATCGGATTTAGACCAACAGATAGTTGATTTACAGCAATCAAATGATAATTTAACCGCTGAATTAGAATCATCTAACGAAAATATCGCCTTGATGAGTAGTATTACATTAGATCTACAAGAAGCGCTATCTGACGCAAATATCTCGTTATCCGAATTAAATATTCAATTATCTGATAAAGAAGTAGTAATGATATCTTTGACTTTACAAAGAGATACTTTACAAAATGATTTGGATGCGGCTATTGAATCAAATTCATCTATGATTTCATCACTAGAATCTCAATTAGAAATATTAAATCTGGAAATTTCACTATTATCCTCTGATATTTCAGAACTAAATATCCAATTAGAATCTGAACAAGTAGTAATTTCAGATCTCACTAACTCATTGAATGCACTATCTGATTCTGTAACTAAATTGACATACCAACTCTTTACTGACACTCAAGGTTGTTCAATAAACAATCCAACTCCTAAAATGAAGATTGGTTTTGATGATGGCTCAGGGCCTGGTTCAGCTGATGATGGGATATTGCAAGGCTCGGAAGTTTCCATGATTTTTGGCGCATGTTCTGAAGAAACAGGGCAAGTTGCCAATATCGGTTCATCATCTAATCCAGGAATTTCAAAAATGGTTGAGATGGGGGATAATCTATACTTTACTGCTGATGATGGAATACATGGTAATGAACTATGGAAAACAGATGGAACTGTCGGAGGTACTTCGATGGTAGTCGATTTGTCACCACCAATGTGCTCTACCTGTCAGAATATGGATTCAGATATTGTGGAATTAGTGGCTGGAGATTCAAAATTATTCTTTAGTAGTACAGTACAAAGTGCAGGCGTGCCTGATTTTGTAAGAGAGTTATTTGTTAGTGACGGTACTGCTTCTGGTACTCAATTAGTAATGGATATTTTTGATTGTCCATTAAGTTCTGGGGAAATAACATTTAATTATGAAGGAGTCAATTCTCTACTAGTCTTGCCAGGCTCAAGTTTTGGTACTGCTGGACAAGATCGTGTTGTCTTTTCTGCATTCCATTGTTCATTAACAAATTATGTTTGTTTTGGTGAAGAACCATGGATATCTGATGGAACATTAGCCGGAACTAGAGAAATGGCAAATATTCGAATCGGAGATACTCCAATGAATACACAAGATGGACAAGGAGTACTAATTGATGATGTAGGTAGCCAGCCGAGAAGCTTTTTCCAATCAGGTGACAAGGTTTATTTTACCGCTGACGATAATAATTCAGGCAGAGAACTTTGGAAAATTGATACTTCACGTGCTAGTTCAGGTGCGACATTAGTAAAGGATATAAATTCAGGATCAGATGATAGTATTGATTTAGAAACTGTAACTGAATTCGTTAAAATGAATGAAAATATATTTTTTACAGCAGATAATGGCAACAATGGTATTGAATTATGGAAAACAAATGGTTTCGGATTAGGGACGACTATGGTTAAAGATATTAATTCAGGTTTTAATAATAGTAATCCTACTGAACTTACTTTAGTTGATAATGTATTATACTTCACTGCTTATGATAGTACAACTGCAGCAACTGAACTATTTCAGAGTGATGGGACAAATATGGGGACCATCATTCTAAACTCAGCCATCAGTAATCCTGAATGGCTCACAGCTGTTGAGAATACGCTATTCTTCTCAGCATATAATGATTTAACGGGAGTTAATTGTCTATGGAATAGTGATGGTACAAGCTCTGGGACAGGGTTTGTTGATATCACCGTGAATCCACAACAAATTATTTCTTCTGATGATTTAATTTATTTCACACATGGGAATCAACTATTATCACATGATGGCATTACAAGTATTGTTGACTCAGGACCAGCAATAGAAAATCTAGTTTTATTGGGCGATGTACTATTCTATACTCATAACAATTATCTGTATTATCATTCATCAAATCATGGTGAATTCATTACAATATAAATATAATTTAAATATTTTATTACAATAATTAGAATTAGTCATCTTTTCTATTCCTTATTGAGTCTTAAGACTCTAGGCAATATTATTGCAGTTAAAAATCCAATCAATATAATAGAAATTAGTAATATATCATTTAACATATCAGCAGTATCCTGGTAGCGAGAAATATTAGGAAATGAATCTGTGTTATCTCCAACGCCATCGCCATCTGAATCTAACCAGTCTCTGGAATCTAATGGAAAAATATCAACATTGTCAGAATAACCATCAGAATCAGTATCTGAATTTTTTGAGTCTGTTCCAATCTGAATCTCAGTAATATCAGATAATAAATCATTATCATCGTCAATATCTTCATTATCCCCTAAGCCATCATTATCAAAATCTGACCATTCTGTAGGATCGAGAGAGAAAATATCAATTTCATCAGGCCATCCATCATCATCATCATCAATATCGATTGCATTACATACACCATCACCAATTATTACATCAGGCATATCGTCATCAGTTCCATAGATTCCATCAGCACCTGGGCTTGTTTCGGTATCAATAGGCATGACATTAGCATTTCTTGCATCACCCATACCACCTGCATTAGCACAGATAACTTCTGTAACATCTAACCAACCGTCGCCATCGTCGTCAAGATCACTGTTATCACCATATCCGTCACCATCAAGGTCGAGTTGTTCGCTTGGATCCATTGGGAAAGCATCGTCAAGATCGATTATTCCGTCGTTATCGTCATCACTATCAGTAGCATCGCAATCATTGTCACCATCATTATCTGCTGGAACTGAAAATGCATCCATTGGGTCAGAACCACAGTTTGGCTCGATTGAATCTAACCATCCGTCACCGTCATCGTCTGTGTCAACTATGTCACAGACCATGTCACCATCGAAATCATCTGGTACTGAAGTTGAATTACGCCCATCACTTTCACAAGCTAATTCTTCTGCATCAGTCCATGAATCACCGTCATCATTCAGATCAGCGTTGTCTCCAATACTGTCACCATCGAAATCTGCCCATTCATTTGGATTTTTAGGGAACATATCGTCAAAATTATCATATCCATCGCCATCTTCATCAAGAACAGGATCGATTCTAACAACTTCGTTTCTTCCATGATCAACATAGTACAAGTGACCTTCAGGACCGATTTCAATACCCATTATGGAAGATGCTGAGGTGATGATTGTGTCTACTTCAACAGCACTTTTCCCATCTGTGCTCAGCTTGTAAGAAACGATGCTATTATTTCCATTCAGTGACACAAATAATTGATCTCCATCAAGAGCGATCCCCGAGGGGCTGCTCATCCCTCCATCGAGTACCCCCCATTCTACTTCTGTAATACGTGAATATTCAGAAAGGGTTTCCAGCCTAGAAGGGTCATCCATTATGTCTTGAGTTTGGTAGGTTGTATCATCAGTATTCACCCAGATAACACGATTTGCACCTGCATCTGAAATGTAAAGAATACCTGTTTCCTTGTCGAGAACCATGTGTCCCGGAATCCCATAGGAATGAGTTAATTGAATATCGGAATACCTTCGAACTACACCATCTGAGTGGTAATGCCCTCCAGTATCATGGTCGGACATGAAATCATACATTACAAGTTCTCCATAGTATCCATCATTATACCAATATACGTTATCATAGTCATGAGCGATTCCTACACCAAAAGGAGATTCATGAAGCATGTCTATATGACTTCCCAGAAGTCCATCTTCATTATTTTGATTCTCAACAGCAAAATGGTCAAGAGATGAGGGCCATAGTGCAGGCCCCATGAAATTATTCGGAGAACCCTGTCCATTGTATGTGTTTCGTGATTCTTGAGCAGAACCCCATTGCCAGTCAAACTCTGGATGATAAGAACCAAATGAAATAGCACTTACTTCTTCCAAGAAATGGTTTCGATTCACGTCCAGTCGAGTTTCTGAATTCTGGTTTTCTAATCCTGTATTATGGACTATTGTNATACTGTCAGTAGCCTTATTTGCTATCCACAGCTCATTAGATCTTCCGGGATGGAACTCCAAATCTGTAGGATTAGACAAACTGTCTGTTGAATCAGCGATTACTACCTCTTCGAAACTGTAACCAAATTGTGGTACATATGCTGCTTCGGAAGCACCTACTGCACCAGATGGCAGATAAAGTATTAAAATTGCTATCAATAGTACAGTGACTCGTTTATTTGCCATATATTTTGTTTTTTTCCAATTACTTAAGATATGTTCCATTAGATGTTTACCAGATAGTAGACATGTAATATTCTAAAATTTCATATAACTATATGATAAAGTCCAACGTTGATTACATTACTATCCTTATTATGAATATTAATTGAAAATGAATTATCGAGTTTTGATATGTTCCTCGTACCATTGATAGCAAGGGATTTGCCAGCATATCGTGCACAGCGCTAGAGGTAATGCAACGCCCTGATAATAATATATCGGATCTTCAGTGAATAGATAGAGGAAACTCAAAACTAGTGGTTGATTAACTATCCATCCAAATAATGGGCGCAGAGCGACCTTGGATGCGAGGTACATAACGGGCGGGCCCAAACATTGTAGTTAAGATGTTTACTCTACAATCAAGACCTTTTCTAATTCATTAGGTTCATGAGCCCAAACTCGATGGAACACCATGGTAGATGAGATTACGAACCGACTTGATGGATGTACATCTCCATATCTACTCCAGCACTCCTCCAATCCAGTTTATTGGCAACCATGGGATCAGAAAGCTATCGAACTGGCTAAGAAACTAGATCGACCCCTACTCATATCCATCGGGTACGCAGCCTGTCATTGGTGTCACGTCATGGAGCATGAATCATTCAATGACGAGCATATGGCTAAACAGATGAATGAATCACTTATCTGTATCAAGGTCGATCGCGAGGAGAGTCCGGATGTTGATGCATTGTATATGGCGGCATGCCAGATTTACTCTGGTGGTGGTGGCTGGCCATTGAATGTGTTTGTTGACCCAAATACACTCAAACCTTTTTTTGCTGGAACCTACTTCCCTCCGGTACAACGCTACAATAAACCATCATGGGGTCAACTCATCGAGAGCGTTGTGCATGCATGGAAAGAGAAACGCCAGGAGGTAATTAACTCCTCAAAACAGATAACAGAGCAAATCCAGAGATCATCAATAGGGAGTGGTTCATCGAAAAGTGTTGATTATTTAGTTAAGGAATCAATGTTGGCTGGATTGAGACACTCAAAGAGAGTCTATGATCCTGTCAATGGAGGAATAGGTCGTGCTCCGAAGTTTCCGCACCCTATGGAGATGGAAGGTTTGCTACGTGCAGGAGAAAAAGGCATCGTAGCTCATTCTTTGGATATTATGGCAACCCGTGGTCTATTTGATCACCTTGCAGGTGGGTGGCATAGGTATTGTGTAGATGCTGAATGGGCAGTACCGCACTTCGAGAAGATGCTCTACGACAATGCCCTGATGTTGGCAGTTCACGAGAAGGCGCGACGCCTAGGTGTAGGGAGTCAAAATGACAGAGTAATTCAACTGACATTAGAATGGATCCGTAAAGAGATGCTGGACCCCTTAGGAGGTGTATGGTCGACTCTAGACGCAGACTCCATCGGAGAGGACGGAAAATCAGAGGAAGGAGAATTCTACCTGTGGACTCCCGAACAGGCTGGGGATACAGTTGCATGCGAACGCTTCGGAATAACCAAGATGGGAAACTTCGAAAATACTAATCGCAGCGTATTGTCACTACATGATATTAGCGGGTTAGAAAATGATGAGCACCTTCGAGTTCACCTTCTCAAGATGCGCTCGGAACGTTCGCGTCCCGGTACAGATGACAAGGTACTCACCGCTTGGAATGGTATGCTGCTAGTAGCCTGTGCAGATTTACCTGAAGATGATGCGAAGAGTATTGGTCAACATATCTGCAAGGAACTATTATCTCGTAAGGAAGTTCTTCGGACGAGAAGAGGAAATACTCTGGGGGGTGCGGGTTTCCTAGATGATTATGCATGGGCTGCACTCGGCCTTCTTCGATGGGGAATACGCTGGGATGACAAGGAATGCTTAGATCGTAGTCTCAATATTACTAGCCAATTACTAGAAATATTCATTGATCATGATGGTGGNTTCTGGATGACTAGTACCGAACATACAGATCTTCCAGTTAGGCAAAGATCTGTTTTAGATTCTGCTGTACCAGGCGCTACCGCTGTGGTAGTCGAACTGCTGAGAAGCCTATTGCTCCTATATCCTGATCACTCCCAAGCGAATGTATGGAGAGAATCTGCTGAGAAGGCAATAATCAGGGTAGGGAATGACTTAGTCACTAGAGCCGGTGGTCATTGGGCTCTGATTTGTGCTGCCCAAGGACTAGTTGAACCTGGTCAAGTTTGGTACATTCATCATTCAGGAAGTGAACCTGCAGAGGTCGAAAATCTAAGACGCTCCTGTACTTGGAATCAGTTAGTTGTCTCCAGTTGCAAACCCTTCAGCCATAAAGATCGTGGCGAAACGGAATGGATGGGGTGGTTATGCGAGGGCATGACATGCAGGTTGGCTACAACAGATGAATCAGCACTCACTTGGTCCTAAATTTAGAAAATTAATCGCCTATATGCCGGGAGAAGTTTCTTTATCATAACGTGATATGTGAAATTATGGCGACAGGGGCAATTGCTACAGTTACACTACTGGGCGCCATAGCATTCGTCGTCCTAATAATTTGCAACTGGTATTTCTTTCATAAGCTAGATATGAGTTTCCTAGAGTGGCTGAGAAAGGCGACTTCAAAGCAGCGATTTTTGGTCTTATTTGATATCGTTATGAGCGTAGCTCTTGCATTGGAATTCTTGGCAACTATCTTATTCATAATTTAGAATAGTTTTTTTTGAATAGAGGATTCGTTCTTTTTAATATTACGTCTAGATTTACTTCTGCTTCCATGCATTTGTAAAACTTTTTTACTGATTCTACGGGCATCTTCTCCATTTCTTGCTGAGTAGGTTTTACTAATTCCATTCTTTCTACTTACAAGTTCGTTAACTATAGGTTCAGGATATTCAATACCGATTCTGCAACATATCAATTCTTGAAGAGATACTGGCATTTGCCATGGTTCATGGATAAAATCAGTAGGAACCATAGATAATTCAGGAACCCATTTTCGAATATATTCACCCTTAGGGTCGTGATCTCTACCTTGTTTAGTCATAGAATATGCTCGAATTGTATTAATTCCAGTTGTACCTGACTGCATACCTACTTGTGACCAATGGATACCTGGCTCATAATCTAGAAATTGTTTGGCTAAAAATATACCAGTATCTCTCCATGGTAACCAAAGATTGTATGAGGCAGCAGACATCATCATCGCCCTCATTCTAAAATTTATCCATCCAGTAGAAGTTAACTGCCTCATACATGCATCGAAAAAAGGCCACCCTGTTTTTCCTTCTTTCCATCTGGTGAATTTTTCAAAATCTAATTCCCTATCTAAAATTTCTTCAATCGCAGGATTTTGAGCTATCAAATCGAGATTTGATTCCATCTCTAATTTCTGAATAAAGTGACACCTCCATGCCAATCTTCTCCTAAAAGAAATAAGACTTTGGATCCAATCTGAATAATCATCAATTAATAATCTATTCTTACGAATATAATTAATTTTAGAAGTAGTTTCCTGAACTACTCTTCTCACCGATATTACGCCCGCAGTGAAATATGGAGATAAAACAGAACCATGTTTCGTGGAAAGTATGGGACTTGATATAGCCCAACTGTATTTCTTACTGTCTTCGTTGAGAAATTTATCGAGCCTCCTCAAAGCGGCATCTTCCCCTGGTTTAGGTCTACTAACTAGATTTCTTGGCGTTAAATTGAGATCACCCATATTGGGGATTTTTCCTTCAAAGATTATACTTTTACTGAAAGTAGGTGTTTCATTGAGAGGAATACGCATTCTTGAATCTCTTTCTCTTTTCCATAGATCTCTATCTTCTAATCTCCTTATTACACCATTATTCGGATATTCAATCCATTCAATTTTTTTTGAGTTACACCATTTCAGAACTTTTTTATCTCTACTATANGACCATGAATTACCAGTTTCTTCATGAGATAAAATTCTCATAATATCATGATCATTATTGATCTTTTCTAGTATNTTAACAGGGTCTCCTATCTGGAAATGAAGACTTGATCCTGATTTTTCTAGTGTCTTAGATAAATCAATTGCACAGTCTAATTCCCAATTAACATGAATTGGATCAGTGTCTTTTTGTTTAAATCGATCAGGTTCTAACATGAATAAGCATAATACAGGGCGTCCAGAAAGTATAGCGCTGAGAAGAGGGACATGGTCTCTTGTCCTTAAATCACGCTTGAACCAGACAACATCTATAGCCATATTATATCGAAAAAAATTACTTTATTGATGGTTGATAAAGTAATTGTAAAAATATCTACTCTTTGATATACTTTGCAACAATTTCTGAAAGTTTAATTGAACCAAAATTATGACTATCTTCACTTGCATTAGGATCGGGATTATCGCCAATAAGAAATACATTTTCTTTAGATATTGATTGAACTCTTTTAATGATCATCAGATTACTTTTCAATGGGTGTTTTGTTAAGATTATTTGTCCTACCTTTACTTCATTAGGCATAATATTCTGGAATCTAACGATACTGCCATCGCTAAGCGTAGGCCACATTGAATCGCCTTTAACGACTACGTTTAGGAAGCGCGAACCCATGGAACTTCACGACCTTTAGCCGCCCAGAACATGTTATGAATTGATTCTACTGCATCCATTAATTCTTGAGCATGTTGTAAAGATACTTCTACCTTACAAGCAGAGCAAAGTTTTGCAGCTTGCCAAAAAGTTTCATGAAGAGTAGGTATTGATTCAAGATGCTGTGGCTTGAAAAAATCAGTCCAAAGGACTAGTAATTCATCTTTACATTTTTGAGCTTCTTCCTCTTTAATAGCAGCATAACGAGACATTGTATTTAGGTATCCTACAAATTGCTCTGATTGAGCTCCAGGAGAGTTTAATGAAATCATTTTCTTTGTCATTGATTGGACTGCTTCAGCCGCTACACGAGCACTTGCAGGGTCATATACACCACATGGCCCATCACAATGTGCGCTTGCTTCTATTGTTGATATCTCGTCATTGGTCATTCCTGTATCTGTCATACTTCATTACCTCTGACCAAGCGCATCGGGTGCCGTATTATGAATACTAAGGTCAATGAATTACATTCGCAATATTGATTGAGTAAGTCATAGTAGAAGAGTTATGGCAAGAGTCGCTGTCACAGATGGGATGGATGAAAATGCAGTTAAAATCATTACAGATTCAGGACATGAAGTAGTGAAAATGCACTATTCATCTGATGAATTACTCAATGGTGCGTTAGTAAATTTTGATGCAGTAATAGTTCGAAGTGCAACGAAAATGACTAAACAAGTCATTATTGCTTCTAAAAAAGAAAAGGGGAAATTGACTTTTATTGGGAGAGCCGGAGTTGGTGTAGATAACATCGATATTGAAACAGCAACAGTAAATGAAATTACAGTTTGTAATACACCTAGAGCATCTACAAGAAGTGTTGTTGAAATGACATTGGCACATTTACTTGCATCATGTAGAAATATAACAACAGCAGATAGGAAACTAAGGCAAGGAATATGGGCTAAAAAAGAACTATTAGGGTCAGAATTATCAGGGAAGTCACTTGGATTGATAGGATATGGAAGAATTGCTCAAGGAGTGGGAATTGCTGCAAGAGCATTAGGTATGGAAATTCATGCGTATGATCCTTATGTCCCTGAAGAAGTTGCAAGAAAACTAGATTGCACTTTACACACAGATGTAAATAGTATTTTCAGAATCTGCACTCATATATCCATACATTGCAATCTAACTGAAGAAACATACCACTTAGCTAATACATCAAGAATAAATCTAATGCCTGGAAAAGGGACGGATGGAATTCATTGTGGAAACCATCTAATTAATTGTGCAAGAGGTGGAATTGTTGATGAAGAAGCTGCTTTAGAGGGGCTTAAAAATGGACAATTATCTAGTGTCGCTTTAGATGTTTTTGAAGTAGAACCAGCAATAAATAATCCCTTATTCCTTCATGATAATTTTCATGGAACACCACACATCGGTGCTGCTACAAAAGAAGCACAGGCAAGAATTGGTTTAGAAATGGCAAGTCTAATAATCGAACATTTCGATGGTAATAAACCTGCAACAGCTTTGAATTAGATAATTCTATGCATCCGATTAAGAGAATTAGAAAGATATTCTAAATCATCAGGAATGGAGATATCAGGTATCTCTGTATTAAGAGAAATACCTGAATCTTTCTTTAATTTCCACACATTAGAATTAAACTCAATTAATGGAATAGTTAATTCTAATAGTTCTAATTCACTAGGTATTATCGCTGGGAACTCTCTAACATCTACAGAACTTTCATCATACAAAGTCGTAGATAGATAATGTGTAAAGAATGGACAAATAGGGCTTAAAGTAGTCAAAATATCTCTAACAATTCGATGTAATGTCCAAGCCGCAATCTCATCCCCATCGTATAATCTAGATTTAACCATCTCTAACCAGTGACTTGGAAATACGCCCGTACTAAAATTCTTAATATTCTGAGCAGCATTGTATATATCAATAGCCTTCCATGAATTTTCTACTTTAGACATTGTTTCACTAAATTCCGAGAGTATCCATTTATCTTCTGGTGATAGATTTGAAGGTACTGAATCTAAGTCAGATGGAACATCGAATTGGCTGGCAAATCTTGCAACATTGAAGATCTTCGTTAAAACACCAAAATATTTCGCTTCTATTTCTTCAGGATTAATGTGGAAATCATCCCCTACTTGAGCATCACATGCTTTCCAAAGACGGAAACATTCACTACCTATTTTATTTGCTTTCAAATTAATTTGTTTACCATCAGTACCTTTCACTTTCCAAGAACCTGTTCGACCACCANATCCACATTCCAACACAGAATCTGCATCTATTCCATTCCCTAGTGACTTAGACATCTTACGCCCCCAAGGATCCATTCCTAGACCATCAATCCATACGTTAGAGAATCCTGGTTTATCGAGAAGAAGAGTACTTTTCAGAAGAGTATAATATAACCAAGTTCTNACTATTTCCTTACCTTGTGGACGTAAAGCGGTTGGGAAAGCACGATTAAATAATTCAGGATCTTTACCATAACCTGAGACAAATAAATTAGAATTGGAAGAATCCATCCATGTATCGAAAACTTTTTGTTCTCCTACTAAATCACCGAGACTATCGGCTAAATCTTCATAAATTCCGATTTTTTCTTTACTTTCTCTATCAAGAACTTCAGAACCAATGGGCGGTAAATCTCTCCAAGGTTGTACATACTCACCAGAAGGTGGAACTACTACTTTAGTGCCATCTTCACTGTACCAAATTGGTACTTCAGTATGATACCATCTTCTTCGTGAAATTGGCCAATCAATTGAAATATTTTGCATCCAATCATCAAGGAATTGTTTGTTTCTTGGTGGTATGAAATTTATTTCAGAGATTAACTCTTTCATACGATCTAAGGTTTGGGTTTGCTTAACATACCACTCTTTCAAGAGTATTATTTCNACAGGATTATTCCCTCTCTCACTAACTGGTATTTCTTGTTCATGATCAATAATTGAGGATAAACTATTATTTTCCTCGAGAAGTTCTATGGCTCTTTTTCTAGCATCTAAAACTTTTAATCCGGATAATGGTCCAGCAATTTCAGTCATCTCTCCTTGGAGATTTATTGCAACAAATGGATCAAGACCAAAATCTCGAAATATAGCCACATCGTTTTGATCTCCGAAAGAACATACCATCAATACCCCTGAACCGAAATCCATTTTGACAGAATGATGAGAAGAAATTAGGACTTTGGTGCTTCTACCATCAACGGCCAAAGGAAGATTAATTTCTTTTCCAATTAAATGCGTATAACGCTTATCCTCTGGGTGAACTAAAACAATTCCGCAAGCACAGATTAATTCGGGTCTTGTTGTTGTAATCAGAATTTCTTCATCATCTTCTGTTAACCAAGTAATATCGCATAACTTAGTTTTACGAGAGATTCGTTGTACTTCTGCATCAGCAATAGTAGTTCCTTCAACTGGGTCATAAATATTAGGTCGTAAATCTTCAACTATGTTTCCTTGTTTGAATAGGTCGACAAATATTGACTGAGATACTGATCTATATTCGGGTGAATCGGTTAAGTATTCGTTTTCAAAAGAACATGAAAGACCTACGCGACATGCAGTCTCCCTCATTGCTTGCGTATACTCTTCTATCGTTTCCTTACAGATATCAATAAATTGCCCTCTCTCAAAGGTTCTCATTTTCTTACCCGTTTTTTTCTCGACTGTGAATTCAATATTTATTCCATTACGATCAACACCCCAAGGGAAATACACTTCTTTTCCTAAGAGCCTTTGACTTCGAGCTATTACGTCAATCATGCTATATTGAGCTACAGCACCAATGTGCCAAGTACCNCTTGGATAAGGAGGTGGCGTATCTATAACGAAGATTTCTTTTTTACTTTCAGGATTGAAAGAATACCTTCCACTGTATGAGTCCCCATAATGTTCCTCTTGTATACGTTTTTCTAGGTCAATTGACCATCTTTTATCCGTAATTTTGGGTTTACCCATTCAATCTCACCTAAGCAGTATATGCTAACCCCGTAGTAACTTATTCTTGACCATTGCCGAGTTGATGATATGAAAAAAATAGTATTCATAAGAGTTTTTGAAGCGTTGGGTTGAAGTCCCGTCCGTATCCACGTGGCTTTGAGGGGATTGGACTATGGTTCGAGATGACAATGATAAATCAAAAGAAAAATCATTTGATTCCGTACGTAATTATGTTAAAAANATAAATACNGAGTCTATTAAAGATACAATAATTCACTCACCAAATACTGTTAGAAGATCTTTATCAGGGATTTCAGGTACACAAGCTCTAGTTAAACTTCCAGTTCTAACAATAGTTCTATGTTTGTTAGTTACAGGATTTTTCACAATGCATTCAGGGGCTATTGATTGTAGAGACGGATTTGATAATAAATCAATTTGTAAAGAAGGATCTTCGATGAATGTTAATGGAGATTTAGAGGTATATTTACCGGATGGCTCTCAGGTGTCAATCCTAATTGAAGAAGTCGAACAGGATTGGACGACAAACGTCATGATTATTTATGTAGAATCAGAAGACTATAACGTGACAAAAATCTCAATACTCGAACAAATTGATGCGATGGAAAATTTGATGAATAGTGCTCGAAATGATGGTGGAGAATTTGATGATATCATATACGTATTATCTATATCTGCTGTAATTAAAGAAGTGAATTCAAGTGCTGTTAGAGTAGCCAAAGCTTTTGCATCAGGAGTGGCTCAAGCAACTAATCTAGAGGAAGCTGCAGACACAATCAATGAAACAATAGATAGTCAAAAAGACATTATTGGCAATTATGCAATTCCTGACGAACAGGAAAGAGTTGACCAGATATTAGATGAAATGCCTCAAAACGCCTTGGATAAACTTGTTAGAGATGTAGGTAGAGAAGAAGCAGAACAAGCATTTTATTGGAATAGAGCTGTGATTATCATGGGAATTTCGAGTGACGTAGATGTTGCGGAAATAATAGAAAAAACTCAAGCAAATATTGATTATTTAAGTAGCATAGATAGCGATGGAAATGGCACTTCTGATTGGGATGGACTAAAATTAAAAATGACTCTAACTGGCCCTACGCCGATTACAAATGCGGTGACAGAAGAATCATTCAAGCTTTTCTGGACTGTTTTCCCGCTAGGAGTTGTATATGTGTCCTTCGGATTATTCTTATTCCANTGTGACTTATTACAAACGGGGAGATTTAGATTTGTTCAAGGAATGAAAGTCTTGATAATATCAGGTTTGCCAACTTTATGTTCTGTGTTCTTAACAATGGGAATAATTGGTTATACAAACTATGAAGTGACAATGACTGTGATTATTGTAGGCCCAATTGTCCTTGCATTGGGAGTTTCATACGGTCTACACATTACAAATCGTTATGCGGAAGCTAAAGGCACACCTCATGAAAAAATGGAAGAAGCATTGAATTCTACTGGTAAAGCTGTATTCTTATCTGCCGTGACTACTATCATTGGATTTATTTCGCTGACATTCACACCAATGGCCCCTATACAAACCGTAGGCTGGTCACTAGCATTTGGGATTGTTGTAGTTTATATTATGACTATGCTAATGGTACCTAATTTGACTATTCTATTAGACTTGAAAAAACCGTCTCATCCACCACCTAAATTATTCGTTAATGCAGTATCAATTCCTATCAAATGGACTAAAACAACTTTGGTTGTATTCATTATAGCCATGTCGATTTCAGCAGGAATTTCTAGAGATAACGTTGAATCAAACCTTGATTTATTAGAGATGGCACCACAAGATGTTGAAGCTGTAATTAAGATGAAAACTTACAGTGATGAATTCGAATCGGGACAACCTGGATTTCTGTTGATACCTGGCGATATCAGTGCATCAGCAGATTTCGCTGTAACAGCCGCTGATCCATTTGAAGTATTAGATGATATAGAACGTCTAGAAGGTCAATGTGCATCTGTAGATCAAGTAACAGCTGTATCTATAGTATTCTTAATGAAAGCAATAGCAGTTTCAGTGAATATTTCTGGAGCACCGATTGCTGATTTAATTCCTGATGGAACTCCCGACCCAATCAAAGATGTTGCGGACTTAATATTCAATAATGAACAATCAGGAAATGCATCCTTCTGGAGAACTCTGGACACCTTAGATGCACAAGACTTGGGTGGAATACAAACTCAGAATTTCCTAATATATGTATTCTATAATAGCCTCACAGAGGAAATGAGAGAATTATTTATCTCTGATGATTATCAAAAAAGTCTGATTTACATCGATATGCCTTTCATGGATGTTGTAGGTACTGAGGAAGCTACAACTTTGGTAAATAAACATGCATCAAACTCACAATTCCCAAATACTGAATTAATTGGAGTGGCATCAGTAACAATAGAAGTAAACGACTTAATTGTAGGCTCACAATGGAGTTCACTTGGTTTCGCACTATTATTTACGATTATTACTCTAGGACTAGTTTTCAGAGACATATTATATGCATTTTTAACAACTATCCCTGTTGGATTTACTGTAGCAATGCAATGGTTGATAATGGATGCTGGAAACGTTGCACTTTCACTCGTTACTGTGATGATAGGTTCGATATTAGTTGGAGTTGGAGTTGACTTTTCAATTCATATTGCTAATAGAGTAAAAGAACTAGGTGGATCACTAGAAGCAATAAAGTCATCATGCGCTAGTACTGGAATGAGTTTATTCGAAGCAACAACAGTTACTGCTGCTGGTATGATGTGCGCTTTCCAAATTCCTATCCCTGCAATCAAACCATTCGTAATAGTCATCATCGTATTGCTCATTATTGCTGCAATATCAGCATTGTTACTATTACCTGCGATATATGCATTAATGGTCAAATCAAATGTCAACTTAACGGGAGGTGTGTCTAGAATGGTCAAAACTGCGGGACTCAAGAGAGCAATCGAAAGAGACGAGGCGGATGCCATAGATGCGACACTGATCATAGGTTCGTCGGAAGATGCTTGGTAACGACACTTTCATTCACCTCTAGCACCTCGTAGACATATGAATTACTGGCTGATGAAGAGTGAACCACATGTTTATCCTTGGGAAAAGTTAGTCGAGGATAAAAAAACACACTGGGATGGTGTCAGAAATTATCAAGCTAGAAATATGATGAGAGATGATATGAAATTAGGTGATCGAGTACTATTTTATCATTCAAACTTCAAACCACCACATGTAGTTGGTATTGCAGAAATATGTAAAGAAGGCTATCCCGACCATACAGCACAAGATCCATCATCAAATTATTTTGATGAGAAAGCAACTCCAGAAAATCCAAGATGGATGATGGTAGAGATAAAACCAATTATCGCCATGGAAAAAATAATTCCTCTTCAAGAGATGAGAGATAATCCAACATTGGAAGGTATGAAACTGCTAATGAAAGGAAGTAGACTATCAGTACAACCAGTAACAGAAAAACATTTTGAAATAGTTTGCCAAATGGGTGGCCTTGAGGGAATTCCTGAATAATATTTAGTGGGCATGTCTTCGGTGGACGCTCGTATTCATCAATGAATAATCAATGGTGTACTCAGCTCCGCTATTCCAAGGCATCCAGCATCCCCAGTCGGGTTGCTCGCTTCCGCGCCTGACCTGGTTCCCGGGTATAAGACACTTCGAATTTCCCTCCGGAAGTTCGTTATGCCAACCTGCATCTCTTGGAGGCGAAGTTTCGACATACCCCTATGGTTCATCGAAGGTTCGTTTGCGCCGCCCTCAGACTTCAGGTCACCATTATTGACGATTTGTGAATAATAGAGCACGTCAACACTCCCCCTAGCCCATATGACCGTGTTTGGGGACCCATTTTAATGAAACCCTAACAAGATGTAGATAATTTATTCATTCTGCTTCATATTTCGAGGGGCATCCAGTCTGTATAGAGTTAGCTGAAATAGTCCATTTACCATTTTCTTCTATAAGATCGCCTTTAACAGCAATAACATAACCTTCAGCGAAACCGTCGGGTAAAGCAACAGAGGAAATATCAATGAAAATTTGATCGTTGATACCTGCCAAGATGAAGGTCTTTGATTCATCATCAACTGAACCCTCGAGTACGGTCCCTCTAAGGTGGACTTCTTCTGAAGTATACTCATTTGGTGATGCCATAATCTCATCTACAGTATACTGTACTTCGGGATCAACACTGATGAACATTAGGGATATAAGGGCTAAAAGAGCAACGCCCACGATTAATAATCGCGTCGTCCGAGTAGCAGCCATAATGTTCGCAACAGAATTATACTCATGAGGTTTATGATAATCATTTGTGGTAATTACCAACAACTTCTTCAATATTTAAGAAATTATTTTCCTTAACTCTTTTCTTTAAACCCTTGACAATATGGGATACAACTGAAGGCCCCTGAAATACTAAAGCGGAATATAGTTGAATTAATGAGGCACCAGAATTAATCATGTCCCATGCTGATTCGGGAGAATCAATACCACCAACACCAACAATAGGAATCTTAGATTCTGTATAATCATACAATAAATTAACTACTTCTAATGAACGAGTTTTCAGAGGTCTACCCGATAGCCCACCAGTTTGTGCAAATACTGAACGAGATTGAGTGTTTTTAGGTACATATCGTGAAATAGTTGTATTTGTAGCCACAAAACCATCAACTCCAGATTTAAGCGCTGTTTCAACAGAGTTAAGTAATTCATCATTGTCCATATCTGGAGAGAATTTTAATAAAATAGGTTTATGATTCCCTTTTCTATCACGAATATTGTTGCATTCACTAAGGACTTTTGATAGATGTTCTTCTTCCTGTAATTCTCGAAGACCCGGCGTATTAGGGGATGAAACATTGAGGACAAATAAGTCAGAATAATCCCATAATATATCCAAAGTGGAAGAATAGTCTCCGGGAGCATCATCATTCGAGACTTTTTTCGAACGACCTATATTAGCAGCTATTGGATTATTAGGCCATTGACCCTTAGATCTTCTATCAACTAAACTTTCTCTAACTGCTAAGGCTCCAGGATTATTAAAACCCATTCTATTTACTAATGCATGTTCTTTATTTGCCCTAAACATTCGTGGTTTGGGATTCCCATCTTGAGGGAATCTCGTGACCCCGCCATATTCTATCCAAGAAAAACCTAAAGATGGCCATCCAGAAAGTGCTTGAGCCTTTTTATCAAAACCAGCAGCAAGACCTAGTGGATGGTGGAAAGGCATACCAAATACATTAGTGGGTAATTCAGGAGATTGGTAAAGAGATTCAAGTATCCCTCTACCAATTGAATTATGACCTAATTTAGTCAAAGAAGAAACTCCGATTGAATGTGCTCTTTCCGAATCGATAAGGCCTAGAATTGGCCTTCCAAATATTCGATATGGCAGTCCCATCAGGAAGTCGGTTGAACCGACAGTCTTCAAGCGTTGCGCACTTCCGAAGAATCATGAGTAGTTCTTCTGAGGATGCGGCAGTTGCCGAATTGGCAAGAAGAATTCTTCGTTCTAATGGTCTGACGATAACTCATAACGGTCAATTGACAGATCAAATTGAACAATTATCCTCTGAATTATCAGATAGAGCGCCTAAGATAGTTTTTGGTATTAATGGCAAAATTAGTGATGTTAAAGAAATATTTTTTGAAATTAATAATTCAGAGGATGGTATGATTTCATTAAAGCCACCGAATTCATTAGACATTGTATGGATAAGAGGTGGGGCGAATATGTGGAGTAAACTTACAAGAAAAATTGTTGAATTGGGGTCCGCAGGCTATCCTGGATGCGTAGGTTGTGCTGGTCCAGCAGCAAGTGAACCCTGGAATGAAGAAGCTTCAAGAAATGAAATTTGATGACTTGGCTTCGCGCGCTCACGTACGCGCACGCGCCTTGTAACAAACTAGGTTGACTCAAGTTTATACAGGTAGTATTGTGCCACCACAAATAATGGTCGATGCTAAGTTATTGACTAATTGAATAGGTGGTTATTATGAAACTAATGATTCTCGAGTCTGGTGCTAAAGCAAAGACGGTAAAGAAATACTTAGGCAAGGGATGGATTGTCCAAGCATGTGGAGGACATGTTCAAGACTTACCTTCTAAGGGAAGTAAAGGGTCATCTAAGTCAATGTGGGATTCAGAAAGAAATGTACTGCCTGAACCACCTTGGGGATGGACTAAAGGAGCACAAAAGAAAATTACAGATTTAGTTAAGAAAGCAAAGTCATCTAAGGTCGAAGAAGTATTTATTGCAACTGACCCTGATAGAGAAGGCGAATTTATTGCTTGGAGACTGAGTATGATTTTTGCTAAATTCCCATCACAGAAAAGAGTGACATTTAACGAGATAACAGAAAAATCCGTCAAACATGCTATAGAAAATGCAAGAGATATAGATACTGCGTTAGTTGATTCAGCAAAAGTTAGAAGATTCATGGATAGATTAGTAGGTTTTGAATGCTCAAGATTTTCTAGATCATGGAAACTAGCATCCATGGGCCGAGTGCAAACTCCGACATTAGGATTTATTGTTGAAAAAGAATTGTTACGTGAACAACATATACCAATTAGATATTACAGTGTTAATTTCAATTCAAATGATATTAATTTCAAGATTAGATTTCATGAAAAAGATGATTCAGAAGCATGGTTAGATGATGCAGGGAAACACTTCCCTGATAGAACCTTCAATCAAGATTTAGCTGAAAATGCTGTATCGAAATTGAATGAAAATAAGACTATTGAAATTCAATCTGTAAAGGAAGGGAAAAATAAAAGAAGTCCTAAACCACCATTTACTACAGACACAATGCTACAATCTGCAAGTTCTAACTTAGGTTGGTCAGTTGCACGAACAAGTTCTGTAGCAGGTGAATTATATAATTCTGGACATGTCACCTATATCCGAACAGATTCTACAAGAACAAACGAAGATGCTAGGAAAACCATTAAAAATTTCATTAAAGATAAATATGGAGAGGATCATTTAGGACCTGGAGCATTAGGGTCTGATGCTAAGAAAGGTAGTTCGAATGTTCAAGATGCTCACGAAGCAATAAGACCTACAAGACCTGATATTTCTCAATTAAGTGATGTCAAAGACGAACAACAATTACTATACAAATTAATATGGTCAAGGTTTGCAGGTAGTCAAATGTCTAACTCAATACGTGAAACAAGAAATATTCAAGCGACTACCGATGGATTTGATAAGAAAATTACAGGTACTGCATCATGGAGAATTCATCCAGGATGGGAGGCTGTATACGAATCATATCATAAAGATGTGAAGTTAGAACCCCCACAATCTAAGCTAATTAAAGGAACACTTTGGGATATTAAATTAGACGAGGAAAGTCCTAAATTAATTGATGATGAAACAAAACCACCAAGAAGATTTTCAGAAAGTTCAATAGTTCAGGAAATGAAAAAAGAGGGAATTGGGAGGCCCTCAACTTATGTATCTACTATTCAAACACTGAATAAAAGAAAATATGTAGAAAATAATAGTGGAGCACTAATTCCAACAGATGCAGGTAGAACAATGTGGTTAGAAGTTGTTCCATTTTATAATGAACAAAATGAAAACGGTCTATTTGCTGCACAATTTACTGCTAAAATGGAAGCAGATCTTGACACTATTGAAAATGACACACAGTCGGCCCCAAAAGTTTGGCATGATTTCGTAGATATTTTCAAGGAAATGAATAATGTTGCTAAAACAAAGAAAAGAAGTATCCCGTCAAAAAGACAAATCGAATTACTAAATAACTTAGTGAAAAATATGAGTGAAGAAGATATTTTAAAGTCGCTTAAAGGTAAAAAACCGGAAGAATTAACAGGTGAAGAAATGAGAACTACACTCGATCAAATAATAGAGGAAGGAGGAGATTTCCCTGCAAGTGATAAACAGATGAACTTGATAATTAAATTAGCTGATCAACTTGGTCATAGCATAGAAGAAATTTGCAATATGGCGAAAACAGACGACATAAATAAGTTAACAGGAGGGAAAGATGGTACGGCTAGTGATTTAATTGATACTTTAATAAAACAAAGTCAATTATTACCAGCCTCGGAAGCTCAGGTCAAATTAGTCAATAAATTAGCAGTAAGGGAAGAGATTCCTTTGAGCGATATTCTTTCCATAGCAGATATTGTAACAATTGATGAGATGACTAAACAAGATGCTAGTAAAATCATAGATACAGTTATGAAAAAGAATAAAAAATCTCGGAAAAAGAAGTGAGATTAAGATTAGAAGAAGTCAATAAGGCTAACCTATTGAATAGTGCTATGAATGACTACGATTATGACGTCGTCATTGTTGGTGCTGGTCCAGTTGGAGGGTATCTTTCTAGAAGATTAACTGAAAAAGGAATATCTGTTTTAATTCTAGAAGAACATGCAGAAATTGGAAGACCTTTTCAATGTGCTGGATTGATTAATCCCAAAGCTATGGCTTTAGTTGAACTAGAAAACACTGTACTAACACCAATTTGGGGAGCAAGAATCTATAGCCCAGAAGGCACGTTAGTAGAAATAGGCAACGAAGAAAAAATTAGAACTTGGTCAGTATGTAGGAAGTTATTCGACGAAGGTGTGGTAAGACAGGGTATAGAATCGGGAGCTGAACTATGGGTTTCGAGCAAACCAATAAAACTTGAGATTACAGATGAAGTAGTTAACTTAGAAATTAGAACTTCAAATGGAATAAAGAATATAAAATCAAAAATGATCTGTGGCGCGGATGGAGCTCATTCATGGGTACGTAGAACTCTACGCTTAGGACGCCCAAAAGAAACAATGATTGGTATGCAAATCGAAGTAACTGGTTATGGAGGGGTTCAGGGCAAACTGGACATGTACACAGGCTCAAATATCTCACCAGGATTTTTTGCATGGGCAATTCCGTCAGGAGAAACAACAAGAATTGGTGTATGGAGTCAGACAAAATATATTGGTCAAGAATCCTGTGAAGACTTATTGATTAAATTAATGAGAACTGGTAAATGGAGTCACCGATTTAAAGATTGTAAGGAAGTAGGAAGATTTGTTGGTTCAGTACCGAGTGGAATCCTCAAGAAAACTACTTCTAAGAGAGCCGCTTTATTTGGGGATGCTGCAGGTATATGCAAACCCACGACAGGAGGAGGAATTGGCCCAGGATTTGCACATGTTGATTTAATTGCTGAAAGTTTAGTTGAATCAATTAATAAAAATAATTTAACTGCAAGAGACCTGAAGATTTTAGATAAAAAGTTAGATAAAATGAGAAAATCACAAAATAGAGCAAGAGGTCTAAGGGACGCATTTCTATCTCAATCTGATGATAACGAATTAGAAGAAATTTTCAAAGTTTGGGCTAAACCTGAAGTGATATTAATGATTAATGAAGTTGGAGAAATTGAAAATCCTATACCATTAGGGACCAAAATGTTGAAAGAAATACCCGAATTTAGAAAATTAGCCGGTAAGGCAATTAAATCAGTATTGTGGAGTTGATTAAGTGGAGGAATCAGTACAACGAATTCGTTATCCACCTTTCGAACACTCTGATATGATTCCAAGTGAAATTCCAATAATTGAGGTTATTTTGGTATCAGAAAATACTCCACCTCCATCATTTAAGATTGGTGAAGAGAAAGATTGGNTTGTAGAATGGAGAAGAATAAAAGAAGGTGATAAGGGACTACCAAAGATAAAGGGAGAGGTTTCTAAGGAAACTTTTCCATTCTTAATGAGAACTCGTAACGGATGGTACATTGATCCTGACCCTATGCATTATAGGGCAAGAAAAATGATTACTCCCGCTGTTGTTTTGATAATATCCACCTTATTTCTGAGAGCAATTACACCGGCTATCAAAGAAATCAAATATATTTTACCAATATTAGATATCTTAAGTTATTCAATTAGAATAGGTCAACTAGATTATCCATTATTTCTCTTTATCGCATTCCCAATATTTATCTCACCAATATTTTTCAGAATGATAGCAAATATGAGAGATATAAGAAGACAAAATCAATTAATTAAAAATCCAATTGAACCACCGGAAATAATACTGGAAAAAAGCATAAATGAAATAAAAATATCTAAATTAAAAATACCTAAAGAACTCCAAATAAAGAGAGCGAGAATACAAGTTGGAATCGCAGTCCCTGAAAGAAGAATGATATTAGAATCACAAGGGAAAAATGAAGGTGAGCAAACAATTCCAGGAATGTCTACCGCATTACCAGGAAGAAGAATAACGACAGGGGAAGAACTAGGAACAGGGGTTGGGGAATCAACACCAATGACCGTCGCACATAGGAGATTAATGATGTTGGAACCTATGAGAGTTCTCTCTCCTGGGGTATGGGTTGACTTAGCCGAAAGGAGTGGTGACGATATTATTTTACGTGGTCCCGAAGAATTATGGCCAGGTTCAATATACTCAGGACTTATAGCAGTTCATTGGGAAATTATTCTTGAATTCGATAGTAATAATGGCACTAAAATGAAATGGGTTAGACCTCTGATAATGGATAACTACCATCATAAAATTGATATTGAAACATTACCAGTTAAGAGTGGAAGATTAGAGCTCTCAGATTATTGATTTTGAATAGGTATAGTTGCTACTAAATTTTTATGTTCAATTATTGATGTTTCGAGATGATTATAATCGGAATTTCTCTTAATGGGTGTAAATCCTGCTCTAAATATTGAACCTTGCAATTCCTCTTCCTTAGCTAATGTTTTCTTAGTACCTGATGCTGAAACTACATTTTCCTCCATCATTGTTGAGCCTGCATCATCAGCACCGGCTAAAATTGCCATCTGAGCAACTCCTAAACCCATTGTAGGCCAAGAAGCTTGAATGTGACTTATGTTATCAAAGAATAGGCGAGAGACGGATATATGCCGTAAGTATTCTACAGGGCCGGCTCCTAATTCTATTCTATTACGACCTCTATTTCTTTTACCAAAAGAATTGTTTTCTAATTGGACTGGCCAAGCAACAAATGAAGTGAAACCTACTCTACCCAATGAATGAGCATTATCTTGCATAATTCTAATTCTCTCCATATGCAAAACTCTATGATGATCAGTCTCACCAAAACCGAAAACATTTGTTGCAGATGTTGTAAGTCCTAGTTCTTGAGCTTCAGACATAACTCTTAACCAATTATCTGCTGAACCTTTCTTAGGCGATATATCAAGTCTGACATCATCAACAAGCATTTCTGCTCCTCCGCCAGGTAGACCGTGCATTCCTACATCAGATAACTGTTTGAGGACGTCAAAAGTACTCAATCCACAAACATCCGCTATTCCTTCTATTTCGATGGGCGAAAAGCAATCTAGAGAGATAGTCGGATGTTTTTCGCGGATATTAGATATTAAATCCAAATACCAATCGAGACCCAAGTCTGGATTTACACCTCCTTGCATAAGGATTCTTGAACCACCTATATCTTCTAACTCAGATATTCTTTCACTTATTTGTTCAAATGTTTGAGTATAAACTTCAGAGTGACCCGGAGGCCTATAAAAAGAACAAAACTGACAATTAATTGTACAGATATTTGTATAATTAATATTACGATCAACTAAGTAAGTAACTAAACCACCAGGCACTTGTTTTTTTCTTCTTTCAAGAGAAGTAAACATCAAATCATTAATATCTGCTTCTTCATATAATATTGTAGCATCATCAACCGTGAGTCGAGGGGGGTTATTGGATAACTGCTCTAAGAGTATATCTTTCCAACTACGCATTATTCTCACTCAAACCTTTACCAATTAATGCTTCTATATCTGAAATCTCTTTTGGACAAGCTGATGTTAAAACAATAGGACCTTTTTCAGTAATAAGGATATCATCTTCTATACGAATTCCAATTCCTGAATATCTGATTGGAATCTCAATATCTTCTCTCCAGTTTCCGAAATAAAGTCCTGGTTCAACAGTTAGCACCATACCTGCTTGTAATATTCTTTGAGGACCCTTATCACCTTGCCTACCTCCACCAACATCATGTACATCAAGACCTAAAGAATGACTAGTGCCATGCATGAAGAAGTTTCTATACGGACCGTCATAATTTTCGCCCAATGCTTCATCTAAAGTACAATTTAAAACCCCTAGTTTAATTAATCCTTCAGCAATTACTTTTGATGCTGCATGATGCGATGAACTCCAAGGAGATCCAACTTTACATGCTTCAATAGCTGCTATTTCTGCCTCTAATACTAGATTATAGATCTCTTTCTGAGAATCACTGAATTTCCCATTAACTGGCCAAGTCCTAGTAATATCCGAGGCATATCCCTCTACTTCACATCCTGCATCGACTAAAACTAAATCTCCATCTTTAATAATTGAATTATTAGAATGATAATGTAAAATAGTTGCATTATCACCACCTCCAACTATAGAACCATAACTTGCACAACTTTTGTTCGAGGAGAAATAAGCTTCAATAATTGATTGTATTTTCCATTCACCAATTCCAGAGAAACTTTGTTTCATACCCTCAATGTGAGCCTGTGAAGCCAATGACGCTGATTCTTGCATTAATTTAATCTCATTATCTGACTTAATAACACGCATCTCATCTAAAATGACTTTAGGATCAATAACTTCTAGGGTAGATGATTGAATAATTTTATCTAACTTGGTATTAAGTTCGGGAATAGAATAAATCTTTTTACAATTATCAATTTTTTCTGAAATTATTGTTCCCATATCAGATATTGAATAGGCTACATCGATAGGCCAATACGATGAAGCTCCCTCTGTTCCAACTCTTCTCCCTTCCCAAATCTCTGCTTTAGTATCCCTAGGCTGAACAAAAATAGATGTGACCCAAGAACCTGATTTATGATACGCCATAAATATTGCATCAGGGTCTTTCCAGCCGCATAAGTAAAGCATGTATGAACTTGCACGATATGGAAATGTCGTATCATTAGAACGATAACAGATAGGATTAGTAGATATTAAAATCAAAGAATCTTCGGGTATATCTTCAAAAAAAACTTCTTGACGTTTTTTGTAATCATCATAAGGAAGTGGAAGTCTACTCGCAGTTCCCATAATAAGATGGAGATGGGCATCTCTTATCTATTTGTGTAATATACTATTTTCATTTATTCCATTTAGGAATAGATGAACTATCATTATCTTTCTTGAATCTATAGAATACTGTGGATACCAAAAAAAGGAATGAAATGAATAGTGCAATAAGAGGATAAGGCAAATCATTAGCAACATTAGAATTAATCAGTTTAACAGATACAGAAGAATATTCGCCATCATTATCCATTACATCAAGTCTGAGTACTAATTCCTTCTCATTAATTATATTCTCTGGCCAGACTAATTTCCTATCACATCCCTCATATATTGTGACACCATTAATTGACCAAATACACCTTAAATTATCGATATCGTTTATGGAATCTGTAGATGAAGAACCATCTATTTGAATATTTTCAAGATCTACAATTTTCATTTCATCACCATCAAAAATCTCTAATCCATTAATGAATAGCAATGAAGATGGTAGCACATTTGATATTGTGAAATAAAATTCATCTGTTGAAGATAAACCTCCTTCATCCATGACTTCTATCTTAACTATATAATCGGCAGAATTACGAGCATCTAATTCGAAAATACCATTATTGTAACCTTCAGAAACTATTATTTCACTACTATCAGAACTGGTACAGGTCCAGACATAGTACAATTCATCTTCAGACCAAATCGGATCTTCAGATGTTGAGGCATCAATTATTAACATCAAATTATCTTCAGATTGATTAGATGGTTCATTTAATATTGAAATAATTGGTGCAAGATTATTCAATTTAAGTGACAAACATGAAACATCATACTGATTAAAAGATTCATTAGATGGGATTAAAATCACTAACTCATACCAACCATCAGGTTTAGTATTCAAATCTAATTGATAAGAAAAATCACTGTTATCATTATATAACGGATATATCGTATTTTCTTCATCATACGAGATACCACTATTGCATGTCTCTGTAAAAGTAACATAACGTTTCAAATAAAGTTGAATTGATGACGGTTGATTCCCATAAATATCACTAATTTGACCTTCGATTTTTAAATCTCCTTTTATCCAATCTAAGTCACTAGGATTTGAAACTAGAATTGCATGAATTGAATCAGAGGTATAATCGCTATTAGATATGAAAAAAGGCATATTTTGTTCGAAAATAATTTTATCTTCGAGTTCAACATATATATTAAATATACATGAACAAGAGTAGTAATCCTTCGAATCAATAGTGATTTCCCAGTTTAATATGAAATAATCTTCACTAATCGGCACTAAATTTTCAGATAAATCATTAAAAGAACCCCAATTATATTTGAAACCTGTAGAATTTTGAATATCCCATGAAATAATGACATCTTCTCGTGAACTTATTATTGTACCAGATAATATTTCTTCACTGTCAACTATTACACCAAATTCAAAATCAAAGCCTACTGAAATATCTAGATCTTCAGAATCAGCAACAACTGAATCCAAAGAAAAAATAATTAGGGAGGATAAAATTACACCTAGGAATATTACTCTCACATGCCTTGGAAGAACGTTATATTATTGAACCTAATACATAAATGAATCAAATATCATCTATCTGATATCTGCATTTGCCAAGATAATTCATCTAGCCATAGACCTAATGTTCGACGGTTAACAAATTCATGACTGGACTGTGCAGTAAGAACACACTCACAAGCAGCTGCAGCCAGAACAACCGCTGACGACATAGGGAATTGATTACCCAAAGCGGCAGCTAAAGCAGTTGCCGCAGCATCATGAAGCCCAATTTGTTGCGAAGGAGAGGGGGCNGAACAAGCAATAAATTCGATATTCCCATCNGATTCATACAATGTCACTCCATCAACCCCACCTAATACTATCAAAGAATCCCAATTATATTGTTTAATTAAACTAAAAGCAGCCTCTTCAGCGCTATCCAACATTAGCCTCCTTCTTAACAAATCAAGACCTCTAATTTCGAAAAGAACTACAGTAGCGCCACGACTTCTTTCAAGACCAGTTAATTTAGGATCTACAATTGAAGGAATAGAATTTTCTTTAGCACATTGAATTAGTTTCTGGGAACCAATATCTGTAAGTACACCTTTATCATAATCGGAAATGACAAGAGCACAACTATCGGGTATTGATTGTAAAGTTTTTTCTACAAGACGATTGCTTACTTCAATATCTAATTCTTCAAGAGATTCTCTATCTGCCTGTAAAAGAATTTGAGATTTATCGAGAAGGCTCTGTCGGCTGCCAAAGAATCTTATTTTCGTTAATGTTTGACGGTTTTTTACAGTTTCAATACCATCGATTGGCAAACCATCAGATAAAAACTGATTTTTAATAAATTCACCTTCTCTATCGTCTCCAACACATGAAAAAATAGAAACATCCAGACCTAGTGATCCAAGACCTCTGGCAATATGTGCAGCAGCACCAGGAGATTCTTCAGAACGAAGAATTTTCAATACTGGAACTGGGGCAGTAGAAATAAGCCTATTAGAATAACCATGATGATATCTATCTAACATTATATCACCAATTAGTGTGACTTTGGAAGAGTCCATTTTGTCTAAAAGAACCCTTAAATCTTTCAATATTTTTACCCTTTCTCGCGGCGCCTCATCCATATTATCATACTGCCGAGTATTACCACATGAATGATATTTTGCAACCGTTGACATGAAAACAAGAACCTCCTCGTACATTCATGGAGGCATACAAAGACGATTGGTTATATTCTGGCTCTGCTAGTGAAAGATTATGGAATAAATCAGCAATTGGTAAGAAAATAAACAATAATCAGCTACTTTTATCTGCATCTGAAGTAATTTTTTGTCATAATCATAGACATCTAGACTGGCCAAGTGAAAACTGGTTTGAAGAAGAAATTTCAAAAAATCCAAACTTAATTAATGAATCAATAGTAGTTGAAGCATTAAGAGTCCCTGGAAATAAATTAATGTTAACAAAATTCATAGAAAATAATTCTAAATTCCTACATCATAATGATACATGGGGAGTCAGATGGAATTCAAGTAATCACCCTAGAAAAGATTTACCAGAAGCAGAAGTAAGATGGTTCCACTCATCCGAGATGATAGATAGAGAAAATTTGCTATCATGGGCTATTGCAGTTAGCCAACAAGGGCATAAGGCAGAAGTACTAATTGTAGATAATGAGCAGGCAGTTGTCACATACAATATCACTGTAGAAGAACCTAGAGGAGAATTACTTCCCCCCACATATCAGATTTTAGAAACAATTTCAAAATATAAAAAAACTATTATTGATAATGATAAAATATTCGTACATTATGGTAGTAATTGGCCCTGTGAACAGATTGGAATAGATTATGATAACGGAAGAATAATTGATAAAATTACAAATGAATTATTTACTGTATTAGAAGAAGATTATTCACGAGATACAAGTGTATTATATGACCTTCTTATGAGAGGATTACACCCTAGACCCGGATTCAAGTATGGGACATTATGGCGATGCTATGAGCAAAAAATAGGTACAGATCATGCACCATGGTTGGTAGTTAATCCTTCTAATAAAATAATGAATTGGGAAAGTGCTTGTTTAGCATCAAGATTAGCGTCAGGAGTTAATAAGATTTGGTTACAACCCTTGAAACATGAAGAAAAATGGAAATACTTAGGAATTGTACGACCCGCTGCTAATTCAAGATGGACTAATCCAATTAAAAAATAAAATTAGAAATCTGGTATATCAGAATATTCTGGATTAATTATTTGTCGCTTTTTTTCTTTACCGCCTGTAAATACCGAGATGGCAAGGAATATACTAATCATGAGCAAACCATTACCTGGTTCTGAAAGCCATGAAAATGCAGTATTACTATTCAATGAAGACTTCGCTTCGAAAATTATGGGAATCCTTAGTTCGATACCAAAATCATCAACAATAACCAGTTCACCTCTTGCAATCATTCCAGGAACAAGAAGTCCGTCAGGATTAATTGAAATTAATAAATCATCACCGGGTGTCAATGAATTGACATTTTTTACATCTGCAATACGTGAAGCCGCTCCTTGAATCTCAACATTATATATTCTAGCATTTTGTCCTTCATAATCAGGAGTAAATGAAATAGTACTTTCTTGACTATATTCTATAATAGCATAAAAATCATCTGAAATTATACGATTACCCACTTTATGCCATTCTAAATCTAATTGCCGCTGGTTATTTTGATCACATCCAATTTCCCCAATTAAATTACCATTTGAAGGAGTATTTTCATCTACATCCATAATCGGAATTAGAGAGGTCCCGAGAGGTAATTGATTAATTGTTTTATTAATAATATTATTACTATGGGAAAAAACATCTATAGAAAGATTACATATTTCATTGGTCCATACTTCCACAAATAATACTTCACCATCTAATAATTCGACAGGAGACCTTGGCGTGATGACATTGAAAGAATTTATTTGCATAACTGGTGTTATATTAACCATTATTACATCATTATTAGATGATGATAGTGTTGCAAACCAAGTCACTAATCGTCCTCTATTATCATAAATTAGCATTCCTTCAGAACTATCTAAGTTACCAAATTTATCTCCAACTTGAAAAGTATCTGTCGAACTACCACTATCCTTATTTCGGATTAAAGCATCATCACCATCTGCCTCAATAACTTTCAACCATGCATTTTTAGAATCAGTATTAACTAAATTACTATTAATATCACCATTGTTAATATCTTGCTGTTCTACTAAAATACCAAATCCGGGTAGAGCAGAATCGAATCCTATATCACCCCTATTAGTTATACGAATATACTCACCAGATGCGATTTCAATAGATAACGAGTCCCCGCCATCAGATATTGGTTTCAAAGAAAAATTCCCACCTATATTTGGATCTACTACTATCGAACGATTAATTCCAATTAATTCTAGAGTCGCTGAAGAAGGAAATGCAGGAGATGCACCATTACCATTCCAATTACCACTAGCCATTATTCCCCAATCACCAATACCATTCCAATTACTTGTAGGTAGTGAGCTATGAACATCATACAAATCATATGCTCCCATTTGATGAAGCATCTCATGAACGAGGGTACCCATTCCTGATTTAGTAGATGCAATAGTATAATGTTCAATAGACCAATCACCAATTTTAACTGATTCATCTAAACCAGACATATGACTCCAAATTGAATTAGACCCACCGCCTATTTCTTGAGGCTTCGCTGAATGGAGAATTAATATCCGATCTAAAATACCGTCATTATCAAGATCCCAAGCAGACAAATCTTTGCCTGCTAACGTTTCCTTAACTACTCTTTCTACTAAATCTGTTACTCCTAAACCATCTGAACCTGAATCTCGTTCAATTTCACCATCAGCACCCCAAAATTCGATTTTATTGGATGATATCCAAACTTCATCAAGAATTGTAGCATTGAGTGAAGACTGACCATTAGTAATTTGTTGAATATATGAACGAGCTGAATTTTCACCATTAAGAATTGAATTAGCAGTGGCTAAATTGAAACTATCATCTTGGAATGAGACTGGAATTACTAACCAATTTTCTAAATCTTGGACACCTACCAGTATGTCGTAATTATTTTCATTGATAGGGATTTGATCTGATAACCAATCATCGATGATATCTGAGTTTATGTTTGCAGACAAACCAAGCACTATGATAACAACTGAAATAGTCGTTCGCGCCGCATTCATATTAACCTCTAAACAAAACTATGATTTGAATACGTTGTAATCATGCATAAAAATTAGGATTTTTTACTATGATTTATTGATATCCTGAGAAAAACTATTCATGTATGGGCATCAACCTAGAGATTATATCTGAAAAATAAACAGTGAAAAATGCAATAATTATCCTTAAACCCTCATATGTTTTTGGTAGAGTAAGGAATATCATTGAAAAACTGATAAGAAGAATTCTAATTCTAATCCTAGATTCACTATCTTCTACCAACCCAAACAATCTAGACAATGAAAGAATTATCACTGTAAAAATACCAATTACAAGAACCCAAGACACACCTATTCCTAAACTAATAATGGAAACTGCATCATATCTTACAACAATACCATCAATAATACTGATTTGATTAAAAAAATCTATTGAAAGTGGCAATATTAAAAACCAAATGAGAAAAATAGTAATAGGAATTATTATTGCGCTGATAAATAAAACAAGAGTTAACCATTTTTTCTCATTAGGATACAATCCAGGTAAGGCGAAATTACGTAGTTTAATACTAACTATAGGTGATACCATTGTTATAGAAAAAATAAGTAATATAGCCCATTTAATATCTATCCAATCATAGGGGCTATATACGAATAGTTCTAATGATTCATTGCCTAAATCTAGAGATTTTAACCAATAACTCATGAAATCATCAATATAAAAGGATAAAATGAATGAACTGATGATAATCGCAAATGCACCAACTTTGATAATTTTGTAGAGCTCAACAAAGTGCTCTGAAATAGTCATTTGGCTTATTGGGGAAGACTGCATTTCAGAGTAAATCCTTAACTTTAGGTTTAGCTCTAGCGGCCAAAATAGTTCTATATAATCCATATGCAAACCAAGCACTAAACAAGAATGTGAAACCTATAACGAAACTAGAAAGATCTGTGACATTTTGTGCTTCTGGGTCAAGAAGAGCTCTCGGAGGGAACTCTAAGACTGCATCTTCTGCCAACCATCTAACGCCTACAATGAAAGAAATTACAGAAACAACAGCCTGCCGTAAAGCTTGAGGATAAGCTAACTCCATTGCTAAATATTCAGGACCTTCATCATATTTCCTTTCTAAAATTTCTCTCTGTACCACAGCACCAACAATTAATGCAGTCAAACTAAACCAATAGAATAAATTCCCTTGCTGATAAATTCTTTCTGCAATAGCCTCCTGCCTCTGAGCTTCTCTCTCTGCATCAGTTTCTTCCAACAGGAATAAAGAATCATAATCTCCAACTGATATAGTACGTGTAGATAGAATCGCATCACTATCATCCTCAGCTATGGTACCAGGAGGATTTATTGAGAATGCAAGAAGATTCCAGTAATCTTCAACATCGGGAACTCCACCACCATCTACTGAATTTCCAACTAACCAGAAATTCACGGCCCCTTGGTCATCTGAAGGTGCGGTCCATGTTACAATCCAAATACCATCAGAATCGGTTTCACTGTGTGATATATCTCCATCACTATCTGCTGCGATACGTATATCCTCATCATCAGACCAAGAAAATACCCCTACATTACTGGAAGAAAGTAAGAAACCAGCTTTAGTATTACCATCTCCACCAGATAGAGTAAGTGAATCTGCAACTTTTATTGTTAGTTGATATGCTTGATCAAAATCATACATTACTGGGACGCCAGTAATCATGACTACTGCCCTCTCGGAAGTCGCACCATTATTATGACATGAGCAGCCATACTTAACTGTCAATTCACCATCTTGATTCAGATAAGGAGGACCGCTACTGTTACCTAATGCAGGAATTGCAGCCATACCAATAATCAACAAAACAACGATTGCTTTGGAGTTGATAGACACCATACAGTACACCTATGTTATTTCGAGTGTTGACTACCACATAACCGTTGCTTGTCTCGAGCCTTTATACAATCCATATCATAACTCTTTGATAGCCGCGTTCAACTCGTTCATCATTTTCTTACCATCACCGAAAAGCATCATAGTTTTATCTTCATAAAATAAATCATTATCTACACCAGCATATCCAACAGATAGGCTTCTTTTGATGATTACAACCGTCCTAGCCTTGTCTGCATCAATTATTGGCATTCCTGCTAAAGGACCTTCACCAGTCCTAGCAGCAGGGTTACAGGTATCATTCGCTCCAATAACTACTGCCATATCACATTCAGGGAACTCTGAATTAATGTCTTCCATATCGATTAACTGATCATAAGGGATATTAGCTTCTGCAAGAAGTACATTCATGTGACCAGGCATTCTTCCAGCTACTGGATGTATTGCATACTTGACTTCCGTATCGAATCTATCCTGAAGAAGGTCCGCAAATTCCTTCACTTGATGCTGACATTGACTGACTGCCATACCATAACCTGGAACAATAATTACTTTCTGTGCACCATCAACCATCATAGCAACTTCTTCCGCATCGGAACCAACCTTGGTCCTAGTCAAACTTACTTTTTCAGAACCACCAAATGATTTGAACAATACATCTGGAAGAGTACGATTCATTGCTTTACACATAATGAATGTTAGAATTAAACCAGAAGCACCGACCAGTGAACCTGCTACGATTAAAACACTGTTTCCAATAATGAAACCAGTAAATGCTGCAGCAATCCCAGAAAGAGAATTAAGAAGAGATACAACAACAGGCATATCAGCACCACCGATTGGTAAAACAAGAATAATCCCTAGAATGCTAGAAACAGCTATTATTGAATATAGAATATCTTCATTTCTGGGATCAGATATACTTAGATAAATTAATACAATTACTAATCCAATTAATAAAATTTTAATGTAGTTAAGATATGATGGACCCCAAGTAGGTGTACGGAACCATTTTCCAAATATTTCTACACCTCCTTTTAATTTATACATCGCTAGTATAGAACCGGTAAGAGTCATCCATCCAACTAAAGCCGATAAACCCGCAGCAATCATTAAAACTTCTAAACCTAAACCAGTAGGTAATGATAATTCTGGGTTTTCAATATATTTCCAAGATTCAGATAATGCGACTAGTGCAGAAGCTGCACCACCAAAGCCATTGAACAAGGCAACTAACTCAGGCATACCTGTCATCTCAACTTTTACAGCCATGATATAACCAATTGTAGAACCCACTAAAATTCCCGAAATAATTAATGTCCATTCAGCTCCACCTTCCAAGTACATGTCAGTAACAGTAGTCAATACTGCGACTAACATACCCATAGAACCTAATTTATTCCCACTAGGAGCTGTTCTTGGATGTCCAAGTTTTTTGAGACCGAGAATAAATAAGCATGCTGAAATTAAATAACCTATAGATATCCACTCACCAAATTCCATGATTAGTCCTCCTTTTTCTTATTTTTTCCAGCAATCATATTCAACATCCTATTAGTCACTGCAAAACCTCCAATGACGTTTATCATCGCTAAAACGATAGCTAAAAATGCCAATAAACCCGATAAGGACGTACTACCACCTTCAAAGGCTACATTGGCTCCATATAATGCGCCAACTACGCTGATACCAGAGATAGCATTAGCACCGCTCATTAAAGGAGTATGTAACATTGAGGGAACTTTTGTTATTAATTCAAAACCTAGGAATATAGAGAGTATAAACAGTGTTACTGAGCCAATTAATAATTCAGGAGTCATCAAAGAATACCCCCCAGTCGAGTTTGTTTATCATGTAAAATTCCATCTTTGCAAATCAATACTCCGCCCATCCCAGGTATATGGAAATCTGATCCCTCTGGTGAACCAACGAGAATATCATCTTCTTCAGATATGATTAATTCATCATTATCAAAAATTGACAAAACGAAAGAGGTTAGATTGTTTGAATATAGCGTACTGGCTGTGTTAGCAATAGTACCAGGTAGATTAGAGGTACCGACAATTATTACCCCATTTTCAGTAGTATAAATTTCTCCAGGTTTTGTTAATTCACAATTGCCACCTACATCAGCATTCATATCAACGATTACTGTGCCTGACTTGAAAGTTAAAACTGCAGACGCAGGGATGGTAATTGGTGCTGGGCGGCCAAAGATTCGAGCAGTGGTAACAATAATATCTGCTTCAGAAGCAACTTCGCAGACAGTGTCATTAACTTTCTGAATAAACTCTGGAGTCAAGGGTTTAGCATAACCCGATTCATCTTCAAAATCATCCATTCCTTCTACTTCTATAAATCGTCCACCTACAGATTCGATTTGCTCTGCTGCTGATTTTCTAACATCAGATGCATAAACAATAGCACCTAATCGCTTAGCAGTTGCAATAGCTTGGAGGCCTGCCACTCCACTCCCCATAATTACAACTTTAGCAGGCTTAACAGTACCTGCAGAAGTAGTCATCATAGGAATTCCTCTAGGAACATAAGATGCCCCTAGTAGAACTGCTTTATACCCTGCTAAATTATCTTGGCTAGAGTTAACATCCATTGATTGAGCACGCGATAACCTTCGAGGTATCATATCCATTGAAAATAAAGTAACATTAGAACTTATACAATTATTTATTTTTTCAGGGTGGCGGAATGGATCTGCAACACAGATAAGTTTCATTCCACTCCTTAATTCAGAGGAATCTAACATTCTTATTGTAATTAGTAATTCACAGGAGAGAACTTCATCTCTCTGACTAATATTAGCTCCAGCAGATTCATATTCATTATCAGAAAAATTAGAATTAACACCTGCACCGGATTCAACAAAAACTTCCAATCCTTTTTTGGTTAGTTTTTTAACAGAATTAGGTACAATTGCAACTCTGTTTTCACCCTCTGGTTCAGTTAATACTCCTAGCCTCATAATATCACATCTACAAAAATAAGTCTCTGCCTCATTATTGTTAACTAAGCCGAATGTAATCAGATTATTGAATGAAACGGGTGAATGTCTTCAAAATACGATTACAATGCTTTAGTTTATTCAGAAAAGAATTATGAAGCCTATACCAAAAACAGCAATATCACAGATTGCATGAGATAACCAACATACCCATATTGAGCGATATCTAATGTATAGCCAAGACCATATCGCAGCTGCAGATAAGAGACCGAAAGAGGCAAGAATAGTCTGCCACCAGATAAAACCAAACAAATGTAGAGCAATTGAATGATGAAGAGTAAATAGTAATGCAGAAAATATGATTGCTGCTATATCATTTTGAAAGATAATCACTGATTTTGTAGTGATGAACCAGCGAAAGACATATTCTTCTAAGAGACTATTAATGAAAATCCAATAGAACATTCCCAATATATACAAATTAATATTCGAAAGCCCTTTTGACTGAAGCGTATTTTTCATTTGTTCTATATCTAATGAACTTTCAAAAATATACCATGTAATAATTATAATCATAGACATTACTAAACCAGTTAACAGGCCCATCCTAAGCCCATCTTTAGAAGGAAGATTTTTAGATATTGAATTTTTATCTATGTAGATATACCAAACTGTGGGTATTACGAATATCCAAAGTTTACATGATAAGAAAAAAAGTTGAGAAAAAAATTCATCATCAATGATTTTGAGCCCAAAAATTACTGACATAGAGGGGACAAAACATATCAATAAAACCGAAATTATTGACTTACTCCTTGAATCCATAATGTTTGCTAACCGTTATCTAATAAAGAAGATTATGCCGACAGACTGGAGTATACTGCTCACTAAAGGCTAAGGATGAGATACCTGCGGACACATAATGAGGGAAACTCAATGGCTAGAGGAGCAAAAAAAATTGCAGTAATTGGTGCGGGTAATGTAGGGGCCACTTGTGCCTTCGTGATGGCTGAGAGAAAATTAGGAGAAATCGTATTGTTAGATATTTACGAGGGTTTTGCAAAAGGTAAAGCCTTGGATATGAGTCAAGGAGGACAAGTTCTAAATTATGATGGAAAGATCACTGGTACTTCAAAATATGAAGATATTGCTGGTTCGGATGTAGTCGTAGTAACTTCGGGTTTCCCAAGACAACCTGGTATGAGCCGTGAAGACTTGATAGGGAAAAATGCAGAAATAATTTTACAAGTTGGAACGGGAATTAGAGATTTCGCCCCGGAAGCAATAGTAATTATGGTTACAAATCCTCTCGATTTAATGACTTACCATATGCAGAAAGTAACTGGTTTCCCATCAAATAGAGTAATAGGACAAGCAGGAATTTTAGATTCTGCAAGAATGACTCATTTTGTATCGCAAGCAATAGGATGCTCGAATGAAGATGTTCAAGCTATGGTACTAGGGGGGCATGGAGATACGATGGTTCCTTTACCAAGGTACACTACAGTTGGAGGGATTCCAATTACTCAATTACTTGATGAAGAAACAATAGATGCCATATCTCAGAGAACTGCAAGTGGAGGAGGAGAAATAGTGAAATTACTAGAAAGAGGAAGTGCCTTTTACGCCCCTGGAAGTGCTGCTGCAATAATGGCAGAATCTGTATTGAATGACAGAAAAAGAATGCTTCCATGCAGTGCTTTGCTAAATGGCGAATATGGATTAGAAGATGTATACATAGGAGTTCCAGTTGTTTTAGGCAAGAATGGAGTAGAACGTATAATTGAATTAGATTTAGAAGATAAAGAATTAGATAGTTTACAAGATTCTGCTAATTTCTATAAGTCTCAACTAAGTGAAATATTAGGTTATTAGTAATTAAGAAGGAACAAAAATGACAGATTATATCCATTTAGAACACGACGGGAAGTTACTTCTAGTCAATAATAATGGAAAAGGCCCCGCAATACCAGTATTAGGTAGAACTAGCTGGGATGGAGAAACGTTCCTAATTAGACTCCCTACTCTAGAAGAAGTCAGTTCTATGGGGATAGAATGGGATTTAAAGAGAAAGAATTTTATAATTCTTGGTGACATTGAAAAGAAAGTAATAATTGCAACACCAAGAATTGATTGGCCAAAAGACTGGGCTTGGAAAGATTCGGTAATTAGTGATAGTGCTGTTGATCCAGTGGCAAGAGAATCTGTTTATCGTACAATACACAGAGTTGTCTCCAAAGTAATAATTCAAAATAATGAACAAATGATCCTCATGGCTAAAGCAAGTAGAGGTTTCTTTACTGGCTGTTGGACATTACCCGGTGGTTTTGTTGATTATGGCGAGCATCCTCGAAAGGGAGCAGTTAGAGAAGCACTAGAAGAATTGGGTATTGAAATAGAAATTCCAGATAAAAATGGAGAATCAGGAGAAGTTATTGAAGGTAATGATGGAGCAATAATTCAACAAAATATTTTCACTTCAGAAGGTATAAACTGGCTATCATTCACATATATATGTAATTTAGATATACCTATAGAGAAAATTAAGCCAAAAGAGGGTGAAATAGAAGAAGCAAGATGGTTCAATAAAGAAGATGCCTTAAGAAATGCAGTAAGTATGTTTGACAGAGATGCAATATTAAGATTGAATAATTAAAAATATCCATCAGCCTAAATTAATGGTGGGCCTGCCTGGATTTGAACCAGAGTCTGTTCGTCCCAAACGAACAAGCATAGACCAGACTAACCCACAGGCCCTGTGAGTAACCCTACGAACGAACTACATGTCAAGAACTTAACTCAACCAATTCCATGTTTTTTCATTTACTCTTAATAATAAACCCTGCATTTCAGCTTGTCCAATTAAGTAATCGCTACTCAAATCTAATTTACCTTCATCGAGTAATATTTTATCTAGTGTAACTTTATTCAAGTTTCCACTTTGATCAGTGGCTAATTTCATTAATTGAATCATATTTTTAGTATCTGGTTTAGAACTAGAATTACTTCTAGAATCTCTCTTTTTAATTTTGGAGATTAATTCTTCACTTATTTCATCAGGAATATTTGCCAATGAAACCGCATATGATAATTTTTCTGCATTCTCAAATAACTTAATTTCCTTAAGATTAGTTGAAGAACCACACTTTGTACAATAATTATTTTGAGTTTTAGTCGAACCGAATGAGTGCCCACAGCCGCAGGTGATGAGGTTGAACTGCTGTGTCATATTAACTTAGAAAAAGTGACAGTTGAAGAGTTTGTCTAATCATTGGTGTCACAAATAATTCATGAACAAAGATGCTAGTCGACACACATGAGACGGGCCGGGATAACTGTATCTTGGATAATTATTATTCTATTAATATTATCTTCAGCCAATAGTTTTGTTAAATCAGGAGGTGATTCTATCAATGCTTGGGCATTATTATTATTAATACCTTTACCACTTTTATTCATTATCTCTGAGCGTTCTGTTTCTGAGAATTCAGAAGATATAAATCTAGAAAAATGGGATGAAGATAATGATGAAAAATACAAATTGAAGAAAGAGGCAGATGACCCTCTTGAAAGCGGTTTTGACATTCCTACATTATAACTACAGCAATCTTAGTGTTTCAAGATTAGCTGGAGCATATGTTTGTACGCGGAATTTTTCGCGTAGACCTTGACGGAATGCATTACATGTTTGAGCATCACCGTGATGACAAATTATTTTTCGTGGAGTAGGTTTCAGAGCTGCTACATAATCCATTAACTGATTCCTATCTGAATGACCACTGAACCCATCTATTTTCCTCATAGAGCAATTAACTTGTATCATTAAAGTTTGACCTTTATCGATCAAAGGTACAGATGAATGACCATCTCTGAGCCTACTACCAAGTGTACCTGATGCTTGGTATCCTACAAAGCATAGGGTATTGTTAGGTTCAGGAGCCCAGTGTTTGAAGTATTCAACAATAGGCCCTCCTGTCATCATACCACTGGTTGCTAAAACAATACAAGGAGATGGATCAAGGAGTATTGATTCCCTCTGTTGATATGATTCCACTGTACGGAACCATTTCGAGTGGAATGGATTTTCAGAACCACCTTTGAGAAGTTTTTTCCTTAAATCTCTATTGAGGAAATTAGGGTGACTAGCATGAATTGCTGTTGCTTCTGAGATCATACCATCTAACCAAACAGTGACGGGAGATACTTTTCCGGATTTAAATAATTCATCAATTGCAATCATTACTTCTTGAGACCTTCCTACAGCAAAAACTGGACAGAATATTTTACCACCTCGACCAATGACGTCAATTATCATTTCTTGTAATTCATGACTTGCTGCATCCCTAGTTGGTTGAATGTCTTGAGGACCTCCATAAGTTGATTCAATAATTAAGGTATCAACTTTTGGAAATCTAACAGTCGCTGCATCGAAAAGCCAAGATTTTTCATACTTAATATCGCCAGAGAATAATATTTTATGCTCATTACTCCCTTCACCAACATTCATGTAAACACTAGATGAACCTAAAATATGTCCAGCATTTTCCATTGTCATCTTAATGTCTGGGGCAATGTCTGTTTTATCGCCCCAATTAACATCAACAACATGCTTGATACACTCTTGAATATCTGCTTTGGAATAAGGCGCCTCGTTTCCTTCTGCTTGACTAACTTTAACATAATCAATTTGAAGTAATGTCATCAAATCTCTAGTTGGAGGTGTGCAATATACTGGACCGCGATATCCATAACGAAATAGAACAGGTAACATTGCAATATGATCTACATGAGCATGGGTTATGACAATAGCATCAAGATTGTCTAGAGGCATTAATTCCGGTGCATTGAAGAAGGGTTGAATCTCATTTTTATTCGTAGTTGGTTTCGCTCCACAATCTACTAACACTTTAGATTCATTTGTAGTTATCAAGTGCATAGCTCTACCAACTTCTCTATAAGACCCTAAAGCAGTAATACGCACCCAAGACTCACCAGGTCTTTGAGGTCGGTAAATTCTTGCACCAAACTTCCTAAGTAATGATTTTCTCTCATCTGACATTTCTTTCCTATATCTTCTGATATCATGCTGAGTTCTACTTTCAATTGAAGGCGCTCTGACGACTTTAACTAACCAACCAATTTCATTCCTTAGAGATTGGATGTGAGAACCTTTAGGCCCTACTGCATCAGATGGGTTATCACATTCTAAAATTACCTCGCTTAGGGCAGGATCTAGCCAGACCTTTCTAACTTCGGCTTCAGGAGGTATAATTTGACTAACTGCATCATGAACTTCTTGTTCACTAGATAAAATATCGGGATGAGGGCGAATAACGATTCTTCTTTTTACTATTTTAGCAATTTTGACTGTTAAATTATCAGTAGAAGTTGTAAATCTTTCAGGCTGTTTTGTAATGACAGATATTGAACCCGCTTCAAGATCAATCTCATAATCAATATCTTTAGGAATTATACCTGATATTTTCTTTTTTAATTCAGCGTATGACAATCTCATAAAAAAACAACCTAAGTTATTCACGACATAGGGGGAACTCCGTAAAACGGAGATGTGCACAATGCAACGTGAATATCAAAGTGAAGAAAGGAGAGCTGCTAACTGGTCTCCAGGTAATTGTTGAAATCCTTTTTCTGCAGTAATTACTGCTAAATCCATCCCATTGCCACTAGCAGCATCTCTTTGTGCAGAGGCAAGTAGGGCTTTAGCTGCAACTTTTAAAGCAGATTTCTCATCCATACCGTCACGGTATTGGTCTTCAAGAACACCATACATATATGGTGAACCTGAACCAGTTGCACAATAAACATCAGGAATAGAACCTCCTGCTGAATCAATACTGTAAACACTAGATCCGGATGAATCTACTCCTACGATTAATAGTTGAACATAATGAGGTCGACCAACTAAGATATTAGCAGTTAGTGTAGCTGCACCCTTAACAGTCATAGCAGTTCCCTCTTTCAGTTCATATAACTTTAATTCCGCTGCAAGAGTTCTAGATAATGATTGAGCATGGCCAACTAATCCAGCAGTTGTTAATGCAATATTATTTGATAGTCTAAACATTTTTTGTACACTTTTATTTGCAATGAAATGACCCATTGTTGCTCTATGATCAGCACCTACAACAACTCCGCCATCAAAGGTAATTCCGATTGTGCTTGTTCCAGTCTTTACTGCATCAGTTGTTGCGTGCATTTTAATCACCGCCATAGGGAGAAGTCCCTCAGCGTTTCTATCAATATGAACTCCTTTATCAATGCAACGGATAAGAGGTATGAAATTTATTGATATGTAGATAAAATACACTATGAGAGAATATATCACTAGATAAGTCAAAGAACACCTCCCTGACGCGTTATCGTGGTGAAAGAAGAAAGTAGTGAGCCAAAATGGATTGAAATGCCTAGTTTACCTAACTATGGTAACAATTCAATAGAGGCTGAACAAGATTATCACGACTTAGGGGAAAGGTACCCTCAAGCACCTGTTCCTATGCACCTAGGTGATACAATAATTCATAGAGCAACCCTTGAAGATATTACAGGTCTAAAGGAAATCATGAATTGGATATCTGAAGGAGATATTACGATTGTAGAAATGAGTGGAATGATTAATCGCGATATAGAACTTCAAATGGCGGTCTCAAAGTTACAAAAATTTGTAGAAAATGAAATGAAAGGGACCGTTTTTGGACTAGGTCATAATCGATTACTACTATTACCTCCAAGTTTTGGCACTAAAAAGGCTGATATAAATCCTAGATGAGGGCGTCTTATGGAGAGTACAGTTGAACAGCCCTGCCCTATTTGTTTTTCAGATAAAGGGCTAACTATGATCGCTCATACTTCGGAAATACCATATTTTGGTGAACACACTCAATTAACTATTCTGTGCCCATCATGTGGTTGGAGACATACCGATTTCATACCAGCAGAAGGGAAAAAACCAGGTGCCTGGAGTTTAGATATTGATAATGCAAATATGCTCACTGTCAGAATAATTAGGTCATCGTCATGCACTGTCAAAATAGAAGATTTAGGTCTGGAAGTAGAACCTGGAGGAGCTACTACTGGATATGTATCTAATATTGAAGGAGTGTTGAATAGGTTCGAAGATGCTATTCAATTAATGTATAGACAATCTAAATCATCTAATGAAATTGATATAATTGAAAAGTGTGAGAAATTAATGGAAAAAATTCGATTTGTTAAAAATGGCGATTTGTGCGTGAATATTACGTTATTAGATCCGATGGGACATAGTCAAATATTACATGAAAAAGCAATACCTAGAGAATTGACTGAAAAAGAATTAGAAGAATTAGAGGTTGGACCATTAATTCCAGTATTTAGTTCGGAAGATATAGGATAACTATCTCGAATCTGGGGCAAGGAAATCATCGATTCGATCTGCCCATTGATCTCTTTTATCTGAGAGTTCAGTTAACCATTCAGCAGCCTTATCAATACAGATTTGTTTTATCTCGCCAGCCAATAACCTACCTGATTCATAATCTCTACCAATAGAAGATAACTCACTATCACTCTCCTCAAAAAAGAATTGAAGATACTGATAAGCAACATCTTTTGATAAATCTCCCCCTAACCTTCTATGCTCCTCTATTGTAGCCTGGCCACCGCTATATGCACGCTTTACTTTCTTTGACATCTCTTCGATTGTATCGCTCATAAATATTGTAGTTTCAGGCTTAGATGATGACATTTTATCACCCGTCATGCCAACCGCAAAACGATGATATGTAGAACTGGGAGGCATTAATCCAATTCCTCCCATCTCTCTTTCAAGAGAGAGTAAAGAAAGTTTAATTCGAGATTTATCTCCAATTGTAGCTCCAGGTATCTCTATCGTACCATGCTTAGGATTAGCTAAAATATCCGCAAATCCAAGTTTAGATAAGGATGTTTTAAGTTTCTCAAAAATTGATGCCCGTACTTGCCGGTTGACCCCACCAGATTCTGAAACACCCATTTGAATTTTATTTTCATCTTGAATAGATAATCCTATTGTTAAACCACCACTTTTCCTTTCCTTAAGATTAAACCAATTTGTTTTACCAGCCAATCCTCGTGTGAGTCTAATATGAGGGTCTTGATCAACACCAACAGGCACTACAATCGGCCTTAAGCCACCATATTCATCTAATTGCGGATGTAAAATGTCACCTGCTTGAATAAGAGGTGCTTGGACATGAGCAAGATTTGTATCACCTGAGAAACCATATATTGCCTCAAATTCGGAAAGATTCGTCTTTTTACCTAATGTAAAACCAAGACGTTGGACATCTGGCCTCATACTTTGAAAATACACATTAGTTTTATCAGGGTCAAGACCTAGTGCGGCATAATTATGAATATACTCTGACAAAGCTATTTTACGACCTTCTTCCAAAGATGTACCACGTGTTGCTAAAGATTCTAAATCAGCCACAGTTACAGTAATATCTCCACCATGATCTTGAAACCATTTAACTTGATTAATTACCATACTATGGCCAAGATGCATTTTCCCACTAGGCATTAGTCCTGTTAATACTCCAAATTCATCTCCTCTATGTATGGAATTCAAAATAACATCTAAATCTCTGTGTGCGAAAACAATGCCTCTACGATGTAATTGATTAGGGTTAGGTATTTTAGAAATTTCAATTTCACTTAAACCGAAATTATCTCTAATTCTTGCATAATCAGTTGACTGTTGAGAAGACCATGGATCTATCCGAGACTCACCAACCATATGTCTTCGAGTGCAAAGCCCTCAATCAAGGCTACGCATAAAACATTACGAATATGCCCAACTACTATGGACAGTAACCATAGCCGAGGAATGAGAATATGACTACTATACACTGCTTAGGTTCGGGACTTGTTGGCTCTTTTGTTATCAAAAAATTAGTATCTGAAGGAAGAAAAATAAATATTGTTGATATCGAAAGTAAAAAATATCCATTTGAACATGAACTAGTAAACATACACATTACGGACGCGTACAAATATTGCCAAGAAATAAAGCATAAGGATGACTTATTCATTAACATGCTACCAGGGAATTTGGGACATAAAGTTACAAAATTACTGGTATCCAAAGGGAAAAAAGTTGTAGATCTAAGTTTTAGTGAAGAGACACCTGAAGTTTTGCATAATACTGCCGTTGATACTGGAGCGAAAGTCCTCTGGGATGTTGGTATTGCACCTGGATTTTCAAATATGTTAGTTTCATATGCAGCAAGAATGGGGGATGGTATAAATAATGCAGAAATCAGAGTAGGAGGTAACCCTATTCAAACAGATGAAAAATGGAGTTATATGGCACCATTTTCTCCAAATGATGTGATTGCAGAATATACTCGCCCAGCAAGAATTATCAAAGATAGAAATATTTGCACCTTACCTGCTTTATCTGAAATACATAAAATCAATGTTAAACAAAGGGGAGTTATGGAAGCATTCCTTACTGATGGATTGAGAAGTCTACTTTACACAATACCTGCCAATGATATGAATGAATATACTGTTAGATGGCCAGGACACATCCAAAAATTCATTGAAGAAAGAGAAGCTGGCATATTAGATATTGAGGAGTTAATAAAAAAATGGAAGTTTGACGACAAACGTGAAGAATTTACATGGATGGAAATTAAAGTAGAATGTAATAATGGAGAAAAAATGTCTTGGACTATTTATGATGAAGGAAGGAATGGAGATTCATCAATGGCTAGAACTACTGGATTAGTAACATATTCATGCATAAAACAGTGGTTAATGGATGAAGAATTCATATCAATAGGAGTTTACCCTCCTGAAAGTCTATCTAATGAAGCAATATTTAATGTATTACAGAATCTACGTGATGAAGGAGTTATAGTTGAGGGACCAGATATCAAATTATAATAAAAATCACTTATCTTGATCTCTACGTACCAGCCACCTAATTGACAAAGGAGTTGCAATGAGTACGCTTATGGCAATAATAGGTAATCTCCAATCCATTTCTAATGCCGAGGGCCTTTCTATTAGCCAAGTAAAAAGTAATGGTGAGCCATAGAAATCAGAAGCCCACTCATGAAGATTAGTAACATGATGGCCAACAATGGTAACACTATGATGTAAACCATTAAATGTTTGAAGAGGAGAATATGAAAAATTAGGATTTTCATCAAATACAATTGTGATTTCATCACCAGGAGTAATTGTCAACAATAAACCATCATCAATATTTCTCCAACCTTCTTGAAGAGTCTTGGTATCAGATTCCAGTAGTGGATAAGAATTTCCACTCGAACCTGTGATAGAAAATAATGAGGATGATGTTTGTATCATTATACTGCCAGGAACTATCCATTCTGAACCTAGAGATTTATCTAAACTAACAGTTAATGAATTGTCTGAACTATCAATATTAATTAATGAACTAGAAAGTCCATGATTATACCACTCACCCCAAGTAGTATACCATACATCTTGATTCTCCAAAAATTCAATAGCATCCTTATCTTCCCTAACTTTGAGATCAAAAATTCGGGCTTCCCAATAAATTGATACTAAAGAATCTCTATCTGCTGAATCGAGCAAACTAATATTTGCAGAATTTTTTTCTAGACTGCCGCCATTTCTTTGAATTACAAACATATCATTAGCTTCAGTCTGTAAATTATCACCTAAAATAATAAATCCTGATTCTTTTAGAGAAGAAAGTGTTGAATTATCAATAATATCTGGTACACCAAAAGAAATTGGTTCGGCACCCCATCTAGATGAATTAGTATGCTCAGTGATATACTCTTTACATAATTCAATAATAGAATTATCATTATTTATATCCTTGCCCTCATATCCATGGCAAGCGAATTCATCACCATGATCCAGCCTCTCAGGACCAATTAAATTCCATAACCAATTATCATCATCCCATTCCGCAGCTACTGCAGGAGACAGTAAAGGAGTGATAAATATTAGAAGTAAAATTAGACCCTTATTCCGTATCTCCATGTCTCTCCGAATAGGAAATATGCAATGAACCCTTGTGAGCCTAATGGAAAGCAATAAGGGTAAAGTGTGACCGCGATAGATGTATCATGCTATCAGATAGTAGTTTAAATTCCATATCTGAGTTAGTTGATTTGTCAGGTACTGGGAATGATTTTTCTACACCATTCATGTATAAATTCTTGTTATTTATTTTACCGGCTCCTTTCAGAGCTTTAACGAATATCCATTATCATGGACTCGAAAGAATTCCAGATAAAAAATCAATGATATTCGTTGCGAATCATACATCTCATGTTGACCCGTTCTTAAAAATAATTGCAGCTAGAAGACCGGTTCATTATCTTGCCAAACAAGAACATTTTGAATCACAAGCAACAAAACTCTTGATGAAAAGTACCGGACAAATTGAAACAGTTAGAGACAATGGAGCTAAGCACGCATTATCTAGAGCAGTGGATGTATTGAATTCAGGGGCTGCAATAGGAATTTTCCCTGAGGGAACAAGATCAAGAAATGATAGTCCGCCATATTTACAAAAAGGAAAAACTGGAGTAGCAAGATTAGCTGCACGATTCCCTAACTCATCAATAGTACCACTATCGATAACTGGAGCAAGAGGATTCATGAAACCAGGTAGTCTAGTTGTTAGACCATGGAAGAGAATAGATATTTTTATCGGAACACCAATAACATTCGCTGAATGGGCATCAAGTCCCTCAGGTGGAAATCTGAATAATGAAAAAATAAATCAATTATTACTCAGAAATGAAGAAGAAAAAATGAGTCAAATGAAAGAAATATTTAGAAATTTAACAGATCAAATCATTGAAACTTTACGGCTTAATGGCGCACCTTAAGTGACTTAAGGAGAGTATCATTCAAAGACTGTCGTCTAAACCGCTAACATCACTATGGAACAGTACCTAGATTTTTTACGGCGAATTCTAGATGAAGGAGGTGAGAAGGGTGATAGAACTGGAACTGGAACAAAATCAATATTCGGTCACCAAATGCGCTTTGATTTATCCAAAGATTTCCCTGCAATAACAACAAAGAAAGTACATTGGCCGAGCGTTATCCATGAATTATTATGGATATTATCGGGAGATACTAATGTCAGTTATTTACAAGAGAATAAAGTAAGGATATGGAATGAATGGGCAGATGAAAATGGCGATTTAGGGCCAGTTTATGGAAAACAATGGAGGAAATGGGTCTCTAATGAAGGAGAAGTAATTGATCAAATAAAAAATGCCATTGAACTAATAAAAACAAATCCTGAATCTAGGAGAATTATAGTTTCAGCATGGAATGTGGGGGAATTAGACAAAATGGCGCTCATGCCTTGCCATGCATTCTTTCAATTTTATGTCCGTAATGGGAAATTATCATGCCAATTATATCAAAGAAGTGCAGATGTTTTCCTAGGAGTGCCTTTCAATATTTCATCCTATAGTCTGCTTACTTACATGATGGCACAAGTTTGTGAACTTGAACCGGGTGAATTCATATGGACTGGTGGGGATTGCCACCTTTACAATAATCACCTTGAACAAGCAAAACTTCAGGTCTCACGTACACCTCTTAAGCTTCCAACATTAGTATTAGACCCTAGTATTCGAGACATTGATGATTTTACAGCAGATCATATTGAGATTATTGATTATGAGCACCATCCACATATTTCCGCACCAATTTCTATATGAGGTATTCTAATGAAAATAAAAATGATTGTTGCAATGGATAATCAGAAATTCATTGGAAAAAATGGTCAACTACCTTGGAGATTACCCATAGATATGGCGAGGTTTAGAAATTTAACTATTGCAGATGGTTTTAATGCAGTAATAATGGGAAGAAAAACTTGGGATTCATTGCCGGAAAAATATAGGCCATTACCTGAAAGATTGAATATTGTCATGTCAAGAGATACAAATTGGAAAGATGAAAATGCAGAATGTGCACTTTATCCTGGAAGAGCTATAGAAATCGCTTATGCGAACGGTTGTGAGGAGTGTTGGATTATAGGTGGTGCACAGATTTATGATATGTATCAAGATAGAATCGATGAAATACATTTGACAAAAGTCCATACATCTGAGAGTGGAGATATAAGTTTCCCAAATCTTAATTGGAATGATTGGGATGAAAAAATAATTGAGAAAGTTCCAAAAGATTCTGCAAACGAATACGAAACAACATATTCGATATGGATGAAAAAGTGATATCTTATGAAAACAGGGCATTTACCTTTCCCAATGCCTGAAAGAAAATATGCATTGAAACAGAATTGGTCTAATCTTACATTTATGCATTGGGAAATTGAACCAAAACTTCTACAAAAACATATCCCTAAAGATCTAGAGTTGGATTTATTTAATGGAAAAGCATATGTTGGTACTATTCCTTTTAGTATGGAAAAAGTAAGGCCGCGAAATATCCCAGCTATATCTTATATCTCAAATTTCCCTGAATTTAATGTAAGAACATATGTCACTAAAAACGGTAAAAGTGGCGTTTTTTTTCTGACACTTGATGCACAAAGTTGGATTACTTGCACATATGCACCATTAGCATATGGATTGCCATATAAATATGCGAAATGTATTATGGAAGTTAGCAATAGTGACAGGTATTATTGGAAATCAAAAAGATCCGAAAATGGGATTGGAATAGAAGGTGAATCAATTGCTAATGGCTCTATCCTCAAAGCGAAAAAAGGAAGTTTAGAAGAATTTTTATTTGAGAGATATTGCCTTTATGTGAGCTATAGGGGTGAAATACACCGAGCATATACCTGCCATGAACCATGGGAATATAGGGATGCTAAAGTGACAATAAAAGATAATTCATTAACTGAATTTTATGAATTGGGAATTAAAAATACGTTGAAGCCAGATCTTGTACATGTTAGTAAAGGAGTTGAAGTATTAACATGGAGTATAGAAAAAACGGTGACACAAAATGATTACTAATGACATATTATTATTAGATGGAGAATGTGGCCTATGCAATAGAATGGCAGTATTTTTGTATCCGCGATTAAATATCAAAGAGAATCTAAATTTCGTAACTAACCAAAGTGAAGAGGGGCAGGAAATTATCAAAACATTTTCAATTAATCAACAAGAAGCAGATACTGTCTATCTTATTCGAAATGAAAAATCATATATTAGATCAGCGGCAGGAATACGATGTTTACTTTATATGAAATGGCACTATAAAATCTGGTATCCTTTTCTGTGGATTATACCTCTACCATTTAGAGATTTCATCTATAAAATAATTTCTAAAAATCGGCATAAAATATTCTCTAAACCAGATATATGTATGATACCTGAACAAAAAAAATAATTAAATAACATATTTTGTAATAGCAACTAGTACTTCCAAGTAATATGCTCAGAAATAGGATAATCATACAATTCTGAGCTTGGCCAATTAAGTTCCTGTGCTAGAAAAATAATTGCAGATTCATTCGCTAAATCAGTGGAGATACCAATATCTAGTTGCCCCTCACATCCCCTAACTGCACAACCGATAGGAGCAAATGCATAATGCCCAGAGTTATTGAAAATGCCATAATTGACAAGATAACTACCTAACCTCAAAGATGTATTATTAACTTCTGAAATTACTGTAGTATCATCTATATCACCAGTTAAAATCAAAGTTGGAACTGATACACGAGAGATTCCTTGGTTGAGTACTGTTCCATTCCAAGGAGATAGTAGTATTGAAGCCCATACTCTATCATCGCCTAGTAATATTATGTCGTTTAGTTCATTATTTTGAGACAAGAAATCAATTGCATTGCAATGTATAGGATTATTAATTTCACATCCTAACTCCAAATCAGATAATGAAATTTCTGCACCAGAAATCATCATAGAGGCATATCCACCTGTAGATTGACCAATGATAGAGTATCCATTTTCTTCAATAATGCAATTACTTAATTCTCCATCTCCATTACTTTGTTCGATTAACCAATCAAAACTTTCTCTGATATCCAAAGGCATCGATAATAAAATTTCACCTATTTTATCTGGATTAGCATCAAGAAGAGTGCCATATCTATGATCTGGAGCTATCGAAATAAAACCATGGGTTGCTAAATTTTCCATCATAAATGCTGAACCCCACCTAATACTAGGGAAACCATGACTGTAAATACTGACAGGCCTAGGTTCTGAACAATCAGGAGTAATATCATCTAAAGCAAATCCTGGAAGTACATTATTATATATTACTTTAGAACCTGATTCATCTATTGCAGGGAACCATATTTGTAATGTGATTTCGTGACCTCTTGGAGAATTAAATGTCAAATCTCGTGTCCCAGCAGTAAAAGGACCATCCCCTAAAAGAGAGGAAAATGGAGTTAGATCGAACTGATCTTCTAAGTCACTGATGCCATCACCGTCATCATCATCATCAATACCATTGGGTATTCCATCTGAATCAGTATCCCATTTTTCATTGGAATCAAGAGGATAATCATCATCAGCGTTATCTATGCCATCACCATCGATATCATTATCAGAATTATCACCGATACCATCACTATCTAAATCAGATGACTCAGATTCATCTAAGGGATGAGAATCATCAATGTCTAGTATTAAATCATTATCATCATCATCATCACACAAATCTCCAAACTCATCATTATCATAATTCAACTGATTAGAATTAAATATCTCGATACAATTATCAACATCATCCATAACATTATCTGAATCCATATCTGATTTACCGATGCAACCTACAGCCATGCATGACAAAAGAATGAAACAAATAAAATACGTACGAACTAATACAATCACATACTTTTTACTAGAGGGGAGCAAATAAGTGTATGTTTATTCGTCACTGTATTCGGTTATACGAATTCCTAACTTAGTGTGTCTTGCTGGTCGATGCATGATTTTTTCTATTTTTTTATTGAATTCGTCATATAGATCGACTTCGAGTGCTAAAGAGTGCCCGAGAATTAGAATTAATAAATCCGCTAATTCTTCAGCGGCTTCTTCATCAGGTTTGCCTTTTGTAATAGCTGCCGCAAATTCACCTAGTTCTTCTACTGTAAGTGCAATTCGATAGCCCATATCATGACCGTTGTTGATTGGATCTGCAAAATCATGTTTAGAATGGAAAGAAGCCACCTTATGCATCATTAGATTCCATGATCGATTAGTATCTTCAAATTTATCAAAATTCATCCATTCATCTACACTCAACGGTGACATCAGTTGTAACTCAAGGGGGTAAGGTCATCAAATTAATCCATGAGGATAGTCACGTAATTCATCACTAGAATGAGAGATAAAGAATAAAATTAAAACTATTATTTTCTTAAAATTTTCAGAAATTTTCGATTAAGGAGTTAATACATTCTATTACTCTAATTCTTAAAGTTGCTGCCATTGAATCAACTTCATGATGATTTATTTCGGCATTGCGATTACCAGGAGTTCTTCCAGCAGCCCAATTTGACGAGCATGCTAAGGCAACATGAGGGATTTTGAATTCAGAAATCAGACGATGTTCCGGACCTAAGGTCATACCAACTATGTCGGCACCAAGTTGCACTAAAGCATCGATTTCAGATGGTGTTTCAAATTGAGGACCTATGCATTGAGCTACAATTAGTCCTTTCAAAACAGTTGATTGTTTATCCAATAATATGTTTTCACAACATGAGATTGCTTTCTCATCAAAGGTTAAAGTCCTATCAGAATGAATAGCATCATTATCAAAAAAAGTCCATGGTATTTGAGTTAGATCGATGATATCACCCGTAATTCCGATTTCTCCAGGTGGAAAATCTTCTCTCATAGAACCGACGGAATTGACACTAAGGATTATCGCAGGATCGCAACTCAATGCGGCGTGAATATTTGCTCTATGTTCAATTTTATGTGGTGGATTACGCTTATCAGATTTAGAATGATGACGATCTAAAACAAATATTTTATTCTCATCTTTTTCTATAACAGATAAGGGAACTTGCCCCCATTCAGTATCAATTCTTAGTTCAGATAATAGTAAATTATTGTCTTTCTGATAATCTTTTGATAAATCACTCATACCCGTGCCACATATCACTACCACACGAGTCATGACCTTCGCCTCCATTAGAGGTTCATGTTCTTATCTAAAAACAAATTACTCATTGAGTCTATCAATAAGATCTGCTTTTTTACCAGAAACTGGTTTCCCTGCTTCCTTGAGTAATTCCTTTAATTGCGGTACAGTCATTGATGAATAGTCAATATCTTCTGATTCATCAGATGCGGATTCAGCGTCTGATTCGGATACTTCATCTGATTCTACATCCTCAATTGATTCATCAGTAATATCTTCTGATGATGATTTAGCTGCATCATTTTCTTCTTTCTCTTGTGCATGAACCTCATCAAGAGTTGGACCATCCTCAACTATAACTCCGGCTTGGAGAAGTTGTGTTCGACGAATGACAACTGTTCGAACAGGTTGGATTTTAGAAACTGCCTCTTTAATCATAGTTTCAAGAGTACCATCTAATGTTGATGCTTGTAGTTTATACCATGTAGATGTCGCACCAGTTTTTAGAATAACTTCTCTTGCTAGAGTCCTCATTTGTTGCTTCTGACTTGACTTAATTCGACCTCTTGAAATCATTAACGGTTTGAAACGAACATAATAGCCATCTTCAGTTATGACATCAATAGTATCATCGATTTTACCACGATCTCTTCTGACTTGCCTTCGCACGTGATCTTTCAATAATTCATGACCTACAAATTCAGTAATTGCGTCATTACCTAGAACATCAGTAACTCTGAATACAACCTTAACATGCATCTTTGAGAAATCGCCATCTAACTCATTCTGAATAACTTCATAGTGTCTACCAATCAGTTGTTCAGGTTCTTCAGCTAGAGTCTCACCTATCACTCTAAATGACCATGGAGTTCTAGGAGCCCTGATTGTGTACCATCTCTTGGACTTCCACTTGTCTCTCTGTTTACGTGCCGCTGCTCTTGCTGATGCTCCTTTTGCCATTTTCAACGACTCCTTATGTATCGGGGGCTGCCCCGTTTGCGAGCCATGCGACTTTCATGCAGTATATGAACGAAACGTAATAAACACAGTTAGAATCATATTGAAAAGCGTCGCATTCAAGACTAGAAGGCTTCAGGAATAGACATGGGTCTACACAGCGTCATATGGAGAGTCAATACCAGTGCATTGGATAATATGGAACTGGTTGAGGAATCATTGAAATGGATATCTGGAGAGAATCCTAAAATTAATAAAATTAAAGATAAATCATTCCATGGAGCACAACAATTTTCAATAACTGCCCAAATCATGAAAAAAAAACAATCTATTAATTCACTAAAAAATTTAGGAGAAGTAGTACTAAAACAAATCTTAGAAGATGGTATAGAAAATAGAGTTGATGATTCTAAGTATTTGCATGTTAGATTAGAGTTAGATAAACTCGTAAGAGGAGAAATTTGTTTAGCTAACAAGAATACAACATCAGCTACAGTTAAGGGGAGATTCAAAATTGAATCTTATCCAGGTGATTCTGAGATTGAGATAATTTCTAATTTAATTGAAACAATGATAAATGACGCTTGAAAGATGAATTATAAACATTAGATATACAAGTATTCTTATGTACCATCTTACTCGACGTAATGTGACCCATGTAGTAACAGATGCTTGTGTTATGCACAAGTACCAAGATTGCGTAGCAGTATGCCCCGTAGAAGCCTTTAGAGAACACGAAACATACCTTGTGATTGATCCGGATGAGTGCATAGATTGTGCTGCTTGTATCCCTGAATGTCCAGTAGGTGCAATATTTGCAGATACTGATATACCAGATGATCAAGAACATTGGTTAGAAAGAAATGAAAATGAATCTCCAGACCTGCCTATTGCAGAAGGGGACTCACCTGTTTTAGCAGATTCTTAATTTAAAAAATTAGTATTTTGTGAACATAGGTTCATCAATGAAAGCCATGACGATTAGTTATGAATGAAAGTATCGACTTCACAAACTTGAGGCATGGGACATCTTTACTCAAGCGCGGATTTGCAAAAATGCAAGAAGGAGGCGTCATAATGGATGTTGTGACTCCGGAAGAAGCACATATTGCTGAAGATGCTGGAGCAGTATCAGTAATGGCTCTAGAGAGGGTTCCTGCAGACATTAGAGCACAGGGTGGAGTAGCACGAATGAGTCATCCAGACATGATTACTGAAATAATTGAAACAACAAGTATACCTGTCATGGCTAAGGCAAGAATTGGCCATGATGATGAAGCAAGAGTTCTACAATCACTTGGGGTAGATATGATTGATGAATCTGAAGTATTAACACCTGCTGATCCATTCTACCATATTGCTAAAAATAATTTCACAATTCCATTCGTATGTGGTTGTACAAATTTAGGAGAAGCGATAAGAAGAGTCGCTGAAGGTGCTGCAATGATACGAACAAAAGGTGAAGCAGGAACAGGGAATGTAGTCAGTGCAGTTCAGCATGCGAGATTAGTTAAAGAAGAAATTTCATATGCAAAAAATATTGATTCAAAAGGCCGAGACATAATGGTAGAAGAAATTATGAAGGGTTTTAATAGAGTACCAAGTGCATCAAAATTTAATCTTTCAATAAGTCAAACACCTTTTGGAGATATAGAAGATCTACGAAAAGAGGTTTCAACAATCCTCACAGAAGTAGTAGAACGTGGAAGATTACCAGTTGTGACTTTCTCAGCAGGAGGAATAGCTACTCCAGCAGATGCCGCTCTAATGATGAATCATGGTATGGATGGTATTTTCGTTGGTTCAGGTATATTCAAAAGTTCGGACCCTAAAACTACTGCAGAAGCAATAGTTCTGGCTACTCACAGATATCAAGATGCTGATTCAGTTGCTGAGGCTAGTAGAATGATTGGAGAGGCAATGCCTGGCTTAGAAATTGAAAGCCTAGATGTAAGAATGGAAGAAAGAGGATGGTAAGATTATTTCTTACCACGTGTAGTCCCTAGTTTACGTGATTGTTTTTTACCTCTAGTAGATTTAATAATTACTGATGATGAATCCGTACCCAATACACCACCCAGTGTTAATGAACCACTATCTAGTAGTTGAGAAGCTAATGAATTAGCCATATCTTCATCTTCACTAGGTTTCTTCAAAGCATCTTTAACAGACTGATTATGGTCTTTTATTACTTTCAGCCGTTCTTCCTCAGCCGCTTTCATTTCATCCCTTATTTCATTAACTTGGCTAATTAATTCACTCATATTCGCATGAACCTCGTTAGCTGATTCTCTGCAAGTCACGTATGCTGCATGTAATCTATCGGCTTCAGCACGTAAAAAATCTCTTTCTGAAAGCATTGGTTTGATATCTTCCCATATAGCATCTGCTTGTTTATGAAAGTCAATCATTTCTTGATGAGCTTTGTCAGCTTCTGATTTTAAAAGACGAATTGAACCATCCATATCCCCAATATCAATATTAATTAGTTCAAACTCTTCCATTGCAGGCATTAATTTATTTCTTTTTGTAATTAATACTTTCAATTTCTTTAGAAGTTTATTTTCTGTTTCTAAAATTAAACGACCATCGGTCATCATAGTATTTTCAATTTTTTCTATTTCATTAATAATTTCAGATAATTGAAATACTACTGATTTAGACTCTTTAGCATCTCCTCTCTTACCTTTATTTTGATTAATTAATTCTCGGATTTGATTTTGAATTTCATCCCTTTTGGCTTTACAAACTTGAGCTTGATCTCGAACTTTTTTTTGCTCATCCAATTTTTCTTTAATTGATTCACGTATCCCCTTACTCTGTTCCTGCAGAGCATTACGAGAATCCGCTGCACGTCGAGCATCCTCATTGAAAGAATTCCTTTGTTCCTTCATCCTTCGGAGCTTGGTTTCCATAGCATGCAATCTTGTTCTAAGGTCATCCTCAGGGTTCTGCTGCTCATCAGTCACGAGTCGCCGAGTAAGACATCCTTCTTCAAAGGAACTACTTGATTCATAGGCCTAAAAGAGACGTGAAAAACGGCAGTATAGGGGATAAAATTGCTATTCCGGCACCTACTAAGAAAATCGCACCTATAGAAATCCTTAATCTTGTAAAAAGATCAGATCTATTTTGAACTGTTAGAACTCTTCCACTAATTAAATTACCATCTTCATCTTCTAGTCTTACAGTTACTGTCGCTTCACCAGTTTCTTCAGGTAATAAACTCTGCCAAATAATTTTTGTTGATTTAAGGACTAAAGGCAGTTTATGAAGAGATAAACCATCATTATTTCCATCTAAAATCTCATTGCAAGGATCGACTCTAAGTTTGTATACGCAACCTGATGGTCTGAAATCTGGAGTCTGAATTTTAAGAATTAAATTAATTGGTTCAGAACTATAATTAAGAACATAAGCAAATAAATTCGCCTGACCAACAACTAGGTTTTCCATATCAACATCAAACCATATGTCATGATTAAAACCACTGTCAATTTTCATCCTTAAACGATCATGTAACCTAAAGAAAGAGGCACATTGATCACGAGCTCGAACAATAAGACGCTCCCATGTCTCTTCTCCAAGTTCAGGATGTCTGAATAATTCATCAATAATATGAGCTGGCATCATTATTTCTAACTCCGACCTAAATGATTTTTCATCGATATAACCAATTCTTCTGAGATGTAATAAATGAAGTAACTTTTCCTGCAATTCAGAAATATTATTTCCTTCATTAACTGAATGTTGAATAGACCTCAAATAATCTGATATCCTGACTGAAAGAAGTGGATCTACATGAGCACTTATTACATCGCTAAATGGTCTTTTCAAAAGAGCAGGGTGGATGGGGGGGGAAAATGAATCAAGCATTCCCCAAGTCTCGCACGTATTAAATCGAGAACGATTTGACACCATGTGTACACCATGGCCTGATAGTAGAAAACCAGTTGAAAATGCTAAAAGAACTGATTCACCACTAACTAAATCTGAAAATTGCAGACTTGAAATAAGGAATAGACCTGAAAGAAACATCAAGAAAGTTGAGGCGATTACTTGCCTGAATGAACCATCGATTGTTTCTTTCATTTCTGCATATCCATGAGCACTTTTGAAAGTTAAACCCGTTTTAGTTAATCTTTCTGATTGGAGATTGAATATTCTTCGTGTAATGGAAATAAGTAATAATAATAACGATAAAAGTCCTAAGTCTGCAATAATAAAGAAAAATGCAAGATAAAAAAATCCTACTTCGATACTAAGGTTACCGGGAATGACAGGTAAAACATGATTAATCCACCAATCGGGTTCTGTACCTGTGAATGAATCAGCTAAACCATATAATATTATCACGAATATTGGAATAATCAGTACAAACCTCAACCCTCGGCTTATGAATAGGCGATCTAACTTTACTAAGTTGCGTTCATATTCTTGCAGTCGAGTAATAGTTTGGAGAAGTTCACCATTATCACCCTTATTTATTAGATGTGATTTTTCAGAATCAATAGTAGGTGCCTCAGGAATAATTGAACCTAAATCCTGAGCTAAATCATTAAGCTCAATATCTTGAATATCTATCACAACATCACCAAAATTCATTCGATCCTAACTATTATTTTAAAACTTAATTCGCGAGAAAAAATTATTTCAGAACCATTACAATAGTATTTGTTAGATTCTTTACGTATCTTAGAACCTATAGTAAGTCCGACACCATGTAAAGTTTTTATTGCAACACTGCTTGAAAGAATTAACTCGATTTTCGCATCTGTCTCTTCAGGTAATGCAGAAATTGGAAGTAAAGTATTGCGGCCTGAAATCATTAAATCCCTATCAACTTGAGGGATAAGATCACCTTCCTTATTACGCTCAGGATAACCTAACATTCGATCAATGGATGCTTCTAAATCTTTATCCACATTATGCTCTAGCCTGCAAGCAGCTGAATCAATATCACCCTCATATCGAATTACATCAGATAAAAGAATTCGGAGAAGTTCTTCCCTACGTTTAAGACTGGATGAATGCTTAAATCCCAATGAGGTTAGCCTACAACCTTTGTATGGAATATAAGTCAGATAATCTCTACTCGCTAATCTTTGTATCATTTCTGTAGTAGATGCTGCACTGACATCCATTAATTCTGCTAATTGAGTAGTTTTAACTATTGCATCAGGTTGATTGAAATGTGCTTCAAAGATTCTTTTAAGATACATTTCTTCGAATTCACTCAATTCTGACATAAAAACACCTCAACCTAATTTCGCAGTAAATTCTGCCCTGCAAGCAGGACAACGTGACCTAATAGGCCTCTTATCAAGTGGCACTCTAAGAGTTTGTTCACATTGAGGGCAAGATAGTAATTCATTTTCAGAGTAAGATTCTAATATTAAATTATCATTTATTACATCTGATTTTTCAGGAATTTCTAATGATTCTTTCTCTTTTTCACCTGTGATATTAAGTTGTGAAAATTGCATAGTGCAGGCAGGACATTTAATTGATCCATGATGGTTTGAAGGGACATTTAATCTTTGACTGCAACTGGGACAACTGACTTCTTTATTTTCTTCATTATTAGTTGAACTAGAGGTCTTGTCACCAGAGAATTTACGATTCCAAGATGTGAACGTAGAAGGAGTATTTTGAGATGCTACTCTGTAAAATACTAAACTAGCCATAACTATAGCTAATCCAGAAAAAGCTCCAAATAATGCTGCATAAATATTAAATGGAAGTGTGAAACTAGTACTACTTTCAGAATCTACTATTATTGATGTTTGGCTACTAATAGACAATTCATCCATTGTCCAAATGAATTCTATATCAGTTGTTTGAGAATATTCCCATGTAGGAATTTCAATTTGGCCTGACAAACTACTACCGCCATCAATTTCAGAGATTATACGTTCTGCGAAAATAATATTATTCGCTATACCAACTACCCTAAGCAAACCAATGGATGAACGCTCAGAACCATTATTCAAGAGGGTGTAATTGATAGAAACAGCATCCCCTAATGAAATTGAATCTGGAGATATATTAGTAATCAATATTGATGGTATGATTAATGGTGGCGATAAATCAATGATTTTTTCAGCATCTCCATTAATAGATAACCAAGCTTCAGCAGAAACTACTATTTTGAGACGGCTAGCATCAGGATGACCAAGTTCAAGATTCAAGTTTCTTATCCCTGGATTAAGATATACAGAAAATTCCTGATAAAGTGAATAATCATTTCCTGATTTCATAAAAATCGATACTTTGACACTGCGATTTAACCCCGAGTCAAGTGATAATGAAAAATCTAGATTTAGGCCATCATCTAATGTCCATGAACTCTGTTCAATATCCACCACTATATCTTGAGATTTTTGTATCTCCAAATTATATGTACCATTGAGAGATAAATCAATCCCACCATCTGAGCTTAAAATCGCCCATTCAATTGATTGGGAACCGGATGATAATGGAATGAAAGACGCAGATACTTCTCTACTTGACCCGGGGGAGATACTTACAGGACTACCTAAAATAATAATCGCACCATCATTTTTTGATAGTTCTAGTTGAACTTGATTAGTAATCAGGCCTTGATTATGAACTAAGATAGATGCTATTAATTCATCACCTACATGAGCAGGTTGACCGATTAACACGAGATTTGCAGCACCAGCAGATGAGAAATTAACGGGATTAGGACCAACGATAATCTCAACTATTTCTACAGCCAGAGTATTATTAATCATAAGTTTACAATAAATAATACCTTCACTAACTGGACCAAAAAAAACATCTACTTCATACAATGATTGATTGCCTGGTAAAATTCCTGAATGTCCGCCGTACCATTGGCCNTCATTCCCGAAACTGAAACTCCAAGAGGAATCATTTGAGGAAATATTAGAGTTATGCACAGGAATCTTAAGACTGATATAGTCCCCGTCGGATGCTGATTCATTCCCACTACTTTGTTGTAGATTACCATCCAAATAATCAATTGACCAATTACCACCAGCTGAGATTTCAAAATCACTATCTTCCGCAGATACAATATTGGTAAAGAATATCAATATAATTCCAAATAAGAACAAACGTTTCAACGAAGAAACAGAAGTACTTCTTACCATTGGGTATTACTCGGCAATAACAACCGTATGAATGAAACCCCTCTTTGTGGTCACATAGTGAACTTTATTGACACCTTTAGGTAGCCCCGAATACAATGGACACAGAGCAACTGCTTACAGTCTCGCCCGAGGACATGGCCAGAGCCTTACTTGCGAGGAGACAATTGTTGAAAGAGCAGTTGCCAACAGTGATTAGAACTTTAGAGGCTGAAGAACAAAAACTCGCACCAAAGGCTAAAAAAGCATTAGAAAGTAATAAAATAATTAATAGCAAAGTTAGTGAACTTAAAGATAAAAGAAATGAAGCTCAGAAAAAAGCAAATCAACTTCTCAAAATAGTAAAGAAAAGTAAAGAAAACTTAATGCAAGCTGATGGAATGATAAATCTTGATCCACTGTGGAAAAAAGAAAAATTATTCGATGAAATTGAGGATATAGAAAAAAAGATTGAAACTTCAGCTCTAGACCATAAGGCAGAAAGAAAACTACTTGATAGAAGGAAAAAAATTATTGAGACAAATGATAAATGGTTAAAGGAAAGAAGAGAATCAAACCCTGAAATGGTGACTTATATAAATGCTAGAAGAGAAATGAATTCACTTTATCGAGACGCAGACAAATCACATAGAAATATGCTTGATGGTGTAGAAAAAGCACAACCTAGGCATGAAAAACAATTGATTATTAAAAATGAATTAAGAGAGATAAGAAGGCAATTAGATCGAGCTAAAGAATTATTATCTCAATCGGATAAAGCCATTAACTACTGGGAAAGAAGATTAGAAAATGGTTTTGGAGTATTAGATGATGGATTCAGCGATTTACTAGCGGCTCAGAAAAAAGTATCTCAAGGTGGGGATTCTTCATTTGCGAGGAAAAAGAACACAAAAGTTGTTAAAAAAGTAAAACATATCAATAATTCAAAGGAGGAGGAAGAATGAGTGATTCTGAGCCTGATAATGGTATCTTTTCTGATTTAGAAGAAATTGATCGTAAAGAATTGGAACAAACTGCCAGTGATTTAGAAAAACAAATTAGAAGTATTGATGAAGAACATAAATCACTAAGATATGAGAGAAAAAGTCAAGTTGAAATTGTAAAATCACTCCGAATAGAAGTCGGAGAACTTGAGGCTGAAAATGATGAAAGAAGAGGATTATTGAAGAGGTTTCATGAAGCTAGGAAATTAGCAGAAAAAGCGAAGACGAAGAGAGACGAAGTAAATCGCTCAATTCCTCCTCCATCTAGTATTTTATCAGAATGGATGAGTGAAACTCATCAAAGATTAGTTACTATCGATAATGATTTAACAGCAGTACCTACACTTAATCGTGAAATTGAAATGTTCAAAAGATTTTTTGAATTACAGGCAGCATATACTAGAAAGCAAGATTCAGAAAAACATCATTCGGAATATGTAATACAAATAAAAGAGATAAGAAATATTACAAAAGAACTAGATTCAACTAGGAAATCTAACAAAAAAGAAGGTTCGGAAGAATCAGAAGGTAAGGAAGAAATAAACCCTGCAAATCGCTCAGAAGTTAGAAAAATTAGTAAAAGAATAGGGAAAATAGATAAAGAATTAGACAAAATATCTGAAGAAAAGAAGAATCATAGGAAAGAAGTAAAACGTATTAGATCATATCTCAGGATGACGAGTAGTTACGGTAAAGTAATCAAAATATCAGAAGTTAAAGATCGGGCTCAGAGTGGAGATTCTCTAAATACACAAGAACTAGGAGCATTATTGAGAGTAGGAGGGCTATCTGAATTAGCAAAGGATAGTGCGAAATCTACAAAGAAAAAACAACCTAAAAAGATATCTGGTAAGAAGCAACACAGAAGACTGGGAGTTGCTAGAGGAGGAGCAAGGTTAGGCTCACGAGCATCTAAACGCGATGAATAGAGCAGTTGCCCGATTTACTCTCTCCCTATGCCCTTATATGATATTCTTAACTCGGAGAATATGAAGGAGGCCTGAGAATCATGAATTTTGATGAGGTTAGGACTATCCTCCGCCCAAAAAGTAGTTCATTAGATGAGAAGCTTTCTGTGTTTAGAGAAGATAGAGATAACTGGAATGGTAAAGTTAAAAAATATCTCACAGAAAGAAATGAAATTAATAGACAGGTCAAGGAATTGATCGGTGAAGTTCAAAATCAGAAAATAATACGGGATGAAGCAAACTCTAAAGTTAAAGAATTAAAAATAATTCGTGCGGAAAGATCAACGGTTCTCAAACAATTCCGTACTGAACTGCAAGAAAAAAAACCAGCGGAAGAACCAAAAAAGAAAGAAAGGAAGGAAAAAAGTCGTAATGAAAGATCTATTCGAAGTGATATTGATAAAATGGATATGAGATTTAATCATGGGCATTTTCAAGGAAAAGAAAGAAATTTCGAAAGAGAAATGAAAAAACTTTATTCGGAATTAAAGGATATTAAAGCTAATAAGGTTGTAAATATATTTTCCGATTTAGAAGCAAATGTTCGAAAAGCGGCTAAATCACAAGAAGAAGCCCACAGGCTAGTCGAAGAAGCCGTTACTACTGCCCAAGAATCACATGATCTAATGATTGAACTTTCAGAAGAAGTTGATAGGCTACGCGCTAAAGCTAACTCATCTCAAGAAGGAGTTATTCGCTCAAAAAGAGAAGCAGATTTATTGCATAATAAGTATGTTGTTTCACTAAGGAGCATACATTCAATTCAAGATTTGTTTAAAGCAATGGATGCTAAAGAGAGGAACCTAGATGATGATAGTAGTACGAGATTAGAAGTTACTGATCTAATGTCTAGGTTGATGTCAGGAGACACATTATCGACTGATGAATTAATGGCTTTACAGAGAAATTAATCATAGAAAGAATAAGTCATACCATTCCTACTATGAAGAATCTTTTTTTCTCCATCGTCAAAAATTAAAATCCAGGCAGGTATTTGAATATCGGTAGATTCTAAAGATAAAGTGTCTAAATCAACACGCCACCATTCAAGCATACTTGATTTGACTTTATCAACACCTTCAAAAAATTGTTCTTTTTTCCTAAAATCAAGTAGAGGTTTAAGATTTATTTTTAGTGTACTAATAGTATGCCATTTCCCTTCTAAAGCATCTATTTGGCGTAAATTAGGCGGATTTAGAAGTATATCATCAGCATTAAATTCATGAATTTTATCCGCCCAAGGATCTTCGATAAATGACCAATCCTTAGCTTCTGAAACAGAATTAGGACCGTACATCATACCAGATAACCCCCATAACTTTAGATTGAGAAAAACAGGTAATGTATTCAACGTACCTAATGATTCTTTATCTAACCAATCATTTATCTGAATTAATGGTTTTAATGTGAGGTTATTATTTTCATCCGATTTTTTTATTGATTCAATAGTTTCTTGAATAATAGTTTCTTGTGAATGAGTATTAGATTTAACAATTAAATCACCACGTAAAACAGCTTCTCCAATCCATCGCGAGAGTTTTTTAGGACCCCATGCATTTACATGAAAATCGTTTGAAATATCTTTGAAAATATCTTCTGAAAAATCCCTCTCGCTAAGAATCCAGTGGCGTTTACCAGGTGCATCTATTGACCACCTCTCTATTTCATTCTTTGAAAGTGGCAATATATCATCTTGTACATGCCAAACATACACTGGTGACACATCATCATCTACAAAATCAAGTAATTTTTCTGCTATACCAAGACAACGAAAACCATAAATTTGAAATTGTTCAGATATAGGTTCTAGTCTAACAGTTCGTGAGGCGAGTATGTCACGAACTGTTTCTTCCATGGCTTCGGATTGTATCATCTCACTTCAAAAGAACGCTTAAAGATAAACGAATCAATCCAATTAGGGATTAATTTATTATGTTCAAACATTCATTGATAGTGAAAGTAATTCACTCTGTCCCGGGTCTAGTACACAAACTGCACTAACTGGGAAAGGCTTTGCACAAGCAGCACCGAGTTGTCTGTTCACTAAAGTTACTTGATGAACAGTTACATCTGGATGATTTTCCTTAATATCGCTAATGTATGACTTAGGGCAATTCGCAGCGACTAATATCATACGTGCATCTCCTTTTGAGCAGGCGCTTTTTGTTTGTCGTTGTCCGAAAAGTAAATTTCCAGTACTAATTCCTTGTTTTAATTGTCTTGCTAAATCCATTTATATTCCTCCTTATGCATCCTCTGGGATATAGTATAAGTCAACAGCACCAGTACCTAATGAAACAGGCTGACCAACAATAATATTCTCAGTAACACCTCTTAATTCGTCTCTTTCACCGATAATTCCTGCTCTGAGAAGATGCGTTACAGTCACCTCGAAAGCAGATCTTGCCAAGATACTGTGCTTAGTTCCACTAACTCCATGACGGCCAATAGCACGTACTTCTCCTTCACTAGTCATAACATCTGATACCATTAGTAAATGTCTGACATCTACATCTAAACCTGCTCCTTCGAGTGTCAATAACAGTTCATTAATGATTGCTTGTCGAGCTGCTTCAATACCTAAATATTGGTGAATCTCGGTGATGTTATTAGTATATGTTCGTCCACGATCTACACCTGCATACTCGCTGACCTTGGATAAGTTTGATCCTATTGTAGATATATAATACTCTCCAGTATCTACATCAGGACCCTGTACATTAGCCCTCATTATATCTGGAAGCCCCTTTAATCGTAACTTCTTGATTTTCTCTTCAAGTTGTAGAAGAGCGGTGTAAGTTGGAGGATCACTAGCAAGTGTCGCTAATTCTTCTTCCTTAGCAATACCTGGAATGATCTTTAGAACCTTTGGCTTATCATCATTATCTGCTTGAACAAAGAGTCTTAAAGCACGAGATAATTTATCTCTGACTTCAGCACCATTCATTTTCTTAACACGAAGATTAGCAGTACTTAGAGTAAGGATAATATGACGTTGTGTAATATCTACATCAATATTAGCAATATCTCTGGTAGTTGTCGTCTCTAATCCTGCAGCAATTTCTTGAACTAATTTTTCGTTTGTCCTTAGAGGCTTACCTTTCGCATTATTTTCATCCAGATAAATCCTCATTGTAGGAGTATTAGGTACTTTCCTAGCATCAACAATCTCAATGATTCTAGGTAGACCTTGTGTGACGTTAACTGTAGCTACACCAGCATAGTGGAAAGTTCGCATTGTCATTTGAGTACCTGGTTCGCCAATTGATTGAGCAGTAGTAATACCTACTGCCTCATGAGGATCAACTCGAGATGCTGTAAGGTATTTATTTGCAGAAGCCACCACTTTCTTTGCTTTAGCAGGAGTTAATTTTGTATCTCCTCTAGCAATTAGAGCATTAACTAAATCATTAATAATCCGAGGCGTCATTGAAACATTCATTTTTACAGAAACATCCGTCAGTTGAGAATATAATTCTGACTCAACATCTATATCTCTAAGAATTTGTATTAATTTCGATTCAGAATCATATGTCTGTATAGGTAAAGTAGTTCTCTTAGTTGCTCTTCGTGGACCCGATTTTCTTCTCAACAATGTTTTATCAATTCTAGCTGCTGCTCTTTGTGCAGCCTTTGATGAACCAGCCATTACTTCAAATATTTTAGTTGCTGTGCCAGAATCAGTACCACAAATTTGTGCTATTTGTGAAGATGTTAAGATTTTCACATCATCCCATTTCTTGTCATCTGCAAGTTTATGAGCATACTCTTCTTCGATTCCAAGATCCATTAATTTCTTTTTGGTTGCACTCTTTACTACCATCAATTAACACCCCCTAAGGCTTCATCAAGTACTTGATTGACATCGAAAGGTTCTCCCTTTCTACTTCTTGCTGGGTCAACTTTATCTTCTCCATATTCGAATTGAATAATTCTATCCGCAGTATTTCTTACAGAACGCATATCATCATTTGCTACTTTCAAATCATCCATAGCATTAATCAATCGGCGTTGCATATATCCAGACTTAGATGTACGAACCGCTGTATCAACAAGCGATTCTCTACCAGATACTGAAAGCATAAAGAACTCAGTAGGTTCAAGTCCTCTCTTNAAAGATGAGGAAACGAATCCTTTCTCTTTAGCACCTTTNACACCTCTCTGGAAGTGTGACAAAACTCTTTCTTGGTATCCTCTTTCTAGTCTCTTACCTCTAACCTTTGGTTGACCAATTGAACCAGCCATCATTGCTAAGTTATCCATTGATCCTCTAGCACCNGAAGTTGCCATCAATACNGCAGAGTTATCATCACCTAAGAATTCTTTAGCAACCTTTCCTGATTCAGCTTTACCTGAGTCAAGTATATTTAGAATATTCTCTTCTAATGTTTCTTCAGCGGTTCGACCAGGGCGAGTCTCATATCTACGACCATCTTTTCCGAACATTTCTAATTCCTTATTCACATTATCACTTGCAATGCGATTAATTTCAGCGATTTGTGCTTTCGCTACAGGACCAATATCTTCATCATCAATACCGGTAGTAAAGCCCATAGAGGTACATATTGCGATTGTCATTTTTGTCATTCTATTGATGAATTCAGCACCAACATCGGAACCATGCGTTTGAACAACTGCATCTAATAATCTTCCATCTTCTGCACCAATTCCTCTCTTATCAATAGTTCCGCTAACGTTACCTTCGCTGACCTTAACATGATCACCTGAACGGCTAGTATATTCTAGATTAAAGCCACCTGGGACAATTAAACTAAGAACATCTGAACCGAGATAACCTTTGACACCATCTACCTCTTTGAGTTCAGGTAATTCACCATCCCAAGAAACAGCTCCAAGGATCTCCATAACTAATTTCTCTGGGAGAATCTTTTGACCGTGTGTTAGTAAGTAAGAACCCGAAATGTGATCGTGTATCCCACCAATAACTGAACCACCATATCTTGGAGTGATTATATGTTCTTGAACTCTCATTAAGATTTTAGCTTCTGCTCTGGCTTCTTCAGATTGAATTACGTGAAGATTCATCTCATCTCCATCGAAATCAGCATTATACGGTGTGCAATCAGCCAGATTAAATCGGAAAGTTTTACCATCCATAACTCTAATTTCATGCACCATCATAGACATTCTATGCAATGATGGTTGTCTATTGAATATAGTTACATCACCATCAATTAAATGTCTTTCAATAACAACACCTGGTTTGGGGTTTCCATCACGATCAAGCGTGCTGAGCCTATCTTCAACATCTGTACGATATGATTCACCGAAATCATCTTCGACAGAAGGACTCCCACAGTGTGGACAGTTTACTTCAAGTTCTACAGGATATTCACCATCAAACTCGTCTCTATGTTCCCATACCCAACGGCTATGAATTAAAGCTCTTGGATCATTAGATTCAAGACTTTGTCCTTTGATTGAACCCTCACTTTCTTCACCTCTGAGATTAAAGATTGTTTTCTCAAGATCAACACCCCACTCTTCCTCAAGTTCACCAATTGAATTTCTTCTCATTTGACGTTTTAACTCAAGACCAGGTAGGAAATTTGGTGCAGGTAATACTTGGTTTAAGTCTGGTCTATAACCCGAATAAGGTTCATCGTCACTTCCTGAATTACAGTCAGGATTCATGCAGCGGAAACCAGCCCAAATATACTTAGTTCTATCAGTAATTCTCACTCTTAATGTATCTCCACGAACAATATAGTTCACACCAGGGTGTACATCAGGACCTCTTAGAATCATTTGACGTAATTGTTCCCTGTTTCTATTAGTTACACGCACAGGTACTGTCAATTCTTTAGCAGTTTTCCTAGGTATTCCAACTTCATTAATTCCAAGATTAGGATCAGGAGAAATAACGGTTCTTGCACAAAAATTAACTCTTTTCCCTGATAAATTAGAACGGAATCTCCCCTCCTTACCTTTCAGGCGCTGAGTTAGTGTTTTCAATGGACGTCCTGAACGATGACGAGCAGGTGGTATTCCACTAGTTTGATTATCAAAGTAAGTAGTGCAATGATATTGGAGAAGTTCCCATAAATCCTCTACAATTAATTGAGGCGCTCCAGCATCACGATTTTCTCTAAGTCTCTGATTAATTCTTAGAACATCAACTAACTTGTGTGTTAAATCGTCTTCTGAACGGTCGCCGCTATCCAAAGTAATAGATGGCCTAACTGTTATCGGCGGAACTGGTAATACTTTCATAATTGTCCATTCTGGACGGCTTGAATCTTTATCCATTCCAATAAATAATAGATCATCGTCAGGTATTCTTTCCAACCATTCTCTGATATCTCTTGCATTTAATTTATGTTCACCTTTATTTTCTTTCTTTTCTTTGAAAGTTGATGGCTTGTCAAGAATAATTTTACCCTGTTCCGAACCACAATGCATACAAATAGTTCTCTTTTTACTAGAACATTCTTTTTCAATATCTTTGATAATTTTCTTAAATTCACGTGAACCAACACCATGTTTAATCATTACATCTTTCACTCTATCACGGTAATAGTCTTGTTCAGATTTCTCTGGATCAAGAGGGTGAGTCTCTTTTGTTTTATGTAGTAATATATTGCTACAAGAGTTACAAGTTGACTTTAATGACATTTTGATAAGATCAGTAAAACCGATATGCATTATTGGAAGTTCTAGAGCTATGTGACCGAAATGACTAGGGCAGTCTTCATGCTTATTCCCACATGTTTCGCACCTCACACCGGGGTCAATTACACCCATTTTCGGATCCATCAAACCTTGCTTGTAAGCATGGCCATCATCACGATAAGTATCTGCAGTTTTTACTTCAACTGCTGACATTTTTCGTATTTCATTAGGTTCCAATAATCCAAATTTAATTGATTGAATCCTTTTAGGGATTTTTGCTGCGTCTCTAGCACTCATCTTCGGTCCTCCAGTTCAAGTCTCATAGCGACCCCGAGACTTTTCATTTCGTCCAGGAGAAGCTTGAATGCATATGATGTTTGGACTGTGTGTACATCAGCCCTATCGCCACAATATGGGCACACTGTAGTTCTACGTTTCCAGTCAAAGTATGCTATATGACCACATCCACGCGTATTGCATACCATTAAATCCCATCCATCTGATTCATCAAGTAAACGATCTTTGATCACCATCGATGCTCCATGTGAAATTAAACAATCACGTTCCATTTCGCCGAATCTTAGACCACCCTGACGAGCACGCCCCTCAGTTGGTTGTCTAGTTAAGATCTGGACACGTCCACGACTTCTTGCGTGTAACTTACTGCTTACTAAGTGGTGTAATCTTTGGTAGTAAATAACTCCTACAAACACATCTGCGGGGAATTCTTCACCTGTTTCGCCACTAATCATAGACTCTCTACCAGTGTGATTATACCCATTCCTCAATAATCCTGAACGAAGGGAATCTTCTTTTTCACCGGTGAATGCAGTACCGTCTACTTTCCTACCTTCCATGGATCCGACTTTACCTCCAATCATTTCAAGAACGTGTGCTACAGTCATCCGTGATGGAATCGCATGAGGATTAATCAAGATATCAGGTACTACACCATTAACTGTGAATGGCATATCTTCTTCATCTACAAGTCTACCAATTATTCCCTTCTGGCCGTGTCTAGAAGCAAATTTATCCCCTAATTCTGGGATTTTATTTGTCCGTAGAGTAATTCTTACTAATCTTCCGGAATCTAATGATTCTGTAACGAAGACATTGTCAACCCAACCCATTTCGCCGTTTCTAACCATCATAGAAGATTCTCGGCGCTCTTGAGCTTGCAGGAATGCACCCGCAGATTCTTCCAAGAACCTAGGAGGACTTGTTTTTCCTACCAATACTTTCGAATCAGGTTTACCACTTTCTAACCATTCTTCAGGTACAGGGAGACCATCTCTCTCAAGATGCGAATAACTATTGAAAGATTTCAAACCTTTAATTTCATCTAAACCAGTACCAGGTACTTCAATTCGTTCTTCTTGTCCGCCAGGGAATCTCTTATTTTCAGCATTATATGTTCTGATGAATGATGAACGACCCATAGAACGTTCTACTGATGCTCTGTTCATAACAATAGCATCTTGCATGTTATACCCATGATGGCTCATAATTGCAACTACGAAATTTTGTCCACCCGGTCTTTGATTAAATCCAGTAGACTTCATAGCTCTAGTACCAACAATTGATTGCTGTGGATAGTGCATAATGTGTGCTCTAGTATCTGGGCGAACCCTGTAGTTTGCACTAGGTAGTCCTAGACTTTGCTTAACCATAGCCGTACCACCTGTAACTCTTGGAGTAGAATTATGCTCAGGGTATGGGACTAAAGATGCACATACACCTAAAATTAATTGTGGATCTATTTCTACATGCGTATACGCAAGAACTGTGTTTTGTTTTGTTTGTTGCGCAACTAACTTTTCTAAATTTTCTTGATAATAATTTAGAGGTACTGTAAATTCTTCAATAACTGTTTCACCGTTTGGAAGTTTAACCTCCGCTCTAAGATGAGCCTCTTTTTTATTCTCTAAATCTCCAAGGTTCATCCATTCAACATGTTCAGGATTTATTGGACGAGAATGTTTTGGAGAGAATTCTGGCAAATCGAAAGGTCGAGGGGCCACTAGAAGGTCTTCTTCTTCTTCAGCATCAATCCACTCTACAACTCCGGTATTTACTAAGTCATTAAATGACAATTCACCTGCTCTTAAACCATCAAGTGTACGCTTTGAAAGAACTAAACTTCCTTCATCTAGTACAAGAAGTGGTCTAAGAATTCGTCCACGGTCAGTATTGATGAATACATCTTTGTTTTCTGAGTCATGACGTATGCTTACTTCTGGCCTAATACGGCCTTGTCGGCGGCGGCGCTTGAATTGAGCTACGAGTTTGTTTGGTCTCTTGTGTAATCCGAAAATATCACCATTTACGTGGATTCTTGATCCATCAGCCCAACCAGCTGGAGAATCATCAACCCCTGCTTCTTTCAGTAATTCTTTAACTTCAATTTCGTTAACTTCTTCAGAAACATCTATCATTTGTGCTGCATTCTTAACTAAACCACAATTTTGTCCTTCTGGGGTCTCGTTAGGGCATAATCTTCCCCAATGAGTAGGATGCAAATCTCTAGCCTCGAAATGAGGTTGACTTCTAACTAGAGGGCTTGTAACACGGCGCATGTGAGACAATGCTGCCAAATATGTTGTACGATCTAATAACTGACTGACTCCTGAACGACCGCCAACCCAATTCCCAGTAGCTAAAGCGTGCATAATCTTTGAAGTTAATACGTCAGGCCTTAGGCAAGCGTTAATTTTTAAATCACGCTTTCTATTATGATGACGCTCGAGTTGATATTTGAGGTCACGAGCAAGTTGTTGCAAACTAACTCTGAATAAATCTTCAATTAAGTCTCCTGCTAAACGAACTCTCTTATTCGCATAGTGATCCTTATCATTAGGATCTCTGTTAGTAATTGCCATTTCTAATACTTGACGTACAATTCTTCCCAAGAATATTGCTTTCTTCTCTCTGGCCTCAGGGAGTGAACCAAGATGAGGTAATAATTCTTTATCGAGCATGTTTTGTATTCGAGATTCACGATATTCTTTTTGTTGACCATGAGCAAATTTCTTCTCTAACCAAGCAACTGCTTCTTCAGAGGTTTCAACACCATATTCCTCATTGTCTTTGACATCGTTTAGATTAGCCACAGTATATTTCATTGCCTCGACAGGCCCTGCAATTGCTGCAAATATCTCTCTATCGTTTTGCATACCTAAAGCACGCATCAAAAGAACTACTGGAATTGCTGCTGTACCTGCACTAGGGATTTTTACCATTAGCATACCATCGCGACGCTTTTCTACATTCAGAGGTTTTCTCACACCATCTTTCTGAGAGAAAATTTTAGCAACTTCAGTCTCATGAGCGTATTTCTTATTCTTTTCAACGGTAACTCGGTTAGGAGCTAGATCTTCCATTGAAATTAGTACACGTTCTGTACCATTGATTATGAAATATCCTCCTGGATCCATTGGATCTTCTCCAAATTTCCTTAGTAGAGTCTCGTGATATTCTGCATCATCTGAAGATGTATGAGGAGATAATTTCCTAGGTGATTCTTGAGAACCAGCAATGTGGTCTGGATGTAAGTTACATCTTGCAGATCTAACCATTATGGGTAGATTCCCTATGTGGACACTTGATTCTTCTATAGAACCATGAGTCTGACCAGGCTCTGGAGGTATGTCATCACGGTAGATAATGAAATCCATGTAGATAGGTGAGAAATAGGTTAGTTTTCGTATTCTACATTCCATAGGTGTAGCAGGGTGCTCAGCACCATTTGCTTCACGTATTGTAGGGTTTCCTAACCTTAGGCCCTTTAAGCGCACATAAATTTCTTTCTCAAGAACGTCAAGTTTTATTGCTCCACCTGCATCTTTACCACCAGGTATTTCTTCTACTGGCTCGTCAGTACCCACGCGAATATTACGTACGATTTTTTCCATTCGGCTAATGCGTCCTTCGCCACCTAAAATTGTGTCATTGTATGACATAAGCTGGTGATTGACTAAACTTCTTCTCTGAAAATAACTCTCTACAATTTCTTTCATAATAAACAACTCCTCAAGTACTCTCCACTATTAATCTATATGCCGTGCTAGATCCAGCAGATTTACTGTATCTAATGACTTTGACTACCCTGTTAGTAAGCCATCCAGCAGGGAGTTCTGAATTATTTATTTCTTCGACCTCTTTGATTGCTTGAATCGCTGGATCAGTTATGAGAACTTTAGGCAATAATTCTTTAGCTAATCTAGAGCTACCATCTGATTCTATTTGTACCATATCCCATGGAGCAAGATGTGTTTCTTCATCTGCTACTGGAATTAATTCATGATGAGGAACTAAGAAATGATTTAGAACGTTAAATCGGTCTTCACCTTGAGGTATATCATCATCAAGAATTGACTTTCTAGAGATAGTTATCCTACCACTGCGGCTTCTCTTTCTTGAAGCCATTTGTTCACGTATGATTCCCATGATATTTTCAAGTTCTGCGTCAGCAGTTGTCAAGTCAACTTTCTTTGCAACTTGATCTACGGTCATCCTCTTGATGGCATCCATGTTTGCATCATCTGCAAGTTTGTGAGCGTGTTCCTCGGATACGCCCAGTTCCATTAGTCTCTTTTTAGTTGAACTTTTTACTGCCAAATACACACCACCTTCCAGCACAAAATACGGGCTTGCAAGCCAGAAACGAACTTTTAGAGGGGAGATCACCTCTAGTGGTCAAAAGTATTATTTGACGTCGTTCGTATCTATGCCACAGGCCCATAGCATATGCTGGGCTATCGCCGGACTGAGGGGGTATTTATGAATCTAATGGTAGAGGCATGGCTACCACTGGAGAGGGGGGGCAGGTTAGGATGTCCTAATCGGCATACCTAAACCAAGGGGGGCAATGATAAAGGTTTGGAAAAAAAAGGAGGTTATGACTATGGAAAAAGACAATTATAGAGATGGAAAACACATTGCTTCAACTAACAAATCTAAAGAGATTTTATACGACTTGAATAATGGTGATTTTTTAAAATTATTAGTTCTTGAGACCGTATATCCTCCAAGAGAAGATTCGAAAATGCTAGTTGATTGTATAAATAATCTGAATTATCAAAAAGGAAAAGCAGTTGAGATAGGTTGTGGAACTGGGTTAGCAAGTATAATTTTAGCAAAAAATGGTTGGAAGGTTGACGCTTTTGACATTAACCCATACGCTGTGATTTCAACTGTAGAAAACATATCTAGAGCTTCAGTTGAACATTCTATTACTGTAAATGAAGGGGGTCTGGGGGAGAAAGATTTCAACATATCAGAAGATACTGAACTAATAGTATGGAATTTACCATATCTGACGCCACCTCGGGATAATGAACCAAGATTAGAATGGATAGAAGAGGCATCGATGTCAGATCTCAATGGAGAAGGTTGGGGCCACCATTTAGCAGATTTGTTAGAAGATAAAATACATTCATTAGATCCAAAATTATTAGTATTATTATTACAAAGAAAATACCCTAAGAGCCCCAGTACTACCGAATATTGGGCAAACTTAGGTTGGAGTCATAGAGTATTAAGTTCTAAATGGCTGTATAATGAAAAATTAGAAGTCGTTGCATACTGGAGGCCGGGTGTGGGCACGGAACCTAAGAAACTGCAAGTTTGCGTATCTACAATGGATGAAGCAAAGAAATTACCGATTGAGGGATGGCAGAGGGTAACTACTAGATCACAAACAAATGGGAGGGGGAGAAGAAAATCTGCTTGGGAATCAAAGAATGAGGATTTATTGGCCACCTGGAGTATCCGTAAAACACTTCTAAAAGAATTACAACCTGGATTAATTCAGATATTAATAGGCGCTAAAATATCAAAGATAATTAATCAATATTGCAAATGGCCAAATGATATTGTAGATGAGAAAGGAGAGAAAATCGGAGGTATTTTGATAGAAATGGATACTGAAAGCGATAACCTAAGAGTAGGTATAGGGATTAATCAATCTAGTAACAAAATAGGGAATTTAAAGATTGGAGGATGGCGTGAATCAATACCTGAATTAACTCTAGAAAACTTATTTTCTAGAATCGACGCTAAGTTGTCGACTCTTTTTGAAGATCATCCTCTACTAAAGACAAAATTAAAAACCGAAGAAATGAAATCTGATTCTTGGCGTTCTTTAACAAAATTACTCTCTAGAGGATACACTCTCGGTTCAGACCATGGCAGCTCTAGAGTCATAAAATTAAATACGAATGGTGAACTATCAATTTTCTCAAATGAATCCAAAGAAAATATACATAATCTCGATTCATTAAGATGGTCATTTAATCCCTAATCTTTCACGTACAAGCCTTATTTTCCCTGATGAAGTTTGAGTTTCTAAAAGTTCATTATCATTCATTAATTTGAGTGATGAAACATATTTTTCGAGAGGAATCTTAATTATTGCTTTAGAAACTGCAACATTATTTTTTAAATCGAAAAGTCTCCAAGTACCAACAGGTAAGGTATTTGTAAGAATTTCCTCACATTCGTCCCGAGAAATATCCGGCTCTAGCAAATGGAAACCCACCCATCGATGTTTCCCCCTGGCTGCCTTGTTGACCTTAGCCATACCCCCTTGGAGNCGCGCATAGTTAAGGAACAAACGGTATTATGATCCTTAAAGTCCACTAACTACAGCAACTATTCTTATTTGACCTATCATTTCATCACTAACTCTAGCACCAAGAAGTACTTGACAATCAGGATCTAATCGAGATACAAATTCATCTGTAACCTGATTTAACATCCCAATACTCATGTCGGGACCCCCTTCAACTTGAATCCAGCAACCTTTAGCTCCATCAACACTCAAATCGGATAATGGTGATTGACGCGCTATTTCCACCACTTCTGAAAGTGAACTATTTGGCCCTGAACCAACTAAAATAGTGGCTTTCCCTGGCCTTTCAACAATAGTTCTAAAATCCATCAAATCAAGATTTATTTTACCAACTTTTGCAAATGTTGTCAATAAACCCTCTATCAATTCCTCTATCCAGCCGGCACCATCTTTCCAGTCAACATCCCTCTCCTTAGCTTGCCAAGACAATCTTTCAAGACTAATTTTTATACAAACATTCGAGTTATTATATATTGGAGAAAAATACTCTTCAGCCAACTGATACCTCATAGGTTGTTCTGCGAATGGGAAACCTACAATTGAGACAACCATACAATCAGATTTTCGAGCTAAATCAGCGAATTCTGCAGCGGCACCTGTTCCAACACCTCCCCCGAGACAAGTTAATATNACAACTAATTCAGCATTATCGATTAATGGCTGAACATCGCTAATACCTTCTTTTAACCGATGTTTCGCTAACATTGGTAATGCAGCAGCACCACGAGCTTCCCCTGAGGCATCGAGATGTAGGCAATGAGCTTCAGGTGAGCCAGTGAACGTTTTTTCATCAGCATCAATTAATAGTAAATCTGAGAATCTTGAACAACGTGAATGTGCTCTTTCAGCCCAAAGACAACCTAGACCACCTACGCCTACAACAAGCAGAGCGCCTTGATCCATACACCTTTGAGCCATAACTAGTGTTTAGACATACTTCAATCATAGGTTAAATACCGACTATATTTACGTCTTTCATCCCTAGCCCAAGCATTGTCAGGTTCGATTTCAAGAACTGATGTATAATGTTCAACGGCTGATTCGAAATCAGACAAGTGCCGACCATACATATGTGCTAGGACATTCAAAACTGGGACACAATTGGGAGTCTCTTTTTTCATTTTCAATAGTAGAGATTCAGCCTTACCTAAATCCATCATTTCAATTGAATTTTCTGCCTCGTCTAAATCCTTTAGTTGACTCTCTGATAGATTGTAAATATTCTTCCAAGGGGGGCTCGTCATACACCTTATGCAACACAACTTTTGGTTTGAGGTTTTTTAAGTGCAGCCTTTCAAAAAAAGAGAATGAAACCAATACTCTGGAAGAGGTCTAACTGGAACGTTAATATCCTTCGCTAAGGTGGCGAGACACATCCATTGGTGAGAGACTATGAGTAGCATCAATCTCGTAACACGACGCACCTTGATTTTAACCGTTGTAGCGCTATTTTTAGCCACCTCTACCCAAGCTTACCACACCGGCATAGGTGGAGATCCCGAAGGGAAGGGAGATGTTGCATTATCGGGATGCACATGTCATGCCGAAGAACCAGATAATTCTGTAACAGTTGTGTTAGACCATGTACCTTATCATTATGAATCAGGAAAATCATATGCTATGACCTTACAATTAATCGGTGGAGCTGAAATCGGTGGCGAACAAACGGGAGGATTTTCTATGAAGGTATCTGAAGGAACTCTTAGTCCAGGAGAGGGCTCAGAATCTGACGTGCAAAACTGGGAAGAAGAGTTAGATAGCCTAACACATACAAATTCTGGATCCAAGACAGACGATAGGACATGGTACCTNATATGGACTGCACCAGAAAGTGGAACAGGCCCAGTACAATTCTGGATTTCTGGAAATACAGTTAATGGCGACGAAATACCTTCAGCATTAGATAGGTGGAATCGATTGACTATGACTCTCGATGAGGGGAATGACAATGAAAAAACACGTACAGTATTTTCAGGGAATGGAGATATCAATCCCCCTGCACCTGCTGAAACCCAAGTAGATTTACACCACATGGGAGCTGCACTCAGGGCGCACTGGCTTGGTTTACTAGGATTCTTCGCTGTAATAATAGTAATTGTTTTCTGTGGATTTTTCTTAAGATATGGATTTTCAGCAAATTATACTGGACGATCAAATCTACTGAGATTGAGGATTAAGCATGAAAGAAGAGGTGACCAAATATGAGAGATGATGTCGTACTTTTATTACTCAAGCAAGTAAAATCAGGGGAAGTCTCTATAGAAGANGCTCGAACTGCATTGGAGGGGGTTGATTTAAGCGAAGAGAATTATATTTCAGCNATAGATCATGGAGTCTTCAATGAACCTACTGCAGGAACCATAGTAAGATCGAGTATATCACCNGCAGGTGAATCTATCATGGTTGTACTTGTAGGGATATGGGGAGTTCTTTGGACATTATTCTGGGCAGGTTCGCTAAGCTATGGGCTCTATAACCAATGGGATCAACAACTTCTTTCACTATTTTTAGCTATGACTTTGACTACTCTAATTATCATGGGTATCATTTACCTAAGATTTGTAATGCCAGATATTGTCATAATAAAACATAGAAGAAATAAGTANATTACTCCTAAGAATTCAGAAGGTTGGAAAAAATATGAGGTGTGAATATGAGTAGGAATTTTAGATTACGCCCACTGTCTGGAAATGAAGAAGATAATGGAGAGAAATCTAAGTTAATAGATAGAAGAGATTTCCTTAGGTACTCATTCAATACCGCAGCGGGAGGCATTACAATGGCGAGTCTAGGAAGCATTGGGTTCGCAGCATTACTAATGGGTCAGGCAGATGCGTCAGGAGGAGATTCAGCAGTTAGATTTTGGGTACCAACTGGCGCTGAGGACACAGTCTGGTACGGCGACAGTCACCTTGAACCGATGAGTTACGATGCATTTGTACAAGCTGCTGCGAATAGCAATACTGGAATGACAGGAGCTCAAGGTGTTTGGTCAGGTATGCCTGTAAACGTAGTTTACGTACCAGATAATGAGAATAAAGACACAGTTCTAGCATCTAATAAACCAAGATTCCAATATACTGAAGGGTATAACTCAGGAGGGAAATACGTAGGTTCAGGATATGAACTTTATGAAAAACCAGAATATGCATCTCTTTCAATACATGATAATTTAATCATAGTATTCTCAAGATGTCCACATCTTTGTTGTATACCGGGTTGGCAACTTGTAACTAATGATTATACAAACGATAGTTGGGAAGCAGGAGGTACTGAATCAGGAGGGAATAAATTATTTTGTATTTGCCACTCCAGCAGATTTGATCCGACTGCAATCGAAAAAAATAGTATGGGTAGAGGTACGCCATTCAACTATATTGGAATCAAAAGAGTGGGAGGCCCGTCACCTAATGGGATGCCGTTAGTACCATTCGTATTAAATGGAGATATGATAGAAGCATTACCAGAATTCGTAGACTGGTATGCATACTGTTCGTGAGGTTTTAAATATGATACAATTCTGGTTTTTATGGCTTTTTATAGCAATAGTGGTTGTTTTAGTAGCATTCACTCTACGTAAAGAGAGAGAAGATCTACCACGCAAAGATATTCTAAGAGCAGTAGAGACTAGTGCTTCAGGAATGGGTCTTGCTGAAAAATTATTTTTGTGGGCATTTTCTTGGCTAGATACTAGATTTAGAATTCAAGATTATTGGGGGATGAGTCGCAATGCCTACCATAGTATGCACAGACAGATGCCATTGACTCATGCAGAAAAATATAAACTGAGGATAATTTGGTATTGGTACCCACTATATTGTTTAGGCGGGATCTCATTCCTTGCCTTTGTTATATTAGTCATTACTGGAACTGTGCTTGGTTTGTACTATGTCCCAGGAGGTGAAGGAGACCCCACACCAGCTTATTCATCTATGGAATTCATAATGACTCAACTACCATTTGGATACATCATTAGATCTATACATCATTGGGCAACTCACTTCATGGTTGCATCAGTATTTTTACATATGTGTAGAGTTTACTTCACTGGAGCTTATAGAAACCCACGTGAATTAAATTGGCTAATTGGAGTGGCATTAATGTTTTTCACTATCTTCTTTGGATATTCAGGCTACCTATTACCGTGGGATAGCCTAGCATTTGGAGCTGCTACAATTGGAATAAATATGGCTACATCTACGCCTTTGATTGGAGGTTGGATGGCTAAGGCACTGTTTGCTGGAACTTCATTATCAGGTCAAACTGTTACTAGAATGTACTTTTTGCATGTATTCATTCTCCCAGTAATAGTTACTACATTAATCATTGCTCATTTATTTATTGTATGGGTTCAAGGCATTGCAGAGCCACATTAGGAGATTTTGTAAATGGGAATAATTGAGAGATTTGGTAGAATTGCAGACGTATATGTCAGCGAAAGAGATGGTCTAGTCGAAGGAGACCAAGAAAGAAGAAGACCGCACATGGGACATCCATTCTGGCCATCAGAGGTACTGAGAGATACAATAATCTTAGCATCCATGGTCTCTACATTAGCATTTTATTGCTGGTTAATACCTCCTCCATTACATAGTGCCGCGGATCCTTTCGCTCAAGCAGGATTCGTATTCCCAGATTGGTATGTATTATTTTCTTATGGTTATCTTAGGTGGGGAGAATACCTACCTGCATTCACTATACCAGCGGGCCCTATAGGTGCTTTTTTTGGTGCGGAATATATATTCTGGAATGCAGCTTGGTGGGGTGCAGCGATAACTGGGATACCAGTTGGACTGTTGGCATTACCTCCATTTTTACCAGGAAGAGAAAAGAGAGGCGTAGAAGACCCTTGGTTTGCAACAGCTGGAGCAGTTTACTTAGCGCATGTTTGGTTTATCTCAGTTTTCTCAATCAATATATTCTTAGAACTATATGCGAAAGATTTGAGCAATTATTGTTGGTCTGATTCTCATGGATACTTATTCTGTGGCAGACAACAGCCTTGGACTGCAGAAATATTTAATGCAATACCTTGGGTATTAACTGGGATTTTCATATTTGCAGTAATTTATTTCGCAGTTAGGAAATTTGGTTTAAACACTTTAGGTGCGAGATTAACTCCGAATATTGGAAGACAAATCGCTATTGGCTCAGCAGTTGGTGCATTCCTAATATGCGCATTAACTTGGCCAATTTATGAATCAGGATTCTGGGACTATGGAGGTTTAGGGGCAATGGATGAAGTAAGTGAATTAGATAAACTAAGAACACAGCCATCAGATACTCTAATTCATACTGAACAGGGCAATTCATGGGGAGAATGGGCAGATGAATGTTTACCATATGAAGATTCTTCCGATTTACTCCTTTGGGAAACATTAACTCATGGAGAAGATTTTGATGATTTCTGTATACTTCCAGCAGTTCATTGGGTTGATTGGGGGATATATCAACCAACTAAACAGGTAATAATGGATTATTCAGGAGCCAATGAACATTCAGTTCCAGAGATGGGTAGGAATTCTGCAAAAGGAGATCTAACTTATACAGGTAATTCAGGAGATGAAGAAATTACCCTTACTGATACTTTAGTATTCGATGTAGAAGATTTTGGTATAGGGATGGTCCCAGCAGATATTGGCTGTAATTTCAGGACTACCGTAAGAGCAGCGGGAATACACTCACAGAGTCTAACACTAATTGATTCTAATAACGAGGTATTATGGAGTACTGAAGAAGGTTCATGTTCATCAACTACAATGTACTTAGAACCAGGAAAATCATATACATTGCAATATACTACAACCAGCAATGAAGTAAATGAATCAGTAAGTATGATAACTGACTATTCTGCTACTGTTTACCAACCACTTCTATTGGATGAGGATGGTACTGCTCTTCTGAGATCTGATTCAGATCTAGAGACAACAGAATTGACTCAACTCATGGTAGATAACCCCACATATCATAAAAATCCAAAAAGTCTTGATGCTAAATTAATCTATTCACTATTCATACCTTGCTTAGGTGTTGGAGCAATGGTATTCATGCTTATGAGAAGTATGGCTCGAGGGTATGAGTGGGAAATGAACAAATGTTATGGATGCGATTTATGCGATGACGCATGTCCAGTAAGATTATTTAATGCAGGAGACAAACTTAACATAATTTATAATTCATGGAACAATGAAGATGACGGAGTCCCACTATATTCATGTTTAACATGTACTGCATGTACAAATGCTTGCCCTCAATTAGTTGACTATGATTCATATGTTGATATTAGAAGGAGTTTGATTGTAGGTGGTCCGCCAGCAACTGAAATACCGCACACAGTTTTGCAAGCAGTACTTGCAGCAGAAGCTGAAGAAGATGCAGATGAAGCATTCATTAGTGTGGAAGAATATCCTCTTGACTCAAATGTAGGATATTATCCTGGTTGTGTAGACTATATCGACCAAGAGATGATATTTAGCCATGTAAATGAAGGAACAATGAATCTAGGAGATACTACTACTGCTGCATTTACTTTGTTCGAAGATATGGGGTCAGAAGTCACATACTTAGGCCGAGACTTCTTGAAATGTTGCGGACATGATCAAAAATGGCAAGGTATGAATGAAGTTTTTGATAAACTTAAATCTTATAATCAGAAGAAATTAGGCGAATCAGGGATTGATACATTAGTCACATCATGCGCAGAATGTTTCAAGACTTTTGCAATGGATTATGAATTAGAAGATATGAAAGTAATGCATACTACAGAATATCTAATTGAAAATGGATTTGATATGAACTTAAAATCTGAAGAAGATCTTACAGTAACATATCATGACCCATGTAGATTAGGACGACAGATGAATATCTATGATGAACCGAGAGAGTTAGTACAAGCCGTTGAAGGAGTGGATTTGGTAGAGATGGAACATACAAAAGAAGATGGTTTATGCTGTGGAGTATCAAGTATGATGTCTTGTAATGAAAATAGCCGGTCTTTAAGAATACAAAGATTCGATGAAGTTAAGGCAACTGGAGCAGATATTATGCTTACATCCTGCCCTAAATGCGTAAGTCACTTCGAGTGCCTAAAATTCGAAGGCGACCCTACACACGATTTCGAAATATTAGACGTGGTATCATTCTTAGCTAGGCAAGTTAATGCCAAGAATCAATAATTAAGCAATGAATGCATAGTATGCAGACAAAGATGCTAGAATGAAATTTATCCCAACACCTATTATTGTAAATTTAGCCATTCGAGGATTCTCATAACCGAGAGCAATTAACCAAAGAAAAAAACCAACTAGGGCTCCACAAGGCAATGATATCCAGGCTATTTCTAGAGATATGAATAAATACATGATTAGCCATAATGAAAATGGCAATAATAGACTTAACAATACCATAGAGTCTTTCCACCAAATAACTTGAGGCTCAACGTCACCCATATGTTTAGTGGCGTGGTGGGTTAGAAATTAATCTGACTATTAGAAACATAGTATTGAGTAGAATGATTCACTCGCAAGCATCATGACGGACGCATCAGAGGTATCCGAACGTCGTAAAAAACAACAGAGTAGAATACGTATTATGTTGAATACACTAAAAGCAGGGGAAATGGCTTCGATTAAAGGAGGAGCTGAAACAGTTGCTTGGATTAAGGAAGAACTATGCATTGGTTGCGACCAATGCACTATAGTTTGTGATGATGATGCTATAGAACTTTACAATAAGCCATTAGCTAGCCCAATAATGAATATTGAGGTTAATAAAAAAGCTAGAGTGTTGAGGGACCCATGTACTGGATGCAAACTTTGTGTACTAGCATGCCCCACTGATGCGATAATAATGATTAATAGGTGATAATATGAAAGAAGAAGAACCGTTAAGATTTGGAGCAGAGTTTGGACCAAAGAGAACTGAAAATAGTAAAGGAGTATCTCTCTCGACATTCAAATCTTTGGTTTGGATCTCAAATCTTGGTGGTCTTTTACTTGTAGTAATAGGTTTGGAGTTAATGATGGTACAAGGCGAATTTTACATGGCACTGGGCTGTATAGTGGGAGGAGTTGTAATCGCATTATTTCCTTCAAACTATGAAATTGTTGGTATGGAAGGCGTAGAAGTTGAATCTGGAGAAAATTCATCAGACAGTGAATAATCACGAAAATCAAAGATTATTCCAATCGCTTACATCATCAACTAAATCCATTACATCACCTTTCCTTAGTCCATTAGAATAATCTGTAAAATGTAATGCATGGAAAAGTCTGATTCCAATTGCCATATCTGGTTGATCAATTAAAATAGGTGACAAACGACCATATTCTTTGGCCCATTCTAATGCATGGGGCGTTAATTCAGAAATTAATCCACCTAGTATCTTGGGGGTTGTTGAGGTTCCAGCCGGAATCTTTGGACGATTAATGATACTTTTTGGTAAATTCGTTAAATTAGCTGCTGCTCTAAGAGCCATTTTTTCATTTGTATCACTAATTTTCCATTCAAATGGTATTTTATGAGAATCATCCCTATGTTTTTGAGATAAAAATGGCACTCGAGTTTCTAAACCAAAGGCCATACTATGTCGATCTCCCAATCTAAGTTGAAAATTTGTTAACTGACCTCTGTCCAGTTCAAATTGCAGAGTATCTCCAAGGTTAGAGAAGTTATCTTTGGCTGAAAAGTTATCATCTATCCATGGTTGACCTAACCCCATACTTTTCTCATCAATAGAAACATCACCAATCAATGATAATCGATTATCTATTGATTTAGCATGTTGAGATAAATCTCTATATCTCGAGTACCCAGCATGTAATTCATCAGCACCTTGCCCACAAATTCCAACTTTTACTTTCTTAGACATTTTCTCAAATAATGGTTGCCAAAATAATACTGAAACATCTAAGTCTTCCCCACTCCATATAAAATTAGGTAATGTTTTCCAAAATTTTTCCTGATTAATTATCATAGTATGATGATTTAAGTCACAATGTGATGCTAAATCAATTGCTGCAACCATATCAGGATTATCCTCACCCCCAGCTACAGTCCAACATTCAGGAACTGGTTTACCACTAGAATTAGCAGCTTGTTGAGCAAGAACTGCTAATAGACTAGAATCTAAACCACCAGAAAGAACTATTCCAATTGGTGTATCGGACATCATTCTATCCTCTACACTAGAATAAAGACCATCTAAAAGGCTCTTAGCATTCGATTTAGGATTCCAATGTTTATCAGGAGATATTTCATCATGAGTATATCTGCATACCCCTGTAAGTACTGCTTTCCCATCTAAATCTAGAGACCAAGTTTCTATTGAACCTTGAGCAACGGATGTCACACCTGAAAATAATGTAGTGTAATCAAGAGGATACTCATATGCTAATCGTAGTGCGAGAGCATTGATATCAGGTTTAGCAATGAAATCAGGATGTCCATAAAAAGATTTTATTTCTGAACCAAATAATAATGTCCCATCGGGTAATAATGTCCTAAAAAGTGGTTTTACTCCCATTGGGTCTCTACAAAGTATCAATTCACGCTTGGAAGGATCCCAAATTGCAAAACCCCAGACTCCATCTAATTTAGATACCCATGATTTATGTTTTTCAGCATTATTACCTTTTTTATCTGCGTCCTTAGTTCGAAATAGTTCGCCAACCTTTTGACCTTCGGGAGTAGATAATGATTTTTTATTATTGTAAGCATGTAATCTATGTAAGGAAAGAATAGATTCGCCATCACCAGATGTTTGCCAAGGATAGTTTGGTATTGATTCTCGAATCTTTTGATGATTATATATTTCTCCATTTTGGATTAGAACACATCCATGTTCGGATTTAATAGGTTGCCATGAACCATTGAGATCTAATATTGCTAATCTGGATTGACCCAAACAAATACTCCCTCTACCTAAATCTGATTCGAAATTACCGAATCCATCAGGGCCTCGATGCGATAAACAAGATGCCATTGAACTAACAATAGATTTATCGCCATTACCTAATATTCCAGTAATACCACACATGATATACCCTTTGTTTAGTGCTATTTAAAGACTAGTCATTTACCAAAGAACTAGAAATATATTACGAATATAGCTAAAGATGCTATAGAGGCTATGACCCAAACCATCACATATGTATTCTGAGAAAGTGACGAGCCGGTAGTTCTATTTTCTTCATCATCATCCATGTTTATCATTCCTTCGAGTAACAAGAAGAATGTAAAGATGACGCTATAACGACTAAAGAATAGGTTCAATGATTAATAATATTGTCAATGGTAGAAGAATCATTGTGGCATTATCATCGATCCATTTAACACTCGGCAATTCGCCTAAAACGGTTAATGGTGCTAAAATTATTGATGCTAATATAGGTGTACCTAACATGTAAGAACTACCTAGCCAAATAATGTAAGACGCAATCAAACCACCGATTATTGCAGCCTTAAGGCCACTTTTAGAACGTTTTATTTCACCCATAATAGGATCGACAAAAGTCAATCCCCAAATTAAAGGGGCTGCATAGATTCCTGACATCATACCTTCAGAAGAATCAGACTCAGGAGATAATAAGAGAGCAAGACAAACAGCAAATGCCCCCCATGCGAGAGCTGAAATTTGTTTGGCTTCATACTCCCTCTGACCAACAATAATTATACCGAAGTATAGCCTTATCATTTCGAGAAATATCAAAATAAAACAAGCAAACATAACAAACTCATTAGGAGTTAATGAAAATACATCTGAAATTTGTTCACCTCTAGTAAAATAGATTATTGGTATTAAAGCCATTATTACATGAGTAAACCTTCTGAAGAAATGTCCACCTAATCCTCCGACTGAATGTTTAGCATGATCTATATCGATTGGAATATTCTGCTCACTCATTAATTCACCTACTTAAAATAATTATTTTAGTCTACTTAACGCCTCATCAAGGTTTATTGTTCCTGACTCTAGGTCTAATAATATATCATTGAGAGATGGGTTAGAAAGAAGTGAAAAATCCCATGCAGAAAGTAATCTTTCTTTGATACGAAGAGAGTTTCTTTCTTGATTCACCTCTAATGACTCAACTAATTCTATTAACTCGGATATCCCTGTTTTATTGAGAGCTGAAGTTAAAACAACTGACTTATCATTATTGTTTGAGTAATCGAATGATTTTTTAATAGAATTTGCAGCATTCTGTGCACTCGGTAAATCTGATTTATTGATAACTATTAAATCTGCTAATTCGATAATTCCTGCTTTTTCAGCCTGAATAATATCCCCTCTATCTGGGCCATCAACTAACATTACTCTGTCTGCAAATGCCACTATCCTAATCTCAGATTGTCCGCCACCTACTGTTTCAATAATAATCCTTGACCAACCACATAATCCTAATAAATTAATCATATGATCTAAAAATGGTATTAAGCCACCAGGATGATTACGAGTTGCCAGACTACGTACAAACACTGACTGACTAGAGTCAGCTGAAGACATCCTCATTCTATCTCCAAGTAATGCACCGCCACTTTTCGGAGATGAGGGGTCGACTGCTAATACGGCTACCTTTTCACCTCTATTTACCCACTCTTCAATCATTACACCAATCAATGTAGATTTACCTACACCTGGTGGACCGGTTACACCTAAAACCCATGGATTAGATTTGTTATGAGGTAATTTAACCCCAGACTCAACTAATGAAAGAAGTTTACCTAGTTCCCTTCTATTACCCTCTTTGGCCATTTCAATACGTTGAATTATGGTCAATCCCATCTCCACCCAGGATTATCCCCTACACCTACTTCAAAGTCATTTTTCTTGCGTTCAGATACTTCTTCTAAAAAGTCAATTATTGAACCAGTTTGTGTACCAGGTCCAAAAATAGCTCTTACACCTAAAGAATATAGGAATTCACGATCTACTTCTGGAATTATCCCACCAGCAAATACTACTATTTCACCCATATTATTAGATATTAATTCTTCACAAACTTTTGGAATAAGTACATTATGAGCACCAGACAATGTAGAAAGACCTACGGCAACTGCATCTTCATCCATTATTACTCGAACTATTTCAGAAGGTTTACGCCTTAAACCTGTATAAATTACCTCATGACCGGCATCACGTAATGCACGTGCAATGACTTTAGCACCTCGGTCATGTCCATCAAGACCCGGCTTCGCGATAACAATGCGCATACCCATAGCAAACTTATCGCAGAGGTCAAACAATTTCAATCAACCGATTTAGCAATTATTAGGAGTTTGCTCAAAGGCAATGCTAATTGGGTGTCTCTCTCCATTGCTATATTATCATATGACAGGCGTGAAGGAACGTATCGACGACCTTCGTCGAAGAAAAGCACAATCTGAGGCTGGAGGAGGTCAAAATAGGATTGCTGCTCAACATTCGAAAGGTAAGTTAACTGCTAGGGAACGAATAGACCAACTACTAGATGAAAATTCATTTATGGAAATAGATTCACTCGTTGAACATAGGTGTAGAGACTTTGAGATGGATAAGAATGTCATCCCAGGTGATGGAGTGGTTTGTGGTCATGGCACAATTAATGGAAAAACAGTTTATTGCTTCGCTCAAGATTTCACAGTATATGGGGGTTCATTAGGAGAAATGCATGGTTTGAAAATATGTAAAATATTAGATATGGCTCTAAAAACTGGTGCCCCAGTTATAGGGTTAAATGATAGTGGTGGCGCTAGAATACAGGAAGGAGTTGCAAGCCTAGGATCTTATGCTGAAATATTTTTTAGAAATGTTAGAGCTAGTGGAGTTATTCCACAAATCTCAGTAATTATGGGGCCATGTGCTGGTGGAGCCGTTTACTCACCCGCAATTACTGACTTCGTAATCATGGTAGATAAAACATCACATATGTTTATTACTGGACCTGAGGTCATTAAAACCGTTACAAATGAAGAAGTATCTTTTGAAGATCTTGGAGGAGCATCTACACATGCTACAAAATCAGGAGTTACACATTTTACAGCTGAAAATGACGAGGACGCCTTAGAAATTGCAAGAGAACTGATACAATTACTACCTTCAAATAATCTTGAGAAACCACCTATTGTACCAACAAATGATCCATTGGCAAGAACCTGTGAGGAATTAGATGAATTGATTCCGGAAGTTTCATCACAGCCTTATGACATGTTAAATGTAATCGAATCAGTATTTGACGATGGAGCTTTTCTAGAGGTACAGGCTGATTTTGCCCCAAACATAATAGTAGGATACTCAAGATTAGGGGGGCATACGATAGGAGTTGTTGCTAATCAACCGAAAATCTTAGCAGGATGTTTAGATATTGATGCATCTGTTAAAGCAGCAAGATTTGTAAGATTTTGTGATGCTTTCAATATACCATTAGTAACTTTAGTTGACGTACCTGGATTTTTACCCGGTGCAAACCAAGAATGGGGTGGAATTATACGACATGGGGCTAAGTTACTCTATGCTTATGCTGAAGCCACTGTACCAAAAATCACAGTAATAACAAGGAAAGCATATGGAGGGGCTTATGACGTAATGTCATCAAAGCATATAAGAGGGGATTACAACATTGCTTGGCCAAGCGCTCAACTTGCAGTAATGGGTGCAGATGGTGCTGTACAAATAATCCATAAAAGGAGAATTAATAGTGCTGGTAATCCTAAACAAGAAAGGGAGAGACTTGTTGAGGATTACAATGAAACTTTTGCCAATCCCTATCAGGCTGCAGCGTTAGGTTACCTAGATGATGTCATAAAACCAAGAGATACTAGGAAAGTTTTGACAAAAGCATTAGGAGCGCTTTTAGAAAAAGAAGAAAGTCGCCCTGCAAGGAAACATGGGAACATACCACTTTGAGGGATTAAATGGTTGGAAAAAAAGATAGGAAAGACTTCCTCAGGGGAGTTGCGATTGCAGTTGTAATCTTGCATTCATCCAGTGGTGAATACTTAACACCATCAAATCATAGGGATAGAGGCAAAGAATGGTCAATTGATCACAGAAGGACATTGATAGGTAGAAGAAACTTATTTAGATCGAATTCTAAAAGAAGTACTTCAAGGTGAGATTATGGCTGAAAGAAGAAAAGTCGTGGTAGATGGTGAAGAATTTGAGGTAGCTATAGACCGAGATGGAGAATATTGGAATGTTGAAATAGAAGGACATAGTTTTTCAATAAAAATAGATGATGAAGCTTCAAATCAGAATTTAAAAGTAAGAAAGAGATCTGGAAGTAAGAGAAAACTTTCAGGGAAAATCTCATCATCGATACCAGGGAAAATAGTTTCATTGAATGTAAAATGCGGAGATATTGTTAAGCAAGGAGATGTTGTAATGATACTAGAGGCAATGAAAATGCAAAATGAAATACAAGCACCTCTTTCGGGAGAAATAATAGAAGTAAATTGTGAATCTGGAGACACCATTGAAGCAAATATGCCGTTAATTGTAATAGATCCGGAAAATTCGAATAATGATGATTAGAGAAGTTCAAGAAAAGATGATTAGGTGGTAAAAAATATGAGTAATTGTGATTATAGTGATTGTTCCGAAATTGGGATTAATATTAGCCGCTTATCTCCAGAAGGTTTCCTAGTTGCAACTGGAAATAAAGCATACTCATTTAGAGAAGCATACAAAAGATTCCATTATTGCAAATTACATCATGAATTACTAATGAAGAATGTATGGAATAGAGTGAGGAAAAGTGAGAATAAAGATGATGATCACGTAGCACCCACTGCGATATAATCAGATTAAACCTAATGCATCTTCTATACGGTTTAATTCGGGACCAGTGGAACCCGAACCGACTAATGCCTGGTTATCAGAGGCGATACAACCTGCCCCAACATATGGTGAACCAAAACATACAGTTCCTACCATGACTGGTACATCCATTACGGACTCGATTTGATTAACCTCATATGAGGTAATATCCGGATGTGATAAAATACCCTTATTATTAGCAACAAGCAGTGAACCCACAGTATCTTGTCCGGCAACTCTAACTCTTGCAGTTTTCACCCCAAGTATCTCGCCGATTAACTCAACACCAGGACCGGGGATTGATTTACTGACTACAGCACCATAATCGTTGCATTCAACGAGATTACCTGCAGCATTTACTCCACTTTCTAATATAACGATTTCACCATAGCTAGAAAGTTTATCTAAATCTTCTTCTGTAGCTATGTCAGCTACAGCGATTCCCTTACTGTTACCACAAATAAGGCTACCAAGTAATGCTGAACCGCCTATTAACATTGGATTCATTTCGAGATCAAAAACCTGTTGAATTTCTTCAATTGACGGTTTATCAAGGGAAGTAGGATAAAATAAATTATTGCCAACTATACTAAGGTATACACCTACTTGAGAATGACCCAATATATCTCCAGTTGAAATTGTCATATGATTTCCTTCCTTATTTCATGGCTACGCCCATGATCGTTATAATTTGTGCGGGGAGGAAAGAGAGTGTGGCACAACGACAAACGTTCCCGTGGGCTTTCGCACCACAGTACAGGAAATGACGCAGAAGGGCTTGACTTCCGGGTTCGATATGGGACCGGGTAGTACCCCTTCGCTATGGCCGTGCACAACTCTCTTTCGAATTTGATGAATTGATATGACTGTTGGACAGAGGCCCACAATAGAGCCCTGTATTAATTTAATTTTAAAAAATTGGTGTGTAGAAATTGATGAATGCTCGGGGGGTTAGTGCAGCTGGGCTGAATATCTCGGGCGAACCCTCGATACTTACACCCGCTGTCTATCAAACTCATCTTCTATGAGTCCCCTGAGATGCCTCGTCTTTCGGATGACTTCGAGCTTAGATGCTTTCAGCTCTTATCCACTGGAGCGTGGCTACCCAGCATTGCCCTGTCGGACAACTGGTAAACTAGTGGCTCCGAGTCCTCGTTCCTCTCGTACTAAAGGACCCTTCCGATCAGGCATCTGATACGCCTCAACCACAAAGCAACAAACCTGTCTCACGACGGTCTAAACCCATCTCACGATCCCCTTTAATGGGCGAACAACCCCACCCTTCCCAGCTG
>JGI26060J43896_10000004_pt1 | contig 102853 bp, 88 predicted proteins | sample MarorgKNORR_S2LV_6_FD_43896 | JGI IMG/M metagenome (IMG submission 43896) | reverse complement strand
ATGGAAAACACCAAAAAATGGAAGTATGGAATTAGCAAGTAAATTGGCTATTGAAACAGGAGATATGGCAGGTCTTTCAAATGTAGACCTTGGGATAATGGCATTATCTCTTGAAGAAAAAAGAAAACTTGTAACTGATGACTACAGGCTACAAAATCTTGCACAAAAAGCAGGAATTGATTGGTCTCCTGTATCCACAAAAGGAATAAGTGAATTATGGAAATGGCAGTTAAAATGCATAGCTTGCAAAAAAATATTCCCTACTCCAGAGAGTCCAAATCAGAAAAAATCAGATTGGGGTGAATGTACTGACTGCGGCACTCAATTGAAATTGACGAAAAGAAAATAACTTACTCTGATTCGTCATGATGCTCTTTAGTCATTCCACCGCGATCAATATCTGCACCAGCGGATGACATATTCTCTTGCAATCCTCTCTGCACTTGACCCTTGAAAAGACCCAAGTTATAACCAAGTTCAGGTATTTTTTTAGCGCCGAAAAGAATGAATCCTAATATGAAAAGTATGACTATTTCTTGTGTTCCAAAGACTCCCATGCTAATCCTGAGTTGGCTTTATCCTTCAAAGGCTTCGGCTAATTACTCTCTTATCCACCTGAAACAGGAGGTAAAAAGGCAATTTCAGAGGCATCTTGCAAAAACTCATCTAAATCTGTGACGACTTCTCCATTCAAGGCAATAAGAATACCCTGCGATAAAAATTGTGTCATTTCGAATCTTTCGACTAATTGATTAATTGTGGTCCCATAAACAAGAGATAATTCAATTACTTTTTGATTCATCAATTCCGCTAATGGTCCAAAAAATAGAATCTTCACCTTAATTGCGCCTTGACTAGGTCGTATAGGTTCCATGTTACTCCGAGTGGGAGTATGGCAATCAAACCATCTGCGTGATTCGTAGAATCTAAACCATAATCACGCTTCGAAACGTCATGAGTGAAATACAGGCCGTAGTTTTTGATTGTGATGGAGTCTTAGTAGACATTGGTTCATCATGGCAACAAATTCATAATCATTTTAATACAAATAATCTAGATACATTAGAAAAATTTCTCAACAAAGAAATTACAGATAATGAGTTTATGGAGATGGATATTAAAATGTGGCTTGATATACAAGAAAAAATCCATATGGATGAGATAATGAGGTGTTTCTCTGGTGTGAAATTAATGGAAGGAGCCAGAGATGTAGTAGAAGAACTTCAGAAAAGAGGGATATATGTCGCTATAGTTTCATCCGGAGTTGCTAGGTTCATTGGATCTATTGCACATATGCTGAATGTAGACGATTGGGCTGCTAATGATTTTGGATGGGATGAAGAAGGTTTCCTTACAGGGGCAGTACCTTCTATGGTAGATTCACACGATAAAGGGATAATGGTAGAGAAATTATCGAAGATAAATAACTTTACTCCAGAGAAAATCTGGAGCGTCGGTGATTCAAGTACTGATTTATCAATGCAAATCCCTGGTTCTAACTTTATAGGTTTTAATCCAGCGAGACAAAGAGCGTTAGATGCGTTCAAAAATTCAAATGTACCTGTAGTCATTGAAAAAGATTTGAGAGAAATATGGGGAATAATATTTAATGAACAATTTCCAAACTAAAAATTATGCAAATGGTATTGAAGCCGATGCATGAGTGTGTAAATTAATTACAGTCAAGATACATGGTTTAGGTTGAAAACCTAACATTCTTTGATAATCAGTCTGATCTTGCCATGTGGAACTGTGTACAATCGTAGTTCCTTTATGATCTCCGATAAATTGACCATGTACATGACCTGTTACAAATATATCAGGAATCGTACCAATCACCATACTATCCTCTGGTTCAGGCGATAAAGGAGTTTTTCCACCCCAAGTTGGAGCTAAATGTCTTCTTTCAAGCATAGAACGCATAGCCATCTCAGGTTTAGCATAAGTTACAGACCTAAGTCCTGCTACAAAATCATCAATACTTTTACCATGATAGGATAATATTCGAACTCCATGAAGACTAAAATCACAGGGATTACCTACAAAAATTGCATCGGAATAATCTTGCTGAACTTCAGGATCTAAAGCAGGTTGAGGTTCAGCAGGCCGTACTGCATCATGATTACCTGGTAGAATAATCACATCGACCCAATCGGGAAGACCACTCAAAAGTTTAGCAAGAGCCCCATATTGCTTAAATAAATCAGTAATTGCAAGATGCCTTTCTTGGCCTGGGTATATTCCAACACCGTCTACACCATCGCCACTAAGAACGAAATATTTTATTGTTCGAGCCAGTGGATCATTGTTAAACCAATTAATCATTTTATCCCATTGTGGTTCGAGGAATGTTTTACTTCCTACGTGGATATCAGATAAGAAAGCAGCAGAAACTGCTTCTTCGGCACTAGCTGTGTTCTTAGCTCTGCGAGGAAGAGGTGGCATGTGTATATTAGAGGAAATAAATAAGTCACTCCTGTCACCAATAAAGTACCCACTAACAGCAATCACATCATCATTCATCAGGCCATCTAAAGCAGCATGTAATGGGTTAGCACCTGATGGAGGTTTGAGAAGACATTGAATTTGTGTAGTTTCATCCTCGACCATGAACATTAGATTACCAGATCTAGCCCAACGAGGTTCACTCACTAGTCCAACAATGGTAATTTCATATTCAGAAGATGAAAAACGTTGACGATTACGATATGCTTCGGCATTAGATATGGGCCTTCTTGGTAATGAACGACCTTCTATCATCAGGTTTCTAATTTTACTCAAGCGGCTATTAAAAAGTGATTTGATATCAGATAATTTCCCTTCAGTAACTGAGTTACCAGTTATATCAAAATGTACTTCTATTTCTGAATCAACATCCTTGGCTAACATAGGAAAATCATTAAGGTTATAATGAGATAATCCATGAGTTCGAGGTGAAACAGATATTTCTGGACTAGAAATTGGAGCTATTACTCTACCGATAGGAGAGGGGTTATCAGCGGCTGGGAGTGTAGCCTGAGATGTCTTAATAGAAACAGGGACAGATACAGGTTCAACCTTTGCTGTAGGAACTAAAGAAAGTAATTGATCGATTGATTGAGAATTAAGTATGTTAATTTTAGACAAGTTTGCAGCTTCTATTAATGGAGATAAATCATCTAATGCTTCAATTTTTTTCTTAGCATCTTGAGACATTACAAGAAGTCCAGCGGCAAGCAATATCTTCTGCCGTTCCGCCCAAAGGTCCGATGCCATCTGTCCGAGGTCAGACAGATACGCTCATGATAATATCGCTGTAAAGAAGTCATTCATCCCAGTCTGTAAGTGATGCTAAATCGACTTTATGAATTTCATCTACAACTGTTGTTTCTTCTACGGCCCAAGACATACTACCTTCCCATTCTTCTGAAGAAGGATCCATTTGAGAGATATCTGGGGTTAAATCCTCAGACTCGTCTATAACCTCATCAGAGGCATCACTCTGTTCCTCTAATCTATCTAATGTCTCAAGAGCCAAACGAAGAGCAAATACTGCAAATGAGCGCTTATTATCTAATCTATCATTATCTCCGAAATCCATCCTACGTACTAGGAAATAATCTCTAGCAATCACTGCTACATGAACACGTCCAACTTCTTTATCAGCAGTTGAACCTCCAGGTCCTGCAATTCCAGTTATTGCGATAGAAACATCAGATCCTGATTGGTATCTGGCACCTCTTGCCATTTGAACTGCTACTTCATGGGATACTGCTCCTGCATCTCCTTCATCAAAAGCAGATTTCTCAACACCTAACTCTCTCATTTTCGCTTCATTTGAATAAACTACCCATCCTTGTCTAAACCATTGGGATGCACCAGAGATATCTGTTATCAATGAAGCAAGTAATCCACCAGTGCATGATTCAGCAGTAGATATGGTCCAACCCTTCTTCCTTAGGCGTCTTGTCATTCGAGATGCTAATCCCGCAGTCTCTTCTACCACGTGTACCCCTCATAGCCGCCCTTCTTGACTGTTTACACTAACTCATTGAGGGTTGAAGTGGTGGGCCCGGCAGGAATTGAACCTGCGATCTTCGCTTTGTAAGAGCAACGTCATAACCCCTAGACCACGGGCCCCACAAAGAGACTCGGGCAGCGTCGCATTCAAATCATTGGCGGTCGAACATTCTGTTAGAGAGTGGTACTTTGAGCGATATAGACGACCTACTAGAGAGTTTGAAAATAGCAGGAGTCACATTAGATAAAAACATCGAAAATGCATTCAAATCCGTAGAAATAAGTGATTTCATTGAGTATCCAAGTGATGAATTTTGGCAGGATAAACCAGTCACATTTATGATAACAAATGCTGGAGCAGTGAAAAATATTTCTGCACCACATATGATCGCGACATTACTCCATCATTTAGAGATTAAAGAAGGGTTACATTTTTTATTAATGGGAGCAAAAGGTGGTTATCTTGCAGCACTTTTAGATAATATTCTAGGGGTGAATGGAATAGTAACAATAATCGAGCCACATAATGAAGTTCTAGAACATACAAGGAATACTTTGGAAAATTATGAATCAAAAGGAATTATTAGAGTATTATCATCATCAAGCATGGATTATTTTGAAGATTATGAAAAACCAATTAATAGAGTTCTAATTACCGGAGCCGTTAGAGAAATACCTGAAGTTTTGAATACAATCTTACAAGATAGCGCATTTATTCTTGGGCCATTTGGAGGGACAGTGCAACAGAGATTACTCAAAAGAGAAAAATATGGAAATCAATGGTTAGATACTGATCTCGGCGGAGTTGTTTTCGGCCCTATGGATGCAATTAATTCTGAAAGAAACCCTCTTGACCCTCAAGTTTTAGCAGAAGGATTAGAAGATTCCTTAGCATTAATTTCAGACATTATTGAAATCGATGAGATGACATTTCAGAGTGTTGAACAACTTATTCTATCGCTTAGGGAATTACCAAGAGACATCCCCCCTATCTCCGATATTGCCTCAGAAGAGGAGATTCTAGAACATCCAGTAATGGACTTAATAATGTCTGAAATGGAGTGGTTAGCACCTATTTGGCCAATATTTGGNCATTTGATTTCAATGGATTTCGTTAGTTTTATTGATTCAGATGAGGATAGAGAATCAATGGCTGGTGGACATAAAGACCTAGTTCCGTGAACAGAAGTATTCTTGCACTGTATACGACTGGAAGATTTGTGGTTAGAGCTGCAATGCGGCAGTTGAACAATAAAGATGTTCGACAAAGAAGAAGAGCAGTTAGGAAATTATTTGAATTAGATGATCCAATAGCAATTGATGCATTCATTCCATTGCTAGATGATTCGGATGAGTGGTTCAGAGGCAAGGCACTTATTGCAATACAGAAATGGGCTACAATGAAAGACTTGAAATTAGCTGAAAGATTAACCACCTCAAGGAGAACAGAGGAGAGAATTCTAGCATGTAGAATCGCTCCCAGAATTGGTAAATCTAGTAAATCAATATTAAAAAAACTATCTAGCGATAATGATCCGTTGGTTAAATTAAATGCATGGAAGATAAGATTAGAGCAAGATGATCTTTTAATTAAGGAAGCAATTTTAGTTGAAGAAAGTGGTATACGTATTCTAGCAATAGATAAAGTCGAGCGGATGGCAGAGATTGAGGATGAGATAATAAAAACAATTCTAAAAGATAAATCAAGTAGAGTAAGGAAGAAAGCGGTACTACTCCTTAGAAATCGTCCTGAATTAAATTCTGCAGGAAAATATGATGAGATTATAATCGATATTGCAGAGAATGATAAGAGTACACAAATAGACGCAATTATAATGTTAATAGAAAGTGGGAGAGAATCAAAATTAATACGTGAGAAAATATCAATCTGGATAGAGCAAGAAAATCCACAAATGGTGAAAATGATTGTAGATTCAATGAAGGATAAAAACCTAGAAGAAATTAGTGAATTGATGGCTATAATTATCAATTCATCAAATGATAAACTAATCTCAGGTATATTGAGAAGAAATAAATCAGCTGAAGCAAATGAATTAAGAAAGAAAATACTTCTTGATGAAAAAAGAAGTGATGTTTTAAGAGCACGTATAATTGAAGATTTATTCGGAAAAAATCAGGATGATCAAGAAATTATGACAATTATCCGAGACTTACAACAGTCAGAAAATGAATCAATATCAAGTTCTGCTAATATGTTCATTAAAACTATTGGAAACTAAACTGCTGGTTGCTTGAGTCGAGATATTGGGACTGCGATAGGTGGAAGATGGTCTGAAAGTCTATGACGGCTAGTTTTAGGACTTAATAATTCACCAGATAGTGCTGCAGTAATTACATCATTTTTAGTAATTTCATCTAGTCCACAGTTAGGCCAAACATCAAGTTCAATGAGATCATCCTCAAGATAATCAATAAGTACGCAGGGAATACATTTCAGATCTAACCTTTGAGCAACGTGATACCGATGATGGCCATCAAGAATAGTACCTGTAGATCTATCTATCAATAATGGCTTAGTATAAGCATTCCATCGATGAGTCATTTTTTCTAACTGATCAACTTTTTTTGGTATGACCTGTTCATGAGGTCTAAGTACTTCTAAAGGGACTAACTCGACCTTCATATCTACCGGGAGAAGTTCATCACTGTTAGTTTTGGTGCCCGAAGGCCTGATGTTCTCCAACATATACGGAGATACATGGATGAACTCAGTCGCCACCTATCACATGGTGATAATTTAGTCCTCCAGAGGCTGAGAGTAGAAGGAGAAGCGTGGATTGTAGGAGGTTGGGTTAGACAAGTACTACTTGGTAATTCATTATCAGATTTGGATATAGCCACAACATTAACTCCTGATGAAGTGAAGATGCTATTTCCTAGATCAATACCAATTGGAGAAGATTATGGTACAGTAATAGTTAGACTGGAAAAAGAAATAGATGGGCAATGGGAAGTTACTACTTTACGTAAAGAGGGGACTTATGGCGATGGAAGGAGACCTGATAACGTATTATTTGGGAACGAAATCGAAGAAGATCTAGCACGTCGAGATTTCACCATAAATGCTATGGCAATTGATAAAAATTGGGAAATAATTGATATATTTGGTGGGAAAGAAGATTTACATCAGAATATTCTTAGATCAGTTGGAGATGCTAATGAAAGAATTGCAGAAGATGGGCTAAGAATAATGCGTGCATTTCGGTTCTTAGATGGAGATAATGGCATAGTAAGAAGTTTAGATAAAGATTTAGAATTAGCAATTATAAGAAATAAGAAAATGTTAGATAATGTATCTAATGAAAGAATTGGGGATGAAATTAAGAAAATATTATCTAAAAATAATTCTAGTGAAATTCTGAATAAAATGGAAGAAACAGGAGTTTTAGCCAATATATTCCATGACTTAGTAATAGAATTAGTAAATACAAGTGAAAAAAATTCATTAGTGACTTTAGCAAGAATTCTAAAAAATAATGATTGCAATGGCAATCAACTTTCTAATAAATTAAGAGATATACTGAAATTTTCTAGAAAGGAACTTGATATTATTTCTTTCTTACACGATAATAAATCAGTAATTTTCGATAATGATTTAAAAAGTTTAAGAAGATTTAGTGTCTACCTCTCGGATGAACAGAAAGATGCAATTCTAGATTATCATAACCCCTCAGAGTTTATTGAGAGTTATAATGGCATGAAAAATACGGTAAAAAATAGAAATCCACTTATTGATGGAACTATGCTCGTGGAGATAACTAATATTGAGCCGGGACCAAAATTAGGAATGCTGAAGGGTTGGTTATTCCGGCAACAAATTGAAAAAAATCTCACAGATAAAAAAGATATTTTGAAATTATTAGACGACATAGATTGGGAAAAAGAAGACTACAAAAGCTGGCCAATATTATCCTGGCCGTAATCAAACTTCATTAAGATACTCAATGTATTCTTTTTCATCTAAAAATTGATCAGGATCAAACTCATGTGGCTGCACTATTACGCACCAACCATCTGCATAAGCATCGTCATTAACAAGATCAGGGTTATCTTCAATATCGCCATTTAATGAAACGATTTTGCATGGAAATGGGGCATTAATCAATAATTTCTCATATTCTGTAGTTACAGTAATCAGTAAGTCATCAAGTCCTACTTCATCTCCACTAGTCATTGGAGTTGGTGCATCATCATCTTGTGTTACTTCTTCATCTGAATCTCTATCTTCTGATTTAAACTCAGAATCATCTTCAGGTTTTGTTAAAATTACACGGACAATATCTCCATATTCTGCCCGTACAAACTCGCTAATACCTATCTTAATTTGAGAGTCTGCTTTCTTTTCATCTAATACCTGTATCCAGAGATGTTCAAGAGTATATTTTCTACCATGTGCCACGCCAAATTCGTAATAATCGCTGTCCGCCATACTAATTCTCGACCTGCGCCCAACTGACAACCGCTTTGAAATCTTCTATTCGAAGAAGTTGTAACATTTGTCATTACGAGACATTAACAACACCATTCACTTCCGAGAGTTAGGTGAGATGATGGATTTCATGGAAACAGAAGAACAAAGCATGATTCGAGAGATGGTTCGGAGCTTTGCAGAAGAGGTATTAGAACCTACATGCTTAGAACGTGACAGGAACGCATTACCACCTCTAGATGAATGGGAAAAGTTCTGTGAATATGGATTACAAGGTATTACAATACCTGAAAAATATGGTGGAAGTCCAGTAGATGATATTTCTGAAGCAATAATTATTGAAGAACTTGCTAGAGTTGATCCATCGTTTGCAGTTATGTTTTGTGTACATGTAGGATTATGTGCTAAAACTATAGCCCTTCATGGCAATGAAATGCAAAAAGAAAAATATTTGACAAGACTCACTAAAAAAGAAATTGGAGCATATTCACTTTCCGAAGCAGGTGCTGGAACAGATGCCGCTGCAATGGTTTGTAAAGCAAAGATTTCAGAAGATGGGAAGAACTTCATATTAAATGGAGAAAAAATGTGGGTCACAAATGGACAAAGTGCAGATATTTATGTATTATTCGCTAAAGATGTGGATCATCCAGATTATGGCGTTAAAAGACATGGGGGCACTACTGCATTCATAGTTGATTCATCAATGGAAGGCTTCAGTGTAGGTAAAAAGGAAGAAAAACTTGGTATAAGGTCTTCAGATACATGTGTATTATTGTTGGATAATTGTAAGGTGCCAGTGGAAAATATATTGAAAAATGTAGGCGAAGGATTCCCTATTGCAATGAATGCTCTTGATAATTCAAGAATAGGTATCGCAGCGCAGGCATTAGGAATTGCACAAGGGGCGTTTGAATCTGCATTGAACTATTCATATGAAAGACAGGCTTTTGGAAAACCAATTTCACACCATCAAAGTATTGGGAATTATTTAGCAGACATGGCAACTCAAGTTGAGGCGGCTAGAATGATGGTATACAAAGCAGCATGGGCTAAACAAAAGCATTACGAAGAAGGAGGTAAAAGACATACTAAAGAAGCAAGTATGGCTAAATTATTCGCAGGGGATACTGCAATGTGGGTTGCTGAGAGAGCAGTTCAGATACTAGGAGGATATGGATATACAACTGATTTCCCGGTTGAAAGATTCTTTAGAGACGCCAAAATTACTCAGATATATGAAGGCACTCAAGAAGTACAAAAAATAGTAATTAATAGAGCGATTAAACCCTAAGGAATCATTCTATCCAAGAATATTTCCTTTGACCTTCTAGAACATTCGCACCACCGATAGAAACTAGTGCGAATTCTTTATTCGGTGTCACTACAGAACTTTTCTGAGAACCTCGATGTAGGGATTCGTAAATTTCCTTATTGATAGGATGCCTTTCGGAGAGTCTCTCGAAAAGATTGAATTTTGAAGCAACATCTTTCCATCCTGATTGAACTATTCCCTCGAAAACTTTTGCCTTAGCACCAGACCCATAACCACACAAACCTATTCGGTCGCCAATCATCTTTTCATCATCCAAAAAGTCTGATTCGATAGTTGACATTAAAGCAAGAAAAATTGAACCAGTATATTGATTACCAACTAAACTAGATGCGCGTTGAGCTTTCTCTATTCTCGCTTCAACAAATTTCTTGAACATTGGTGTTTTAGATATTAATCTCCTATATTGGTCATTGGCTTTCTCAAATTCTTCATATCCATCCACAGTATCTTCAAAATTTTCTTGGAATGGTTCTTCACCTATTTCTTCAAGAATCTCATTCCATAGTGGAAGATGCCTTCGATCATGCCTGAATACATCAGGAAACATTCTCTTCCCCTGGAATGCATAAGGAAGGTGTACAATAATCCTCTTCCATTGGTTGGTAAGAATCTCATCTTCATCAGGATCATAACGCCCAGAACGAATTGCTTCTATTCTAAAATTAATAAAGGCCTGCTTAACTGATTCTGAATAACATCTATTAGAAAATTGACCATCGAAAACAGGTGTATCTTTGTGTATTTTCAATGTTTTAGACTCAAATAAAATATTATCTTTTAATGAAGATATAGGTAAAACATCAAGAATTCTTTCAACTAAACCTGCTTTCCTTGGCTCTTCACCTGCTTCTTCGGCTAAATCGAGTACATTTTCAACAACTGTTTTCATATCTACTTCTCTTCTTGGTTTGAAGAAATCATGAACTGGCATTGTTGAAACTCCCCAATTATCAGGAATTACGATTAATCTAGGATTATGTCGTATTAGAATTGCTCCTCCACCTGCACCTTGAGTATATTCTCCAGATGATTCTAAATCGTATTTGGCATTATCAGCAAATACTACAATTCCCATCCTATCTTGAGATTCGCCACCCCTTGCAACCCAATCAAGAGTATTATGCATAGCATCAACTGCACCGATACAAGCGAATGTCAAATCAACGACATCACAATTTCTAAAGCAATCAATACCATGATCACCTTGATATCTCTGTTCTAGCATATCCATAATGTAAGTAGCAGTAGGCTTAGCACCATCAAGTGCGGATTCTGTCCCTAGATAAATTCGGCCTATTTTATTAGGATCAAGATTATTCCTATCAATTAGACGAGCACATGCATTTGCTCCCATTGTAGCCGTATCCTCATGTACGTCAGGTATTGCCATAGCTTTCAAGCCAAGACCACGATTTAGTTTACCAAAATCAGCTCCACGGAATTCTGCAAAATCCTCCATGTCAAAATATAATTTAGGGAAATGTATGGCAATATCATCGATTCCTACCTCTGTCATAACAACTCTTCCAAACTTGGCGCAAAGAAAGAGGGTTATCATATCTACTATGAAATTCGATTAAACAGACCGATTATTAAAACGGGTTACTGCGAGCCAGTGATTGAATTCATAGCATCTAATAGATCTGTTTTTTCTAAGAAATACTCAGAAATAGGTGCTAAAACATCCCCTAAACCTCTAGCAACAGCCATTTTTGCATCAAATGGATGTACGACTCCATCATTTATTGCGGTAATTAAAGTATCAATATCATCCCATTCAGAAGGTTGGCCAAATTCAGGTTTAGGTTCGACTTTTAGTTTACCTAATCTAGGGAATAATACATACTTTGCGATTTCATATATTGCAGAGTTGTCATTACCTATTTCTAAAAATGCTTTACGCATTTTCTTCTCTAATTTTTTTGGAGTATCATGTAATAAAATAGCATTATTAGGGTCAGATTTAGACATTTTATGATCATATGAATCCATTCTCCCACTAGACCCCTTTAACCCTGAAAGCATAGGGGTATGGATACATGTAGCTTTTACCCATTTATTTCTATCTGCGACTTCACGCATGTACATATGTGCTTTTCTTTGATCCATTCCACCCAGTGCGATATCAACTTCTAATTCAAAAATATCTGCAGCTTGTAACGCTGGATAAAAAAATGCAGATAAATCATGATCAGAAGAATCTTCATCTCGGCCCATGATACTAAATGTTCTTCTGACACGAGATAAACTCATATTTTTAGAACATTTTAACACACGTTCCCAATATTTCCCTGATTCCATCATTTCAGATGCACGAATGAATTTTATTTCACCAGAACCAGAACCTTCTACAGGATGGTCTAACAACACTCTAAAAACTTCAGACATATAATCTGCCGCCAATGATATTTTATCCATATCTCTAGAAAATTTATCATTAACCCAAGCATGCCAATCCGCTAACAGCACAGTGATATGGACACCCTCATCAAGCATTTTCTTCATAGTTTCAGCAAGTATCATCCATCCTAGGTGAGCCTTCCCACTGGGTTCAAGTCCAATATATGCTTTCAATTGAGAATCACCAGAGTGACTTGCTTGCCCCGAAACAATTTTCGCGACATGATCAATTCCTACAACTTCTTCACAACTACTAAACATCCGTTCTATTTTAGCACGGCTGTCCTCATCAAGTTGAGATATAAAGTCAGCATTGCTCATTGAATCACCTAGTTATTGAAATAACTTGCCCAATTTTTCGCCACGTCCTGCGGCTCTGGTATTCTCACCTTGTTCTAATGCAGATTCTATCTCATCAATTAATTCGTTTGCTTGGGATTGAACTTCTTCGGATACATTTTTTGATAACTTCATAAAATGCTTTGCAGCATTAACTGCAGATCTTGCTTTAGATGCTTTTTTAGCCCATTCTTTGGCTTTGTCACCACGTTGTTTAGAAGTATAACCTGTTGCTTCATCGAGAAATTGAGTCCATTTTCTACGACTATCTTGAGCAATTTTCATTGCATCTGGATCATCGAAATTTGGAGGGATATTCTTGACATCTATAACTAAAGCACCTGTTTCTGAGAAGTGGGCTTTGATCGAAACCATGATGTCGTGAGAACCTGAAAAAGATGTTTCGCCATCTGCCTCAACATTCTCAAAATATTTCTTAGCTAGTACCGCTAATCCACCATCTGCCATAATTTGTTTCATCAATCCTCGCTTAACGTCGAATCTCTCCATAAGTCGAGCGCGCAGTAATTGCTTATTCAATACTACGAGAGAAAGATAACATCTGAAGGCATATTAAACAGGGCTAAACCTATGTTCGTATCCGGAGCACTATGGGAGTAAGACGTGCGGTACTAATGGGGGTTCTGATAATTTCAATATTAGCGTCACCGATTGTCAGTGCAGAATCAGCAGTAGAATTAGATTCAATAATAATATTAGATCCTGATGATTTAGGTATTCAAGGTATAGCCGAAAATCCTGAAGGAAACAGAATTTTAGTGTATGGAGCAGATGGTTATGCAGCACTCATATTTGCTAATAGTCCCAATATTCAAATTCCACTTTCAGCAACAGATAAACAAAAAATGAGGGATGCTGATTGGCATCCAGGAGGAGGAACTGCATTTTTAGTTGGAGATGAGGGGATGGTTCTAAGATATTCTGCAGAAGATTATTCACTCACACAAGCAGGAGAAAAACTAAATTTCGGTCAAACACAATTAAATTCTATTTCATGGAATACTGCAGGTTCATGGGCATATGTAGGTGGAGATGATGGATGGTTATGGCGTATCAGAGCAGAGGGGGATGGAGGACTCGACATCCACTTAGTTGAAGGAAGAGGAGAAGGTGATGTCACAAGTATTGATTGTCATGACGAGTTAATGCTATGTGTCGTATCGTCATCTACCGATGGTATCGGGATAATCGACAGAGACCATATGTTAACTTGGATTGGGGGGAGTTTCTACCCCTGGACTAGTGTGATATGTCCATCGAACTATGAAATGTATTGCGTTTCCGTTTCTAGTAGTAAGCAAGTTGGAATGATTAAACTCAATCAAGGTGGTGTCTTACAAAGTGAATTATCAGTAAGTGATGTTATGGGGGTAGAGGGTCAATTCACTAATCTAAAGCACCAAAAAGATTCAAGATCATTGATTATTGTTGCTCCATTCTCACTATTAGAGCATGATGTTAGTGCTAATGCGACATATCCTTGGCTAGATAATGAAGATGCAAAAAATTTCGATGCCACTATATCAGGTGAAAGGATAGTTGGAACTTGGGGTACTGGACAAGACAGCGGATGGTTAATCACTAGCCGAGGCACATTGGTTGAGTATCATTCAACAGTAGAAAAGGGAGGAATTGGACTTGTACTCGGTGGTTTTATCGGCTTTTTGATTCCACTAACAATAGGAATGCTACTGTTGACACTAGTATACACTTCCTCGCCAAAGATGCAATATTGGATGACTATAAGATTCGGCAGTAAGCAAGAGAAAAGAGATGCTAGAAGGAAAGGACGAGGGAAAAGATAAGCCCCCAAATCTACTGAGCCAATTAGTAACATTCATGTGGCCTCTATTATCGCCAACGAATGAGAATTATGGCATATGAGGCTTTAGACTTCTACGATGTTGACTCATTATTGAGTGAAGAAGAGAGAATGGTTCGCGATATGGTGCGAGATTGGGTAGATGAAGAAGTCATACCGAATATCGAAAAAGCATGTAGAGACGGGGTATTTCCTGATGAATGGAGAGTCGCCTTAGGAGAAATGGGTGTACTAGGTGCACCTCTAAAGGGGTATGGATGCCCTGGTCTATCATACACTGCATACGGAGTAATATGCAGAGAACTTGAGAGAGGTGACAGCGGATTAAGATCTTTCGCAAGTGTTCAAGGTTCACTAGCAATGTACCCAATATGGGATTTCGGCAGTGAAGAACAGAAAAATTATTACTTACCTAAAATGGCTAGTGGAGAATGGATTGGCTGCTTCGGATTAACTGAACCAGACTATGGTTCTAATCCTGGTGATATGATTACAAAGGCTGAAGATAAAGGTGATCATTATCTCCTTAATGGCGCTAAAATGTGGATAACAAATGGGAGTATCGCAGAGTTAGCAGTTGTGTGGGCTAAATTAGATGGCGTCATACGCGGATTTATTGTTGAAAAAAATGATCCTGGTTTCTCAGCACCTGAGATGAAAGGAAAGCATTCCCTCAAAGCTAGCGTAACTAGCGAATTAGTATTCCAAGACTGTAAGATTCCAAAAGATCGCATGTTGCCCAGTGTCAAAGGTCTTAGAGGACCATTTTCTTGCCTAAATAATGCAAGATTCGGAATATCTTGGGGAGCATTAGGTTCAGCACAAGCTTGTTTTAATTCATCAAAAGATTATGCAATGAGTAGAATACAATTCGATCATCCAATAGCATCTTATCAGTTGGTTCAAAATAAATTAGCTTGGATGCTGAGAGAAATAACCAAAGGACAACTACTGGCTTATCATTTAGCTCAAAAGAAAGATGCTGGGACTTGGATACCGGAACATATCTCATTAGCAAAAATGAATAATGTAGATATTGCTCTGGAAATTGCTAGAGTTGCTAGAGATATTCATGGAGCTAACGGTATCCTCGACGAGTATCCAATTATGCGACATATGGCAAATCTTGAATCAGTGAAAACCTATGAGGGTACACATGACATTCATAATCTCATAATTGGTAGACACATTACAGGAATTCAAGCATTTACAAGAAATGCTTAATCATCAATTAGTTAAATTGAAACATGAAATACAATTCGGACAAAATAGAGGAATAAATATGAATATTGCTGTGCTACTAAAACAAGTTCCCGATACTACTGCGAAGATTACAATATCTGGAGGGAAAGTAGATGCAAATTCAGTTAGTAAATGGTCTATGAGCCCATATGATGAATATGCATTAGAATCAGGATTACAGATAAAAGATAAAACTGGTGGGAATTTGATTGCCATAACTTTTGGGCCAGAACGAACAAAGAAAATGCTGACAGATGCAGCTGCAGTTGGGGCAGATACTCTAGTTCACATCTCTGATGAAGGAGTAAGAAATGAAAAGAATTCCTTCTATATCGATAGCACACATATCCAAAAATTATTATCAGCGGCTATCAAAAAATATGAGGCAAATGTTGTCCTTTGTGGAAAACAAGCCGCAGATACAAATTCAGGATCAACTGGTCCAGGTGTAGCTGAATTACTAGATTCTGCATGTGTGACATTAGTTTCAGAAGTAAATTATTTGGATGGAACGTTCACAGCATTAAGACCTAGCAATACAGGTACAGAAAAAGTATCAGTAAATGGAATAAGTGTATTTGCTTTTGATAAAGGTTCATCGGAACTTAGAAGACCGAATGTCAGAGGAATTATGATGGCGAAAAAGAAAGTTATAGAATCAATTACTTCTGAAGATTTAGGAGTAGATGTAGGAGACTTAAGAGTCAATCTAGACTCTCAAACTCCACCTCCTGAGAAAGCTGCAGGACAAAAATTCGAAGGTGCAGAACATGTACCTATAGTTGTATTAAAACTACGTAATGAGGCAAATGTAATCTGAGGTGTATAAGATGATTTTTACAATATTAGCAGAAACAAACGGAACAGACCTGCATCCAACCACATACCAATTAATTGGATCTGTGTCAAGTATGGGTTGTAAATCAATAGTAATTTGCCCTAATGGGATTGCAGCAGAAGAAGCAGCAAATATTGAAGGAGTTGAAAAAGTAATATCAGTAGTTGGAGATTGCTTCGATATTTTTGATGGAGGTGCTTGGGCTACTGCATTAAATTCAGTATGTGAAGGATACATATTAGTCTCTGCAACACCAAATGGAAGAGAGATTAGTGCAAGAATTGCTGCTATGAGAAACGTACCAATAATCCAAGACATTGTGTCAATCTCTGTGGTCGCTGAAGATCAAGGAATTACTGTAACAAGACCAGCTTACTCTGGAAAAGCAATCGAAACTCTGACTATTTCTGGATATGCAGTGATAACACTTAGGCCAAATGCTTTCGAAGCAGCGAATTCGGGTAATGATGCACCTATTAATGTCGTTAATCAATCTGCAGATATCAAAATTTCTATACAAGAAGCAATCAACCAAGCAAGTGAGCGGTTAGATGTTACAGAAGCAGATATTATCATATCAGGTGGAAGAGGGATGGGTTCAATAGATAATTTCTCACACTTAGAAAAAATTGCAGATATTGTTGGAGCTGCGGTAGGTGCAAGTAGAGCAGTGGTTGATGAATGGGGTATGCCTCATAGAATGCAGGTAGGTCAGACAGGAAAAACAGTAACTCCTTCACTGTATATTGCAGTAGGGATTTCAGGTGCAATTCAACATCTTGCCGGTATGAGATCTAGCAAATACATTTTAGCAATCAATAAAGATCCAGATGCACCTATATTCGGAGTTGCGGATTATGGAATTGTTGCAACTTGGGAAGATGCGATACCTGCTCTTGAATCTGCTCTTTCAGAGTTACAAGCATGAAATCTAGCAATGCGTTGAAATTAAAAAACTCTTTCGATTAAGTATGGATAGCAATGTGTTCGATAATAAAAATGTCCGATTAGCCATTGTGTCAGCTATGATTATTGGGATATTAATAGGTCTAAGTATCACTGATATCGTCTTTGATGAATATCAAACTGGACTCGCAGATACTGATGACGATGGAGTCCCGGATATCTCTGATTTAGAAATTAATGGAGATGCGGGGTTGAGATTCACTCTTGTAGAAGTAATCCATACTGAATTAACTGAGAATGCAAACGTGACATTAGTGCTGGGATATAATGACAATGGAGATAGTGAAGGAATGTTGAATGGACAAGTATGTATCCTTAATATGACTATTATAGAAAACACATCTTTCACACGGCCATCACATAAATGCGTGTTCCAAGTAGCAGATTATGCTCTAAGATCAGTTTCTTTCGAATATCGAATGTTTGAACGTGAAGTGATTAATCATGAAACTATTAATCACGATTGGGATATATTTTCTGATGATAATGATGACTATCCATGGGGGACTAATACAACAGTAGATCCTGCATTCCTTTCCGTAGGAAGTACAGTAATTTTAGATGGAATGTCTGATAATGATTCATGGGAAAAGAATGCGATGGTAGTTTGGTATACGAACAAGGTCCAAATCTTCGCTGACTAAATTATTTGTATAGTCAATGTGGCTTTAGAGGATGCTCCTCGGTCATCAAATATTGTCAAATAAAATACATGAACACCTTTAGATAATTTGACTTGAACTTGAGATTTATCAGAAATAACTTTTCCTTTTTCGTTCTCCCATGACCATGTTTTAACAAAACCATCAGGGTCATAAGATTTTGAACCATCAAGTAAAACTATTGCAGTACCTTCTTGATTGGAAGTAATTGTTTTATCCTCACCTACATCTACAATCGGAGGTAAATTTAACGATTTAGCTGAACGGGACAAATTTTCTAGTAAATCAACTTCAACAATTGGTGTTTCGACAATTATCTCTAACTCCTCATCCAGTGCATCAAAAATTTCAGAAGAATCTTTTGGCAAGTCTGGTCGTAGAAAAGATGCTTTTTCTTCATCCTCTGAGAGTGCTCCGGAGAACTCATTTGAAAATTTGACATCAATATCTGATTCGTCAATAGAAAAATATTCATTTGTTTTAATAGTAGAATCAGGATTAATAATGTACATTGGACTGGGTAATCTCTGTTTTTTATCATCACCTAGTACGATAACTCGGGAATCATCTAATCGTAAAATATGTTCAACGATACCTGTATGTTCAAGGCTCCAAATTATTTCATTATTAAAATTAATTCGAATAACATCAAACCATGAAGCAATGAGAAGATCATTATTCCAATTAGTAATTTTAGTTATTGGATAATCAAATTTTACTAATCTCTCCTGGGTAATTGAACCAACTTCTAAATTCAGTAATTCCCCATTAAAACAACCTAAAACTACACCATTAGAGGTTATACATATTGAAGTAACAAGACTTTCAACCTCACTAGTATGGATCAAACCTCGTAATATACTCCAACATTCAATACGATTTTCGGGTCTTTCATCAATTACTAGACCTAGTGAATTTCTAGCGACTACTAAGATATCATCCGGACGGAATCGCATACAAGAAATCGTTTCAATATCATCACTAGCAGCAGGGGAGTTTTGTAAAATATTACCACTTGAATCTAAGATTATCACCCTACCATCTTCTAAACCAATAGCGGAAAAATCACAGGAATTATTGCTTGTGGCATGAGTTATTTGGCCATATTCTTTCTTCCACAATAAAGATCCTGAGGAATTAAAGCGATATAAAACTCCTGAACTATCTGAAACTAAAAAATCAGTTCCAGATACTAATAACATTTCACAACCAGAACTTAATTCATGATGCCAAGAATCATTATCCGAAAATTTTGTCACTCCTGAAATACTAGATCCAACAATAAGACTACCATCTAAATATAGCATTCCGACAACTTTTCCATCAATAGAGTATGATTGAATTAATTCGCCTTCAAAGTTAAAAATAGATACTTTACCATTACCATCACCTACTGCAACATCACCATTTGTCATCAAACATGTAGACGTTGTTACGCCACTCATTTCGACAGTTTTCAGAACGTCAATAGTGGGTTTCATGGATATACTAAGCGGTAATACTCTTTCATCCTAACTGGTAAATGAACTAAGCAGAAGCAGATTTCTTAGCCTTATCATTTCTTGATTTTTCTATCCGGTTGAGATATTCGTCAGTAATTCCACCGGTAACATAAACGCCATCAAAACATGAACAGTCAAATGTAGCAATCTTATTTTCACCTGCACCTAAACAAGCTTCAACCAAATCATCAAGATCTTGGTAAATCATCCAATCTGCACCAATTACTTCGCATATTTCAGAATTAGAACGATTATATGCAACATATTCATTCTTGGCTGGCATATCTATACCGTATACATTTGGATGAATAATTGGAGGTGCAGCGGAAGCAAAGAATACCTTCTTAGCGCCAGCATTTCTAGCCATTTCGACTATTCTTTTCGAAGTATTTCCTCTCACAATACTATCATCTACAATGAGCACTACTTTATCGAAAAATTCACTCTCAATTGTATTCAATTTTTTACGAACTGAATCTTTTCTTACTGACTGCCCAGGCATAAGGAAAGTACGTCCAATATATCTATTCTTCACGAACCCCTCACGATAAGGGACGCCTAGTTCCCTAGCTAACTCTAATGCAGCAATACATCCACTATCAGGTACTGGAATTACCGCATCAATTCCATGATTAGCATTCAATTGCATTATTCTTCGTGCGAGAGAGGCCCCCATTCTAAGGCGCGCAGTATGAACTGGGACACCATCAATTACTGAATCAGGACGAGCAAAATAAACATGCTCAAAAATACATGGACGATGCTGTGGTTCAGGATGGCACTGTTTCGCAAAAAATTCACCATTTCTCCTTACTATTACTGCTTCACCAGGTAAAACATCTCTTTCTAGATTGAATCCTAAAGTCATTAATGCAGCACTTTCTGAAGCAAATGCATACTCGAGAAATCCATTTACATCTCTAGTACCCATACAAAGAGGTCTGATGCCATGAGGATCCCTAAAAGCGACTATTCCCCAACCAGTAATACAAGTGACTACGCTGTAACTTCCTTCTGCTCTCATATGAGTTCTTTCTATAGCCCTAAAAATATCATCCGACCCTAATGCATCTATACCACCAGGTCGACCATTTAGTGAACGTTGAATCTCGGCAGCAAACAAATTTAGCAAAGCTTCTGAATCTGAACTGGTATTGATCCTTCGATGATCATATTCGAGAAGACTATCAAGTATTTCTTCAGTATTATTTAAATTCCCATTATGCGCTAAACTTACACCAAATGGAGTATTGGTGTAGAAGGGTTGGGCTTCGGCTACAGACGAACTACCTGCAGTCGGATATCTTACATGACCGATTCCTACAGATCCTTGGAGTGATTTCATATGTCTCTGTTTGAATATATCTCTAACATATCCATTCGCTCGACGATGATACATATTATGTTCATCAAAGGTTACAATTCCTGCTGCATCTTGCCCTCTATGCTGGAGAACAAGTAATCCATCATAAATATCTGAAGCAACGGAGTATTCGGGGTTACCAACAATGCCGATGATACCACACATATAGAACAAACCTCGCTCAGTTGTAAGGGTCTTAGCACTTTGCTAATATCGCACTTGATTATTTACTACCCATGGAGCGGTTTCTCTTACTCCATTGATACTTACGCATACGAGCAGTTTGTCCATATCCGCAAGATGCGCATACTGACTTTTGCTTATGATAAGAATGACGGCCGCAACGACGGCAACGAATGTGGGTTGACTTTTGTCGCTTACCCATGCTTGGAGTGCCTTTGGACATGATAACACCTTATTGGATAGCGCGGCGACTTACCGACTTGTTATGAGAGTTACCCTTGAGAGGGCTGTTAAGTTGGAGGTCATTCATCATCTAAAAGAGCCAAAAGAGGATCTAGTTGACGGGACCTTGTTGACGCTCTAAACAAGAAATAGAGCATTAAAACATAGAAAAAGGGTAAAATTGTGACAAAACCAATTAGCCCTTGAGAGAGTCCAAATCTCAAAGAATACAATAAATCAGTAACCTCTACATTTAATTCAATAATAATAACTAAACAGACCAGGACTGAAATAGACTGAATGAATAAAGGAATCAATGGTCGGCTGTAAGGATGGTAGGAAACTATTTGGAATATTATAAGGGAAATATTTGAGATTATAAACCCTCCAAGAATAAAATATAGTACTTCAATTAAATCAGCATTCATTCATTACCAACTCCTATATTCTTAGAAATAATATCCCTTACAAATTCTTTCTCTTTATCTGTTAGTTCGGGAGTTTCATCTTCAAGAGGTGTACTGTTCTCCACATATCTAACTAAAAATGCAAAGAAAATTAATGAAATGAGAATGCCAAGTAAACTTGAAGAAATAATAATTACACTTTTGGGTGATAAATGAGAATTATATTCGAAATAAAGATATATCGATACCAAGATAATTATCCAACCAGATATTAATTGTGGGACGCGAGCTTTCCAATATGTAGGAGCACCCATGAGTACCAAACAATAACCTAAAAAGCCAGTAGTAAACCAAGGAAGAAAATCATAAATTACATTCAACAATGCTAATTCTGGTTCGCCGGTATTAGAATTAGGCAAAAACATGCACAAAGTTCCGAGAATGATAAAAGGCAGAGTATACTGATTTCTTTTGAATGAAGGACCCATTCTACCAAAGGAAATACCAGATACTATAAGGAAAAAGCCAAGCCAAATCTGCATAGGAGCCGCAATCACGATGATTCCCCATAGTCACTACTTCATCTATGTTTTTTAGATAAAATCACGAAATGACAGATTATGGGCTCGAAGATTACGCGACAGAGTTCATATACGGGTCGTTAGTCGCCCGCTTCGTCGTAAGACGCTATGGTGCTAAAGATGGTAAAGATGCCGCGTAAAGTGATGCGTTACAGCCCTTCTGCTGGTAAGCATACAGAACATACAGTCGAACGTGTCAAGAAAAGGCGCGCTAGTGAATTAAAATGGGGTCAGAGAAGATTCCGTAAAGCTACTGCAGGATACAGAGGTTTCCCTCGACCAAAACCTTCGGGTGAGAAACCAACAAAGCGTGTCAACCTAGTTTTTAGATGTACAGAAACAGGTAAAGGACACTCCCCTGCGGGAAAGAGAGCGAAGAAATTCGAACTAATTGATAAATAATTGAGGGATAATGATGAGTGGAAAATTCCTACGTGTAAGTTGCACAGATTGCGGACATGAAACCATTCTCTTTGACAGGGCGTCAACCTCTATCTCCTGTGCAATCTGCGGTGCTACTTTAGCAAGACCAGCAGGTGGAAAGGCAGATCTATCAGGAAGCACAGTTGTAGATGTCCTCGAATGAAGGGGACAAATACAATGAGTGAATCCGAACAACCATGGCCAGATGAAGGAGAACTCCTTGTTTGCACTGTAAAAGGTGTTAAAGAAAACGGAGCATATCTAAAGTTAGGCGGATATGGTGAAAGAGAAGGTTTCGTATTCATTGGAGAAGTTGCTTCAGGCTGGGTCAAGAATATCCGGGCCCATTTAAGAGAAGGTCAAAGAGTAGTAGCAAAGGTAGTCCAAATAAAGAAAGATAGGCAAAGAGTAGATCTTTCCATCAAGGCTGTTTCAGCAGAAAGGAAAAAGGACACTTTACAAACATGGAAGAATCAACAACGTGCTACTCAAATTATGCGAGTTGCTGCAGAGAGAGTGGGTTGGGATGCAGATAAAACAGAAGTAACCTCAGAAGAAATGATTGAACAATTCGGATCTCTTTATGGGGCACTTGAAGAATGTGCAATATCAGAAACTGCATTATCTGATTCGGGTTTCTCAGGGGACTGGATGAAAGTAGTAACAGAATTAGCAGTGGAGAATATAGTTCCACCTTTTGTAGAAATACGAGGTATTTATGATATTGAAGTATGGGGTTCAGAAGGAGTCCATGCCATTAGAGAAACTTTAGCCGCTGCAGAGTCAGTAGTTGAGAATGAAGAAGAAGTCACACTAACCTGTCACTATGATGGTGCACCACACTATCGTATCGATATTAGAGCACCAGATTATGCATCTGCAGAATCTGCTTGGGACGCTGCAAATAAAATTGCAACGAAAAAAATAAAATCGGTAGAGGGGTCAATCACCATAGAAAGACTATGATGAGAGATTAGGAACATATTAATTCATACACCCCCATACATCACAACAATCTGAGGGGTCACATGGTACGAACAAAATTACAACGTTGTAAGAGCTGTGAGGAATACGGTCTTGGAGATATCTGCAAGAAGTGTGAGGGAGTAATGGAGACTGTTGCTCCATTGAAATATTCCCCAGAAGACCCACAAGGAACTAGGCGTAGACAAAGAGTTGATGCAGGTAGCGATCAGTGGATAGAGTCACTACCAACCCCTCGGAAAGTAATCGAGGGTGAAGAAGAGTGAAAACAAGATTCCATTGGATAGTTGGTGACGGCTTACCTGAACATTCTGCAATATTAGAAGCAGTACCCGGAGTGGGAAACGTCGGAAAACTAGTTGTTGATGCATTAGTTGAAAAACATCCCTCAAGAACTATTGGATGGATATTACATCCAGATTTTCCTCCACACGCTACATTATCAAAAGAGGGATTAATGGCACCTCCAAGATTAGATATAAATTCAGTAATACTCCCAGATGGAAAAACTATAATCACAATTGGAGGTGACTTACAACCAATGACTGCAAATGGACAATTCGAGGTTGCTGATAGTATTCTCGAATTAGCAAAAAAACATAAAACNCCTCAATTATTAGTTTTAGCTGGTCTAGCAGCGGGTGCAGATGAAAGAAATATTCATGTGATTTGTGCTGATTCAAATGTTAAAAAATCTTTAGAAAAAAATGATATCACAGTTACAAATGATCAACCTAAATCTGGAATGATTGGAATTGCAGGACTTCTAATCTCACTTTCACCTTTACATAATGTTCCAGCTATTGGATTAGTAGCTGAAACCATAGGTGCAAGTGCGGATGTTCTTGCAGCAGATAGGCTAGCATCATGGATTGAAGAAGGATTAGAATTACCTCTGAACTTAGATTTAGACACTACGGAAAAAACTGCTAAGAAATTATTGGCAACTATGGAAGTTTCGGGTTCAATAAATGAGATTCTAGATGATACTGAAAACTCTAGTGATTCAAACTTTTATGCTTGAGGTGATTAAATGAGGATACTCTTAGGAAGTGGCGGAATAAGAACGCCTGAAAGGATGAGCTTGTATCTTGAATTAATGAATGAAAATTTCAAAAATTGCAAAAGAATAATTTTCATACCTTATGCAAGTCATAATTATGATGACTATACAAATTCAGTAAGAGAGAGGTTCAGAGATTCCGATTATGAAATTATTGGAATACATGAACTCGATAATCCTCTAGAAGCCATTCGTACAATGGAGGGGATCTATGTAGGTGGAGGTAATACTTTTTCATTAGTTAAAAAATTACATGAAAATAAATTAATAGAACCAATAAAAAGAAGAATATTGGATGATAATATCCCATATGCAGGAGTTAGTGCCGGATCTAATGTTGCATCACCTACAATGCAAACAACAAATGATATGCCGATTGATTTAGTACCTTCATTCGAAACATTTGGAATAGTACCATTCCAAATTAATCCACATTATTATCCAGGAGGGATATGGTGGAAAGAAGATAATAATGAAGATTTCAATCAACATTTTGGAGAAACTCGAAGGAGAAGAATTGAAGAATATCATCATTCGAATGAAACCAGTGTCATAGGATTGTATGAGGGTGCATTCTTAAGATGTGATAAAGAAGGTGTAGAATTACTTGGGGATAAAGCAGCTATTATTAGAAAGAATTGCGTAATTGAAACTATTAGAAAAAATAAAAAGTTGAATTACGATTTATCCGCCAGATGATACAACAATTAATTCAATCATTATATCTTCACTAATGATTGAGGAATGAGGGACGATTGTATCTTCATAAACTGCTAAGACCGTAGAAGAAGGAATTTCAAGATTTTTTAAGATTTCAGTGATTTTCTTAGGACCTTCGGATTCAAAAATTAGGACCTCCTCATTATATTTGACCTGAATACGCATATCTCTATCCAAACGAGTCATGCTTATGACCAATCCGTATGTGGAATAATTGTGGCCGAGATCGCATAGCCCGGTATTGCGATGGATTCGAAATCCATTGTCCTATGGACGCGGGGGTTCAAATCCCTCTCTCGGCGCCATTTAACAAAAGAAAGATAACTTCTTAAGAGAAATTTCAGCGGCATGAATCATGCCTCAATATGAAATTATAGACACTGAAGAATTAAGAATGGTTAAAGTCACTCTAGACGGAGATACTGTACGTGCTGAATCAGGTGCATTACACTACATGATAGGAAATATAGAGATGGTAACTAAAAAACCAAGTATGGGTGGATTTCTAAAATCAATGGTATCAAGTGAATCAGTATTCAGACCTACATATACAGGCAAGGGAGAAGTATTCTTTGGTCCTCCAACATTTGGAGAATACCACATAATAGAGTTAGATGGCAACTCAATGGTTCTTGATTCAGGTTCATATATATGCTCTGATCTAGGAATTGAGGTTGGAATTATTAGAAATAAAGGGGTTACTATGTTTAGTGGAGAGGGAATCTGGCAAACTACTGTTTCAGGAACTGGAACTCTGGTATATTATTCAGAAGGACCTATTCAAGAAATTAATCTAGTAAATAGTACACTTACAGTAGATGGAAACTTTGCAGTTGCTAGAGATGCAGGATTAAATTATGAGGTGAAATTGTTAGGGAAAGGATTGTTATCAAAGTTTGCTGGAGGAGAAGGTTTTGTTAATGTCATTTCAGGTACTGGGAAAGTATATTTATCACCAGTCCCGAGTCGTTTCAATAATCTAGCAGGTAGAGTCATTAACGACACTGTAACGAAAATGATCCCATTCATAGGCAACAAAAGTTAATTATTTAGAAGGGATCTAAATCTTCTGAGCTTTTCAGAAGAACTACACGGGCACCAGGCCCTAATCGTACTTGTTTTTGACCAGCAAACTCTCCGATTTCACCATTGAGAATTGCGATTTCATCACCTCTAGAAAGACCTGCAGCAATGACTGGAATAAATTGCTTGAATGCTACTATGCCAACAGAGCCACTATCATCGACGAGAGTAATGGACCATCTGGCTACCCCTTTCCCATTAGGAAACGCATTGATAGACCAGATTCTTCCAACTACATTCACTCTTGTTTCTACTTCAATCATCGGTGCACTTTCTTCTTCCTTAGCAATTGAAACTACTGAATCTGAATCTAAATCTATAACCAACTCACTCCGCCAGATTGAGGTCAGAGCATTTTCGATCTTAACACGACTTTCATTTTGAATTGATCTAGAAACATTTTTTAATCCTCCAAAGCGATGAACCTTGACCTTTGCTCTTTCATAACCATCTACTAATCTGAATGATAAATCAATCTCTCCATTAGGATTAATATTTGGACCATTTAATTCTCTAACATCTCCAATAACCGTATGGCGTGTCTTAATATTATTCATTGCCGTTATAGGCCAAGCATGAGAAAACCTTTCTAATCTTTTTTCAGATGGTAAAATTAATTCATAGTCACTATTTTCGCAAATCCCTCGGAGTTCACAACGTACACAACGAGCCTTAGGATTCGGGTCAATTGCAGGGTTCGAAGGTTTGCCACCAATATCAAAATATCTTAATGGTAAAGGTTCAGGGGGACAATCAGTTATATCAGGGACCTTAGAATGTATTTTTTGATATAATTTTTCTAATTCATCATTATATTCTAACATTTCTGATTCATTAGGCATAGGTACATCTTTGACAGTCCCTGGTCCTAAATACCAGATTTCTAATCCTTCAACTTCGTTATTTCTTTCATGCGTTTCCCACCAGATCCAAGAATATAACCTCAATTGCTCAATATATCCACCAGAACGATCACCTTTCCCAACTGATGCTTTCAAATCAACAATTCTAATACCACCAGTCCAACGATAGACTAAATCATATTCACCCTGAAACCAATCATCAGGATGACATGTTGTTTCTGAAAAACTGGAACCATCGGGATCTACAAACCAGGGACGAGATATTTCCCATGCCTCTACCCATGACATAGGGGAATTTCTTTGTTCAGCACCTGGATGAGGTATATTCCATTTTTTAGGAAATCCGTCAGGAGCTGGCCATTCGGGTCTAAATTCACCAGATCTCCAAGAATCAAGATAAGCCCCTCCATTTTTATTCAAACATAATTCAACCTGATCTAAATGAAGATTAAGTCCAGCTATAATCATCTGGCGACCTTCATTAGGATCAATATCATCGGATTTACCAATTCGATTTGGACTTGATTCCCAGTCTGATATCGCATTATTCCAGCAATAATCAAAATGTACATCTACTCTTGATAATGCCCAATCTCGTAATTGTTTACGGCTTTTAGGCCATGTTTCTTTCGTCCTAGGTTCCAACTCAGGACATACCCAACCATCTTCAGACTCATATGATACAGAACCATCTGAATTAAGAGGAGATGATATTAGATTACCATCTGAGGGCGAGATTAAGACTGGTGACTCTCGAAGAATGCGAGATATACAATCTTCAACTGCGTTTCCTCGTAATATCTGTGGAGGCAAGGGGCTCTTTAATTTAGGAATATATGAATAGTACCAAAGTCTAGGACAGGTTTTCCAAGTAATTACTTGCGATGCAGAAAGACGCTGATATGGGTTAACACCAGTGACATCAGGATTGGCTCGCCTCACTGGCATATTACATGACTAAAGTCAATGGTAAATGAACTCAACGTGTAAAACAAATAAATCTAAACTAATAATAACTATTTAGAATTAAGAAGAACCACGGTTAGTTCCATTCTTTCATAGGTTGGTGTGACCTCGACAATAGATACTTCTGCATCGACTACATTTGCAATATCTTCTGCTACTACAGATGGCATTTCAATTCGAGAATTTAATTCATCCCAATAAAGAAAACGAGATGGAAGACCTGTTTCTCTACTTATTTCAGCAATCCAATTTCCTTGATCTTCAGAGGATGAAGATAAAGCACCAAAAATTAGTGTTCCATCATCAGTTAAGGTTTCATGAGGAGCAATTGTATGCTCACCTCTTCGAATAAATCTCCTACGTAGTTGCCCTGAGTCTTTGTAAGTTGCAGTACAAAATTTCAGATGAAAACCATAAGGTTCTCGAAGAACTCCATCAGTAGGATCAGGGATACCCAATTGTGCGGCCATAACCCTATCCCTCATAGCAATCGATAATTCGGCTGAACCTGCAGCACCGGCTGTGATTTCTGTAGAAAGATTGAATCCTCTTAATTCCATACTATCATGGTTACCAACAGTTATTTCTAATTCATTTAAGTTAAGGAACTGAACATCCATCCCTCTCATCGTTTCTAATAATTGCATTAATTCTTCTTCTTTATCTGGTTCACAAGGAAGTTCTACCCCGGTTAACATTCCTGAATTTTTACATGCAGTAATCGTCTTCCGATATTTTTCTGATTCTAGGTCTAAAAAATGAAATCTTATTTCATCTAGACCCGCAGCTGCAAAATCTTCGGCCCATTCAGGTTTAAATGGAATACTAGTATACATATGTAAATGAAATTCAGGACCAAATTCAGCCTTCAATATTCTAACTCCTTCTAGAACTCTTTCACGTGCCATAACAGGGTCACCTCCTGTGATTCCAGCCCCTGTTGCATTCATTGCTCTAGATTCTTCTATAACTGCTTGCCAATCGCCAATCTCAATTTTTCTTTCATTAGCATACATGAAGTCAATTTCTCTTCTTGTTTCTGAAAGAGGACAATAATCGCACATCCAATGACAATGTCCTGTAATAAATAGCACTAACTTACTCCCCATCTGGCATTGAATGCAACCTTCTGTATCCTGTTCATCTGCAAGATCAGGTGAATGTGGAGCCTGAATGATTCTCACTAGATTACTCATGAATGCACCCCTGATGCTTTTGAGAGTAACCATTTATGAAAACCATTATCATTTGATAATTCAGGATGAAATGTTAATGCTATCCGATTATTAGTTCGAACACCAACTATTTCATCACCATAAGATGCCACAGGTATAGATTCAGAACCTATACTAGAAAACCTAGGTGCTCGGATAAATACGCCAGGGAATTCACTATTAATAAGATCAGCATTTATTATCGATTGAAATGATTCAGATTGACTACCATAGGCATTTCGATTTACTTCAGCATCGATAATCTTCCCACCACCATCCTGAGGGTCTGAAAGTAATATTGCGCCTGCACAGGTTCCCATTACAGGTGAATGAGGATTATTCCTCATCCACTTAAATAATTCAGGAAGCAACTGAGAATTACTTCCATTACCGATTAGGCGCATTGTTGTAGATTCACCACCAGGTAAAATTATGATATGTGGATCTGCTTCTATCAAATCAATATCTTTACGTAATTCAAAAATCCTAATTTCTATTTTCAATTCATCTGCCGCACTATTAAGAGCATCGATATGAGCATGCCGCGCGCCCTGAAGCATGACTAGGCCTATACGCAACACATACCTTCGTCTAGCCACTATAAGATGAACCCCCCCCTTAAATTATCCACTTAGCCGATGCCATCAAAGACCCGTTGCTACACCCGTTGTATGTGACTACATCGGGACGTATCCACAACTTTAGCGCCGGACCAGGAATATTACCTCTACAAGTAATCAAAGAATGTCAAAATGAGCTCCCTAACTTAGCAGGGAGTGGTTTGGGTCTAATTGAGATAAGTCATAGAAGCGAAACTTTTCAGATGATCATAAATAGTGCAACAGAAAAATTAAGAAGAATATTATCAATACCTAAAGAATATACTGTTCTTTTCTTACAAGGAGGAGCATCTTTACAGTTCTATATGTCTGCTCTAAATCTACTGAATCCAGGAGAAAAGGCGGATTTCTTAGTAACGGGAACATGGGCACAGAAGGCAATGAAAGAAGCAAACAGAATAGGAGATGCATCACCAAGGTGGGACGATTCTGGAAATGGTTTTACATCGATTCCTAGAAATGGTGAGTATTCAATCAGAGAGGATGCAGTATATGTCCATTATACATCAAATAATACACTATTTGGCACACAATATCATCACCTTCCAGATAGTAATGGTAAACCCAGAGTCTTAGACGCTAGTTCGGATATTACAGGTGTTGAAATCGATGTAAGTGCTCATGATTTAATTTATGCAGGTGCACAGAAAAATCTTGGCCCGAGTGGAGTGACAGTAGTTATTTTATCTCCATGGGCTATAGGAAGAGTAGAGGGTGATTTACCCACTATGCTAGATTATTCTGTCCATTCATCTAAAAAATCATTATTTAATACACCGAATACATTCGGAATTTTTGTCTTAGAGAGAGTTTTTAATTGGATAGAAGAAAATGGTGGATTAGAAGGAAACATTACAAGAAATATCGCCAAATCAAACTTACTTTATAGTGAACTTGATAGAAGTAATTTCTGGAAACCTCATGCAGAAAAAGATTCTCGTTCAGTAATGAATGTTACATGGAGATTACCTAGTGAAGACCTCGAAAAAAAATTCTTGGATGAAGCAAAATCAAGAGGTATGGAGGGGCTAAAAGGGCATAGAAGCGTGGGTGGCATCCGAGCAAGTCTATACAATGCCTGCCCTATAGAAAGTGTGGAAGCTCTTGTGTCATTTATGCGAGATTTTGAAGAATCTAATAATTAGGTGATTATTTTGAGGAATGAGGAGTTGATAAAATTCCTCGATTATACACTCCTAGATCGTCAGATTAGTGAAACAGAAATTTTGAAATTATGTGAAAATGCAAATCAATATCTACCAGCAGCAATTTGTATATTCCCAGAGCATATTAAAATTGCTCGAAAAGTTCTCAACTCTCAAATTGCCATAGCAGCAGTAGCAGCAGATTTTCCGATTGGTAGTAATGATTGTAAAGTAATAGAAGAAGATATAATTGCAGCAATTAATGAAGGTGCAGATGAAATAGATATAGTACTAGAACCTAGAAATTCAGACGAATACCCCAATGAAATAGAATTAGAAAAATTAGTGACGATGAGAAATGCATCGAAGGGGAAAAAATTGAAAGTAATTATTGAAACACCATTACTTAATGAAAGGAAAATTAGAGCAATTACAAGAATGGCATTAGCAGTCGGTGTCGATTTTGTAAAAACATGTACAGGCAAAAGAGGTTCATGTACAGAAGAAGACGTGAAAATTCTATCATATGAGTTAATGAGGCATGAATTAACTTTCAATCAAAAATTAGGAATGAAAATTTCAGGTGGAATAAAAGATAGAGAGCAAGTAATTAGATTTATTGAATTAATAGAACAAGAAGACCNGACTATAATTGATCAAAAGAGACTCAGAATAGGAGCATCTTCACTAATAGATAATCTTACTACTATCTAATAATGTAAGATATAACTACTGTTGATGCTAAATAGGGTTGGGCGTCGCGGAGCAACAGAAGGGACTAATTGTGGTATCATTTTCAGACTTGGGAATTGGTCCCGCTATAGTTCAGGTACTAGAACGTCAAGGGATTGTAGAACCTTTTGAAGTTCAAACTGAAACTATTCCAGATTCTTTACTTGGTAGAGATGTTTGTTGTAGAGCGCCTACTGGTTCAGGTAAAACTCTAGCATTTGGATTACCATTGATTATTAGATCTAAGAGAGCGCAGTCAAAAAGACCTACTAGCTTGATATTAACACCCACCAGAGAGTTAGCAGAACAAATCAATTCAGTTCTAAGGCCAATAGCAGCTGCTGCTGATAGAGATGTTGTTTCAATATATGGAGGCGTATCGTATAAAAATCAATATAATGCACTAAATAGAGGTGTAGACATACTGGTTGCTTGTCCAGGTAGGCTACTCGATCTTTTAGATCGACGTGCATTAAGATTAGATGATGTGGAAACTGTAGTACTGGACGAAGCAGATAGAATGGCTGATATGGGTTTTATGGAACCTGTTTGTAAAATTTTAGATAAATGTTCTAAACAAAGACAAACTATCCTATTTAGCGCAACATTAGATGATGATGTCGCAGATTTAGTCAAAAATTATCAACAAGACCCAGTTACAATTGAAGTAGGTCCAAAAGAAGTTAGTATAGAAAACATGCAACATTTATTTTGGAACATGAAACCACATCAAAAATTTGGTGTTACCGGAGAAGTAATAGCAAAATGTGGTAAAACAATGATATTTTGTAAGACAAGGAGAGGAGTGGACAAGTTAGGTGATGAAATGTATGATGCTGATTTGAGAGTCTCTACATTACATGGAGGATTAAATCAAAGACAACGAGATCGTGCATTAAAACGATTCACGAAAGGTGGATCAATAGCATTAGTAGCAACAGATGTTGCAGCTAGGGGAATCGATATCCAAGGAGTTAATTGTGTAGTTCATTATGATCCACCAGAGAATTCTAAAGCATATAAACATCGAAGTGGAAGAACTGCTAGAGCAGGAGCAGAGGGAGTTGTCATATCATATGTACAAAGATCACAACAGAGATTGTATAATAAAATTCAAAATCAAGTAGGTATCAAAAGAAGATTTCAACCACCTAATGTAGATAACTTAACTGAATATCCAATGGAGTATGTTGAGGAAGTTTTCGAAGAGGAAAGAAAACCTCAGAATAATAATAATAAGCGAAGGAAAAATAAGAGACAGAGAGGTCCACCACAGAAATCTAGAAGTTCATCAGAAAGACAGAGAAAGAAAGGACATAAATCATTCAATAAAAAGGATGATTCAAGTGATGATTCAAAACCTCGATATAAGAAGAGAGGGAATAGAGGAGGAAGGAATAATAATAGTAAAAAGCCGAATAAAGGTAATAGAGATTCTTCATCCGGCGGTAAAAGGAATTGATTTTACCGTTAAACAGATAATGCAACGTACAGGAATCATTAAAACCCTCATTCGAACGCCGCCCGATTCATGAGCATGTGGATTAGAGCAATGACAGACTTAGGGCCAACAAGAATTCGTGTACAAACTATCTGTGCATACCAATTTATAGAGGAACATGAAAATGAAGCAGAGGTCCTCTTAATCTATACAGCAGATAATACATTATTTGAAATTCATGAGAATGTATCTGGATTGTTAGAACTCTTAGATTCAAACTTTGAAAAAGAATTTTTGAACTAAATTTTTATGACCAAGGATCTACAGATACGATATGATCGAGTCTGATTATATTGGAACCTTGAGAGTCTGCCTTTTCGGATGCAGATTTCAAAATTCTTCGCATCCAACCTAGCATTATGAGTTGCTCGAATTTTTGATAAGATAATTTTATATTATCTAAATCTCCAATAGTAATATTTTTCTGCAAGTTATATTCTATATCTGCTGCATAATCATAGTACAATAGGACCAACTCATCTATTGCTTCATTTTCTAATTTTTTACCTGAAAATTGCTTGACAATATTCCTTAAGCTAACCGAGGTTAGAACTTCGAATTTATGATCAATCGATTCATTGGTAAATTCATTATTAGAAACATCTATAGAATTTTTTGAATCATCCTCATCCTCAGATTCGGAACTAGATAAAACCAAATCTAAATGTCTTTGTTTAATTGTACCTACTTTTTCACTAGCAGCCACTTCAGATGCTGAAATAAGTATCTTGCGGAGATAACTTTCTAATTCATCATTAACAGCAACCACTGCTGCAGAACTAACCGATTCAACATTAACTATTTCATCGATCATCAATCCTCTCGTCCTATTGAAGCCGAGCCTTGTACGAGAAGGATCATCTAATGTTTTTCTATNGGGGAATTTTTCGAGTGTCTCTTCTTCCATATTCCTTGTTATTTCTTTTAATTTAGACTGTAAAATCANAACTAGACTCTCTTTGACATCACCACTAATTCGTAAATCAATCCCTACGCCTTTAGCGACTTCTGATACATGAGAGGGGGCCCACGGCTTACTCATGATGTTCTTGTGTGTAGTAAAGGACTTCAACAATGAGATTGGGAGATGTCATATTTCTAATATTTTAATTTAAAAAAAGTATGAACTTTTATCCGCCGGTATGAAAAACTAACATCTGTCAGAGCACTTTATGAACGCTAGTCTCGACTTTAGCGTTCTTAATAAAAAAGACACATGGAAAGCTTTTGGAATTGGTATAGTCTTGTTCTGCGTAATTGGATTTGCATCATTATCTCTTTTCGGATTATCTACTTCAATATACGGTGTATCCGACCAAGTTGAACCTGTTCCTGATTTTATTGCACCAACTATGAATAGAACTGGAGTAGACGATACTATTCCTCTTGATAATGGAAGTTTGCAATTATCAAATTTACGTGGAAATGTCGTGATACTTGATTTTATGGCTATAGATTGTGCTAACTGCCATTATGTTCAAGAGCACATCAATCAGAATATAGAATCATGGCAAGACCTAGAAGGAAACTATTCTGTAATCGTTATTTCAGTTGCCTCATGGTATGACTATGAAACTTTTGAACAAATAAATTCAACTTTTGGTGATTCTGATTCTGATAAATATATGGATTGGCCTCTTGTCAATGGAGGTACCGAAATAATCATCCTAGAAGATGGAGAAAGAGGTGATATCATTGAATATTATTCTGCTCAATTAATACCTTTGGTCTTAGTAATCGATCATGAGGGATATGTTGTTGCAAAAGAAAATACTGGTACCCCTCTTGATGGTTGGAGTTCTTTTGAAAATGCAATAGAAAAGGCAAATATGGGTGAAGCAGAGGATTTAAGATTTGGAATTAAAAAAACAGATCGATCAGTTTATGGGGTTTTTATTATAGGACTATTTCTAGGTGTATTAGTATATTTTAGTCCATGTGCATTTCCAGTATTACCATCTTACATCACCTACACGCTAAATCTAGGTATGAGAGAAGATGAACTAAGAGAAAATGGGAAATTAGTTGGGAATATACCTGGACCTTTGGCTATGGGCTCTTATGCAGCTCTTGGACAATTAACCTTCTTCTCAGTCATTGGAATTATCATCTTTGGGTTATCTGAAATATTCAATTTATCAGGTATTCTACATGATATTGCGGTAGGTATAGCTTTCTTACTAATAATTCTAGGAGGATTAATGTTGTTAGGATGGACTTCACACATACTTTCAGGTGTCCAAAACATTATCGACAAATATCAAACTAAAGAAGATAATGATGAATTATTTACTCCAAGGAGAAATATGTATCTATGGGGGATTGGATACTCAGCTGCATCCGTTGATTGTACAGCAGCGGCTGTTTTTCCATTCATTGGATGGCTTGCCGTTGTTGGTAAAACAGAATTTTTCTTTGGACTAATAGGACTGATGATTTCAGTTAGTTTCCTGATGATTGCGGTTACGGCATTGGTTAGTATGGGAAGGCAAGCAATGATTGGTTACCTTAGAAGTTCAACTGGTTTAATCAAAGCAATTGGTTCATGGATGATGATGTTTGCAGGAGTTGGGTTATTGATTTACTTAACGCAACCTGAAATAGTATCTTCAATTATTGCATAATAATTAGTCACGCCAATAGGTGAAACTCATATCTTAGATACTATTCGATGTAATATGGAGTCAGAAGATATTGTATCTGTTGATTCTAACTCTACAATGGCATTTGATATTAATAATGTAGATAAGAATAAATTAATATTGACAATTAACTCAATAATATTGGTAATTATTTTGTTTGTAGCCTCAATACAAATCTTCGTATTAGACAATAATAACCTCTCAGAAGAAAATAATAGTGAAGACTCTGATTTGATTTCCATTTCCTGGGAAGAGAGTCAATATATGCCTAGGCACCCAGAATGTGTAGATGAATCAAATGGACAAGACCTTCCTGGATTTGGAATTGGATATGAACCTAGTATTTCGATAACAAGTAATGGAAATATGTTCATAACCGCTCATAAAGATTTACGTTGGGGCGGAGAAACTAATCCATTTTTCCCAGTATTAGGAGGTGACCCTGGACCTTGGTATGCTTGTCAAGAAGGGGCACAGACTAGTTGGGATTACTGGGCATCTTGGTTCTGGGCATCTTATGATAATGGAACTACATGGGGGCATGGAGAAAATTTTGGATCGACACCAGGTAATTCATTTACTGCAAATTACTTTGCAGGAGGATCAGAGTGTCTTGGCGATGAAGGAGATATTTCAGTAGATGCTCAAGATACTGTATACTACTTAGATACAACTTTGGAAGATAATTGGTGGCATACTCTCTCAGATAATGGCACATCCTATGATACAGGATTATGTCAAAGAATGAATACGATGGCCGCAGATGATAGACCATGGGTTGCTGCACAAGGAGATGGGATTATTCATTATCTAGGAAATTCAGGAGCGTCTCCACCTGAATGTACTGGAGATGTAGGTAGATATTGGTATTACCATTCTGAGGATGGAGGACTGACATTTAGTCAGTGCTATGCAGTACCTGGGGGATGGAGTACAATTGCGAGTCAGAGACATGGATCTTACGTATATATCGCTCAAGAGGATGCTGATACCACAACTGGAAATGTCGTAGTCAGGATTAGTGATGACTATGGAAGAGGGACTGGTCTAACAGATGGGACCTGGCAAGCACCAATTGAAGTTGGTCCAAGAGAAGGGAATTGTCCCGAGGGATATCCTGTAGTAAATACAAATGAGAAAGGAACAGTAGCAGTTGTTTGGGCAGATTGTCCTAATGGAGATACTGGGGCTTGGGAATTACGAATGGCATTATCATATGATTATGGGGTTAATTGGTCTACTTGGAATGTATCTCATATCAATGGCATTCAGATGTATCCATTTGTAAGTATTAGTGATGAGAATATTATCACCTTAGCATTCTATGGCCTTGATTTTGACGATGGAGGTTTAGATGGTGACTATGTAGAAGGAGAAGAATGGTTCCTTTATGCAGCAGCATTGAAAGAACCTCAAGAAGGTGACCAATGGGACTTTACTATTGCAGATACTGAACCTCTTCATATTGTTACAGCATATGATGAAGCAAATTCAGATGTTCATGCCTTACATGACTTCTTCGAGACCGTAATTAGTGAAGATGGTTCATGGATTGGTATTGCATATCAACAAAATATTGGGATACATCCATTTGAAGAAAATGAAGAACAAAGATATATTAAATTTGTTCGTGGTGAATTAAGCTAATCATTATTGTAGCTTAAAGGTCATTATTATCGGATAAATTAAGAATATACTTCTACTGAATCCCTATGTGTTTGAATATTCATTAATATTTCAGCCATATTTATCGAATATGCACAAATTCTCCTCAAAGATTCTGAAACTCTATCTAAAAATAAAGCATCTGATATATCGACATCACTTGCTCTGAGTACTTCTTCATATTGGAGTAAATCTTTTTGAGCAGTTATCAATTGAGATTTAGCTTCATGAATTTCAGAAAAATTTCTATTCCTTAAATTAGATACTAATAATTTTATAGAAGTCTGCCAAACAGGGATTATGGAGATTGGTAAAGAATCCATATTAAGTAAATTTGGAACTTTATATGACTTGGCTAAATCACATAAAGCAAAGCTATGATCACCCATTCTTTCTAATGTTCTTACCAATTTACATAACTCTGCAGCCTCCCATCTAGAAGTCCCCAAGGAGTCTTCTATACTGGCAGATTCTAGAATTTGTCCAGCCTGCCTTTCAAGAAGTAATCGTAAAGCATCTACTTCATTCTCTATCTCGGAAGACTCTTCAAGAATCTCTGCATCACCACCCAAAAGAACTTCGGAGAAATCTCTTATTTGCCTAGATATTAGTAAATACATTCTATTTATACTAGAGAATAATGGCATTTCAGAGGGATTTAAAAGACTAATCATTTCAATTTCTTGACCCTGATCATTAGTAATTTCTAGGCCCCTAGTTGATTTCACAAATTCGCGGAATATTTTTCTTTGAAAACGAGAAAATTCAGTAGATGATGAAATAATTATTCTATGAGCCCCTGATAAGTAAGATGCCACTAAATGATCAAATATCATATGGTCTGGTATTTCGTTACAATTTATCTTAACTTCTCTTTGTTTAACTAATGAAGAAGCATCGGCTATGACTCTCAATGTCCCCGAAGGACGCCATTCAATCCTTACTTCATCTCTCGCTTCTAAACCATGTTGAGTGACCCAACTCTTTGGAAGACTGACTATGTAAGTTGAACCACCGGTCAATTGTATCTTTCTGACTTCTGATTTCGCTCCGCTCTCAGAGTTCATGTTTATGCGAAGAGGACATTAGATATATAATTATATATAAGACTCAGTGCAACGTTTATAAAAAAACTATATAGATTCTATATTTCAAAATTGATATACTGAATATACTTCGTATTAGCATATGGAACCGATTATGACAGTTGTGTTAATGCTCGCCATTATTGTTTGTGCCTACATGGCATGGAATATTGGAGCCAATGATGTTGCTAACGCAATGGGGACTTCAGTAGGGTCTCGTGCACTTACATTAAAGCAAGCTGTAGTAATAGCTGCTGTATTCGAATTTTGTGGAGCATTCTTTGCAGGAGATGCGGTGACTGACACGGTAAGGAAAGGAATTCTAAATATTGATCTTGCAGATGAGAGCTTAGTTACGGACGCTTTTGCTAATGATTTAATGTTTGGATTTATAGCAGCAATGATGGCTGCTGCAGTTTGGTTAACTATAGCAACACGTTTCGGCTTACCTGTTTCAACTACTCACTCAATAATCGGAGGGATTGTCGGAGTAGGATTAGTATTGGAAGTTCAACATAACGCTTCATTAATTGATTGGGAAGTTGTTAGTAAAGTAGTCCTGTCATGGATTGCAAGCCCCTTAATGGGAGGAATTCTCGCATTCATAACCTTCTTCATAGTACGTATGACCATATTAGAAGCAGATGACCCTATAGCGAGATCGCGGTGGTTGGCACCTATACTAGCATTACCTACATTTTTCACATTAGGCCTTGCATTGCAGTTTAAGGCACTCAAAGGATTCATTGCTAAAGCAGAATCAAATGGATGGATTGAAGATAAGTATGATTGGTTGCCTGTGAAAGAAAATGGCGTATTCAATCCAATGGCAGATAATGCATGGTTTCCAATTAATTCATTAATTGTCGCATTTATCATTGGGAGTATTGCATCATTAATACTGGCAATAGTATTAAGAAACTATGAATTTAAAAAACAGGGAGAGGGATTTCAAGGTGTTGAGAAAATATTTGTTTGGTTACAAATAATTACAGCAGCTTATGTCGCGTTCGCTCACGGAGCTAATGATAGGTCGAATGCAATCGGCCCTATGGCAGCTGTATATGACATTCTGACTAATGGAGGGGACTTAGCTGCGAAAGTAGATGTTCCCCTTTGGCTAGTCCTTCTAGGATCAGCAGGTATTGCAATCGGTGTTATGACATGGGGTTGGAGAGTCATGGAAACAATTGGGACAAAAATTACAGACATCACACCGACTAGAGGGTTTGCAGCAGAATTTGGTGCGGCAACTACTATCCTTCTGTTCTCAATGCCTTTCTTAGCAGTACCAGTCTCAACTACTCATACATTAGTTGGTGCAGTAGTAGGAGTTGGTTTAGCAGGTGGTGCGAAGAATGTAGACTTCAGAGTATTCGGGAAGATTGCTGCATCTTGGGTAGCAAGTCTCCCAGCAGCAGGATTTGGTGCAGTGACACTTTATGTTGCGATGGGTTCAGACCCCATCAAATTGATAGTAGTTTTACCGATATCTTTCTTAATAGTTGGGTATATTATTTGGAAAACAAATGGAGAAGAAATATTCGTAGAAGATGCCTTAGCAGATGCTAGTGGTAGTAGTGGAAAATATGACCCTACAGTTTTCGAATTGTTCCATACCCATGCAGTAGCTGTAGAAGATACCGTTAACCACATGCTATCTGCAGTCAAGAAATCTACAAATGGGGAAAGTGCGGAAAAAGAAATTAAGGCAACTATTGAAGCAGAATTAAAAGCAGATGAGATTAAAAATTCACTCCGAGAAAAAGTAAGTAGTAAAGGATGGAAATTACTGATAGATAGTGATGAATTTTTATATATGCTTGGAAGACAAGATAGAATTGCAGATTATGCACAGAATGTAGCAGAACAATTATCTTTTAGACCACTATATGATAATCGACAAGCTAGAGAGATGGTAGTTGAAATGGCAGAAGCAGTACAAAAAACTGCAGCGATCTATGAAGATACAGTATTGCATCTACGAGATTTGACTCTTTCAGGATATACGAAGAAAGGTAGAACCGAGTTAAGGGACCTAATCTATGAAGTAAATCTTGCAGAGCATAAAGCAGACTTAGTTGAAAGTCGAGCTGCGGGATTTGTATTCAGAGAAGGTACTGATGACCCATTAGCAGCTGTGCACATGTATAGAGTACTACAGAGACTTGATGATGTTGCAAATGCGTGTGAAGATGCTGCAAATGCATTCTTGCCAATAGTCTACAATTAATTGGACCAACCGACTTCTTCTATGAGGTTCTCCGCACCCTTGGATTCTATCATTGCTAAAGTTGGTTCATAGACTTTCCATGCAAGATATCCAACTAGCATACCAGAAAATAAGTCAAACATATAATGCTGCTTTGTGGTGAGTATACTAATGCATAGCAGTACCCATTCAACCCATAAAATAACTAAGAAATAATTAGACCATTGTGTTTCAGAATAATTATTCCTAAGCCAATGAGTCATTAATCTAGCAAGACAATATGAATGAACAATATGCAGACTTGGCCATGCGTTCCAAGGTTTATCTGATGTATGTATAAACTTGAAAAGAAGTGTTTCAATGCCATTCATAGAGTCCCAATCTATGACATCTCTCATCCCTGAATCTATTTCAGCAGGGAATAAAAGAAAAAAGATTACACAAAAAAGAGTCGCAAGTATTAGCATCTGCATAGCAGAGATTAGTTCCAATCGACCTTTGTCATTCCTTGGTGCCAAAAACAAAGTAAGGGGGTAAAAAAGATACAATGCAGCATACGGAATAATCATCCAATTAATTACTGGTATTGAACTATCATAGGAGTTCTCAGGAAATACCGCGAAGGCATCCTCGAGATAAAAACTTGCATAATTATTTGAACCAAAATAAGGTACAGCAATAAAAATTATGCCGAATAAGAATACTTCAAAAGGAAATAATCGACCACTAAACATTTCACGTCTATTCCAAGTATTACCCCAAAATCTTTTCCAAGGATACGTTAATTTAGATAACTTCGACATATCAACCATAAGTATTCCAGAAAATACACTATATTTGATGTTAATTGATTATTTTTGTTAAATATTACTTTCTAAATATACTATGCGGTCAGCCATTTGATTAGCAATGATTGGATCATGAGTTACATAGATTGCAGGAATTGATAAAGATTTAATCATTTTTCTAACTTCTAATGATAATGATTCTTTGATGCCTGCATCGAGACTAGATAATGGTTCATCTAATAATATCATTTTAGGTTCTGCAATTAAAGACCGTGCTAAAGCAACTCTTTGTGATTCACCACCAGAAAGATGTTGTATCTTACGTGGTCCAAAATTTTTCAACCCTACTAACTCAAGAATTTCAGATATACGAGTAATTGAAGAATTAGGCGGAAGACCGAATTTTAAATTATCATGAACATTAAGATGGGGGAATAATGCAAGGTTTTGAAAAACCATCCCAATACCTCTCTTTTCAGGAGGAATTTCTTCTAAGTCTATACCATTAAAAAAAACTTTTCCAGAATCAGAATTTTCCAAACCACAGATGATTCTCAAAAGAGTTGATTTACCGGAGCCAGATGGTCCTAGTAGAGCTACTATCTCATCACTACCTACTTCTAAATTAAAATTAGATAGAACTTCATTTTCATAAGATTTAGATATACTTTCACAAACGAGCATCAAAACTCACCTCCACTACCTATTGGTCGGAATCGCTCAACACTCATGAATAAAACTAATGTAATCAATAATAGAATAGTTCCAGCAGCATTGGCAGCAGGTCTCAGAATAGGATCATATCCTGGACGACTTAGTAAATCTCCAATCATGACGGGAAGTGTAGTAAATTCAGTGAATCTCAAAACAACCCAAGAAGCGCCGAATTCACCTAGAGATATTGCAAAAACAAGACTTGATGCAACTATCAAAGAAGGAGTTAATAATGATAATCTAATAAATATTAGACGTTTGAAATAGTTCGCACCTAGTAATGCTGCTGCCTCCTCAAGATTAGGATTGAGATTCCTCATGGCGGGTAAAAGGACTCTGACTACGAATGGAGTTGTTAACATTAAATGGCCATAAAGGGGAATCCACCAACTACGAGCTAACTCAGGATCTGTCCTTATTAGACCTAATAATACACCAAGACCTACCATAACTGCAGACAATGCTAGAGGCATCATAACTAGAACATCCAAAGCCAACGCTAATCTGGGATTCTTTTTTTCTAAGTTGTATATACTATCTGAAAGAAAATAACCAATAGGAAGAGACAATAATATAGTCATAAATGCATATCCTATAGATGAAAATAATGATTGAGAAACATCAGTAGGTGAATGACTACCCCCAAATGCAGATTTCCAACCTTGGAAAGAGAAAACCATCATATCATTTTCTCTTATCATAAATGAAGAAGAAACTAATGCTAACATAGGAGAAATAATGAATACTAGCATTACTAACAAATAAATTCCTCGCATAGAATTGAATGACATAGGAATACGACCATCATTCAGAGTTGATAGATGATGACCTGATGATCGCGATTGTAACCATGATGAAAGCAATAAAGCAATAATTATTGTAATTAGTTGGATAGTCGAGGACGCTAAAACTATTTCAGAAGGAGCGCGACTTAGAGAAGGGACTGACAAACCAGCCCATTCTGCTTGGTTTGACATCACTACCTCTAAATTCCTTTGAGAGGGTGTAATGAATTTAACTAAAGCAAATGATGTAAAAGAAAATACAAACACTAGAGCGGCAGAAGCAGCAATATTAGGCCACATTAGAGGTAACCAGAATTTACTTAATCTGCCAATATTTGTATTTCCAGACGGCAATAATCTACATGCTTCTTCATATGATGAATCAATAGTTGAGAGAAGAGGTTCACAGAATCTTATCACCAGAGCCAAATTAAACCAAGCGTGAGCGAATAATAATGAATAGAACCTAATTTCAGAGGAATGGTTATGCTCTAATATTATACTTATCCAATCTAAAAGTGCGAGAAAACCCATGGCGACTAAAATAGATGGCATTACAAATGGCACAGTAAATATACTACGTAGAATATTATGATGTGGCCAATTATATCTCCCAAGATTCCAGGCGAGAGGTAGACCGATAATCAGAGTTAAAATTGTAGATAAAGATGCAACTAAAAATGTAAATGAAATTGAATCCTTCGTCTGGAATTTATAATTAAAATCAGCAATAGTCTGAAGTATATTTCTTTCAGCTATAGATTCAAGTTGATTCCAAGCAAGTATTAGAGGAGCGATAACTAGAATCGCCCACGATAATATAATTGCATAACGAATTTTCATAAGACCGTCTCAAGCCATAGCTGTATCCCATTCATCGAGCCATATAGAAATATTATCATCTATGTCCAAAATATCGATATCACAATCAACTGGAACCAGAGAGTGCCAACGATATCCTGAATCTTCAATAATATCTCCTCCTTTTATGGCAGGATACATCCAGTTAATTGTTGACATTTGAGAATTGATTTCACTAGAAACTAGCCAATCAACAAAAATATTTGCAGATACGGATTTATCTGAACCTGATAGAAAAGAAATATACTCTATCTGAGAAAATGATGCATTATCAATATCTAACGCTACAGATGTAGTCGAATTACCTCCGTAATAGGCTTCAACTCCTGGAGAATGGCAATAAGAAACTACAGCATGTGCGTCTCCTATGAAGCCATCACCCCATTGTCCATATCCTCCAGAATAATGAGATTCATAGGCAGTAGTCCAACCATCAGTAATTAGAATGTTATTTGCCCTCATAGATTGCCACCAATCTTTATGATCAGTTAAGTTATCTTCATCATTAGAAAAATAGTCAACGGTGGCTAAGAAAAAAGATCTACCGGTACTACTTGTACGAGGGTTTTGAACTACTAATTTCCCATCCCAAGTTGAATCAGTAAAATCCCATAATGAAGTAGGAATAGTGATATTTCCACCATCCACATAAGTTGAATCATAATTAATACAGACGCTCGCTAAATCAAAAGGAATGGCTAAATCACCATCATAAGATGATAATGCGCGGGAAGAGAAAATTGAACGATCAGTATTCAATGGTTGGAATATATTAGCAGATAATGCTGTGCCGAGATAAGAATTATCTATCCCAATCGATAAATCAAAAAGGCCTGTATCTTTAGTTTGAATAGCAGTAGAAAGGACACCACCTGAATTCCCTGCTCTAGTGATTTCTACATCAATACCTGTTTCATTAGTAAATTGGTCAAGAAGTTCTTGAGACATGCCAAATGCATCATAAGAAACAATACTTAATTTCTTATCATCATCATAAGAATTTTCGTCACCTAAACATCCTGTAAATATAGAACATATCATTATTAGGCATATTAGAAATACTTTATTTTTATACATTTTTTATTCCTCCGCTGGCATTACCCAGATCAGGTCTATGGGTCGTTACTTTCGTAACCTCTCAGCTAGAGCTCCCCAACTCCAAGGATGAGGAGAATAGTATTCAACATTTCGGATTATTCATCGGATTTCATGAAAGGATAATCCCATTCCTGTGGTATATCTAGAGTTCTCTTTACTGACCGAGGGCTAATCCATCGTAGTAAATTAAGAGGGCCACCGGCCTTATCATTAGTACCACTAGCTCTAGCGCCACCGAATGGCTGCTGGGCAACAACTGCACCTGTTGGTTTATCATTAATGTAGAAATTTCCTGCTGTGAACCTAAGTGCTTTGAATGCTTTTTGAACATCAGACTCTTCATTGGCAAAAATAGATCCTGTAAGTGCATAAGGAGATGATTTATCGCAAATTTCAAGAACCTCATCAAACTTATCATCATCATACACATAAACAGTCAATACTGGACCAAAAATCTCATCAACCATAGTTTCAGAATGAGGGTCTTTAGTTACGATAATAGTTGGTTCAATAAACCAGCCAACTGAATTATCATAATTACCTCCAACAATAATTTCACATGATTCATTAATCTTAGCCCTATCAATATATCCTGTGATCTTATCGAATGATCTGTCATCAATTACTGCAGTCATAAAATTAGTGAAATCTATGGCATCACCCATCTTTATGTTTCTAATCTCGGTGCATAAATCCTCGGATATAATATCCCAGACTGACTTGGGAACGTAAGCACGACTTGCAGCAGAACATTTCTGACCTTGATATTCGAATGAACCTCTAAGTAATGCTACTAGTAAACCCCTATGGTTACAATTAGGATGCGCAACAACAAAATCTTTACCACCTGTTTCACCTACAATTCGAGGATAAGAACGAAGATTTGGTAGAGCAAGACCAATTTCCTGCCATAGGCCTTGGAAAGTCGCAGTTGACCCTGTGAAGTGTAAACCAGCAAAATCAGGATTTGATAGAGCTACTTCTGTAATCTCAGCACCTGAACCTGGGAGGAAATTTATTACTCCGTCGGGTAATCCAGCTTCCATCATTAACTGCATTAAAATATAATTTGAATAATATGAATTCCGACTTGGCTTCCAAATAGATGTACATCCTACTATCGCAGGTGCACTTGGAAGATTCGCAGCAATACTAGTGAAATTAAATGGAGTAATCGAAAGAACAAAACCTTCCAATGGTCTTATCTCGGTAGAATTTATAACACCAGGAGGAGATACTAATGGCTGTAATTCATCATGAAAACCACGTGCATAATGGCAGTTAAAACGCCAAAAATCAATCAACTCACATGCTGCATCAATCTCGGCTTGAAATACAGTCTTAGATTGATTGAGCATAGTTGAAGCATTGACTTTCATTCTCCAATCACCAGCTAATAGATCGGCGCATCTTTCAAAAATAGCGCATCTTTCTTCTAGACCAATCTCTATCCATGATTCCTGAGCATCAACTGCAGATTTACAAGCAGCATCCATTTCTTCCTTACCTGCCAGATGAACTCTAGCGATAATATGATTATGTTTATGAGGAATTACTTGGTTAACAGTATTATTAGTAAATACTTCTTTACCATTAATAATGCATGGTATTTCAAGTACCTGATTCATTTGTCTATCAAGCTCTATCTGAATATCAATTCTCTCTTGACTACCTCGAGCATATGCTAGAATTGGTTCATTAACGGGATGTCCCATGTTATGTCGCTATTAGATAATGCATTTCATCATTACTAATAAGAAAACTGAAAGATTACTCAACCCCATTCACTAGGGTCATCTTTCTTGGCCTTTTTCCATTCTTTATAGCATGACTTGCAAACAGTTACTCGTCTTGAGTTCCCGAGTAAACCATCTTCACCCCAAACATCTGCTGCTCTATCAAAAGCTAACTTACGACCACCTATTTTCTTATCAGCCCAATTCTCACAATCAGCTACATCGCAACGAATCTCACCAGAATACTCTTCTTTGACTTTGTTCGAAGGACCTTTTGCATCGGAAGCTACTTTCTGCTTCTTTTTAGCTCTGGATTTGAACCCCATGGACCCTCGGAAATGACCTTTGAATTAGAACGTTACCTCTTCAGAAGGTATATCGAATGGTCCACCGATCTTAGCGATTGAGGCTTTTCTATCTGGTCCAACCCCTACACTTACAACAGGTATACCTGATAAAAATTCGATTCTTTCTACAATATGTCTGACCTTTTCGGGCATAGCTGAGTAACCAATACCTTCTGAACGAGAACGATCTGCCATAGATATCCATTCTTCATCGGAGAGAGCAGGGAAGCCATCGTGAGACTCATAAATCGGTTTACATCTAGCAACTTCATCAGAAGTCGTTGGGAAATATTTGATTACTTTACCATCAAAGTCATACCCTATACAAATTTTAATTTCATCAAGACCACCTAGAACATCTAATTTAGTTACTACTAAACCAGTATAGCCATTAAATCGATGAGCATCGCGTAAAGCAACCATATCTAACCACCCTGTTCGGCGGGGCCTTCCAGTAGTAGTTCCATATTCGTGGCCAATAGTAGCCATATGTTGCCCTGGACCATCCTCTAGAGGTAATTCAGATGGAAAGGGACCATTCCCTACCCTAGTAGTGTATGCTTTTGTAATTCCAAAGCATTGTTCAACATGCCCTGGATGAATCCCGGCACCATGTGTAGCATTCGCACGACTGGTCACTGATGAGGTGACAAATGGATAAGTACCTTGATCGATATCTAACATAGCACCTTGAGCACCTTCAAGTAAAATTTGTTCACCATTCTGTAATGCAGAATCAATCATTAGTCCAGTAGGTCTGATAGTATTTGGATACCTATCTAAAATCCATTGTAAATCTGACTTAAGTGATTCAGGAGAGATTACCTCAGAAACACCTACTGCATCTAGTTGTTTATTCATCCTTGTAGTAATAGTGGATATCTTATCTGTATCCGAGATTACACCCTGAATATCACAAAAACGGATGCCAACTCTTTCAATACGATCTCTATAAGCCGGGCCTATACCTCTACCTGTAGTTCCTACAATTTTATCAGCTGAGTCATATAATCTATGAAATGGCAAAATTACTGATGCTCGCTCACTAATGAATAACCTATTGCCCTCAGGTCTTTCTTCAGTTAATGAAAACCACCTTTCTAATTCTTCTTCAAGAACCCATGGATCAATCACCATTCCATCTCCAAGAACCAAATTACAATCCATAGATGTGACACCAGAAGGAATCTGATGTAACTTTAGAGTTGTGTCACCTAGAACAATAGTATGACCTGCATTATTCCCTCCCTGGAAACGAACTGCCCACGTCGAATTCGGGGCTAATTGGTCAATCGCCTTACCTTTTCCTTCATCGCCCCACTGGGCTCCTAATACAATATTCGCTGGCACCAAACGCTCCGGCTGAGCCGAAGGCGAATGAATAGTTCGGTCCGGATATCTAAGATATAGTAGCAATATTTGGAGGGTTTTACTATCAAAGCGATTATCAAGGGTAGGCAGTTCGGCGTGACTATATGGCTCAGCGTCACAGTGTAGCAGAGGCTCGTCTTCTCAAGAAGTGGATATGCATGAAGTGCTCCGCGACACACCGTGGTTCAAAACCTCGTTGTTGCCGAAAATGTAAGTATATTAATCTAAGACCTAAGGCAACAGAACGCCGAAGTACTTAATTTGAATTTAGTATATTAATCAAATTAGTGGTTAATTATTATGAATGTTCAATTTTTAATTATTTATCAAATTTAAATTTGATTCGAATAATTTAAACACAACTCTGTTTAGATAATCAGCTACGCCGAACTTCTGACAACATAGTCTCCAAGGCCGTTTGAATCTGTAAGCACAAAGGTCCGAAATGAAGAGGTAAATTAGCATCGTTAAATATATCATCAAGAGCCGAAGCAGTCATTCCAAGCCTCAAATCCATCTCCTTATCTTTATTCAAAAGCCATTTGTCAATTGATTGTTTTGCCAAAGAACGAATATTTCTAGGAACTTGAGAATCATCAAGTTGACCTAATACAGATGCAATCTGTTGGATGCGAGATTCAATGTCAGACATACTACCACTAAACCGTCGGCAAAAGCCATGTCCTTAAGCACATCCCTGATTCAAAGTTGATTTAATCTGAAGAACTTGCTTCCCAAGTTGCCCACGGCATATCCGTATTTGCTACTCCAATACCGGGACCAGTAGCCCCAAGAGCAATTAATCCAACAGAAAATTCAGGCGATATTAATGTTTTAATGCCCCATTCCATTGAACTTTCCATGGAGTCACCACTATTCCTTATTCTTTCAAATACACGATTACTCAACAGAGCTCTTGTTATTGCTTCACCAATTCCAGTTGCAGCCACAGCAAGATCATCCTCGGCCCAAAAACCAGAACCAGGTAATGCGACATCACCTACCCTACCTGGTGGGCGGAAACTACATCCCCCAGTACTAGTAGCAACTACAACCATCCCATCTATATCCCTAGCAATAACACCAACCGTATCCCCTGTTATTTCTGCATTTATATCTCCTATCTGACCTTCAGGAGACCTTCCTTCAACTTCTGCCTTCAGATATCCTTTCTGATCTGCCCATAACCTAGCACCAGCTGAAGTTAATCCATTAATTTCTTCATCGAGTAAATCTGCTGCAACTCGAATAGGATTTGGAGTATCTTCCATTGCTATGACAAAGCCTATTCGGCCGTCCCCTGTTTGAATAGAAGCATCAGTTAATACTGATCCATCAGTACGAATTATACTACCAGTACCTGCATTGAATACAGGGTCATCTTCTAGGATCACACACGCCTCTATAGCGGCCTCCAGAGCACTTCCTCCCGAAGTAAGAATATCTGCTGCTTTTTGTACGGCTATCTCTAAATTTTTCTGACGTACCGGTCCAGGACCAGCACCACCGTGAGCAACTACTGCTGGAATTGTCATCTATATACCTACTAATCTGTTAATCTATTTCCTTGAGAATCTGTACTGAATTTAATTTTTAATTGGAGCAATACTGCCAATACAAAGACGAACCCTGCCACCCTAAAGCAAGTATGGTAAGTCCATAAACCAATTCCTTCAACAGTTAATGACCAGATATATGCTGCAAGAAGTGGCCCTATTATCCTGGCTAAAGCCCCATATCCTTCTTGAGCTCCCATTACAGAACCTAATTCATACCCTGAATTATTAGTTTCAAAGGTCAATAATGATGATTGAGTCGGAGAGAATAGTGCATTTCCAATCGCTAATGCTGCTGAACTAACAAATACTAACCAACTGACCTCAGATGGGACATAGGGTAAACTAGCAATACCTAAACCAGATAAAATAGTACCAAAAATCATTAATCCCTTCATACTAAATCTATCAGTTAATTTACCAATTAAACCACCCTGGACTATGACGCCTAACAAACCAATAAAAGCAAAAACCCATCCATTTTGCATCTCGTTGAAACCTAAACCTCCATTTTCAGTATCCATTGCTGTAAATAAGATAAATGTTCCATGCATCATACTAAATCCAATCATGAAAAGAAAATTTGACAAAATCAAAGTAGATATGTTAGGTAATTTCATGATTTTGATAATGTTTGCAAACATACCGCCTATTTCCCTAAGCGGATTACCATTAGTAATTGTACGCGATTCAGGAGGTAGACTTTCGGGCAATCTAGTTATTGCCAATGAAAGAGAAATTAATGAAAGAAGACTTGAGAACATACATGGTAATAGATATGGGTGATTAATCCAAAAAGAGGTTGCAAATATCCCTCCAAAACTTGATGACGGGTCAGATAATATCCCACCAATAAAAGGACCAATCATAAAACCAAGGCCAAAAGCTGCTCCAATCATACCCATCCTTCGAGATATCATCCCGGGGTCACTAATATCACCAATATATGCTCTAGCAACAGCAATATTCCCATTACCAGCTCCTGCTAGGAATCGAGCTATTAATGCCATAGATATGCTTTCGGAGAGACCGAACACTATGAAAAATATTGAATTTGAAATTAATCCGAGAATTATTATCGGTCGTCGTCCATATATGTCGCTTAAAGAACCAAGAATAGGAGTGAAAATGAATTGAGCAAGTGAGTAACAGGATATCACTACGCCTACCCACAAATCTCTTTTCCCAACATCTAAAATTCCTTCTGCGGAAGCAAGATCTTGGATAAAATAAGTAAGGAATGGAATTACTATTGTGAATCCTAGCATATCAATTAGAACTACAAGAAATAAAATCCCCATAGGAGATGACTCGCTCTGCTTGGCTACCATAACATGCACCGTGTAGATAGAATACTTAGTATTGAGTCTCTAATTATGCAGATGGTTGTGTATCTGCATTATTAGATATAGTATCAATTACTAATGCTAGCCTCTCAACTAGAGATACCTTTTGCTCAGAGGCAACAAGTGCATGCTTTAGCACCTCATCGAGAGAATCTACAGGAATTACTGTCACCATTGATTCATATTTTTCATCGATTAGAACATCTTGCATATTAGAGCGAGGAATAATGATTGTTCCTATCCCAGATTTAGCCGCAGCTTCTATTTTAGCAGAGACACCACCAATTGGCAGAACCTCTCCTCTAATGGATAAAGAACCGGTCATCGCTAAATTTTGCTCAATAGGTACTCCTTCAAAAGCACTTATTATCGCAGTAGCCATAGTTATCGAAGCACTATCGCCATCTACATTGTGAGTGCCTGGAAATTGGACATGTATGTCGAAATCTTTGATATCATTACCAGTCAGTTTTTTAACTACTGCACTAATATTTGTCACTGATTCTTTCGCTAAATCTGAAAGTCCACCTGTAGCAATAACTTGCCCTGATCTACCATGTGCAGTTGTAACCATTGCTTCAACCGGTAAAACTACTCCTGAATAATCTGAAAGTCCGGAATCAGCGCCTAAAACTGCTAATCCATTAACTCTACCAATTCTTTCGCCTTTATTGACTATCATTGAATAATCTGCTTGTCTTTCCAGATATCTATCAGCAACTTGTTGCTCCAATGGCTTGGCAATTGCTCTTGCTCTAATCACATGCTCAGCAGTGGTTATTTCAGCATTATCTTCAACAGCTAAGTCTCCAGCTATTCTTACTAAACCGCCTAATTCACGAAGCCTAAGAGATAATTTTCCTCTTCGGCCACTACGTCTTTGAGCTTCTTTCAAAATTAATCCAATTGACTCTAAATCAAAGTGAGGGATGGGTTGACCCGAAGTTTTCTTTCTCTCATTCATAACTTCTTGCGATATAAATCGGATTAATCGGCGACGGTTACGTTCAGTATCAGGCATATCGGTGTTAACATATACTTCATACCCATAACCTCTGATTCTACTTCTCAGAGCAGGATGCATGTTTTGCATACTATCTAGATTACCAGCAGCAATTAATATGAAATCTGTTGGGACTGGTTCAGATTTTGTAAGAGCACCGGAGGAACGTTCAGAACGACCGGAAATTGAAAGTGCTTTTTCTTGCATTGCAACCAACAATGCTTGTTGCTCCTCCATTCTAAGCATCCTAATTTCATCAATGTAGAGAACACCCTTGTTTGCTCTATGGACAGCACCAGGCTCAACTCTTTCATGAGCAGGGGTTGCTAGATCTGCACCAGATTGGAAAGGGTCATGCCTTACATCACCCAATAGGGCTCCAGCCAAAGTCCCAGTTGCATCGATAAATGGAGGTTCTTCATTACGTTCATGCTTAACAAGTAGTTTAGGGATATTACCTTCGTCACCAGCAGTGAGTCTACCTCTAAGAAAGAAATAACCAAAAATAAGTAGAAATGAACCAAAAATTAAGGTTAGTATTTCCCCACTGGAAAGTGTTGCTAGGACTAGAGCTGCACCAACAATTAGTACAATAAATAATAGAGTTCGATTTGTCCTTTCTCTCTGTTGTCTAATCAATGCTTTGCGCTCAGAAATAATTCTTGAGCCACGACCTGCTGGCACAGTCCTTACCTTTGGTTCGTTCTCATCGTCTTGATTACGATAAACAAGAATATCTTCTAACTGTTCTTTAGGAAGAAATTCAGTCATTGAGCGTGCAAGCATAGATTTCCCTGTACCGGGTTCACCGACCATTATCACGTGCCTTCTTTGCTCAGCAGCCTTACGAACTACTATCGAAGCTGCTTCTTGCCCAATAACTTGATCAACAAGTTTTGTTGGTATTGGTACGTCAGCAGTGGATTTAATTTTAACTACTTTAATCCATTCTTCTACGGGTACCTTGCAAATTGGATCTTTATCCATTGCGACGCCAAATGCTGCGCCATCTTCCCAACTCTCAAGAGAGTTTTCTTCAACATCTAAATCTTGCTCATCGTCTAACAAGTGCATCCCTCGGGTTAGCCCTGTAAGTCTGACCTTCTTGAAGGTGCGTCATAGAAGCATTTGCAAAAAAACTCAGTTAATACGTCGAAGATACTCTTCACCGTAGTAATGCCATTGTTCCATGGTCCAACCATCAGGCAAACCACCTGGAGGTAATGGGGCGACCATAGGAGGTGGTGGGGGAGAATTTTTAGAAGGCATTATGAGAGACTCATTCCCTTGATAATGAGATTGAATAGAATTAGGGAAATCAGACACTTCAACTGGCGTATTTCTTCTTCTTATTACTACATTAACTAACAAAACAATGAATATAAGAGAAAAGATACCTAATCCGAACAAGGAAACGACTTTCAAGTTATTAATCCCATTAGAATTAGCAGTATTCTCAATCGGTTCATCATCAATTACTATCACGGGTAAAGTCGCATAAACTTTGTACGTTTCATCAGTATATCGATCCATTCCATCATGATCTATAGCTCTAACTGTAAAAGTCATATAATCGCCACTTCCTAATCCTTCACCACTAATATGGTTCACAATAAATGGACCTAATGTGTGGGAAATTCCAGAACTATGACAAATTCCAGTGACTGAATTACATATACTCCAAAATACACTAATTTCAGATAATACTAATCCACCAACATTCTCAATAACTACTGAAGGATTAGTGTAATAATCAGTTGTATCAATAGATATGGTCAGATCTCCAAGTGAACCATATTTCCATAGTAATGGTAGTTCATCAAATACATTTACCTGAATAATAGATGTTGATGATGCGCCATATCTATCTTCAGCAGTTATTGAAACGGTTTGGATACCAGATTCTTGCCAAGACATAACTAGTACACCTGAAAGAGGATTCCATTGTGCTGCGCCTGAAACATCAGTGGTAACAACCGTCCAAATTTCATCGTCAGAATTATCTACATCAGTAATTCTTTCTAAAAGATTAAGATTTAAAACATCACCAGTTTGTAAGGTTATTTCTTCAATATCCTCTAAATTAATATCTGGAGCATCGTTTACATTTAAGATATGGAAAGTTACAATTGTATCTGAATATTTGACACCATCGCTCGCTCTAACAGTAATGTCTACTATTCCAAATAAATCATCATCTAGAGATACTAAAGATAGTGAATGCCCATTCAGAGTTGCTTCAACAAGTGTTTCATCAGAAATCCCTAATAAAGATAGAGAAAGACCAGATACTGGAACTGGATTACCATTATTATCGGTATCAGAAAGGTAATCTGTGAAAGTAATGCTTCCATACCCACCCTCATCGAATGATTGAGTATTGATAGGTGACCATCGAGGAGCTCCATTCTCTATTACGTTGAATAAAATAAGGCCAGAATTAATATCATCACCATCGTTAACATGGACATAAATTCCTTGAGGTAAAGGATTACCATGACTGTCTCTTACAACTTGTGAGAATTTGACAATTATCTCGAGATTTAATGGGTCCCATGATATAAATTCTTCATCATCGCTAGTAATTTCAAGAAGTTGCAATGGAGTTTCAGCATCATTAATCAGGCCGATAATAGAAACGGATTCATCGGAATCCACCTTCACAGTAGGCATACCTGCATACTCATTATTACTACTAGAATATATGATAGGAATGGCATTCTGGAGGAAAAATGCATCACTAGACTCAAGCCATTGACTACTCTGACCACCAGCATCTGTCCACATTACCCTGAGGTCATAAGGTCCTACTGCAGAATTTAATTCAGTATTAATGGAATATTGATACCTAGAGTTACCTCCATTACCAATAATTTCAGAACCATCTATCCAAGTATCATCCCACGAACCTGAACCGGATTCTGAATATTGTAAAGTGGGGTACATTGAATCCATTGTATCTACTAAATCATTAGCAATGGCACTTACTTCAAATTGGATGATACTACCTCGATTTACATTTGGTGAAGAAACAGCAGTGGGCGTATTTGGAGTTGGAGGTAAATCATGCAATGCAGAGACATCAGCATAATTGTTACTTGCAATTCTATCGCCATCTAAATCACTCAATCTTGCACGGAATACTGAAGTTCCTGATGGTTGCATCTCCACTGAAGACGTATCAAAATTAACTGAGAAATCTTGAGTAGAACCTGGTGAGAGAGTGTTAATTGAGATTTCTCCTAAATATTGCTCTTCTAGCCCATCTAAGTAGTAAATACTAATATCTCCTCCATCTGAATATGAATCTACACCATTATTCTGAATAGTGGAGCTTAGAACAAGGTTATCTCCTTGAACAAAATCAGATGANCCCTCAATTATAAAATCTGAAATGCCAATGTCAACTAATGGAGCCATGTCTAAATCAATTGCAGCATAGAAATTATTGTATGAGGTGTGTGGCCCATCCATTAGTGCTATAACTGGCCAAAAATTTTCATATTGAGTATTTCCATCAGCAGCACGAACTACACTTAGAGACTCATCCCAAGAAAGTTCAGAAGGAGTATTTGGGGTCAATACTATTTGCTCGAAAGCATTGTCATTCGTATTAAGTAACCAAGATCTCCAAACATGATGAGGTTTGTACCCATCATCATAATTTTCAGCTCCAGAGTGTTCAGTGACCGCTGCATATACATGAACAGATATTGAAGGAAGAGGCCCTAAATAAGTAACTGATAAGTCAGTTGTGACTGTCTCGCCAGATGAATCTAAAGAGGTTGAAAGTTCCATTGTAAAATCAGAAGATGATGGCGCCATGCAGCCCCCAGATGAATAATCACTATCATAGAAATTAGTACCTCCAGCACCAACTTTGTAACAAGAACCTGCTTGTTCATCAGCAAAAGAAAATGTAGGATAACCTGAAGATGCTGCCATGACATGATCTCTCCTTGTACCAGAACTTCCAATAGAGTCGGATGGCCAGCCTGTACCCGAACCTTCAAAGAAAGAAACATATGTGAAATCATCAGGATTAGAAGTTTTAAGATTATTAAGAGAAGGAGATGCACTACTCATGCAAGGACCACACCAATGAGCACCTACATATTCACCAAAAACAGAGTGCCCCGGACTTGGTGCATATAGTGGAGCAGCTTCCATCTCGAGTTCATCAAACTTGAAATCATCTTCTTGAAAATCAACTAATCCAACTTGAGTCATCGTTAACATCAAAAATACTAGTGGCAAGGCGGACAGAGAAGATGACAACCTACTTCGTAGCATTGTTTTATCCGTATCATAGTTTGGTATAACATTAACTATATATTGATACTATAAAATATCAATAATAAAATTGGTATTCTAATTGAATGACTTGAAACCATAGAACCTACTCGAAGGAACAATGGTTGATATCAGAGATTTAGAATGGGTCGCACTACGAGAGGATGACGGTCGAGCATATTTACTACAAAAAAAACCAGGTGAAATTAAGATTAAGGGACTAGGGAGATTTGACTCAGGAGAACTATTAGATGGTTTTTCTATTGGAGATCGAATCAAGGTAGGACAGAAATCTCTGACTATAGTCAAAGCGGCCTTACCTGAAGCAAGACGTAATATGTTTAGACGAGCACAAACTATAGGAATAAAAGATTCAGGATTCCTACTTTCTTGGATGGGAATTGGAGTTGGAAGTCGCGTATTAGAAGGTGGACATGGCTCTGCAGGACTTGCAATGCATATTGCCAATGTTTTAGGAAAAGATGGTACTTTAATTTCAGTAGAGATTCGCGATGAACATGCTCAAGTTGGTAAACAAAATATGGATAGATTAAAAGAGATATTACCAGAATTTCCAGATTGGCACTTACTTGTAGGGGACCTTATAGAAGTTGAAGATAAAGTCAAAGAAATTTGTGATGATATAGATGCAGCTATAATTGACATGGCTGAACCTTGGACAGTCATTAAATCAATAATTCCAACTATTAGAATAGGTGGAAGAATTGCATGTTATTGTCCTACAACATCTCAACTAGAGAAATCTTGGAACGCTTGTGAAGATGCTGGACTAGAAATAGAATGGGCGGGAGAAATGATAGAAAGAAAATGGAGTAAAGCAAGTAAAGGAGGCGTAAGACCTGGTAATCAACCAATGGGTCATACAGCATTTTTACTTATTGCTGCCAAAATTGCATCAGAGGAAGAAGAATAGATTTGATTCATAACCAAGTATTCATCCGCACAAACATGCGAGACAGTACCGAGTGGAAACCTACTTCTTATCGAACACATACAATTGGTCAAATTGTTAGTGATGGTTCAACACTGGTTGGAAGTGAAGTCAGTGTTGCAGGATATGCAGAAACAATACGCGGAAGAGGAGCGATTTGTTTCTTAATGTTAAGAGATGGAACAGGTCATATTCAAGCATTCTTGAAAAAAGATAACATGGAACCAGAAGTTTTTGATTTCATTCAATCTTCAACTAGAGAATCAACTATCCAAGTTACCGGAGTAGTAGCACAAAAAAGACCACCTAAAGTAGCAGAAGGTGAACCATCACCACCTCCCGAGTATGAAGTAAATGTTACATCTGGACAAGTGCTTGCAAATGCAGCAGCCCCACTACCATTAGGTGTAATAGATGAGGTTAAAGTTGGACTCGACATAAGATTAGACAACAGACATTTAGATCTACGAAGAGCGCATGTAAACGCTATGTTCCAATTAAGAAGCAAAGTACTACAATACGGACGTGAACTTCTAATTAAGGAAGGTTTCATGGAAATGAATAGTCCAAAAATTATTGCTAGTGCATCAGAGGGAGGGACGAATCTTTTTCCAATGATGTATTTCGATACACCAGCATTCCTTAGCCAATCACCTCAATTATACAAACAATTAGCAGTCCTTGGAGGCCTAGAAAGAGTCTTTGAAATCGGGCCCGCATTTAGAGCAGAAAAACACGATACTTATCGACATCTGAACGAATTTATATCATTCGATATAGAAGGAGCATGGATGGATGATGAAGATGTAATGTGCGTTCAAGAACGTATGATTCACTACATATGGTCATCTGTTTCGGAAAATGATCAGAGTCTAATTGATACTATAAATAAATATAAACTCAGTCAAAATGAAGAAGAAATATCTGTCATAATTCCTGAAATCCCATTTCCAAGAATCCCATATTGCGATGCCATTGAAATTGTGAAATCAGGTGGTGGAGATATTGAATGGGGAGATGATATTGAAAGTCATCATTGTGATCTAATAGCAGAAAAATACCCTGGTTTCCACTTCTTACCTCGTTGGCCTATGGCAATGAAACCATTCTACATATACCATGATAAAGATGAAAAGTCTGCAACAGGAGGACAGTTGAGTCGTGGATTTGATCTTAATTATGGGCGTGATGAAATGACTAGTGGAGGACAAAGAGAACACAGGGTAGATATGCTTGAACAAAATCTTAGAGACATGGATCTAAACCCTGAAGACTTCACATTCTACACTGATGGTTTCCGTTATGGTGCTCCACCTCATGCAGGATGGGGACTCGGTGTTGCACGTTTACTAATGGTATTAACCGGCGCAGGGAATGTTCGCGAAGTAGTTCTATTCCCTAGAGATAGAAGTAGAGTTACACCCTGATAATAAAGTGAGATATATGCTTCAACAATTAAAAATGTTTTATGACATTGTTAATGCGTCAGATGATGGGTTAGGACTTCCAATAAAAAATATCATTTCTAAACTAAAAAGAGTCATTATTGGAACATTAATAATATCTATGAGTATTGGGATAGGTTTAGGTTATGTCATATTTGTGATAATTCTTTGATTGATTTCATAAATCACTTCACCGAAAAGAACGGGTATCAGAAACCCCTGCGGTAAATGAGATATATGAGCAAGCCGACCTTTGCATACTTACTTCTAAAAGAACATCCATACGGTAGAGAGATGCTCAAACAACTAATTTCTGAGGGTTTTATCCCAGCTATTATTATCACAGAAGATTCAAAAATAGCAGATGAAGAAAGAGAGAAGTTCCTTAAAAGAATTGAAGGTAATCCTATTGCCCCGGAAGTTCGAAAACAATTAGAGGAATTATCAAAAGAAGGAATAAATATTAAGAATATAGAAGTTTCAATTCATAATTCAGAACAGGTAATGCCACATATTAAAGAGATAGATTTAGATCTCATTGTATTTGGAGGGACAAGAATAATCAGAGGAGAAATACTAGATTATCCTAAACACGGAGTAATCAATAGTCATCCGGGACTACTGCCAGAATGTCGAGGTTCAGCATCTCCTGCATGGAGCGTATATCATGACATCCCCATAGGATCATCAACACATTTTTGTGATAATGGAGTAGATACTGGACACTTATTATTAAAGAGAGAAGTTCCTGTTAAAAGAGGTATGAATTATGAAGATTTATGCTATGAAACTCTTGTTCTAGCTGGAATTCTTATGAAGGAAGCATTGATTGCTTATGAAGAAGGCAGATGGAATGAAATGCGTCATCCACAAGGAGAGAGTGACCACCCTACATTCCGTAATGCTCCTGATGAAATATTAGAAAAAGTCTATCAAATATTGTCTGATGAGACTTATGCACATTACGTAGATTGAGGTTTTGAAATGGAAAAATTACTAGATACTGAATTCCCATATGCTGATAATATTCTGAAAGGAAAAACTGCACTTGTTTGTGGAGCATCTAAAGGAATTGGAAGAGCCACTGCTCTAATGCTGGCTCGTGCTGGTGCGCAAGTAATTATTTGTGCAAGATCGGATGAAGAATTAATGAAATTATCGAATGAAATGCATGGCGATAATCATATCATCTTAAATTTAGACTTGGAAAATATCTCTACTTTAGAAGTAGAGATTAATAATTTGATTAAAAAACAACCGATACATATCCTAGTAAACAATTCAGGTGGGCCACCAGGTGGGCCACTACTATCGAATACAATTGATGATTTCGAAGGACCATTCAAGAGGCATTTGTATGCAGCTCATACAATTACACGTATCTTAACCCCAGTTATGGAAAAGGAAGGATATGGTAGGATAGTAAATATAATTTCTACATCCGTGAGAGAGCCAATTGACAATATAGGATTATCCAATACACTCAGAGGAGCTATGGGTTCATGGTCAAAATCTTTATCACGTGAATTAAAACCATGCATCACCATAAATAATATACTCCCTGGTTTTACAGATACTGATAGATTGGGATCACTCGCAGAGTCAATCTCAACTAGAACTGGTGACTCAATTGAAGAAGTACAAAATAGATGGATGAACTCAGTCCCAATTGAAAGACTAATTGATCCATTCGAAACAGGGGCAGCAGTTACTTGGCTATGCCTACCCAGTAGTGGGGCAATAAGAGGCATTAGTTTAGCAGTAGATGGCGGAAGAATGCGTTCAATTTGAGTGTGATATTATGTTATTCGATATTTTCTTTTCAATCTCTCAAACACCAGATACATCAGGGCATAAACCATCAGAAAACCAAATGTTTTCAAATTTTTTGGACCAAGTGGAATTAGCAGACGAGTTAGGATTTGGAATTGGTTGGGTCGCTCAAGCTCACTTATCAACTGAAGTACAAAAGAGAAACAGTAAACCAGTAGTTCCTCATTACCCAGGTGAGGTTGGGTTATGCACTGATTTTTTTCAAATTGCTCAGAAAATGTTTTCTAGAACCAAAAGGATGGAAGTAGGAAGTGCGGTATTATCAATTCTAGCATCAGGTGGACCAATTGCTATTGCTGAAAGAGTTGGATCATTCTTAGCACTGCACGGCATGGCTGAAGATGAATCGAGACGTTTACATATTGGATTTTCGGCTGGTCGGTTTGAATTTATGGCTAGACCATATGGAATTGTCCCTAGAAATCCAATTGAGGAAGAAGCATGGCCAGCACTAAGAGGGCAAATATTTGCAGAAGCATCAGAAATATTCCTAAGATTATTAAATGGTGAAGTAATTTCATCAGAAATGATTAGAGATACTATTCTTACAAGAGATAATTTCCGTTCAGATTCAGACTGGAATAATGTACAAAAAGCTTCAAAGAAATATAATAAAACTGAGGAGTTACCCGATTCTATCGAAATACCTCATAGGTATGAGTTTGAAGAAATAAAAACAATACCTCAAGAATGGAGAAGAGAATTGCTAAATTTAGTATTAGGCAGTCACGATCCTAAACTACAAATTGAAGTGAATAAATGGAGACCTGTTCAAGTGTTTAATCTTAGTATTACACCACCACATGTCATTGATGCAACCCATGAAAGAATGAAAGAGAATTATCATCCAGATGGAGGTGAATGGAATAGAGGTATGATGCCTCGTACGATAATGGTATTCGTGAATGATGAAGAGGGTTTGACTCCCGAAGAACAGAGTTTAGCTGCAAAGAAAGAAGCAAAAGCAGCACTGTCCACATATTGGAGTGCTTTAGAGGGAACAATAGATCCGGCTAAAGTAGAAAGAGCAAGTGATAATGCAGTTATTGGAAATATCGATGAAGTAGCAGAACAAATTATGAAAAGATTCCATTCTAGTGATAGGCTAATGTGTTGGTTTGACTTTTTCAATCATGATAGTGATAGAGTACAACGTGATATGACTGCGTTTATGAAAAAAGTAGCACCACTTGTAAATGGGGTGATTGAATGAGTGGGAAAAAAAATATCACACCTTCATCTGTATCACCAGGTAGACCGGGGTCAGCAGTATTCCCTACAACTCCTTTAGGAGAAAAACATGAAGGAATTGCAACGGGTAGGGATGTTGAATGGGAACCACTAGTTGATTTTAGAAGAATGGACATATCTGAAAATACAATACATGGAGCAGTTGCTTGGGCACATGGAAATGAGATTATACATTCATTTGGAGGAAATGTCCTAGTATACGGCCGATCTATGATGAAACCACTAATGATGAAAACCTTTACGAAAGTTTTGGAAGATGAATTAAATTGGGAACAAAAAGCAATTTCTTGTTCATCACATAATGGAGATACAGAGCATGTGGCTGCGGCACAGTCGATTTTAACAGAATCAGAATGGGGGTTAATGCAATGCCCTCTAGATGTTCCATTAATTCAATTTGGAAGGCAAGTTAGAAGGCCGAGAAGATGGTTTCATACCTGTTCAGGAGAACATGCGGCAATGTTGAAAGGATTGCGGAAGATGGGGATAAACAGGGCAGGATACACACTACCTAGCTCACCCTGGTTCCCTCTTTTCTTAGATGTACTTAGAGAGTATATGGATAAACCAGATTGGAACCCTCAGAGAGTTGCAAAGGATGGTTGTGGGCTACCTACTGTATCCAATACTGTCGATGAACTTGCAGTAATGTTTGCGGGACTTGCTACCAATAAAGATGAAGATTGGATATGGGAAGCAATGAATAAAAATCCTGATTTAATAGGTGGTTTTAATCGTCTGGATTCTACATGCCTGAAAGCAGGGGAGGGAAAACTAATCGCTAAAGAAGGAGCAGATGGTTTACTTGGCCTATCAGTAGAACATCCAGATTGGCCAAAAGGTCTAGGAGTAGTAATAAAAATCGCACATGGATGGAATTCGCAAGCAACATGGTATGTAGCAAGAGCAGTTTTAGGAGTACTAGGTATCGAATTGAGGAACCCTTACCCATTACATCGACAAAAAGCATTTATTGTCCCAGGAATAGTTCCTGAACAATATCAAAATGCTCTAGAAGAAGTTGTAACATGGGATGAATGGGACCCCGACCAGGATAGATTTAATTTAGACTGGAATGAATACTCAGCAGCTATGTCTCGTAAAGATCCATTTTCTAATGAAGGCGGTATGGAGGGATAAAGTGAAACTCCAGAATTATATTTCAGGCTTATTTGTAGAGCCAGATTCTGGAGAATGGATGGAAGACTATTCACCTGCTACAGGAAAAGTTATTGGACATGTGCCAAAATCACAAAAAAGTGACATAGATAAAGCAGTTCAAGCAGCTAAAGATGCTTTACCATCATGGTCCTCTTTAACACATATTGAAAGATCAGAATGGTTAGATAAAATTGCAGACAATCTAGAATCAAAATATGAAGAAATTGCTCAGTTAGAAAGTAGAGATACAGGAAAGCCAATAACATTAGCAAGAGAAGTCGACGCTTATCGATCAGTTAAGAATTTCAGATTCTTTTCAGAAACAATTAGAAATTTAAGTCCTGAAAACTTCGAAATGGAAGATGCAAATAACAGAGTAATCTTCAAACCAGTAGGTGTAGGGGCATTAATTACTCCATGGAATTTACCTCTTTACTTACTATCGTGGAAAGTTGCACCAGCAATCGGAATGGGTAATACAGTAGTTTGTAAGCCAAGTGAATTAACTCCAATGACTGCAGACTTATTGATGAAAGCGATTGATGAAGTTGGACTTCCAAAAGGAGTAATTAATCTCGTCCATGGTGATGGAATGGGTGCAGGTTCACCGTTAGTATCACACCAAGATGTTGATTTGGTATCATTTACCGGTGGGACTTCTACTGGATCTATCGTTGCACAATCGGCAGCAGCATCATTCAAGAAATTAAGTCTAGAATTAGGTGGGAAAAATGCGAGTATTATATTCGATGACTGTGACTTAGATAAAACTATCAAAGGAGTTGTAAGGTCTGGATTTTTGAATCAAGGACAAGTTTGTCTTTGTGGTAGCAGAATACTTGTACAAGAAAATATCTATGATGAATTCATTAAAAAATTCGTTAATGAAGTCGAAAATATGAAAATTGGTGACCCTTCGAATGAAGATACGAAATTAGGTGCATTAATCTCTCCTCAACATCTATTAAAAATTGAGGAATATATACAAATTGCTAAAGATGAGGGTGGAACTATTCTAACCGGAGGATATCCTTGTTTACCAAAAGAATTTGAAAAAGGAAATTGGATTTCGCCGACGGTAATAGTGGATTTAGAGGTTGATTCTAGATGCTCAATAGAAGAAATATTTGGACCTATAGTAACAATTCATAAATTTAGCAATGAAGAAGAGGCAATAAAAATTGCAAATAATACTAGATATGGTTTAGCTGGAAGTATATGGACTACAGATTTAGAAAAAGGAAATAGAGTTGCGGAACAAATTCACACTGGTATGATATGGATTAACACCTGGCTACATAGAGATCTAAGAGTACCATTTGGAGGAGTTAAAGATTCAGGAGTTGGCCGAGAAGGAGGCAGATGGAGCCTAGGATTCTTCTCTGAAACAATGAATATATGCACTAAATATGACTAACGACGATTTCTTCGTCCTTTGCCTTTCTTATTCTTTCCAGACTTAGAATCCCAATTCCTTCCTGGTTTATTAGACCAAGAACTTGTGTCTACGTCGGGGTAATTATTTTTTTCTAATTTCTTTCTTAAACCGCGAGGTAACTCTTGAATTGAGTTAACATCAAGTTTCACACCAATATCTTGCTCAAGTTGACGAATTCCTTCACCACCAGAACCTATTATCGATCCTATTGCGGCATCATCAACATAAATCGCAGCAGAGGAATCTGTCAAAAATTTAGCATGCTTAATAGAAATTCCTGTAAGTCGAGTAGCTTCTCTTTTGAGCTCTTCTGCAGCTAAATTCCAAGCAGGACTACCTCCATCTTCCCCGTTACCACTGACAGGAACTACGGCTATCTCTGAACCGAAGGCAAACATCTCATGTGTCAAAACATTGGATGGAAACTCTCTGATTTCGATTACTGGGCGACTTAAGTCAGATTCCATTCCAGTAGGTGCTCTAACTACCATCTTCAATTCTAGAACTTGATTTATCTTCCCTTTTTCTATATGTATGACTGTATCTAATACTTGAGAAATCAGTCCTAATTCAACCTTGCCTACAAGCCTTTGAATTGCTTGGAGACCACTATTTGCATGAGTCACCCCTAGAAGGCCTACCCCCGCTAAACGTACATCCCCAAATATTTCAAAATCTCTTGTTCGACGGACTTCATCAAATATAACGAAATCAGGCCTTAATAAAAATATAATTTCAGCAGTTTTTTCTAAATCTCCCTCTAAAGGAGCATACTGAGTTACTCTTTGAGGTACTTGTAAATCACGAGGTGACTCCATAGTTTTAACCATAAAGCCCATATCTGAATCAAGATATGAAGCAATAGCTTGTGCGAAGGTTGTTTTCCCAGAACCAGGTTTTCCTACTACAAATATTCCTCGATGATGATTTGAAATCCTATTGATTAGTTCAGGATCTAATTCGTAATCAGAAAGTTTGAGATTTGCCACAGGTCTAACTACAGTTATTTCCCAAGCATCTGCAAATGGAGGCCATGCACAACTGACTCTTAAGTCACCTATTTGCATTACTTTACATCCTTCTCTCTCTATTTCTATAAAACAATCTGAGCGTGATGTATTTTGTTCAATTATTAATGACAAATCATCAGATAAATCCTCTAAAGATGGCTTGTCCCAAGGCTCTTTTTCTAGATCATTTAAAGTCAAAGATGAGATGTGTCCACTCTTAACTCTAGGTTTACATTCGGCTTTCAAAAAGATTGTAGATACAGTATCATCTAGTAGAAGAGACTCAAGTGTTTCTGGTAACGGAGGATGTTCACCAAATGATGCCATGTGCCTAAGATAGGCTTCTTAGATTTCATGTTTGGCTTATTATTAGAGATAATGTATCAATTCATGAATAATGCATATGGATGAAGAGAAAAGCGGTAAGACTGAAAGTATTGATGTTTAGGGAAGCATGGTAATATGGTATCTGTTGGTATAATTGGCTTAGGAGCGTATGTCCCTCCTAATGAAATGAGCAATGAAGATTGGATGAAATATGTAGATACTAGCGATGAGTGGATTACTACAAAAACTGGTATGAAAAAAAGAAGAATTGCAGAATCAGACGTATGTACATCAGATCTTGCTGTAGAAGCATGTAAAAAAGCCTTAGAAAATGCTGATTTACGCCCTGAAGATATTGACCTAATAATTCTGGCTACTTCTTCACCGGATGTACCTCTTTCATCAACTGCTGGAATAATTCAACATAAATTAGGATGCGTAGAATGTGCTGCTTTTGATATAAATGCAGTTTGCGCAGGTTGGGTTCATGCACTAGATATAGGTGCAAGATTCGTAGGCACTGATGGGTATCAGAATGTACTAGTAGTAGGATCAGAGATATACTCACGGATACTTAATTGGAATGATCGAGCTACATGTGTATTATTTGGAGATGGAGCTGGAGCTGCCGTACTATCAGAAGTGGAATCAGGCAAAGGAATTCTAGGAACTTGGCTAATGTCTGATGGATCAGGATCTTCAGTAATTGAGATTCCTGCAGGAGGTGTCAGAACACCATTTAATTCAGAGGAATTTCAAGAAGGACAGCAATATTTCCATATGGATGGAAGGGCAGTGTGGGATTTCGCTATCGAAGCATTCCCCCAAGCAGTAAATAATGCACTTTTGAAAGTAGGAAAAGATATTCAAGATATTGATTTGATAATACCTCATCAAGCAAATATAAACATAATTCAAACAGGTATGGAAAAACTAGGCTTAGATATGGATAAAACATTTACTAATTTACATAAGTATGGTAATACAGCAGGGGCAAGTGTACCAATTGCTATGTTCGAGGCGATGGAAAATGGACTAATCAAGGAAGGAGATTTAGTCGTAACCGCTGCATTCGGCGGAGGACTATCTTGGGGAGCGAATGTAATTCAATTCTAAGAAAAATTATGATATTGAATCCATCCACCAGTTGCCGCATCATGCCTAAGAATAGAACCATCTAAATTTTGGCACCAAACTTGCCCTGTTTCATCAGACCAAACTTTCTGCCCATATTCGTTGACAGGAGTCCCCTCTGGAGGAAGAATCACATCTGGTTTAGGTGGAGTAGGTAATTCACTGAGTAATGCATCGATATGTGATGTATCCCTTACTTCATCAACCTCATTATCTTCTTGAATCTCATCTTCAGATGAATCATTATTTATCTCAGGGGTAACTGATTTCATACCTTCATGAGGATAATCTACTTCAATAACGGGTTTATTATCATCAGGAGATTCTATTTCCTCAGTTTTACCTCTTCGAAGAGTAATTACTCCTAAATAACCCAATACTACTAGTGCTATTATGCCACCTAAAGTCGCTAATACGAATTGAAGATTTGTTTGAAAGTACTTGAAGTTAGGATGAGAATCAGATTGGTCACCTTTTCCATCACCATCGGAATCCAGCCATTCAGTTATATCCTTAGGGAAAATATCTTCTGAATCAATATAACCGTCATTATCAGAATCTGGTAACAAAGGATTTGTACCCATTTCATTTTCTTTACTATCAGACCATCCATCACCATCATCATCAGTATCTGCGTTATTCCCAATACCATCGCCATCGGTATCAATCCATTCAGTCGCATCTAAAACATTCCAATCAACATTATCGGCGTAACCATCACCATCATCATCTGTATCTATCAGATTACATTCAAAATCTGAATCAGTATCTAGAGGTATTGATTGTGAAATATTAGGGTCAGTTTCACATATTAATTCCATAGAATCTAACCAGCCATCGCCATCATCATCTGTATCTATATTATCACCTAATCCATCTGAATCTGTATCAATTGATTCAGTAGAATCATTTGGAAAAGCATCATACTGATCAAGAACTAAATCACCATCATCATCATTATCTTCTCCAATGTCTTGACAACCATCACCATCAATATCAGTAGAAGCATTACTTATCCATCCGATAAAACCGGGATTACAGTCATCGACAGAATCTAATCGGCCATCACCATCATCATCAATATCGTCAGCATCGATAATTCTATCACCATCTGAATCTAATAAACAATCATCAACTGAAGTTGCTCCTTCAATAATAGTAATATAATTAATCGGACAAGCCCAAAGGAATGAACTTCCTGGGGAATCAGTATAGAAATCAAATGGATTTAATTGCTGAAATAATTGAGCTTCATCTGAAACAAAATATCCAACATCTGCATCTAAGCATGATATTGCTCCTGGACTAGGTTGATATGTTCCAACAGAACAAGGTATCTGAGTTACAGACATTGTTGTATCAGTGAAATATCCCTCATCAGCAGATATACAAAATGTTTGCATTATATTTGGTTGATACATTCCTGCAGAGCATTCGACATATTCAGATTGACCAGGATTCAAAACAAAAGTCCCTTCTGGAGAATCAATACAGGACTCTGAACCCTCTGATGGCTGATAAGTTCCCTCTGAGCACATTCTTTGAGAAGATGAACCCTCTGATTCAACAAAATGACCTGAATCCGCTAGGATACATGAATCTGAACTTGTTGAAGCAATTGAAGGATTATATGTTCCAATTAAACATGGAGTTTGTTGATTTGAAGCAATTGATGAAACATAGTACCCTTCGTCTGCTTCATAACAACCTGATTGAGCAGTTTGAGGTTGATAAGTTCCAATTTCACAAGGGTTTTGTATAAAAGACCCAATGATATGAACGAAGTATCCTGAATCTGCGTAAATACACGTAGCTTGTCCAGTATTTGGTTGATAAGTACCTAATTGACATATTAATTGAGATGGAGAAGCAAGAACATCAACATAATGTCCTTCATCGGCATCTAAACAATCAAGATTGCTTGATGAACTAGAATTTGGATTATAAGTTCCAAAATCACAAGGGAAAGCAGAAGGTGAACCAAGAACATCAACAAAGTATCCTGGTTCGGCATCTAAGCAACTTGAACTAGATGGAGATGGTTGATATGTACCTAGAATACAAGGCACCTGAAATGAAGAACCATTAGTCGCAACAAAATGTCCTAAAGAGGCCTCAATACATCTAAATTGACCAGTATTTGGTTGATAACTTCCTACGTCACAAGGTGTTTGAGAGATTGATTGAGGCAGAGATGAATAATTCCCTGGACTTGCGTCAATACAAGATACACGTCCGGAAAATGGTTGATAATTACCAGGTGTACAAGGTATTTGACTTGTAGATGCTGGCATTGATACATAATTCCCAGGTGAGGAAAGGATACAAGAGATTTCAGCAGAACTCGGTTGGTATGATCCATTGGAACATGGAATTTGTTCAGGAGAACCAGCACTGGACGTATAATATCCAGGATTAGTATCAATGCAAGAGGTTTGAGCGGTCTGATTTTGATAAGTACCAGCCAAACAGGTTTGTTGACTAGTAGCTCCAGTAGAATCCACATAATGACCAAGAGATGCAGGAGTTTGTATGATAGAAGCAAAGGAAGAACTGTAGTAACCCAGAGATGTAGTCAAACAACTTGATTCGCCTGTTAAACCCTGATAAGTCCCTGGTGAACATGGAGTTTGCGTAGTTGCACCAGAACTAGCAACAAAATAACCTTGAGATGCGCTAAAACAAGAGGAACTAACTTCATTAGGCTGATAACTACCAATCGAACATAATTCCTGATTCACCGATATTTCTGCATCGATACTATTCAATAAATCACCTAATAATAATGAATCAACAATATTGAAATAACTGAGATTCATATAATATAGGCCGGTAGAATTGACTCTTTCAACAACAATATAGATGTTACGAGCAAATGAACTAGATGATGAATTTGTATTAACTGACTCGTTAGACCCTGAATTATTACTGTAATCGATAATACTCATAGATGAATCATATAACGAAATATCAATTTCGGCAGATAATGATTCAACTTCTATAGATACACCATATGATTTATCGACATTAATTTTATAATAGTCATAAGTATCAGATTGAGAACTAATACGAGCAGTATAACTTGCACTTGTAGAACTAAGGTTATTCGAATTAGTATTTGAATCTCCTGCATCACCACTTATACTTGAAACAAAATTACCTGAATCAGACCTTATGCAGGAACTAGAACCAATATTGTTCTGATAATAACCTAATTGACATACTGATTGAGATGGAGAGGCGGGAGAACTAACATAATGTCCAGAAGAGGCTTCATTGCAGTAGGATTTCCCTAATTGATGCTGATATTCACCTATTTGGCACTCTGACTGATATAATGATGAGAAAATTGAGTAATGTCCTAGAGATGACTCATTACAACTAATTCGACCCCATGAACCAAGGTCACAGTTCATCCATCGGGCAGGATTATTTGGATAAGGATCATTTGGTGCAGGAACACCATCACCATCATCATCTCCTATCATATGAACATCTAATATATTGAATATACCATCACCATCCATATCTTGATCTGAAAAAGAAATATCTATACCTTCAGTGAAATTCATTAATAGAGGTGAATTAATTGATTCCGTAGTATTATCAAATTCTCTATTTTGATTACCCCAGCAATAGACCAGATAAATATCAGATATCGAACAAGTTGAATCTGAACCGGAAGACACAGCAATCATATTCCCCGAGAAGTTTATTGAATTAGTATCAATATTCTGAGGGATGTTTGTATTGGAACCTGAGCAACCACTACTAGGTATAACTGAGGAACATTCACCGTTTCCTATTTGCCCATATGTATTAAGTCCCCAACAACTGATAGAACCATTGTCTAAGATTGCACAAGTATGAGAATTAGTTCCATCAAGAGACACTGCAGATCTACCTGTAGGTAATGATAAAGAAATTGAACCATTTGTCAATACTCCGTTTGGAGATGAAATAGTATATGAATCTCCCCAACAACTAATACCACCAGTAGAAGATATTGCACACACACTAGATCCAGGAGTAGAAATTGAAACTACTCTCTCTCCAATGGAATGATTAACAATTACAGGAATATTACTATTACTTGTAGTTCCGTCGGCAAAGATTCCAAATGAATTATCGCCCCAGCAAGATACATCCCCCGTGTTGAGTAACACACAAGTAAAATCTGAACCTGCAGAGATAGATACTGCTGTTTTATTAAATCCAAGATCAACAGAAGTAGGTGAATTCAAATTCAAATTCCCACCATTGCCCAACTGCCCTTTGTTATTCCTTCCCCAGCAAGAAACTGACCCATCATCAAGAATTGCACAAAAATGAGAATTACCCTGACTCAATGCTGCAGGGATTTTCCCATTGAGATCAACATATCCACTAGATAATTGTTGATTACCTAAACCGAGTTGACCATAGTTATTCAAACCTGAACAATAAAGACTATAATTTACTAAAAGAGAACATTGACCAGATATTGAGATTACTTCACCTTCGTTAAAAATAGGTGTACCGTTAACGAAAGATACCACAGTACCATTATCAAGAACCAAAGATGGAGAACCAGAATTTAGTTCAAATATTGAATCTGAAAAGACGTTAGATCTTTGAGAACCAGGGGAATTCATACCTGAAATATTCTTGCTAATTGATGAATAATCATCTTCCTCAGAAAGGTTAACCGGTTCAGAATTATCGACAAAATTAACAATTGGCACACATAAAAAGAGTAAACAAATAGTAATTGTAAGATACTTTCGTGTCGATAGAATACCAGTCATATATGCTTAGCGTCCATCTTGAGACTATCACTATTGCTCTAAATTGATATCTTATTGCATCAGATTGTTAATACTTTTTCAGCTAACAATGGGAGTTCAATATTAGCTATTTCAAAAGCAGATTCGACTGATTCAAAAGGAATATCAGATTTACGACTCGCTTTGGCACGAGAACTAATAATTCTCCAAGCGGCTTTTTTACCAATTCCGGGTATAGCCTCTAATTGTTGTTGAGATACAGAATTAATATCAAGTCCAGTTTCTACACCAGATATACTTCTCATTCCATGACCAGTAACTAAAATATCAGAACTATTTTCAAGTGGTATTTGATAAGGTACACCGACTAAGATAGGATAAGCACCAATTTGTCGACCAAAAGTAATTCCAGATTTCCCATATATAGATAAATCTCTATGAATTGGATTCAAAACATGTTCAGGTCGACGAATTCGGTCACCATGTGTTTCCCACCAAATATCATTTAAGATTAAACCAATAGGAAACATCTCTTCTAGCAAAGGTTTGTCTATTTCTTCACGAACTTTTTTCTTAAAAGAACGGAAATCAGGCTCTGAAATATCTTGAAAACCTTGACCTTCCACCTGCCTTATATTAATTCGCCTTAACCATAAACCTTCAGAACGTAAATCTTCTAATAATCGAAGATTCATCGCATAACTGTTTTTATCCTCTCCATTTAATCCTGCTATGAAATTGAGACCAGGAAGAAGTTTTGGTAATCCCCTTTCACCCCTAACCCTACCATAATCATTTATGTGACGTATTGCAATTTTAAGTTGTTCAGAATCACAATTAAGCCAATTCATTTCATGGACTTTAGGATCTGCAGATTCTAAACCAAATGACAAAACTGCGCCGTCACTAAGAGTTTCTATCATGCACTTAGTTATTTCAGTAGATGGTTCAATATTTTCAGCAACTATCGAAGGATTGCCATTATCTACATGTAATATTTCTAATCTTTCATCATCTCTAGCTCCATAAAGAACTTTAGAAATTGGTTCAGGATTTGGTACAGGGTATTCCAGTTCTCTAACTCCTTCTGCACGATATGTGTAGATATCTGTCGCACCCCCAATACGGATATTGCGTACTCCTGAATCTATAGCTCCAGAAATTTCTCTCAATATATCCTCTTCACTGCGCCATAAAGGAACTCCTTTTTTGGGTTCAATACAAAATTTACATCCTCTTTTGAATCTTACACACCCCTGATATAGTTCGATTTCATAGGTTAAAGGCCCTGAACGACCATCTTCTGTCAATAAATCCGGATGATCAGTTACTGCCTTAGATATAGAACCATGATGAGCCCATAATGACCATTGTTCTTTTGTTCTTTTACTATGCTTCCAAGTCCCTGTAGATATAAAATCATTAAGAGAAGCATCAATATCATTGACTGCACAAAATAAATTGGAGCGTAAAGGAGTCCAACCAGAATAACGCCAATTTTTAATTGCCCAACCACCACATAATATTGGCTGTTCTTTCGGNAATACTGCTAGGATTTCATCTAACTCTTTCTGACTAATCGGTGTACCTCTTACATATTTCCCAGGAACAATAGAACCTGCAAGAACTATAGTACCTGATAAATTTGATAATTCTCGACGAAGGTGATCTCTATCGATTTTATCTTTGATAAGATGCTTATACTTCAATCGCCATTGATCAATTGTCATATAGGTGTAAGGAATTCCTCGAGATTCTAATACTCCACAGATATATCTTATATGGAAACCAAGATAGTTTGGGACACCAAAGGCTGCAGGTTCATCTTCATAACCATCGATTACAAGCCACCCCTCCATATCAGTAGGGAGATTAGCATTAGCCATGAATAACTCGCTTATTTTCTATTTCGAGAACGCCTATCATTAGACCCACCACGAGATTCATTAGATTCTTGCACACTAAGTTTTCTACCATGAAATTCAGATCCATTCAATTCTTTCACTGCTTTTTGGCCATTTTTTAAACTTGAAAACTTAATGAAAGCAAAACCTCTAGATTTCCCTGTCTCACGATCTTTAGCGATATGGACTTCTTTTAATTCCCCATAAGTAGAAAATAATTTTTCTAAATCGTCCTCATTAGCATCCCAAGATATACTGCCTACGAACAATTTAACTCCAGAGGATTCACCTGATTTAGCTCTAGCAGATTTCAGAACTTCGCGTTCAGCGGATAATTCTTCTTTACTTGCTTTACCATCGTTAACCTTGTTCATACAATCACGACAACGTATTGGTTTCCCTGGAGTTGGTTTGAAAGGTACTTCTGTAGCAGTTGAACACATTGTACAGGTTGTTTTGTGCATCTCTCTACGTTGCCCACCTGATCTATTACCACCTGATCTATTGCCATCTGATCTGCCACCACGCATTTTGGCAGCAGATGCAGGAATTTCATGATTAATACCTCTCCTAAAATCTGCTAAAGGTGAAAGGTAAGGCCGTGCACCATCATGACCTAACATCTTTTCAGCTTTCGGTGACCAACGTTCACCTCCACGGTTTAATGACTTAACATCAGAGCCTTCTGGAATTGTATATCCATGTCCAAAACCACTGGAAAGTGCTCGATAACCACTATAGTCGCATCTAGGACATGATACATTGAAATCGGGAACTAAATTGCTTTTTTCTAATTCTTCCCCACATGCAGGACAAATTGCGAATAGGACTCCAAGTTCTGAATCATCACGAGTACTTGCCTTCAACATTGGTTCAAATTGAGTTATCTTTGCTCTAACTATATCTCTAGAGCGCATAGCATCGCCTGCTGAAGGTAGATATCTATCTACGAAATCTGTGACATATATGTCTGCAAATAGTTTCAATGCAGGAATACCTCTTTCTCCACCCTTTTTATCCTCAATATGAAGAATCCTAATTTCTGCAGTTTTAGCGTTAAGACGGTTGACTTGCCCTATCACTACATCACCAATCTTTGGCATGTTAGCAGTTGAACCTCCTACCTCTACGGATATCACCCCACTATTTTCAACTAACTTACCCGAAAGTAATGCTAAAAAACCGGATTCCGTAGAAATAAGACCGTCACCAAGAGTTAATCCTTCATCAATTACAACAGATGTACCGGGTGTAACAAAGTCGCCTGCTGAAGCATTCATTGGCTCGGCGACTAGACAATCACGTATGAAGAAAACGGATGTTAACAATCAATGCTCTAGTTAGGAGATAAACGCCAAAATCCAACTTTTGTCTTATCTCTATGCCGTTTATGATGAGAGTATGTTGCAGGTAAAGCAAATTCTGCCTCCCCATATTTTTCCACATCCCAGCCTTTAGATTCAAAAAACGGACGTATGTGCGTAGCTTCAGAACTATGTAGTAAATGTGCTATTGAACCATTGTCTAAAATCATATTCAGAAAAGGTCGATCTGCTTTCTCTTTCTGGCGCCCCCAAGGAGGATTGCAAATTATTAGATCTACTTTATCGATAGATATACCTGAGCCGATGTGTTCATTTACTATTTGACTAGTTTCTTGAATACCATGAGTAATTAGATTATTTTTCAAAACAGTGCATGCTTCAATATCAGTTTCTACAAAAATTACTTCCCTAGCGCCTAATTTTAATGCTGCTATACCCAATATCCCATTACCAGCACCTAAGTCTCCAACTGAAGTATCACTATCTATATCTCCGAAAGAAGCAATGTCAAAAAGTAATCTGGATGCCAAGTCACCATCAGTAGAATATTGTTCTAAATCAACATCATTACAAGGATGAGGCTCTAAATTAGAGAGAATCATAGCAAGACGACGGATTCTCATAACTCTTGGGAACCGAGTGTACGTTTCAATGAATTCTAATTATTACTTGGGAAAGTCATATCTAAAATTGTATTTGAATCATGTAATATTCCATCAGCAAGAAGTAATTCAGCCAGAAGTACTCCGTAACCAGCCGCTCCTCGGATAGTATTATCTGAAACTACTTTAAATCTCAACTTTTTACCAGTTACTTCTATCTCTCCTACTGATACTGCCATAGCAGCACAGAGATCTTGGTCTGGTTCCCTAGATTCTGAGCCAGCCCACCTGTGTTCGTCAACATCTAATTTACCATCAATAAAATTAATAATTTTAGTTGAAGATGGGAGTCTTAAATCATGTGAACTAGAGGAATAGTTTTGCCATATTTCAATTATTTCATGTGCACTGATCTCATCCTTAAAATCTATCTCAATTACTGCTAAATGCCCATAATCACGATTTACACGTGAACATAAAACTTTGATATCAAGATTAGGCTCCTGGAATCCCCCCTCATTGTTTCTATCTAAAATCCTATTTAGTTCCCTAATAATACTCTCCGATTCACCCGGAATTACTGATTTTATTGGCATACCCAAACGACCTTTTGAAAGCATGCCTCGACCACCACCAGAAAGAGACTGTTCAGTCACTATGTTAACTGATGAAAAATCGAAATTATCCATTAGTGGAGATAATGTTAGAGCTATCGGAACTACCATGCAATTACTACATGAAATTAAAAAGCCATCTCCAAGTTCTTGAGAGTTCAAGAGAGTTAGATCATTTGGGTTGACATCAGGGATAACTAGCGGAATATCATCATCCATTCTATTAATTAATGCGTGACTAATTACAACAAATCCTTCTCTAACTAACTCTTTTTCAACTCTAAGAGCAATTTCATCAGGGATTGCTGAAAATATAATTTGAACATTTTCATTTTTTAGTTCATTTATTAGTTGGTCTAAATCATCAAGTCCCTTCACGGTAATATCAGGTAATTCAGGCTTATCTTCATCTAGAGACCACGGTAATTCACTAATTTTCAAACCAACTGTAGAAGCAGATCCAATTACAGATACTGGAACTAACCAATTATGATTAATCATTCTTTGAAGATAACGCTGTGCTACAAGACCTCTTGAACCAAGGATCGCACAATTCATCCTCCCCAGTTCTGACATAGTAGTCGCATGAATACAAAGTACCTAAGACCAACTGTTTATTGATTAATAAAAAAGTACAAAATTACAACTAGTTCAAATACTGTCAATTCCTATCTTTAATTATGGACATCACCGGACTAGTGTATGTAGCAATAGGTCTGGCATTAGGAGGAGCCCTGGGTTGGTTACTTGCTAAGCAAAAATTGAGTGGGCAAATTATACGTTCAGAAGAAAGACTATCAGCATCTATAGCTGGAAAAAATACCATGAAAGCTGAATTTCAGTCGATGGCTCTAGAAGTCGCAAAGGATAGCAATGCAGCATTTCTTGACTTAGCTGAACAACGCCTTGGTAAAGTACAAGCTGAAACAGAAAAAGATATTCTAGCTAGAAAGAAGGAAGTGAATGATCTAGTCGCACCTCTTAAGGAGCAATTAGAGAAATTATCAAAGTCAAATTCAGATCTAGAGAAAGTAAGAATAGGAGCATATGAAGGAATTAAAAGGCACTTAGATAGTCTTGATGAAAATACACGCTCACTAGGACTTAGAGCTGATAATTTGACAGAAGCACTTACCGGTTCCGCACAGTCTAGAGGGAATTGGGGTGAAGTAAAACTACGCAGATTATTAGAAATTGCTGGTATGACAGAACATGTAGACTTCTTTGAACAAGAAACCGTAGATGGTGGCAGACCAGATTTCGTAATTCGTTTACCAAATTCAGGAGCAATCCCTGTGGATTCTAAGGCAATAGGGAAGAAGTTTTTTGAAGCTATACAAAACTCATCAGAAGAAGAAAAATCTGATCTAATTTTAGCTCATGCAGCAGGAATGAGAGAAACTGCAAAGAAATTAGCGTCTAAATCATACCAAGAAAAGTTAGAAGGAGACATTGATTATGTAGTTATGTGGGTGCCGAGTGAGGCACTATTAGCAGCAGCTTTCGCAGCAGATCCTGAATTACATGAATATGCACTATCCAATTCAGTACTAATTGCGACTCCAGTAACGATGCTAGCATTATTAAGAACTGTAGCAATTTATTGGCAACAACAAGCATTAGCAGATGGTGCCAAAGAAATATATGATGTAAGTAAAGAAATGTATAAAAGAACTGAAGTATTTATGAATCATGTTATGAAAATTGGTAGTAATTTAGATAAAGCAGGCAAGGCATATAATGCAGCAATGTCCTCATATGAAACGAGGATTTTACCGCAAGGGAGGAAATTAGAAAATTTACAAGTCAGTGACACACTTCTGAGTTCTCTACCAGAACCTCAAGAACTGGCAAATATTTCTGATTATGATTCTGAAAACTATTAATTGTTAAGCCTTACAAGCAAGTATATGATGAATTGGCAGACTGGGAGGTACCATCCGGTAGTGAATCTTCCAAAAGAATATGAAGTTAGAGATTTTACCAAGGGAGTATATATCCCTTCAGAATTTGAATATGATATTGGAAGATACGATGAACTAAGACCTGGAATGTATAATACTGATCTGTTTACTGATAGTAGATTCTTACATATTGGAATAGACATAGGAGCACCAGTTGGAACACCTTGTATGGCATTTGATGACGGAGAAATCTCACATTTTGGCTATAATCCTGCAGATGGAGATTATGGAAATGTTGTAATTACAAAACATTTGGTTGGAGATGAGCCTATATGGGCATTATATGGTCACTTAAGTGCAGAATCAATTGTGAATAAAAAAGTAGGTCAAAAAATATCTCGAGGAGAAATAATCTGTTGGATGGGTAATGAAAAGGAGAATGGAGGTTGGGAACCACATTTACACTTCCAGCTTTCTATAATTGAGCCTCAAACTCATGATATGCCTGGAGTAGTAAATCCAAAAGATAGAGATCAAGCATTACTAAACTATCCCGACCCAAGACTAGTTCTAGGGCCAATTTACTGAATCGTAGAAAGATAATTCTTCAGTGAATCAATAGAGCCCATTTCAGAAGGGTCTACTCCTTGTAATAATGCCAATGCAATACTTATCCAATCTGAAATATTAGATGCATAAAGTAATCTTTCAAGTAAACTTTCACCCTCACAATCAATTATCCAAGAGTGATCATTTTCAATGTTTTCTAACATCCAATTCATCCTAGAACGAATCCTTGGATGAATATCATTACATGAAAAATAAATTAGAGAATGTTTGTTGCTATTAGCTGTTGCCCAAGCAACTATTTCATTATGATTCATTTCAGGTAATTCGGTAGGACGAGCGAATATATCTGAGTTTTCATTTAATTGGTTGGCAAAACGGCGACCTGCTGAACTAAGAATAGTGGGTGTAATAATACCAATCTGTTTACCTAACATAGATTCTGCCACAGAAATAACTAGTCCATTCCCACCACATACGTCAGAATCAATCGATACAGACTTTAAGCGCATAATCATAGAAGATAACTCTTCAACACTAGGTTTTTTTAAGATTCCGAGAGCCCAGGATATTGCTAATTGAGTTCCAAATAAATGACCAAAGGCTGAGCGAGGCATTTGACCACCTGGAATTTTTAAATGAAGACATTCGGAATTTTCTGAAAGTATTTCTTCTAATTCACCACCTGATGAAATACCAATTACTGTACCTCCTGATTCTAAAGCCTCATTCACCCCATCAAGAGTCTCTTCAGTATTTCCTGAATAAGAAGTTGCAAGTATTAGCCAATCAGGACCCCACCATGAAGGTAAACCATAATCTCGCCAAACTACGAATGGAATGCCTCCTGAATGATCTGCAAGTGTAGAGAGATACATTCCTCCTGCACCAGAACCCCCCATCCCTAAACAAACGATTCCAGTCCAATCAACATCTTTTGGGATATCTAATTCTACATTTACTGCTTTTTCAAAATCATCAATAAAACGACGAGTATAGCCCGCCATGTCACGAGAATCAAATTTCTCGAGAAGAGATTCCATATCTTCAGATCTCATACTTCCATCTCCTGAGTGAAACCCGGTAATGCCATCCATCTATCATCTATGAAAGCTATTCGTAACTTCGTTGACTTAATATTATCGTCGTAGGGTAAAGCAACTGTCGCCATAGTGTAATCATGAGGAGTCATCACTTCAGCAGCAGAACTATCTCGATTCATAATGTCTACAATATGTTGTTCAGATAAAGGACAAATTATTCTAGCTTTTTCCATATCTCTCCAAGATGCACCTGAACGTTGGAAAAATTTCATACGACGTATGATAGGGCCATCTTTCTGCCATGAATCAATAAGCCATAAATGATTATTCAGCTTAACAACATCTCCAACGGCATATGCAGGTTTACGATAACTTACTGTAAGTCTTGTGATTTCAATTCCGTCTCTCATCCCTACAACTGTAGATGTTTCTTTAATCGTTCCGCCGAATGTTTTAGTTAAAATTCGTCCCCAGGATCTAGCCATTGATTTAGAACCAAGTTGAAGATCCCAGCCTCCAGTAACAATTCCTTCCTGAGTTATGAAAAACATTGGATCTGCTTCCATACCTCCAAGCATTTCATCAAGAGTCCCCCGTAATTCTCTAAGCTCACTTTCAGATAATTTACGGCCTGCTGAACGAAGTTGGACAATTGCCTCGAAATAAGCTCCATCTTTTCTTGTACAAGGAGTACAAATCGCATTACTAGTTTGTATTAAAATCTCAAAGCTATTAGCGAAAAGGAAATTATCTATATTCCCTGATACATCTAAATGCACCCTATTTGTCCTATCATCTATCACTTGGAGTTCAAATTCAACATTGACATCCTCTGCTCTCGCATCAACTTCAAGATTGTCTTTAATTCGTAAGTCAGCTAATGGTTCATGGTCCATCTTAGACCAACGGCCACGAATTTCGAAGGATTCGCATTTTGGACAACGAAATTGTTGAATTGTTTTTGGAATTTTAGATAATGTGACGCGTTTACGAAAACAGACTTCACAAAGTCGATTTGATGAAAGTATTGTAGTATCTCCACAAACAATACAAAATGCTTCGTTAGACATAACTCTCATCCTTCGCGGAAGCACCCTGCATTAGAATCATTCGTGAGTGTTTAAACTAATCTTCTTTAGAAATAGTACTCTTTATTTTTAATTCGGCTTCTTTAATTCTAACTTTAATATCATTTAATTTCCGTCCTAAAAAAATAATATAATAAGACAATATAGCACCTAAAATTGAATAAGTTACTAGGTATGAAGTGAAGCCATTCAATGTACCACTTCCTTATCAATAGATATAAGTAAATTATTTAATTTATTTTCAAGTTTATACGATAAGAAGGTAAGAATCGAAAGCCCAATCATTAGTATCCAAAATGAAAATATACCAAGGATTAGAACTTGTAACATCTTTGGATCTAAACCTGTTTCATCCGATTGAGCGATAATAACTGATGGATGTCTCTTTTGATAAACTGTAGTGGCAATCGCAGTGATTGGGACTAATGCAAAACCAAATAAACCAATTGTAGAAAGTGTATCTCTAGTATCCATACCATCTGGTTGAGATCTTCGAGAAAGTACAATGAAAAGTGCTACAGCAGTAAGTAATCCGAATGTATTCAGCCTTAAATCACCCCAATCCCAAGGGACACCCCATTCAGCAGAACCCCATATAGGTCCTGAGATTATAACACCAAGGCCAAAAAGTAAACCTAAATCTGAACCAGTGCAAAATAAATTCCAGCCCCATTCTTTTCTTCGTAAAAACCAACTAATAGCTCCGATAAATAATAAACAAAATGCAAGGAAAGAAGTCCAGGCAAAAGGAACATGCCAGAATAAAATACGGTATGCTTCAGGTGATCTAAATGGGGGTGATTGAACCAAAGGAGCGTAGGTATAACCCAATACTGCGGTCAATAAAACACCCGCTGCACCTATACAAGTTAGGACCCAACCAGTATATCTCATTGAGACCACAAACCTGCGAAAGCATACTCTATGATGAATGCTCGTTTTCAGGAATCCGGAAGATATACCGATATTGCCCAAACTAGAATACTCACAGCAAATGACAAAAATACCATAAATAAAGGCTCATCTATTGAAAATCCGAAACTCATTCCATTAACAAACACCATAACTAAAGCATCAACTAATTCAAGAAATGGCCATACTAAAATCAATAATAATAAAGAGACTATTGAGGCACCTGATCTTCTTAAATCAGAAACTAGTAAATGCAATGCAGATGAAGCGATAGCTACACCCAACATAACTAAACTAGCAAGAAATAAGATTTGTAATACTTCAGAATTATTTATAGAATCTATATTATCACTAAGAACTAACCAAGAAATAAAAATTAAAGGTAAAGGAAGTATGATTGATGAGCCTATTATAGATGATACAGGACGAAATTTAGGTCCAATTACTGCTGCCCACCATCTACCACAATCTTCTTCAGCATACCTCGAAATTAAGGCAGGAGGAATCACTACAGAGATAAATGAAGGTAATAGTATCATTGCTGCTAAAAAATCAAGTCCAGCAACTAATATTTCATCTTCAGAAATTAAAGTATGAATCATTAATAGTGCGAAAATTGCAGGGATAAATCGATTTATTGTATCAATTGGATTTCTTTTTTCCATTTTATATGCCCAATTGAATAAACTTGAAACCTTACTTATTTTAGCTTCGTTAACAGGTGGAATTAATTCAAAATCAGATTGAGATTGGACTTGTAACTCTTCTGAAAAATTATTCATTTTATCAAATCTAATGACTCGATCTGCGGCTAATATTATTCTCGGGTCATGTGTAGCCAACATAATCCCATGACCTTTAGATGCAAGCGCCCTCAACCAATTAACAAGTAATAATCGTGCGGAATCATCCAATCCTTCTGATGGCTCATCGAGTAATACTGTACGGGGAGTATGAGACATCACTGCTGGAGCAAGCCCGGATAGAACTGCAAGACGTCTAGCAAGACCACCTGAAAGTTGAGAAATCCTATCCGAATTACGATGATCAAGACCCCACGTATCAAGTAATTTTGAAACCTGAATTTGATTAACATCACAACCAGAAACGGCTAGAGCAGTGTTTATTCTCTCACCAACTGTCTCTTCACCTGACATTCCATTTTTTTGCAAGGTTAATCCCATAGGAGGAAGAGAATGTCTACGACCCTCTGAATCACGAATTATTTTCATTTCTGACGCACCAAATCTCCAAGAAATACTACCTGAAGATATAGTATGCATTCCTGCACTCGATTCAAGTAGAGTCGTCTTACCACAACCATTAGGCCCAACTAATGCTACAACTTCTCCTTCTGATAAATGGAAGTCCATGTCAGATATAACAAGTCGGTTACCTCTATGGATGTCTAAGCCAGATATCTGGATTAATGGCTGTGCATCCACATACATCCGAGTACGGTTCATCGTTTGAGTCGTTCGTCAGGGTATAGAAGGCGCTATTGCTATAATACGTCCGGATATGATTTGTGTCCGTCACCTCCGACAATGATTTTTTCTGGTCGGAATTAGAAAATAGTGATTTGATATTTTTATCTATTTACATCATTGTAGCTTTGATACCTTTCATAAATTCATATAGACAAAAAACTAGTGTAGCTCTAGCAATGATTCTATCATTACTACTTGTAATGTTTGTTCGATTTAGTACTGATTTAGCAAATCTAGGATTTAACGAGATAGAGTTTTTTGCAATGATCCCAGTTATCTCTGACGAACCAGATCAAATATATCGATTTGTAACTGCAGCTTGGTTGCATGCAGATTGGTTACACGTATTATCAAACATTTTAGTCATAGGATTAGTAGGTGTACCACTAGAACAAAGGTTAGGGAGTAAGAGATGGTTGTTAGTTTATTCACTAGGATTTTTTGGAGGAAATATTGCTTGGGTCATGACCCATCCAGAGTCATATAATCCTGCAATAGGGGCGAGTGGAGCAGCATTTGGATTACTTGGTGCATATATGGCATGTTGGCCAAATGATGAGGTGGAGTTTCCATTATTATTCTTGATTAGGGCGTGGCCAATATGGATAATTGTATTTGTAAGATTAGGTTTAGAAGTTTATCAAATTTATTCAATTCAGGAAGGTACCTCTGGAGACACCAATATTGCACATATGGCACATATTGGAGGATTCATTCTAGCTTACCTATTAGCAAGAATTATCGCTAGAGGAGCACCCAGTTCATTGGAAGCAGAGGACTCAGGACCAACCGCTGCATCTCATAATGACTCAGTTAGAATAATTGCTAAGAAAAACATGGGAGATTTAACTAATGACCCATGGGAATTAGCTAACAAACCACTCAAAGGAAATGCAGCTAGAATACTTACTCAACTTAAGTTACAAGGTGATGAATTAGAAACAAGACAAGCATGGTTAGAAGAATTATCCGAACATACAATCTGTCCAATATGCAGTGGAGAAATAGAATTAAATGAAAATGAGAGTGTGTATCGACTTGTATGCACAATTAATGGTGAACACTTATTTTGGCCTTAATTCAACTATTATTGAATTGACTATCGGTTCAGATTATACCTCTACTTACACTGGCTCTCTAAGAGAGCCATGACAGGAGCATCAAAAACAGTAGTTCCAATGTTAGTTGTAGCATTGATGCTAATACTAGATTTATCAGCTGGAGTTTCAGCTATGATTCCAGAAGAAGACAACATTAACGATTTGGAAAACCATATTTCAGAAATTCCTGAATTGATGTGTCAAGGAGAAGTTTGTCCAGAAAAATTCCTTGGAGTAGGATTCCCTCCGTGGGATGCTAGAACTGCTGTAGAAAGTCCTTATTGGTGGGTTGATTTTTCAACCGATCAAGATTCTAATGGCATGGAAGATAGTTTACAATATATGATTGATGGTCAAAAAGAATCTCATTCAGCAACGGCAATACTTGGCGATGATGGTAGAATGACTACTGCAATAATAGTGGGCTATTCATGGCACCCCGGAGAGACTGATTTGGAAAATTTAAAACAGATATTAATTGAACACGGATGGGAGGAAGATGGTTCCTGGTTTTTCCCAGTAGAGTACATTGATTCAGTAGTAATTGACCATGTCCCTGTAAGTTCATTAATTCAGATATGGCAATTAGATGGAGTGGTTATGATTGAAGAACAAGATAAGATTGTATCATACCTAAGTGTGGCTACTAGAGGTTCAAAAGTTAGAAATTCAGATGTTTATGATGAAACTTTAAGAGATTTTGGTTATGATGGATCTGGAGTGGTTATAGCTGTGTTAGATTCAGGAGTAGATAATGAACATTTTTCATTAGATGATTTTTCAGATGAAAATAATGATAACGAAAATCAGCCAGATGATTTAAGTGACCCGAAATGGGTAGGTGGATGCGATGCCACCTCATGGAACTCACAAGAATGTAATGATGGAGAATTTGACCCAGATGATGGGAATGGACATGGAACTCATGTAGCAGGTATTGCATTAGGAACCGGAGATGAAAGAAGAGTAAACCAAGGATACGCTCCTGGATCTTACCTTGTAGATGTCAAAGTGATGACTGACTCAGGAGGGAGTGCAGGTGGAGATGAAGGACCTATAATCAAAGGACTACAATGGGTTCTTCAAAATGTCAATACTGATTGGGGGAATAATGACTCAAGTGAAGGAATCGATGTCATGACAATGTCATTTGGTAGTGGAAGTTCACCTGTTGGAGAAAATGATCAAGGAGATGATGGAAATAACTCTGCAGCGAGATTAGTTAATGATTGCGCGGAGGCAGGGATTGTCCCTATTGCCGCTATAGGTAATGATGGAACTAATCGAGTTACATCTGTAGGAGCAGCTGATGCGGCAATAACAGTGGGAGCAATTGATGACCAAAACACAATACAACGTAATGACGATGAAATTGCTGATTACTCAAACTCTGGACCAAGGGTAGATGATAATGATGAAAATAAATGGGATGAATTGAAACCAGATGTTGTCGCACCAGGTTCAGGTATCACATCTGCACAACATGCTGCATCATCATCTACAATTCCTGGACAAGATTCTACTGGATTAGCAGATGATGGATACGTATCAATGGATGGGACAAGTATGTCCACACCAGCAGTAGCCGGATTAGTTGCAGTTATTTTACAAATTGATGACGAACTCGAACCGCAAGAAGTTAAAGATCTTCTTCGTAATAATTCACAAGTAAAAGGTTCTCCATCGATGCCTTCAGTATCAGACATATGGAATGAGGATTATGGTTTTGGAATAATTGATGGAAATCTAATCCTTCAGGCACTACTTGGAGATGACAATGGGGGGGGTGATGGTCCAGGTAACGATACAGGTGGCGGTGATCCACCAGTAGATGGAACTGGAAACTGGGCTGTAATTGAAAAACCTAGTGGACTATGGCTTATTGAAGGTCAAAGTTACAGCGTTCGTGGACATATTACGGAAGCGGGAGAAGAAAATGGAAGTACTGAAGAAGTCCAAGTTCGAGTCACTTACAAATATAGACCTACAGGGGGAGGTCCTCTTTCTACTGGAGTTTTAGTTGACTGGCATCAAGCATTTGGTACAGTAAATTGGACTACTAACTTTGATTTACCAAATTTTGAAGAAGAGGAAGATATTGACGCGGAAACTCTTCAGATAGAGGTGAAATCTAGGAATGAATTCGAGCAATGGAGTAATACTACTAAAAAAACACATAATATTGGTGAAATATCTCTAGAAGTTAATTCGCCAAGTAGTCAAGATATTGTAAGTGGTAATATTGAAATTAGTGGTTTATTAAAGACAGTAGAGGGGGCACAATTACAATGGAGATTAGGGACAGATGATTGGAAAAATAGGACTTACTATTCTGGAAGTGGGAATGAAGAAATAGAATGGTCAATGCCATGGGATACAAGAGATAATGATGATGGAATACAAAGATTTTCTGTCAGATTCGTAAGTGGAGCAGGGGTTGCTTCTGAAGAAATTCGTACCAGTATAGAGATTGATAATAACCCTCCCTCTCCTGATTTAATGTTTAGAACAGGGATATCAGTACAAGAATATGGTATTCCAATAACTGAGACCTATGTCAATACATTTTTGGAAGCTAAAATACAAATTAGAAATATTGGAGATTTATCTGCAGATGAACTTTCAATATACCTATTAGAAGATGGTTTCAGAAGAGATGAAATCATCATTCAGAGCATAGGTAGTGGAGATATCATAGAGATATCATTATCTTGGAATCCATCAACAGTTGGAGATATACAATTAACTATCTCACTGGACCCACTCGACGAAATACAGGAGAATAATGAATCTGATAATGATATTTCAATTATTTTCCCGGTTTTACAGAGACCTCAGGGGGTAGATTTGGCATTCAGAGATGGCGCTGTTAAGACTGAACCATCAATACCTAGACCTAACGAACAATTCCTAATAACAGGAAGAATTGACAACTTAGGATCTAGTAATGCAATGAATGTAGGCGCTACACTTTGGTTTAAGAATGAACTTGGATGGATGGAAATTACCTCGACGACTATTTCACTTGTTGTTGGTCAAGGAGCGAGTTTAGTTTCATTCGCACATATTTCTAATGAGGTAGGTCCAATAGAAATGAAGATAACAATACAAGGAGATACTTTGAGTGACTTAGACTGGAGTAATAATGAAATAATTACAACCATATTAGTTGATCAATCATCACTTACAGGTGCTAGGAAAATCTCTTTTAGTTATGGTGAAGAACCGGTGAAGATTTTAGATCTAAATGGTGAAGGATTAGTCATCACTAGTAAAGATGGAGGATTATCATTATATCGTTTAAATTCTAATCTCGCATTAATTCCTTGCTCAAATTCGCTTGAAGTAAAATGGTCAGGAGATTTCACATCATGGAGCACTGGAGACGGATATGCCCATATTGCTTGGACTAGAAGATATATAGATAATCAAGGTTATTTCCAACAAACATTGAGCTATTCAAGAATAGATGCTTCATGCGAAATGACACCTATACAGGACTTAATGCAACCTATATCATTATCAGATGGTAAATACTATGGCATAGACATAGACGTACAAGGAACTGAAGTAATAATAGGGGGTTATCATAGAGATATATCGACTGGAGGAACATATGATGATTTAACAAATGTTTTCTTACTAACTTCAGATTTCCCTACATCATCCTCCGATTGGACATTTACTCCAAATATCATTGCCGATATTGAAATTAACATGAATGAAGCAGACCCGGTAGTTGTTGAATTTGGAGAGGAACATACACATGTCCTATATCAATCGAATAGAGATGACATTACTGGGGATGAAAGACTAGGTTTATGGTATTCCCATGGCTCTAGTAAGCAATCATCTTGGGCATATAAAAAATCAATAGGAGACGAGGCAGGGATGCACCAGATGTCTGTAAAAACAATAGATGAAAAAGATAATATTTTCATAGTTTGGAAGGAAGGAATTAATTCAGAATCAAAGTTAATTGCTATGATTACTGATTCGACTTTGACTCCTAAAGATAATCTCAGTATAGAAGTAAATGCGAAAGGATTAGGGAACATACAAATGACCGAAACTCATCTAGGTATACAGATATTCTATGACTTTGTAGGACCTACTGGAACACAAATACAATATGGAATGATGAGTCCTACAGAAGATAAACAATGGATCGGACTCTCAGACAGAATAACTTCAGGAAAAAATCATCTTTCATCAACAGATAGAAGTCCATTAAGTGACCAAACTCTTCTAATGACTTGGAATGAATTATCTGGTTGGGAGATTAGAGCATTAATTGACGACAGTGACCCCGATAAGGGTGAATTGAATTTACTAGATGGATTCAGAATATATTTAGGACTTGATGAACAAAACTTTGGAATTTTAATGTCAGGTATTGCGATAACTGTACTACTTCTTTGCCTACTAGTTCTAACTACAATGTCATTTAATGCAGTCAAATGGGTAGGAAGAAAAAGAAGAAAAGTAGCATATGGGAATATTATTTTGGAAGAAAATGTAGTGGATATAGTTGAACCAACTGATATTGAAATAAAATCATCTGAAATCGAACTAATCGATAGCGACCAAAATGACGGAGCAATTTCTAGAAAAGAAAGAAGAAATGAAAGGCAAATCGAAGAATTAGCAACAGATGAAAATAGAGTAAATACACCAGTACTTAGTATGCCACCACCAATAATTAATGGAATGGCTGAATCACAACAAATTAATCGTCCAGTTGTTTGCCCAGATTGTTCGTCTAGATTTGAAATATCTGTAGATTTAAAAATGATTAAATGTCCTATTTGTAACATTAGAATAGACCTATAGGTGTCAACTATGCGAGTATTGCTTGCATCCGCATCTAAACGAAGACTTGTATGCCTACAGGATATATTAGATAACCAAGAACTTATGGCTCAACCATTATATTCAGATGAAAAAGATATAATTAATGGTAAGAGTGTTGAAAAACAAGTAGAAGAAATATGCTTATCAAAAGCAGAGGCGGCGGCAATAGAATGGAGTATAATCAAAGAAACAAGAGAAAAATTACCAGATATAATTATTGTTTCAGATACTATTGTTGAGGACCCAGATAATTATTTGATCCCTATGGGTCAGCCTAAGAATAAAAACCAAGCAACAAATATGTTGTTAAGATTATCGGGGAAAAAACATAGAGTTTGGTCGTCTACAGCTATATTGATAAGGAAAAAAAANACATATGAACCATTACATGGAGAATGGAGATATAAAATATGGACGGATCATGCAGTTGTTGAGTTTAANACACTAATAGATGANGATATAATCTCGTTAATTGAAAGTAACTCTTGGGAAGGAAAAGCAGGAGGATATGATCTAGCAGGGTCCGCTAGTGAATATACCGAATTAAATCAAGGGGATGAATTAACAGTATTGGGATTTTCGTGTAGAGCAATAAAAGAACTTAAGGAAATTCTTCTCTAGACAAAAACTACGCCGCCGAATTTAAGTACAAACTCTTTTTGAATTTCATCGAACCATTCCAACATAGTAACTGAAAAACGAATCGAAATAATTTCATCATCCATTAGTAAATCGTCTTGAATTCCTTTGAGAGTACCTGGAGCCGCACCACAAGATACACAAGCACCATCTAAATCAATCACTAAGGATAAGGCTTTGTCACCAGTATAGGTTTCTTCGATTTCAGCGGAACTAATAATTAATCCACCACCGTGACCATCAAGAGCGGCTCTAACAGCCCCTAATCTAGACATTAATGCAGGAATTAATTCAGAATCATCTGATTCAAATAATTCAATTAGAGAAAGTTTACTAAGACGTCGTAATTCTTTGGGGTCATGATTCTCTGCAATTCTCCTAGCAGACTCTGCTTTCATTACCTCTTCAATTTGATCTCTATATGATTCAGATAGAGTTTTTTTGACAGGTAACTTATCCTCCGGAGATTCACTCATCGAGTTAGCCGAAGAGGTTTTTCCACTTTAGGATGACCAATTAAAGATTTATCTACTAAATTATTTGAACATGGAAATATGCATCGGTTGAAAAGGGAGAACATNCACGAAAGGTTAGGAAATAGCATGTCTAATGAACCAAACTTACTAAAAATCCAAGATCTTTATGCTGGGATTGAAGAAACCTCTATTCTTAAAGGTATTAATTTGAGTATTAAACCTGGAGAAATTCATGCAATAATGGGTAGGAATGGCAGTGGCAAAACTACTACGGCAAATATAATAATGGGTCACCCAGATTATGAGGTAGAAAGTGGTATTGTAGAGCTTAATGGAGAAAATTTACTAGAGATGGAAGTCTTTGAAAGAGCGAGAAAAGGTGTTTTCCTATCATTTCAGTACCCACAATCAGTACCTGGTTTACAAGTTGGAAATTTTCTTCGTAAGTCAGTAGCAGCAATTCTAGGAGATGATGCGGCTAAGGGTCCCGTATTCAGAAAAAAACTCAAAGATAGTATGAAAGAATTAGATATACCATCCTCTTTCCTTGGAAGATATGTCAATGATGGATTCAGTGGTGGAGAAAAGAAAAGATTTGAGATTTTACAATTAATGTTAATAAAACCTAAATTAGCTATTTTAGATGAAACTGATTCTGGATTGGATATAGATGGTATTAGAACCGTCGCAAAGGGAATTAATGCTGCAATTAGAGGAACTGATTCGGGTGCATTAATCATCACACACTATTCAAGAATACTAGAACATGTTCAACCAGATAAAATCCATGTATTAATTGCTGGTAAAATTGTTAAAACCGGAGGACCAGAATTGGCTCTTGAACTTGAAGAAAAAGGTTATGACTGGTTAGAGACTGACAAAAATGAATGAAGGAGATGAAAATAATGACAACAAGTGAAGCACGTGATGTAGTTGGCGATTATAGCGCTGGCTGGCATGACCCTGAAAAACCAACTATTCGCTTTGACGCTGGACTTTCTGAGAAAGTAGTTAGAGATATATCAGAGTTAAAAAATGAACCTGAATGGATGACTGAAATGAGAGTAAAAGCATTCAAACATTTTGATGAAAGACCTATGCCTACATGGGGTAATATGTCAATGCTCAACGATATAGATTTTGATAAAATTTGTTACTATCTTCGTTCATCAGAGGCTACTGAAAATGACTGGGATGATGTCCCAGAAGATATTAGGAATACATTCGATAAATTAGGTATACCTGATGCTGAACAAAAGTGGCTCAGTGGAGTAACTGCTCAATATGATTCAGAAGCAGTATATCATTCAATTAGAGAAGATTTGCAAAAACAAGGAGTTATCTTCCTAGATATGGATACTGGCTTGAGAGAACACGAAGATCTTGTAAAGAAATGGTTCGGTAGTGTTGTCCCATTTTCGGATAATAAGTTTAGTGCTCTAAATACGGCAGTTTGGTCAGGTGGTTCTTTTATCTATGTGCCAAAAGGAGTCCATGTTGAGTTACCAGTTCAAGCATATTTTAGAATAAATGCAAATAATATGGGCCAGTTTGAAAGGACTTTGATAATTGCTGATGAAGGAAGTAGTATACACTATGTAGAAGGTTGCACAGCTCCTACATTTTCATCTGATTCTTTACACTCAGCAGTTGTAGAACTTATTGCACTACCAGGTGCACACATCAGATATAGTACGGTACAAAACTGGAGTGCTAATGTTTACAATCTTGTAACTAAGAGAGGTATTGCTCATGAGAACTCGAAGATAGAATGGGTTGATGGAAACATAGGTAGTAAATTAACAATGAAATATCCATCAGTCATTCTAAAGGGAGAAGGAGCACATGCAGAAGTCATCTCAGTTGCATATTCTGGCGCTGGACAGCATCAGGATGCTGGTGCTAAAATACACCATCTCGCAAGTAATACCACGAGTAAAATATTATCTAAATCAATAAGTAAAGATGGAGGAAGAGGTTCTTACAGAGGTTTAGTTACAGTGTCACCTAAGGCTGAAAATTGTAAATTAAATGTTGTATGTGATGCACTTATTCTAGATGAGAAAAGTAGAAGCGACACATACCCTACAATGGAAGTTGCAAATCCAACTGCTCGGTGTGAACACGAAGCAAGTGTTTCAAAAGTAAGCGATAATCAGTTATTCTATCTTATGAGTCGAGGACACTCAGAAGAAGAATCTCTCGCTTTAATTGTAAATGGATTCTTTGAACCATTTACAAGAGAACTTCCTATGGAATATGCTGTTGAATTAAATCAATTAATGGCATTGGAAATGGAAGGAAGCATCGGTTAAATAGGGGTTTGAAAAATGAATTCTGGCCAAACATACCTATCTCTCGATGAGCCAAAGAATTCAAACCATCTATGGAGATATTCACCTTGGAAAAAGGTTCATCCAACAGGTAATATTAAAGAAATACCATTGGATTTTTCNATACCAGAAGTAAGTCTATGTTTACTTGATGGAAGCGATATATCTGAAAATTTTTCAATAGTTATGGAAGATATTGTCACGAGAAAAAATACATACAGTGACCCTGTATCAATGAACTTCATAGATGCTGTTTCGAATAATTCTAAGTTCACATTGAAAGTCAAAAATAATACAATTCTCAATCAACCGGCAATACTTAAGATTAATACAGGAGATTCTAGATCTGCAATGAATTTGACTGTAGAAATAGGAAGACACTGTGAATTTGAATTAGTAACACAAATAATAGGTGAAGCACCATGGTTTGGTTTATTACGTAACATCGAAATTGGTGAGGGTTCTATAATTAATGACATTTTAGTAGGACAAATGAATTCAGGAATATTTGTGAGAGTAGATGCAACGAATATTGGTAGAGATGCGCAAGTTAAAGCAGGAAGCATTAGCTCTGGTTCTAAAAGAACTAAAGCTGATTTAAGATATATGATGGATGAAAATGGTGGTAACTTAAGAGTATTAGGTTCGATATTATCAGCTGATAAAATGCATATTGACCACCATATAGAGATACACCACGAAGCTCCCAATACGTTTAGTAGATTAGATTGGCATTCTGCTTGTGGAGGTAATAGCAGAACAATAGGGACTGGAATGCTAAGAGTTGCAGATGGAGCAAAAGGCGCGGATGCTGGACAAATATTCCATAACTTATTACTTTCAGAGAAAGCTGAAGCAGATAGTATACCGGAATTGGAAGTTAGTGAACATGACGTAGTAGGATGTGGACATGGAACTGCTAACGGACCAGTAGACGAAGAACAATTATTTTATTTAGAAGCCAGAGGATACAGCCCAGACGAGGCTAAAGATGCATTAATTGCTGCATTCCTAAATTCAACACTTACTGAAATGGGTAGTGAGACATTACATCAGTGGCTAGCTAGCAACCTACAAGATGAACTAAAGTCATTAACAACATAAGAAACAGATTTAGTACCGCTTCACCATAGCAGGTACATGGATTATGACCACTGCGAGCAGATTTTTTGCAGTTGTGGATTTAGAGGATCAGCAATACCTGTAAGACAACATATGGAATGCCCCACTTGTAGAAGAGTAGTAGAGGCATGTTGTGAAGGAGTCCCTAATTATTCATAAATTGAGAAAATAGTTGGAGGAATAACATGTTAGCCAATGGAAGAAATGAACGATTAAGTGAGAAAAAGATTGGATTGATTATAGCATCTATAACTGGAGGATATCTCCTATTTCTTTTCATTACCCCTCTAATTTTAGCACCAGGTTCTGTTCCTGATTTATCAGGACGAGCGAATAGAATTGATTATGCAACAGAAGATGGGTGGGGGTCTTGGGGCAATACTAATAATGCAGAAGAACTGAATTGGGAAATTCAAGAAGACATTGGTTTGTTTAGCTGGATGGATTTAAATCCAATTGCACTATTTGTTTATGGTTTTGGTGACTTGAATTGTCATCAAAAATATGAGCGTTCGTGGGAGATTAATGGAAATCAATTAGCAGTTTGTGTAAGAGATGTAGGATTATTTATTGGATTAGCAGTTGGAGCTTTATTGTGGAGACAAAGAGGATTAAATCGATGGACACAAAGGGACTCTTTTTTGTCAGTATTTAGTGATGAGAGAATTGAATTTTTATATGAAAAAGATAGGAGAATGTTAGCTATGTTAATTATACTTTCAATAGGTGCTATTCCGATAGGAATAGATGGTTTCAGGCAACTATTATTCCCATATGAATCTACAAATAGTATCAGGTTAATCACTGGTATGGCTGCAGGTTTTGTTCTTTCTTGGTGGTTTTGTGCAGCAATCAGTTCCAAACCTAACAATTTCGAAGATGCCGGTTCAGTGATACTTCCTGCAAATGCTAAATTAGCTATCAAAGATTAATTATTCCCTTGCCACCAATCAATTAGACTAGAAGNATTGTTTGGCAAGTCTATTTCAGGAATCCCTGAACCTAAAATTTTAATTCGCTGTAAACAATTTTCAATAGCCATAGTATTTTTGTTAGAACGAATAATTTGACCTAAACAATACCTAAGATGGGTCTTAGGATTTTCTTTAATCCATTTTTGAATTATAGACCTTAAAGGCCATATTGCCAGTACAAGGTATCCGAATGGAAGGTGTTTTTCCTTCATTTGATTCCTAGCTGTATCACGACCTATTAATGACCTATGTTGATGTAACCAATCTAAATCATCATTCAAATATCTAATCACTTTATGAGAATGACTTTCAGAAACTGACCTTACAGGACCTTGTGCTGAACGTAATTCACCAACATCTGCATTCGACATAATAGATAGAGTACCCACAATTGAGGTAATTGAATGGGCAAGAACACTTTTTGGGATATAAGGCCTGATATTATCTTGAGATTCTGACAATGACTTCTCATGATTTAATTGAGCATTTTTTAGTATTTTCCACGGTTTCTGACCACTTAACCATTCATCACGGTTGGAATTCGGCTCGACACCTAACCCAACTAGGGTNGTTTGACCCTTACTTTTTATCAAAAGTTTCCTAATGAGATTTTGTTCAACAACCTCGGTTTGAACATTTATTGGATTAGGATGAGAATGTATGAATCTCCTAACTCTTAGCCTTAATTCTGCCTTGAATTCTTCTTCACTCCCTTCATTCAGAATAGGGCCTATAATTGCNCCCATATCAAAAGGTATTGGCATTTCTAATTCTCCAGAAAGAAGACGATGATATCCGGATCTAATCTCTTTTTGGAGTAAACTGGTTTCAAAGTATTCTTCTTTTTCTGAGTGAATTCGTAAAGTCCCTGTCCTTATTCTGTTTAGAGCTAACTCAGGATCGCAATCAACCCATATGCATAGGTCAGGAACTAGAGCAGCTGAATTCATGTGTGAGACTTTATCGATTCCTAAGCCACCTACTATTCCTTGGTACACTAGAGATGAATGGATATTTCTTTCACTTACTACTACTTTTCCTTCTTCTAAGCGAGGTAGTATCCAACCATGTGAATGATCAACACGATCTGCTGCAAATAGACCAGCTTCCCCTTCAGGAGTCATAGTTTTTGTTCGTACAGAATTAATAGCCAACCTTCCAAGAGGATGGTCCCTCCTAGGTTCTCCTGTAATTTCAACTGAAGAAAAAGTAAATTCTTTCTCTAGAACCTGAGCAATTACTTTTGTCGCAAGGCCTTTGCCACTTCCGTCACCACCTTCAACTGTTATTAGGTACATACGAATCATTAATCCTCTGAGGAATAGTAATCAGTAAATTGATCTCTAGTCAAGTACATTAAACCTAATCCTAGAAGGATTAGCAGAGGTCCGATGAAAATCATACCTCTACTAAATAAACCAAAGAAAGTTAACCACCATGNCCTTCTATATTTATTACCATTGTAAGCTTCTAAACCACCTACNACCCCAGATAAACCTGCAATTAGAGTTACTACTGCTACGAAAAATCCTACAAATGCTGATTCTGCCAGNTAACTTGTCCCCCTCATATCTAAAATCTCGATTANTCCATCACCCGGAGTTAAAGTAACAGTTATTTGAGCGTGATCNCCAGGTATAAGTAAAATTTCAACTGTTTTATTATCTGGGTGCTGAACATAAAGAATGGATGATTGCCGAGGTACGTCATTAATCGAAAATCTACCACCAGAATCAGTAATATCACTACTAATTAGAGTTCGATCTTCATTAAGTAACTCTACTAATACTCCTTCAATGGGATCTCCACCTGTATTATTCTCAAGTGAAGATATAATCAAACCATTAACATCATCTGATGATTGTTCGTTATCAATTTGACCCATTATATCAGCAGGATCTGCAGCCATTAACAGCACTCCTAACATCGCACCTAAAGCACTACCAGCAATGATTAGTATGGCACCTGCGACACGAGTTGCGGGGTCAATAGACAAGTCATACAACCATAATTCAAAACCTGAACTAGTATTGTTTTCATCAGTCATTATTCATTCCTCATGCTCATTATCAGTTGTGGCAGATGGGGGGAACAGATGAGTTTGTCGCCTAAATAGTTTGAAAAATATCATTCCAAATAGGGGCCANGAGAAAGGCATCACAAAAATCCCAACAATCGACAAAGCAAAGATTTCTAANAAAGAGAAACCATCTTTAGTACAACAATCATCTATTTCTTCAACAAGTATACAGTTATGAGAATAATTATCGAAATCAACTAAATAATAATTCGACCAATTCTTACCTGTGACCCAGAAAAGAGAACTTTCTAAATCATAGGCGATACCATTTAGTTCGCGGGAATTATTATTTTCATACTCAGAACGAATCTCTGAAAAATCATATTCAACACAAACTTGACCCGTCAATTGGCTAATACCAATTATTCTATCTTCAAGCCANATATTAGCGTAAATAAGATCTGAATCAAATGGACATTCGAGCTCATTTAGGCGATTAATAGTTGAGCCATTATATTTGATAATCAATGAAGATTCTGCTATAGAAAAATTATTTGAATACAAATTAGATAATTCGTAAGAACCATCTGAATACCATAATTTATTATTATTGGTATTACAAATACCCCAACCTTCTCCTTCAAAAGTGAAATTACCAATTAATTCTAAAGATGAATGATTATATATAAATCCAATATTTTCTTTCCAAGTCAGTTGAATTAATGACTGATTAACCATCGCTAATCCCTCTGCAAAATATTCATCTGGTAATGTGACCATTTTCTCTACTTCTCCACTAGAGAGGTTGACAATACGTAAACTAGATTCTCCATATAATCCAGTACTCTCATATAATTGGCCATCATAAATTAATAATCCTTGAGTAAATGCTGAAGAATCATGAGGGATTATCTCGATGATTTTGGGGGAGATAATATTAATCTCATCATAATCAGAAGAGGTTAATGAGTCAGAAGAAACAAGGGCTGAAAATGATGAAAAAACTATGAGGAATACCATGAGGAAAATGGATTTACGACATCCCCCCTGCTTAATCATGTACGAACGATGCTCCATCGATATTAAAATAGGTCTCAAACGGGCATTAACTTGTAATAAACAGGATGTGACACGATTGTCTAAACTTAATCATAGAAACAACACTACTACTCCATTGTTTCTTGTTTCAGTAATGTTACTAGCTAGTATTTCTCCAATCGCGCTAGCAAATTCTTCATCAAGTAATAATACCACTAATATATCAGCAGGTAATCTTGAAGACTACGACCCATTAACAGAAGGAAATAGGTATCTGTTCACTAATGATACAGCACCTATTTATTCTGCAACTAGTCATTTAAAGAAGCAATGGATAGAGGAAGGTTATCCAAACCTAGTACTCCCATTCTCTCAATCATATTCGAACTTGAAGACATCTACACGTAATTGTACGAATGCATGGAGTCAAGGAGATACAGATACTGTTCCAACTGCTAGCGGTAGTATTGATGCGACCGTACAAAAAATTTCATCTAATGCTGCAATATTTGTAGAAAATGGAAAAATTCTATCTGCAACTACTCTTAATGACATTACATCAACCTTTGAGTCAACAATTTATCCAACTGACACGACTTATTTTGGTTCAATGCCTGATGTCGATAATAATTGCCAACTAGAAATAATAATTTTAGGAATAGACGGAGCAGGAGCTACTGGAGGTTACTTTGCACCAGGAATCTCATCTCAAAGAGAATCAGTATTTATTGATGTAGACGATATGAGTTGGAGAAATACAATACTAGCACATGAACTCCAACATCTCCTCCATAACGCTAGAGACCCTTATGAAAATCTATGGATAGATGAAGGAGCAGCAGATATGGCCGCTTACCTCTGCTTTGGAGTAACCACCACACTCTCAGGCCATGCAAATGAGTGGTCACAAAATTCGAACATGAGTCTTAGATGGTGGAATCAAAGGATTGCTGACTATGGAGCAGGTTTCATGTTCTTGATGTATTTGGCAGACAAGTTAGGAGGAGGAAGTGCAATATCAAGCCTGGTAGCAGATACAGCAACAGGTGGTGCTGGAATAGAAAATCTAGCTGCTAATCCACAGCCCGGTTCAATCTCAATAGGTACTACGATGAGCGAAATTTACGCAAATTTCAGCGCAGCAGTCACATTAGATAGTCAGCAAGGAGCATTTGGATTCTCTAATCTAGACCTGTCAGAAGCCTGTACTGCGGCCTTCATTTGTAAAGTGCAAAAATCCGGATATAATGATCAATGGGCGAATGATTGGAGCAGTGATAGTGATGCAGTTGAAGGATGGGGTATGAGATCATACAAATTTTCACAAGGTTCAGGTGCACCATTAAATCTGATGGTTTCCCCTACACAGTTTGGGTTTGAAGGAATTGTAATGTCGAAGGAATCATCGACTGGAACATGGTCTATGAGTCAATTAAGAATTGACCCTGCAAGTGGAGCAGGAACTGGTCTTGTTTACGGATTTGGAAATGAAACTGATGAGGTTTGGTTGATTACTTGGTATGAATCACTAGTAGATGACTGTGATTATAATTTTGCCAGTTGTGGAATTACCACTGGTTCTTATCCTGAAGCAGCAATTACAGTTCAAGCAGGATTAATTACAGACCCAGCAGAAGTAGAAATTTCTGCAATAGAAAATTTTGATAGAGATGGAGACAACTTAGATGACAGTAGTAGGATTGACTTAGAAGTCACTTCAAACGCTTTCTTTGAGATACTAGAAGTTGAAGTAAATGCATACGTAAATAATACAGTTGTAGATACTTTAACTTTTGATATAACAGCAGGTAATAGCATTGCTACGGAAAAAAGTATCTGGTTTACGCCACCTGAAGGAGGAGATTGGACATATGGTGTGAAAATAACAGACGTCACAGGAATTGTCGTAGATCAAGCATTCGCTTTACCAGTTAATGTTGCTAATATGGAACCCGTGGCATCCGGTTCTATGGCTACAAACATCACCCAGACATGGCTTCCAATTGCAATGTACGGCTCTGGTTATGACACATGGGGTTTCAGTCAAGTAAATGGAACATTTAGCCATAATGAAACTCCTATTGCTTATTTTTGGGATTTAGGAGATAATACATCTTCAGGTTTAAAAAACCCAGTTCATTCATATCTTTATTCTGGAATATACACAGTTGTACTCACTGTTAGAGACAAAGGAGGTTATTTCTCAGAACCACAAACTTGGACGATAATTGTAGATGATACGTCAGTTCCAGTTCCAGTAATCTCAGTTGATGGAATTGTACAAGATTCAGAACTAACACTGATGACTAATCAGAGAGTTCAATTTTCGGCATTAGCAAGTCAGGATAACGTACCAATAAATGAAATGACATTTACTTGGGATTGGGGAGATGGGCAGATTGAGCAAGGTAAAGGATTGGCTGAATTAGGCCATGCATGGGTTGATGGAAGTTCTGATGGTATAATTTATACACTAACTTTGACTATCGATGATGGAAACCAATTCATCGATTATTCGATATATATCAGAGTACTAAATCGCGTCCCTGAACAGATTTTCCAACAAAATTTACAAACGTTTACCTTAACCCCTCTTGAAATGCCTTTAGTATTTGAAGATCAAGATGGGTTCATAGTTGAATATCGTTGGATTTTTGAAGAAGGAGTTAATACTGATGGTTCTGGAATGACGCTCACATCTGATTTTACAATAACTGAATCAGTAGAGATGAATCCGATAGTTGGTTGGAAAGATCCTGGGATGAAGAATGTCACAATAGAAGTTACTGATGATGATGGGAATACATCTATTGCTAACTTACAAATTCTTGTAATTAATCAAAGACCTGTCGCAATTTTCTCTAGACCTAGCGATGGTGATATTGATACAGAATATGTATTTGAAAGTTTGTCATTTGACCCTGATGGAGATAGTTCCTCTATGCAGATAATTTGGAATATTTCTGATTTCGAAGAACCTATTTACAATGTCACTTCAGTCTATCACACATTCACTAAACCAGGATTATATCGAATTAGTTTAATCGTAATTGATGACAAGGGCCAATCGTCTGCTGAGAAGTCATATACGATTAGAATAGAAAACCCTCTACCTATACCCAAATTAGAATTTAGGCAACCTAGTTTGAATGGAACTTCTCTGAACTATATTCCATCGGATGAGGACAGTGCCACAACAATTACTTGGCAAGTGCCATTTACAGAAGATGGTGGGGCATTTATAGCTCCAAATATGCCATTACTGTTTGATGGTTCCAATAGTTATGATTCAGACCCAATATTTGAGAATATGAATTCAAATAATATTGATGACCCTGAATGGAATGGAATCACAAGATGGATATGGGACTTTGGCGATTCTTCACCACAGGTTGAAGGAGTAAGAGTATGGCATCAATATCAACTTCCAGGCATCTATGAGGTTACATTAACAGTCGTAGATGGCTTTGAAGCAGGAGAAACTAATTCGACAAGTATGTTAGTCTGTGTATCAAGATCCCCTGAAATTATAACTAACGACCCCACTGGTTTAGAATATGTAATAGTTGGAGATATTGTTAATTTAGAAGCTATTGTAATAGATATTGATATTATTGATGGGATAGAAGCTTGGATGGATACTGACATTAACGAAGACTCGGATGGAGATGGGAATTATCAAAATGACCAAAATCGATATCTATCAATTCCAGCAACAATTGAATGGGATCTAAATATAGCCAAGGATGGATTAGATAATGATGGTAATACAATGAATGACTTCGTATGGGGAGAACAAGTTTGGACATTGCCAGAATATCAACCGTTAATTATTCGATTACAAGTGTGTGATGGAGTAGATGTCTGTACAAGTAAACAATTCGAGATAACAGTACTAGGTATAGAAGATAATGAAGGACCACTATCGATATCTGACTTGACTCTGAAAGATTTTGTACCTGATACAAAAAGTGCAGGACTTTTAGCATTGATTGCAACGGTATTACTCCTAGGCTGGCTGATTATGAGGCAGAAAGATGAAGAAGAGTTAGATGCTGAAGAAAGAATGGAAACATATGATGTTCAAGAGGTAGTAAAGGAAGGAGGATTACCAGGTATGGATCAACATGATCCACCGCCACAACCTAAATACCTTACAGTTGAAGAACGAAGAAACAAAGAATCAGGATACATCCGGCCTATCAGGACTAGAAGGAAATGATTGACGTGCTGGGCAGGAAAAAAGTTAAAGCAATTTTTCTAAATTTATGTTTTCTGGCACCAATGATGCTGATGACATTGACCTTAACCATAGTACCAGTAGTTTCTGCAGAAAACGCTTGCGAGGTCCCAGCGAGTAATAGTTGGGATATTAGAGAAAG
>JGI26060J43896_10000002_pt1 | contig 130738 bp, 114 predicted proteins | sample MarorgKNORR_S2LV_6_FD_43896 | JGI IMG/M metagenome (IMG submission 43896) | reverse complement strand
GGTTTTATGAACAAACCTTGGCAAGGGTGTTAGCAGGTGTGGCTGGGCTATTTATATCGAAATCCTAGACTTCAATTGGCGTCGCTGAGGTTTCTGGTTTATCTCTAACGAGGATTGCACACATTGCTAATCCGANAGGCATCAGCATGACGCCAAAGAAAACCGAGGTTGCAGCAATCCAACGAGGAGTGTTGTGCTTGAGACAGCGCTGCCAAATCCACCGCGTGACGAAAATGTCACCAGCAACCATGTGAGCCCATGCTGCAGATGCTCCGGGTCGACTGCCCATAATCGCAGCCAAGCCGTCAAGGATTGCATTTGGATTTGCTGCGTCTTTAGCTAAGTCAACCATGGCTTGTGGATTAGCGATGGTCACCAGCCACCAAACAATTAGTGGTCCAAGGAAAAACCAAGGTCCTTTGAGGGCTTTTTTAGTCATTTCATGTTCAGGGAATACCAACATCGCAAACCAGAAGGGTCCAACCCACATAGTAGAGAAGAAAAAAGAAATATCATACAAATCCATGTCTGTGGTTTCACACTTTCACTTAAATAGACTTGTTTATTTATCGATAATCATTTTTTTTAATCTTTTTTCAACTTCCTTTCAGTGTCCGGGAGCGCGGACCAAAACACTATACTGAGTGGATATTTGACTAATTTGCCCCTCAGGGTCTTAGATATAGACTCATAAAGGGATGGCAAGTCGGCGACTCGCTAAGAGGGATAAAGATGGGTGTAACAAAGTATGTACGTTCGGCTTGGAAGAGCCCGAAGCAAAGCATGGAACCTCGCCATCGAACAGGTAGAATGGCTGAATGGCGCCACGAACCAGTATTCCAGAGGATAGACAAACCTACTCGTATTGATGCGGCTCGTCGCGTCGGATATCGCGCTAAACAAGGCGTAGTAGTCTGTAGAACTCGTGTTCGCCGTGGTGGACTCCGTAAAGGTGTAGTTCACATGAAGCGTAAACCATCTAAGTCGGGTGTAACTAAGATTACTATGGCTAAGTCTATTCAGAGAATTGCTGAAGAGCGTGTGTCTCGTAGATATCCAAACCTTAGAGTTCTAAACTCATACTGGGTTGGAGAAGATGGAAAGAATAAATTCTTCGAAGTAATTCTTCTTGATCCTCATCATCCTGTAGTCAAGGCTGATAGTCAATGGTCATGGGTTGCTGACAATCATCACAAGGGAAGAGCTCTACGTGGTATGACAAGTGCTGGAAAGCGCGGTCGTGGTCTATACAACAAGGGTAAGGGTGCAGAGAAGCTCCGCCCAAGTCTAAAGGCTAACAAAAACCGTGGTAAATAAGTAATATTTAGCCGAAGGTTGATTTCACTTAGGCGTGCGGCTAGCATCAATGGCTGAGTTAGATATGAGTTCTATCCGTGGACTTCCAGTAATTATTCCGGATGGAAGAGTCTTGGGGACTGTTCATGATGCTGTTCTTTCAGCAGAGTCGGGGGCTTGGTCATGTACTCATTTATTTGTCTCTGACCCCCCTCCTAATTTGGTAGAGGGACGTATTCATGTAGCCATACCTTGGAACTGGGTTCGTTCCATCGGCGATGTAGTAATTTTACGTTGGTTTCCAAAAACTCCAATCCCTAAAAAGCCCTAATTTCTATGATGCATGAGTACACGTAACCACAATACGATTCAAAAGGGAAAAGTTCACCCTAAGGTAATGCGTAGGGTCACGTCAGCCATTTTACTTGTTCTTCTTCTTTCTATAGCGTCCCCTTTAGTTTCTGCAGATTCTAAAGGAATTATTGGCTGTACAAGTGCTGATTTAGATATGATGCCTGCAAGTTGGGCTATCTCAGATCAATCTTGTATTACAATAGATTTTCTTGAGGTATTGTCTCCTGGTACAACATTTTCATTTGAAATAGATACTGATTCTGAAATAGATATACTACTTTTTACTTCGAATGCTCGTACCACTTACCAAAATGAACAAAATTATCGGACAGATCTAATTTGGGAGGCAGAATCTGTGTTTGAATCATTCAATGGAGATGGTTCTTGGCATTGGACAGTTCCTGATGAAGGACAATCTACACGTTGGTATATGGTAATAGATAATTTAGCTCATCCTCAAGATAATGGGCAAGGTGCTCAAGGTGGTAGTATTGCAAACGTAATGATGGATATTCAGCAAGTTGTTAGCCCAGCATATTCAATTATTGATACAATTGTCAGACTTGATAATAATGAATATGAAGTAATTGCTGGACCTTTTTCTTTAGATGAAGGTACTCAACTTTCAGTTCAGGCGACAACGATGGAAGGTGCTCCAGATATTTTCTTAATGACAGAGGCTCAAAAGAATACATATGTTTCAGCCGCTGATAATGGAACCGTTGCAGCATCTAGAATTAATCAGGCAGACTTACTCTCAGTTACTAAATCTGGAAATACAGTATGGTCAGCAGCATCAATTTATGCTGAAATTCCTTTGTATTTAATTGTCGATAATCGTGCAGGAGCTGGCGGTGCGGGAACCACTAAAGTAGCTACTACAATTGTTTCTTATCTGACTCCAATCGTTCAAGTCGTTCTCTCTGATTCAGATTCTCTCACTCTTATCGATGTTGGTTCTCTTGTGACATTAAACGCAAGTGATACACCAAATTTATCAAATCAAATTGCTAGTATAAATTGGGATACTGATGGAGATGGATTTGATGATGTTAGCGGATATTCAACTGATATTTCTTGGTCTGAACCTGCAAACTTCACACTTAAAGTCACTGCTGTTTCTACTGATTCAAGGAGTTCTACAATTTTTAAAGATATAGAAATTAGAGATATTTCTAACCCTATTGCTAATATCGATATTAATTCAGACATCACGAGAGGATATGGCGAAAACATTGTACTTAGTGGACAATTTTCTGATAATTGGGGTGTTTCAACTGTTGAATGGCTAGTTGACGATTTAGTCGTAGAAACATATTCTGGGACTGATTCTTCTGCAACCTCATTTAGTCATATTTTTGATTCATCATATATTTCTGGAGCACACACTATAACTCTTAGAATAACGGATAAATCTGGATTAGTTACTGATGATGTTGCTAATATCAACTTGTATGATCCAACCCCTCCAAGGATTGAATCAAGTTTTAATTCAGAGTTACAAGTTGTAGTGAATTCCCCGTATCCATTTTCAGTTCCTGCTACTGACTCTGAATCTAACTCTTTGGTATTTACATGGGATTTTAACAGAGATATAGACTCAGATGGTGATGGTATTTCTTCTAATGATAATGAAGGTGTAGGCCCAACTGTTGTACATGCTTTCCCAAGTTCCGGAATTTTCTGGGTGGTTTGTACNATTCAGAATGATGAAGGTCTAACTACTGAAGCAGAAATTTTAGTCACCGTNATATCGACAGATGCTGCCGAAGGGACTGATTGGATCCAAATAATTGGAATAATCGCAGTTATATTATTTGTATTAGCAATTTTATTATTCATAACTCTTAGAATTTTAGAAAATAGGAAAATAGCAGCTATGTTAGCCGAACAAGCTGAACAAGCAGTTGAGGAAGATATAGCGCCTCCATCTGTTGACGAACAGAAAGCAATGTGGGGCGGCAGTGGAATGAATGCAGTAACCCCGCTATCTCAACCTAGCACTAATTCAGATTTTGGTGGCTATTCATCAGGTATGTCTGGACTTCCAACTCCTCCACCTTCAGGTATGCCAACAACTGCTTCTCCAATTGAAATGGACCCTGATTTAGCGGAATTAATTAGTACATCTCCTCCTCCTACATCTGCTCCTGTTAATAGTGAAGCCAGCGCTTTACTTGCTGCTTTCACAGAAGATGATGCAGTAGATACAGAGGATGTAGAATATGTATATGATGATGTAGAGAATTCCCAAGAAATATGGCAACCTTCGGAAGATCCTCTTACCGATGTATCTCCATCACCTACTCCAGAAATTGTAGAACTTCCTGAGCCAGAACCTGAGCCAGAACCTGAGCCAGAATCTGAGCCTGAGCCCCCCCAATCGAACAGGATAGTAAGGAAGTCCTGTTCTGCTTGTGAAAAATTATTCGAGGTTGATATGCCAGAAGGTGTAGACATAGCTCGAACTTCTTGTCCACATTGTAATTCTATTGAGACAATTAATTTTGAGTGAATTATATGTTTGGAAGTATTTCATTTATACTCGATAACAAGCTGTTTCAAAGTCTAGTCTCAGTACTTCTTGGTCTTCCTTTAATTTGGATAGGTATTATGCATTTTCAAGATCCCGCATGGTTCGAACCAATAGTTCCCAAATTGATAGGTTATCCTACATTCTGGGTTTATCTTAGTGGCTTATTTGAGATAGGTCTAGGAATAGGTTTGTTATTTCCTATAACTCGTCAGATTTCAGGATATGGGATTGTCTTGATGCTGATAGCATTATACTGGGCTAATTTTAATATGTGGGTTAATGATATTGCAATAGGTGGATCTAAATTTGGTACTAATTGGCATATATTTAGGGCTACAATACAGATTTTATTGATCATAGTATGCCTGTGGATTGCACGTTCATCATCTAAGCAAAAAGATTTAGTCTGATATTTCGTATAACTCCAAAAGAAATTAAATCCATTTATTCTCATAGTCAGGTAGGGGAATAACCTTTACGACACCTTCCATAGGTCTGTTTATGCAAGGAGGTGCTGTACGTCTCATTCGTAAGTCGCCCGGCATTAATCATTCTCAGACAATTCTTCTTGTCATGATATTCTTACTTCCAATGTTTTCTCCGATTAGTTCAGTTTCTGCTGAAACTAGGATGGGTGCCGATGACTTTGAGATACTTGATGATTTAACCTCTGTACTTTCTGAGAGAGAAAGTGTAATTTCATCAGAATTAGTCGAGAATTTAGCAAGTCCATCTCTTGAAGGCGTGATGAATTCCGTAGCACCTACCACAAGCAATGATCCTCTTTTCGGTATCGATGAGATGTTCTCTGATGCTACAATAGTAGATCCCACTCCTCCTGAAGTTGTACATCCAGGACCATATGACCTCCTAATTAATCCAGAAAAATCACCTCCAGGTGCAGTTGATACGGTTTGGCAAACAATCTTTAATCTGACAGATTATTTAATTTGGACAAAATATATTGATATGGATGGAAATCAAGTTGAGAAGTTCGAAGTTGTAACATTTACTGCAACTCTACTTTCGTTTTTGGATTCTGAAACTAATTCCCTCCTTCATGCTGTAGATATTGATGATGATGGCGATAATGATATTCAAGTAGGTCTAGAAATTTCATTCGATCTAGGCGATGAGGTGGGAATAGAAGGAGATACTCTATGGATCAAACCTACAATCTCTTTCACAGTTATGGTACTTGAATCAAGTCGAGATGATTCAGATTGGGATGAGTTACAAACTTTACAAGTTTCTTTATTGAAGGCTTTTGCTTATTCAGACGGAATATTCACTGGTGGTGAAAGCTATGTTTGGGTAATTGATTCAAAGTTTACTACACAACCAGATGATTTCTCAATTGATATTGGCATTGAAAAAATCTTTTTTGATATTTCCGACGCAAGTTCAAGTTTAGTGGCGAGTCTAATATCTTTGATTGCTGGAGGGATATCAATTCCAGGTCTAGGTGGAGATACATCAAATATTGTACTTGGGTCTCTATCTGCCCCTTATGCAATCTTAATTAATAATAATGGCCAAACATATTGTCCTGAGCGTTATTCTCAAATTGAATTGACGACCCTGCCTTCTTCGGAGATTTCTTGTGGAGTTATTGCTGGATTTGGTTATGTTCATTTTTCACCACAAGATACAGATGGTAATAGGGATATTTGGGAAGTTGCCTACATAGAAGCAACAATACACCCTAATGGGGTATCTACAAGGCTACCCTCTGAAGTTAATTTAGTCATAAGAACAGATTCTACCTTATCTGAAGGGGCAGGAGATGTTGGAGAGAATGCTCTTGATACTATCGAATATTATGCCGATAGGAGGTCTGATTTACACGTACACTTCCATGAGAATAAAGCAGGAGAACCAGTTGCTTCAGGCGAATCTAGTGGTAATTCTACAGATACTATTGGATGGTTAAGAGGTATGCCTGCTGGTAGTCTCTCAGTAGATGAGATCGACAGAATTTTTACGATGCTAGGTTCCAAGTCTTCTCCAGAATTACCTGGAGGACAGCCTGAAAAATTAGGTATGATAATAGCAATAAAGAATTTTTCTAGAGATTCAACACAAAATGTCGATGACTCAACTTTACCTGTGAATCCTGCATTTCCTCCAAAAACTCTAGTACTCATTCGCTCATCTCAGAGTATTCAATCTATAGAATATGACTCATGGCATAAACGCGGAGATATAATCACAGATCATAGCAAAATACACTTAGAAATGAAAGATCTACCAACTTCTATAGTATTGTATGGTTCATTCGAATTCGGTAGTTCATCTACTTCTGATACGAGTCTAGATTCAGGAACTAATCTTGATTTTGTGTCCAAAATATTAGATTCAGTAATACTGAATCTAGTTGACTTATTCTTAGATATCGGTGGCATAATTAATTCTATACCTAGTGAAGTAGTTTCAGTTCTTACTGGAGATTCAGGCGGAGTTGGATTGAATAGCTTTGCAGGTAGAGATGTAACTTTGCTGATGACCGATAATTTATTACTTGAGAGAGTTAATATGAAAATTAATGAATTAGCAGTGCAAATCGGCTCTAGCCCTCATCCTGTGACTTTGGGTGACCACGTTATAATTTCTAAAGATCGTAACTTAAACCAAGTGATGGGTGAATCTGGGCTTAGAGAACCTCTTGTTCCTGTAGCCTCTAGCATTAGATTTAGTGGTCTCTCAGAATTCACATTTAGTGACGATGATGTTTTAGAAACTCAATCTATATCTTTAATCACAGAATCAAGTGAATCATTTAGATTTTCATTCATCGAACATAATGGAGATTCTCTTGAGAATCTATCCTTCCAAAGTCTACATTTATCCGATATTCCAAATAATATTTCTGTTATGATAGATGAAAACTCACTGAATTATATTGCTAATGAAGGTATTGAATTAATGACCTATGTGGGGCTTGATGGCGAACAAAGACAGGGCGCAAATATTCATGATATGCCTGCAGAGTTTATTTTTGAATTTGGTGATCAAACAAGTTTTATCGCAGAATCACCGATTTCTACTGTAGAAGTACAGATTAGTAATTCTTCTGCACCAATTACAATGACGGGAGATCATTTCCTATTCCATCATGATTCGATTAATGAGACTTCTACAATATCTACTCGATTAACTGGAATCCAAGAATTAGGTTGGATATCTCCTGTTGAAGAAGGAGCACCTGGAGAATTAGGAAGGGGGACAGCATTTTTGAAATCAGCAGGAGATAGACCAATGAGTATCAATATAGACAATGCTCCTACTGCCGACTCTTCTGGTTTGTCTGCACTAGCTTTACTGGACCCTCTCCCCTCTCATCTTTCAGTTGAGATTCCAACTGGCAATGATGGCGGTTCTGACCTAGTTCTCCCTGAATTTAATTCTACCAAGGGATTGTCTGGTGTAGCCTTTTTTATTGGTGGATTATCTGACTTTGGCCGTTCAATTAATTCAGTACTTGCTGGTTTTACAGGTGATATTTCAACAGGTACAGAAGAAGTTGATGACTCATTCTCATATGCTTTACAATTAGAATCTGATACTTCTTTCGATTTAGTTGTTGAAGCCACTTATGGTAATCCAGTAAACAGTGAACCACCATGGGTTCATGGCATTTCTTTCCAGTCATCTCCTAATGGATTATCTGACGGTTTCCATATCAAAACTTGGTTACCCGGTTTGCCTCCATTAATTGATATATCAATTTCAAGAACTAGCCAGTTAAATGGAGAAGATTGGTATATTCAAGCATCCCTAGATAGTTGGGAACCAGGGCGTGAGGAATTTATGATCCATGCTTATGGAGTAAATGGGCAAGATCTATTGTTAACTATGCAAGGTCTTGAACCTGGTAAATCTACAAATTTATTCCTTGATTCAGTATTTGAAATTAGAGATACTGGAGGTATAACAGAAGTTGCAACTGGAACTCAATTTGGTCTTTCTGAAAGTCTAGAATGGATTCATATGATGCTGATAAATAGAGAATCTCAAAGTCGAACTGAAATGTTGATTAATGATATTCCTAAATCTATTGCTCTACAAGCAAGTATTGGAACCGCAATTTCTATTGATATGAGTGTACCCGAAAATGAAAGAATTGATGGATTTGCAGTAGGTTCTTTGATGATTCAGCAAATGCAATGGATGGATGGTTTTTGGTGGCCTGCAACTGTATTTTTGAAAGATATACCTGGGTATATTAATCTAACAACTGCGCCTGAAATGAATTTTGATATAACTCAAAATCTTGCATTTCAAGGTTTACCTAATTTTGAGTTTACTTCTTCTGATGACGGTATGTCATTGTATATTGAAGCATTTGGCAGAGCAATAAATTCACGAGGAGATATGATACTTTTAGCCCAAGGAATGACCGATAAATTGGTAATTAAGCCTACTTCTGGTTTCGGGCTTGAGATTCGTTCAAGTGGTAACGGTGTGGAGAAAATATATGTTCGAATGAATAATGTTCCAACTGGTTCAAGTCAACCAGGTACTCCTCCTGTTTTCCTTGAAGAAATGGAAGCTATGGGTGAAAATCTTCGTAGTGCAACACTGCATATTAGAGAGTTAGTAGGACCCTATAGTGTAATAGAAGTTGATGATGTAGATGGTGGCAAAGTAATAGTATCTGCTAGACTAACAACTGAATTTGCAGGTAAAGAAATACAACTTAGAGGAGTATTAATCGATGCTCAAACTACAGGGGGTGTTCCGACAGGAACAACACTCGGTGTTAACGGACTTTCCTCAGATCTTTCAATTCTCAATCTTATCCCTGGTTTGAGTGGTTCGACTCATCATGTCTTAGTTCCTGAACCATTTACTTCTGCTATAATGACAATTTTTGCAACACTAATGGAAGGTGGTGGATAAATGGGCTTACTTGAGAAATCTAGGCAACAAGAAGTTGATGAGACACTTGAAGAGGAATATGCTCATGAAGTATTAGTGAGATTAGAAGAATCAGTGAAGGATATATCTCCTATTAGAGTGATTTTAGTGTCATTCTTAGCTTTGATGATAATAACATCAACTTTAATTGCTTTAACTTGGATAGTTCCTTATGAGAAAGTTACAGTTGATGTGGTATACATTCAAAGTAGTTCTGGCCACGTAATCCTGACTCAAATTGACAATGATGGTAGTAGGGAAATTACAGAAATAACTCTAACAGTGAGATTTATTGATTCCAACAATATTGAGATTGATCGAATTACATTTAATAAATCATCATTACCTGCTCATAGTTCAGTTTCTGGTGATGATTTAGAATTAATTGTCACTGGACATTCTGTTTGGGAAAATTACACTATCGATATTAAGTTAGAATATAATAAAAATAGTAAATCAGATTCTAAAATTGAATTAGAATATTCAGTAGGTGAATGGAAAATGGAACAATTCAGCCATGGTACTGGAATCAGTTTCTTCTAGTCCTCATCTATCGAATCTATGAACCCATAGGGTTCAACCAACCCATATACTCAAAACGGTCTTTCTAAGGCGGTACCTCATGGCAAGGCGAACTGTATACCTAATTTTAGGAGTTCTTCTTCTTTCATATATTCCTCTTAATGATGGTATTAGTGATTCGCAAACATCTCCTCTAGTAGTATTAGATGATTCTGTAGATAGAATAGAAATTTCTCCCAATCCAGATAGTATTTCTGATTTAGGCGCGCCGATTATAACTAATAGTTCAGAACAGTCTCGTTCTGAAAGTGCAGATTCGATAATTGGCATCTATACTCATTCGGGTCTAATCCCTAGTGTATATTTTTCATCGGAAATCTCTGATTTAAGAACTGACCTAGCAATAGTAATAATCGATGGAAACATTGGTCTTTGGGATGCTAGGATAGAAATTTTAGAAATTTCGGGGATAGAGATACGTTCTACAATACCACCTTCTGGGTATCTAATTCAAGGTAATTCTGAGCAATTAAAGAATTTAATTAGTCTAGATTCTGTAGTTTCTGTACATGACGTACCAGCAGGATTGTTAGTTCACTCAGCATTATATGACGCGCCAAAAGATGAAACATTAGTTGTTGAAATTGTAGGTTGGAAAAACTCTAATCTTATACGCCAAACTTCAGTATTAAATGATAATTTAGAAGATGCTTCTGATTTATGGCTATCTAACTCATGGTCACCAGATCAAGGAATTATTTGGGGAGAAATTCAAACAAATGATATATCTGAAATAATCAAACATCCTTCAATTTCTTATATCGCCCCAGTACCAATTCTTGAATTAATGAATAATGAAGCAAGAAATCACATGGGTATCGATACTGTTGAAGATTTCTTCATTACTGGACTAAATGGATCAGGGCAGATTATTGCAGTTGGCGACTCTGGATTAGATGATGATCATGGTGATTTCAATGGACGAGTATCGGGTCTTGATTCAGTAACTCCAGGCGATTCCTCTACCGCAGATCCTTCCGACGGTCATGGAACCCATGTTGCTTGCACTGTTCTTGGAGACGGAATGAGAAGTGGTGGGACATATCAAGGAATTGCACCAGAAGCAGATCTTTACTTTCAAGCCATGGAAGATGATGACTCGGGAAGTCTCTATTCAATCGGAATTAATAGTATGCTTAACGAAGCTTACAATGCAGGTGCTCGTTTACATACCAATAGTTGGGGTTCTCCAACTGGTGGTGAATATACTACTTCTTCAGAGGATGCCGATGACCGAGTTTCAACTTGGGACCAATACTGGCAATATCAAGGTATGACTGTATTATTTGCTGCTGGAAATGAAAGAAATGATGGGATTTCATCACCAGGTACTGCAAAGAATGTAATTACTATTGGTGGACATGTAAATCGATATAATGGTGCTCCAGATGATATGTATTATTACAGCAGCCGAGGTCCAACCGATGATGGTCGAATTAAGCCAGATTTAGTTGGTCCAGGTGACTATGTTCGTTCTTGTAAATCTCAAGAAGCAAGTAGTGCTTCAGGTTCTTGGAGTAATAATTGGTACCTAGAATACAGCGGTACTTCGATGGCAACCCCTGCAGCTGCAGGAGCAGCTGTTTTAGTCCGTGAATATTTGATGGAAATTGCAGGTAGACCTGCTCCTCAGGCTGCTTTAATCAAGGCATTATTGATTCTTGGTGCTGAAGATATGGGTACTCGTGATATACCTAACAACGATGAAGGATGGGGGCGTGTCAATCTTGTAAATTCATTAATTCCAGAAAGTGATGTAGGAATCTTTGTAGATGATCGTTCTAGATTATCATCTGGTCAAGTTAGTTCCTACTCTTTTGATATCACAAGAACTGGAGAACCATTGAAGGTTGTTTTAGCTTGGTCGGATTATCCTGGTTCCTCATCATCTTCAACACAATTAAGAAATGATTTAGATTTAGAAATTACTAATCCGAATGGTCAATTATACAAAGGAAATGCATTCACTAATGGTAGATCGGTAATTGATGGTGATAAAGATTCGAAAAATAATGTAGAAGTCATGCTTGTAGATAATGCAATGACTGGGACTTGGACCGTTAGAGTCAGAGATTCATCTCATGGTGGAAGTAATTTCTACCAATCTTATGCTCTTGCTGTAAGAGGTGTGAATGTAAATGATTTAGATCCTGATCCTACATTTGTACCTAATTCTTTAGAATTATCAGTTCCTATACCTCAAATTGATGAAGAAGTTGAATTAACAGTATCTCTGATAAATCAGGGTGCTGGAAGTGTCCCTGAATTAACAGTATTAGCAGCAGTTAATGGTGTTACAATTGATACTAAAACAATTAGTTTATCTCCTGGTGAATATGCAGAATTAACTTGGCAGTGGACCCCTAGTCAGGAAGGTGACAATACTGTCTCATTCTATATTGATCCAAATGATTTAATCGAAGAAGTTTCAGATTCCAATAATCAATATCAAGAAATTGTAATTGTTAGTGTGCCCGGTGTTAGAGTTAGTAGTGAGAATCCAACTATGTTAATTGAGGGAACTACTGATAGTTCATCCACATGGTCGCTTAATCTAATAAATACTGCATTATTTGAAACAAATGCAACAATCGAAGTATCTGAACCGATTAGAGTTCAAGACGGGGTGGAATTTGATTGGTTTTCTTCATTTTCTAATAATACATTTAATTTATTACCGGCTGAGTCTACTACTGTAGATTTGTTTGTAGTACATCCTGCTCCACCTGAGCCGGGACTCTATCGAATGTTAGTTACAGGTACTGATATTGATAATCAAATAGAATCACAACTTGAGTTGTATCTAGAGGTACCACTGCTTTCTAATGCTGATATATTAATTCCCTCAGGTCAAATAAAAGTCAATCCTCTAGTTTCTACTCCTCTTCAAATTCAAATTAAAAATGATGGTAATGGGCCACAAACGTATGATGTTGAAATGATCTCACCATCAGGTTGGAGTCTTGGTTTAGATTCAATAGGTTCGTTTGCAGGTTCTTCACATGGTTCTACAGGTTCATTAGCTAAAGGTGAGACTAGAACAATAGATATTACAATTAATCCACCCGGGGCAATGATTCCTTCTGACACTATATTTTCTGCGGCTATTTCTGTACATTCTAGAGTAAGTTCAGAATCTTGGTCTGAAGATATATCTCTGGTTGTAGATAATATCGATATAGTTACATTAACTCCTACTTCAAATGGTTTCGATTATGATATATCTGCTGATGAAACAATTGATTGGTTAATTAATTTTAATAATCAAGGTAATCGTGATATTGAATTAACTCCATATGTTCTTTCTAAACCAAACGGTTGGTCATTTACTGGAAGTCAGAGTTCATTCTTAGTGCCTTCAGGTGAACAATTTGATTTACCTGTCTCAATCACTGGTAATGGTCTTGCGAAGAGTGGTGAATTAAAGATGAGATTTGTAACAGATGATGGTTTCACAATTGACTGGAATAGATCAATTGAAGTACTTTCTGGAGCGATTCCACGCATAGAGTTCTATCAAGTTGCTTTTCCAGATGGAACCTCTTCTAGCACTCCTCTTGGGGACTTCTCTCATCCAGTGGGTGGAATTGGTTTTGATCTACTTTGGAAAGTAACTAATGATGGTACAATGACATGGAGGCCGATTGTTTCGATGGACGTTCCTAATGATGAATGGCAATACTCCTGCCAAAATAATAATCCTACTATTGAAATATCTGTAACTATAACTGTTATTTGTAATATCATAATTCCTCTATCTGCAGAAGCAGGCTCTGAGCCTACTATATCGTTAATTTTAATGGGAGGAGGAGTTACTTCTGAAAATGTCATTTCACTTTATGTAGATTCTATAAATGAAGTAAGTTGGACTATAATATCTCAATCTGCTTCGCCACAAGGCTTCTCTAACACTATTTCTTTAGAATTACAAAATGTTGGTAACTCTGATATCTCAGAAATATTGAAATTAGATGCCCCTAATGGTTGGAATGGTTTAATTTTAGATAGTTCATTTGTGAATTTAAGGCCAGATGAAACACGTTCAGTTGAAATTGGTTATACGCCAGATAAAGGCTCAGATGGAACAATTATACTGTCTTTATTGAATTCAGAAGATATCTTAGGTTCTTCACTCAGTGTAGAAATTGACGTTTTACCCAGTGCTAATTCTGATTCTTTTGGTTTTACTGATATATTATTAATCATACTAATAATTATAATTCTTGTAGGTATATTAGGAATGACTATCTATCTACGTCGTGGTGGAAATATTAGTCAATTGATACCTGAAAAAGTAATTCAAAAGACCTCTTCCCATACTGTTCCAGAAGAATCCAGTGGAATTCCTTGTTGGATATGTAGTGAGGATGTAGTGACTGGTCAAGCTTGGGCATGTTTAGAATGTGGTGCCAGATATCATATGGACGGGCAAGTACAAGGTTGCAGTATAACCGAAAAAGGCAATTGTTTGCACTGTGATGCCGGAATAGACCAGCTAACTGAAGTGTGAAAATATATGCATATCAGTGCACGTCAAGCGCGAAGCCCTTAGAGGGAAGATTGTTCCGGGTTAACCATGAAGAGAGCGGATTCCGCACGTTTGGTCCTTATTTTGCTTTTACTTTCTTTGATTTCACCATCTGCAGCAGCAGCAGTAGATGTGGCAATATCAGCTTCTCCGAGTTCTCAAGAAGCAGACTCTGATAATCCTGCGGAATACGATATTACTGTTACTAATACTGGGGATGACGACATAACAGTTTCATTATCTACAGCTAATGCTGCAGATTGTAATGGCTTTACTTCAAACGTAGAGCAAGTTAGTGGAACAATAGAGGCAGGTTCTAGTGAAACTGTACTTCTGACAGTTTCGGTTAACGAACAAGCCAGTGGTGAATGTGAAACTACAGTTACTGTAACTGCAACAGGAACAACTCCTGGGCAACCAAAAACTGATGATGTTAAAGTTACAACTACTGCTGGAGATGGTGGATTATATTCTGTAACTTTGACAGTTGATGAACAAACGGTTACCTATGATGGTGAAGATGATGAAATTGTTTGGGAAGTAGATGTTGAAAATACTGGTGAACAACAAGAAAATATTCAGCTTGAAATGACTTCAGATAATGATTGTGAATCTGATGATTTAGATGCTTCAGTTAATCCAACTACTGTCCAATTAGAATCTGGAGACTCCACGACTGTCGATGTAACAGTAGATTTACCGGATGGTTCATCAACTGAGGCAGGGATTCATTGTTTCATTATCAAAGCAACAGTTTCTAATGATCCTAATGCAGCAGATCCTGCTGAGGATAATTTAACATTGACAGTTAATATTCCTGAAGTAAGAGAATGTGATCCGTCTCTCCAATTTACTTCCATGAATCTTAATCCCGGAGAAACAGGTACAAACAGATTCACTGTTGAAAATATAGGTAATACTGAATGGACAGTTGCTGCTAAGGCTACTGCTGATGATTTTGATGTATCTGATTGGGTTGAATTTTCGAGTCCATCAAATGCTTTCCTTGGCGAAAAAAATACTGCTGACGACCAGCATACTTTCGAATTTCAGGTTACACCCGATGATTCAGTTGAAGCAAGTACTCAAGTTCCAATAAAAATCCAAGGTCGTTCAGGTACTGAAATTGGTTGTGAAAAAATACTGACTTTGAATGTAGGACAAGCTTATGATGCCTCGGCTTCATTAAGTCAGTCTTCATTATCAAACGTCGAACCAGGTACTTCGAAATCAGTAACTATGACAATTACAAATAGAGGAAATGGTGTTGATACTATTCAAATTAATGCAGCAAATGTCCCTACTGGATGGCAAGTTTCGTTTTCTCAATCTTCCGTCACTCTTCCAAGTTCGCAGTCTGGTAATAATCAAGGAAGTGTTACGATTGACGTTTTAGTTCCAGAAGGGGCGTCTGCAGGGTCAGATAGTATTACTTTCAATGTCGGGCATGGAGGTGGATCTACTCCCTATGCAACAAAAACACTTTCAGTTTCAGTAGCTCAAGTACATGATTTGGATACCTCTATAATTTCTGATTCACAAAAAGGTAAATCTAACCAGGTAGTTAGATATCCTATCGATATAACTAATACTGGTAATATTGACGATAATTTCAAACTTCAAGCCTGTGATCCAAATGATGTTACTGGTTGTAATAGTCCACTTTGGGATGCTTCATATTCGAATAATCAAGGTGTAGAAATAACTCAAATAAGTATTGATTCTGGAGTTACCAAGAGAGTCTATCTCGATGTTACAATAGAGGGTGAAGAGAATGGGGATAGAGCTTCAGTTTCTGCAGTAATTACTATTTTTGGTACTAGTGTTTCTTCATCACATGTATTCAATATTGAAGTTTCTAATTTCAATTATGGTATGAGTATCACTCCTGCTGAACCAGGAGATATTCCATCTGAGCTTCAAGTGAAATTGCCCCCTGGAGGTACAGGAAGTGTATCTTTTTGGGTTGAAAATATAGGGGATTTCCCGAATGGAGACAATGCAGTAATTACGGTTAATGGGATGGAATCAACTGTACTTAGGACTCTTACTGTTAATGGCGTGGATACAAGCGAACCATTCCATGTTGATGTAGGTCCTGAAAACCGAGTCCTAATTACTCTTGATTTCGAAGTATTAGAAGGTATTCAAAGTGGGGCATCTGGATTAATTAAAGTATCAGCGGCTTCTGAATTAAATGCAATAGAAAGTACATCTGTAGATCTTTTAATTGATGTCATTACTATACATGATCTCAGGTTTATCATCGAGGAAGCAACATCTCAGACAGTGAATTATCCTGAAAAAGCGATTTTTACTATTTACGTTACAAATCATGGTAATGTTGAAGAAACAGTTGTAGTAGACTCTTCTGAGCCACTTAGGTTTTGGTCAATTAACGCTGTTGATGATGAATTCAAACTCGCTCCAGGTGAAACAAGAGAGGTGGAAATAAGAGTGACTCCTCCTAATGATTTATTTCAAGATGATACTTATGATTTTACGATTATAGTGATGCCTAAAGGACTGCCAGTGGCAGGTCAACCATTAGACCTCTCGGTTACAGCAGAAATCTCTGTAGGATTTTCTTTTCTTTCTGATGAAGTTATACAAATAATAGGCTGGGTTGCAATATTAATCGGGGCACTGCTCGTCATAATCTTAGTTGTCAGGTCTCGTAATGAGAGTCGGAGAATTCTTCAGGCACTCGAACTTGAATCTAAGCCTTAACTACCAAGTTGAAACTCAGTGTTAGGTTACACTTATTGCCCTAATTTTAGTGGGCGGGTCTGACGGTCCCTCAGGGACCGGGTTGTGACCGCCTTGACATCAGTCTCTGAAGCATATCTCGCATTGGCCGTTATGACATTAGTTGGTATCGGTTTTCCTGTTGGAAGTTTCATAGCTTCGAGACTCCTAAGACCAGTTGTAGATCCGAATGATCCTACTAAAACTCGTTCTTGGTTACTTCCGGGTTACGAAGTAGATCAATCACTTTATGTTCGTCGTCGGAGCACATATGAATGTGGTTCTGCTCCTATTGGGGATGCTGATATCAATTTCCATTTCCAATATTATTGGTATGCTATTATTTTCTTAGTTTTTGATATAGCTTTCATGTTTTTAGCCTTTGGTGGAATCATCTCTATTCAAGAAAGTGATGTAATTTCCCGAGCAGAAATTATGGGCGCACTAACAACTATGTCAATATTCATAGCTCTGATGAGTCTTGGTGTTTGGCATGTTTTCCGTAAGAGAGGGAGAATATACATTTGAGGTGGATATATGGCAGATGATGGACAGAATTATTCTATGTTTAGCAGTCGATTGTTAGTTGATACTGTTGGCGATGTAACTGATGAAGCTTTGAAAGCAAGTCGTCTAAAAGATGTAATTGGGGTATTAGCGGGACGTTTATTTAACTGGGGTCAAAGAAAGTCATTATTCCCTTTACATTTAGGAATTAAGTGCTGTGCTTTAGAGATGGCTGCAGCAGGAGCAAGTCGTTTCGATGCTGAACGTTTTGGAGTTTTCTTCCGTTCTAGCCCAAGACAATGTGATGTTCTTTTAGTTAATGGCCCTATTAGTAAAAAATTCGCAGATCCAATCGTACGTTTATGGGAGCAGATGCCAGAGCCAAAGTGGTGCATTGCAATGGGTGAATGCGCAATTTCTGGTGGTCCTTATTTCCAATCATATAATATTCTGGAAGGAGTCGATACTGTAATTCCAGTAGATGTCTACATTCCAGGATGCCCTCCTCGTCCTGAGGCCTTAATTGATGGATTTGGGAAATTAAGGGAGAAAATCATTAGAATCGGAGCAATGCCAAGTCATTCTAGATTAGAAAGTGAAGCACCAATTATTGTTGGAGATATTTGAGGGATTTTTATGGTAGTTGTTTCAGAAAAAGTACAACAAGCGGCGGCTGAGAAGTTAGTTGATGCACTGAATAAAATGGAAGGAGTCGAATCGTCAGTTGATCTCCGTACCAGCGGAACTCAAAATAGGCCAATTGTCAATGCATTGGTCACTCCAGAAAACTGGAGAGCAGTTGCTGAAGAATTAAAGGATATACACGAAGTTGATCATTGTTCAATGATTACAGGTATTCATTGGCCAGAGTCTAATGATAAAACATGGGAAGTAGTTTATCACTTCCTAAGGACTGGAATTCAAGATCCTATTATTGTAGATGGTTTAGTAATTCCAAATATTGTAGATTATTCCAAAGTGAAAGGAAAAGAAGTCCCTCTAGAAATCCAAATTAGTGTTAATATTCAAGATACTAGGACTCCTTCAGTGGCTACTGTACAAGATATTTGGGTCGGTGCAGATTGGAATGAGAAAGAGACATGGGATTTAGTAGGTATTGACTTTGAAGGGCATATAGGAATGCGTCGAGTGCTAAATCCTCATGAATCTCCTGTAGGATTCCACCCATTACAGAAACAACATAAATTACGATATCATGGGTTCCAAGAAATGTATGATGATGCTCAAGGATTTAAGCGTAAGCCAGTTGATTCTAGTAGGGTAAAGTGAGGTGTTAGAAAATGGCAGAAATGTGGATTTCAATGGGGCCTCAACATCCAATGACTCATGGTCTTTGGACTCTGAAAGTTAAAGTCGATGGAGAAACAGTAGTAGATACTGAACCTGATTTAGGGTATATTCATCGAGGCGTAGAAAAAATTTGTGAATCACGTGATTTTACGCAAATTACTACATATTGTGATAGATTATGTTACGCTTCAGCTAATACTTGGTCGCATGCATATATTTACGCTGCTGAAGATCTACTTGGTGTCGAAGTCCCTGAACGTGCTGAATATATTCGATTAATCGCAGTTGAGATACAGAGAATTGCTAGTCACTTAATGTGGTTAGGTGCATATGGTCCAGATATTGGTAATCTGAGCGTAATGGTATGGTGCCTACGTGAAAGAGAGATGATGATGGATTTATTGCAAGAACTTGGTGGTTCTCGAATGCATTATAATTTCCCACGTATTGGTGGAGTTAAGAGAGATTTACCTCATGGTTTTGCATTAAGAGCAAGACATAAACTAAAGTTGTTCCTTGATAGAATTCAAGAATATGAGGCACTCTTCGATGAGTCTACAGTATTCCTAATCCGTAGTCAAGGTGTGGGTTATGCAAAGCCTGAAGAAATGATTAATCACGGAGTTTCAGGTCCTAATATTAGGGCTGCAGGTGTAAATCACGATATACGCACCTCTCATCCATATTCTGTTTATTCTGAACTTGACTGGGCTCCTGCAGTTGAAAGATCTTCAATCAAAGGTGCAGATTGCTATGATCGATATCGTATCCGAGTTGAAGAAATGCGTCAGAGTGCTAATTTAGTTTTACAAGCTTTAGATAAAATCCCAGGTGGTGCAGAAACATATCACGAACCTGGTGATCCAAAAATTTTGGGTAAAGCTCCAACTAGAGCTCCAGAGGGAACATCCGGTTCACATCACTTTGAAGATAGTCGGGGTGAATCAATGTTCTACATAGCAGGAGGTGGAGAAGGTCGAGGTAAGATGCCTTATCGTGTATCTATTCGTTCTCCAATGTTCATTACTATACCTTATGCTTCAAAATGTATGATTGGTTACAAGGTAGCAGATATTCCTGCAATTATGGGTTCATTTGATCCTTGTATTGGTGAAACAGATAGGTGAGGTGAATATATGGCAAGTAGCGATTGGTTGGATATTCGTGGTTGGACTGAATCATCAGTTGGATGGTCTATGGATAAAACTCATGATATCTTACCATCTAGTGATATAGATTTACAATTTTCAATAACTCGTCCAAGATGGTTTTTAGAAGAACCAATAGTTATCGGTTCTGAGATTAACCTTCAAGCAGGATTTGCAGGGATGCAACCATCTCTGGAAGCATTCTTAATTTCAACAATAATGTGTACAGTAGTCTTTGCAACAATGATGTTGACTCTAATGGTAGTTCCATATATCGAGAGGAAGTTTATTGGACGCTTGATGGATAGAATTGGCGCTACTACATCTCTCCGAAGTTTATGGATTGGTGAAGGGCCATCGACAGCTGGAGATTGGTGGAATAAGTTGCCAATGGGAATGGGGGTACCTATTGGTATGATTAATCGAAGTCTTAATTCTGCTTTTGGTAATGATCACCATCTGCATACAATAAATAGAGTTGGAAATCGTGGATATCATGGAATTTGGTTTTTATTCCCTGGTTTCTTTCAAGCATTAGCAGACTTCATGAAATTCGCAACTAAAGAACATTTAATCCCAGATAAGGCAGATAAATTAGTTTTTGAAGTAGCTCCAGTAATAATCATTGCAACTACAATAATGTGCTTTGCATTTATCCCCTTTGGTCCACACATATGGGCAGCTAACCCAGATTTGTCTCTTCTTTTCTTAATGGCAATTTTTGGAATAGCTCCACTGGGGGTATTCTTTGCTGGTTGGGCATCTAATAACAAATATACTCTGATTGGTGGAATGCGTTCTGCAGCTCAATTAACTGCTTATGAAATACCGTTGTTAATTACTGTCCTTTCAATAGCGGTAATCAGTGGGTCTTTTAATATTCTAGAAATTGTAGATTTCCAAATTGAAACATCAGACACTTGGAATCTATTTATGCTACCTTTGGGTGCAGTTCTTTTCTTAATTACAATGATTGCCGAAGTTGAAAGGATTCCTTTCGATATGCCTGAGGCAGAAGCAGAACTTGTAGAAGGATGGTGGACTGAATATGGAGGAATCCGTTGGGGTCTAATGTTTGCAGTAGAAATGATGCGTGCATACGCTGCCTGTATTCTATTTGCTATGTTTTTCCTTGGTGGCTGGGAGTTCCCATTTGAAGATTCTTTATCTTCTGTTCCAGTATTAGGAGGATTCTTTGAAACATTATTTACCATTATACCTGGATTAGTAGTAGTATTACTGAAAGCATGGTTATTATTTGCATTCTTTGTTTGGGTTCGTGCATCATTACACAGAATACGAACAGATCAGATTCTTGAATTTGGTTGGAGATATTTATTACCACTTTCAATGGTTAATTTAGCAATAGCGATGTATCTTCGTCTTGAAGTTTGGACTGGTACAAGCTGGCCTATTTGGGCTCCTCCAGTGATTACAGTTATTGGAATTACTTTGTTCGTCATTTATGCAATAGATGAAGATAAAGAAGCACTTCAATACTCAAGGAGACCATATAATACTCAAACCTTGGATAAAGCATATCCTGGGAGTAGGAGAGAATAGGAGGTGAAATAATGGATTATAACACAGGACACCCTCATGCGACGCCAAATTTTAGGAACTTGGTAATTAAGCCAATGTGGATAACTATGAAAACAGCACTTAGAACTGTACCCTACATTGGTAAAGCGAAATTTCTGAAAAATAATTATCATGGTCAGCAAACTAATTTGACTGATGAATATACTCTAGAAAGAATAGGGGACAACCATCCTTCTTCTGGCCAAATATATTCTGCTGATAGAGAGTCTTCTCCGGCTCTCCCATTCTTAGAGAGACCAGTTACAATCATGTATCCTTATGAGAGACTTGAGGATATGGAGCCTTGGCTCTTTGTTCCCGGGAACTATAATGGCCGAATAGGTATTGTTTGGGAAACTTGTACTGCGTGTAAAGCATGTGTTAAGGCATGTCCAAATGATTGTCTTCATATGACTTCAGAAACACGTGTCAATGTCCTTGATACTACTGATGAGGGCGAAGAATGGCACGGTCTCGGAAGTGAGATTGAATCTGGTGGTTTGGCTGCTAGACGTAAAGAAGAATTCGATGAAATTAACGATTTCGATTTAATTCATGAACATACTGCGCCTCCTCAACAATATGATTTCGCAGAAGTAATTGATATTACTGGCGATAAGGCAACGGTTCGCTGGCAAGATGGTTCAGGTATTGAGTCAGTTGAAATGTTATCTCTCAAACCAGCTGAAGTTGAGATTGTATCTGGACGTATAGATATTGGACGATGCATGTTCTGTGGTTTATGTGCTGAAGCTTGTCCTTTCGAATCATTCTTTATGTCAAACGAGTATGATGGGATGTCTGGATATTCAAGAGAAGATCTTTGGTTTGATGCAGATCGTACTAGACTTCTACCTGCAGTTCATCAAGAGAGAGTTGACATGGAGTTAGCCAAGAGAGCGCAGAAAGAGAAAGTAAAGCGTGAGAAGAAAGCTGCTAAAGCTGCTAAAGCTGCAGCTCAAGCGGAGGCTTAATCTAATGTCAATCGACTTTGAAGCACTAGTATTTGTAATACTTTCTTCAGCAGCTATTATTGGAGCATTAGGATGTGTTTATGCTAGACGTGTAGCTCATTCACTTCTTTCTCTAATGCTTACTTTCATAGCAGTTGCTGGAGTAATGATTATGGCTTCTGCAGAAATGTTAGCTGCAATACAGATATTGGTTTATCTTGGTTCAGTAATGCTTGTAGTTCAATTCGGAGTTATGTTAACCCGTCGTCAGATTCAGGAAGGTGACATACAATGAGGGCACTCTCAGCTTTTACTCAAGTAGGTCTTTTTGCATTTATATTAGTAATGCTAAATGAAGTAATGTCACATTCTATGTGGTCTACCTCTGTGAACGATGCCCCTTCTACCTTGGAATTTGCCCTTGCACTTTATGGTGATGAGTGGGCTATCGCTACTGTAATTCTAGGAGCTCTTCTTGCTATGGCAATGGTTGGTGCATCATACCTTGTTCGTGATGAAAGATTAATCAATTTAATTTGGGATATGGGCGGTGAAGAGTTATGATTGATCCTAGTTGGATTTCCGGCCTAGGAGTAATACTCTTTGGAATTGGCCTTCTTGGTGCATTTACCAGAAAAAATGCAATCATTGTTCTAATGTGTATCGAAGTTATGTTGAATGCAGCTAATCTAAATTTCGTAGCTGGAGCATCTCATTATGGAGATGTTGATGGTTGGGTATTCACAGCAATAGCAATAGCAATAGCAGCAGCAGAAGTTGCAATAGGTTTGGCAATTTGTCTTTCTCTATACAGTACACAAGAGACAATCTCTCTTGATGAAGCAAATATTCTGAGGAACTGAGGTAATTTTTATGGGTGAAATAAAAAATGAATATAGGCTTCTGCTTCCATTATTGCCATTTTTAGCAATAATCCCATGCATTGCAATGACAACTGAAAAAAATCCAACAGATTTTGCTTGGTTAATAGTAGTTGCACCTTTTCTCATGTTCCCAATCATCCTAATTACAGGGCAAGTTTACAATAAAAATGAGACTTGGAAAAATACTTGGAAAGAAGGTGGAATTTTAGGTCTTGCTGCACTTTTAGTTTCACTCAGTACCACCGTTTGGATAGTTTATGACTATCTTATTGGCCAAGCCGATATTGAACAAAACGATGTTACCAGTTGGTTAGAATGGATATCTTTCGATGTTCTTCAATCAGATTATACAATAGCACAGAATCGTATATTAGGCGTTGGTGTTTGGATAGATTCTTTGACCTTAATGCTTCTCTTTGTTGCAACCTTCTTGTGTTTCTTAATTTGTTGGTTTGCAATTGGTTACATGACTACTGATCCGATTAATGAGGATAGTAATCATCGTTTCTTTGCAGAATTCGTTCTTTTCAGTTTGGGTATGTTTGGAATGGTTCTTGCGGATAACTTCCTTTGGCTATTTATTTTCTGGGAAATTATGGGTCTATGTTCTTACCTCTTGATAGGATTCTATTATTGGAAAGAAAGTGCAGCAGCTGCTGCTAAGAAAGCGTTTCTAACAACTAGAGTTGGAGATGTATTTTTAATGATAGGACTTCTAATCTTATACGATATTTATGGTTCATTAGATTTCGCAGTAGTATTCGACGATCCCTCAACTGGGATTGGCGGTATGGCAGTAGAGTCTGGAGAATTATTTTGGGCCTTAATGATGCTATTTATTGGTGCAGTAGGGAAGAGTGCTCAATTCCCGTTGCATGTATGGCTCCCTGATGCAATGGAAGGTCCTACTCCTGTTTCTGCACTTATTCATGCAGCTACAATGGTTAATGCTGGACTATATCTAATTGCTAGATTAATGCCTTTTGTCGATATTCACCATCATGGAGTGGCCGGATTAGAAGACTTCGGCTTAATTGTAGCTTGGATTGGTGGTATTACTGCATTTATGGCAGCCTCTATCGCTTTCGTTCAAAATGATATCAAAAAAGTCTTAGCTTACTCTACAATGTCTCAATTAGCATATATTTTTACTGGTTTAGGTTCTGCACTTTATTTCCTGAGTACAGGCTATCATCATGAAGGATATTTTGTTCTTGGAGCATCTCTTTTCCATCTGTTTAATCATGCTATGGCAAAAGGTATGTTGTTCATGGCTAGTGGTTCAGTAATACACGAAGTTCACCATGCACATGATCATTTACACCATGGTTCTGATCATGGTGATCATGATTTTGATCCTCAAGATATGCGGAACATGGGAGGTCTTGCATCTAAAATGCCCGTAACATCTACTGCAATGATGTTTGGTTCTATGTCAATTATTGGTATTCCATTAATTGGTGGTTTTTGGTCTAAGGAAGGAATAATTGCAGAAACATGGTCAGCATATTTCCATGGTGAACCTCTGATGCTTGGACCTGCTTTGCTAATACTTGCTACTGCTGGAATGACCGGTTTTTACATGTCAAGAATGTGGTTTATGACATTTGCAGGTGAACCAAAGAGTGATGTTATTGACCATGTACATGAGTCAACTCCTTGGATCAAAGAACCACTCCTTATCCTTACACTAATCACAGCTATAGGAGGTTTCGCATTAGCAGTATTGGGTGTTGTAGATTTCCTTTCCCATCAAGAACATCATCTTTCTTTACATGGACATACACTAATTGAACAGATTCAACATGAACTCGAACATGCATTTTTACCTGATGATAATAAATTACGTATTGTCGGATGGACCACAATTTTACTTTCATTTGTAATTGGACCAATTATGGCTGCCAGAATTCATGGTGGGAAACTTAAGGATGGCCATAGTGCAAATCTTTTTGTCGGCTGGTTAGTTAATCTCTCTGGTAAATTTGGCTCTCAAGATGTAACTTGGCTTGCAGAATCACAACTAGCCGAGGCCCTTGATAAGAGGTTATACTTCGATGATTTGTATGAAGGTATTATTGCTCGAACAGTCATTCCACTTGCAGATCTTTCTGCTTGGTTTGATAAGAATGTAATTGATGGAATTATAAAACAGGTAGAATCTAAATCAGTACTTGGTTCTGTACAAATTCGTAAACTTACAACAGGTAGTGCTCGAGATTATATCCTAATGGCTACCGTTGGTGCACTTTGTATTTTCGCACTATTAGTGGGGGTGAACATATGAACGATCCATTGACAATTCTAACCCTAACTCCTCTTGGAGTGGGCTTACTTCTTTTGATATTACCAAATCTACTACCTGGTAATTCTGCAGATACTCTTCGTAAAGTATCCCGAAATATTAGTTTTGGTGTTTCTATGGGATTATTTGTATTTGCAACATATTTATCGTTTGAAACTTTTGGTGGTATTGATTGGCTAAATATCAACATGGGCGAATATAAACTCATGAATGCAGAGCCTACTCCTTTGATCTCTTCAATTGGAGTTTCATGGATAGTTGGTGTTGATGCACTATCTTTGCCAATGGTTTGGTTAACTGCCTTACTGATTCCGTTGTCTATGTTAGTAGAATGGGATGCTAAGAAAGGTCATATATTCCATCCTCTTATCTTAGTAATGGAAGGTGCTTTACTAGGAGTTTTCGTTACTTTAGATCTATTTGTATTCTACGTATTTTGGGAAATGACTTTGATACCGATGTTCTTTTTGATATTAGTTTGGGGTGGTGATGATAGAAAATATGCATCTATGAAATTTTTCATCTATACATTTACAGCTAGCGTAGTGATGCTTGTAGGTATTCTAATCATGTATTTCCATACTGGAGATATAGCAGGAGTTTCGGGTTCATTAACTGGTCATCATTTCAGCCTATTAGAAATGAATAGTGGTATGATTCAATCTGAAGGATTGAGACATTTAGTCTGGATTCTCTTACTAATTGGATTTGCCACTAAGATGCCTAGTGTACCTGTACATACTTGGCTTCCTGATGCTCACGTACAAGCTCCAACTGCTGGCTCAATGTTATTGGCTGGAGTAATGTTGAAGATGGGAGCATATGGTTTCTTGAGAGTAGCAGTTTCTTTATTCCCTGAATCTACAGTTGTATTTACTCCAATATTGGTAATTCTGGGGATGTCTAGCTTAGTTTATGGCGCTTGGGTTTGTATGGGCCAAACTAATCTCAAGAGAATGGTTGCTTATTCGTCAGTATCTCATATGGGACTTATTTTCTTAGGGATTGCCACTATGCAACCTCTGGGTATTGCTGGTGCGCTATTCATGATGTTTGCTCACGGACTAATCAGTCCCCTATTATTCGCAGTTGCAGGGGCTTTCAAACATCATTATCATACTCTAGAAATTGGTTCAATGAGGGGTATTGCTCATCATTCACCATACTTAGCTGCTCATATGATGCTTGGCTGGATGGCAAGTCTTGGTCTACCATTGATGGCTGGATTCGTAGCAGAAGTTGCTATCTTAATCGCCTTCTGGATGAGTTTTGGTTGGTTGGTTCTTTTACCTGCTTTAACACTAATTATCACTGCTGTATATTATCTAAATTCTATGCAGAAAACTATCTTCGAATCAAATGATCCAAATCATGGTATTCTTCCTGAGTCATTACACGGTGAGGAACCTCGTGACATAACTTGGCATGAAAATACAAGTATGTTTATACTTGGAATTCTTACGGTCTTATTCGGTATACTACCGTTCATATTCTTTGACATGATGTCAGATTGGTCTACTGGATTTATTCAAGAAGTATTACTTGAAAGCATAATTGATGAAGGGGTGAAACCGTGAACTTACCGATAAATATGGGAGAAGCGGAATTAATAATTCCAGAATTAATAATGTTAGCAGGTCTTGTTGCAATAATACTCATCCCTAACTTTGGTGATGCAAGTTTCCGCGTCCCTCTTACAAGTATCAAAATTCCAGTATTAATTGGAGGGAATCGATTCAAGCGAACTAGTAATCCAAAGTTACCTAATCAGGTGTCACTAATTGTATTCTCAGCGGCTTTCTTTTTTGCATTAATGCAAAGCTCTTACGGGTCTGTCGGTGACACTCTGGAAGTTAACGAGTTTAGTCGTTTATTTTCATTGATATTTATTGCCTCGTTAATTCTTGCGACTGTTGCTACAACTCATCGTCTTCCGACTAGAGTAAATGTCAAACCACCTACTGAAAATGATTCTGAAAAATTATCTTCAAAGAAGATTAATGCTTTAATTGATAATCGTCGTCAAGTTGATTTCCATATTATCTTGATAATGGTTGGACTTGGTATGAGTCTAATGTCTATGGCGACACATCTTTTCATGCTTTTCGTTTGTATTGAATTAGCATCACTTTCTTCTTACATTCTTGTTGCTTTCCATAAGGAAACTAAAGTTGGTGGTGAAGCAGGAATGAAATATTTCATTGTTGGTTCAGTTGCTTCGGCTATTGGAATATATGGCATGTCCTTACTCTATCTATGGAGTGGTGATCTATCTTTAGATGCACTCCGCTTAGCATGGATTGAATCTGATACTGTAGACCCTCTAGCAGGTATTGCAGTGGGCTTGATGTTAGTGGCGTTTGGTTTCAAAGTTGGAGCTGCTCCTTTCCATCTCGCAGCTCCTGATGCATATTCCGGTGCCTCCTCTCCTGTTGCAGGATTACTCGCAACGGCATCTAAAGCAATGGGTTTTGTTGCTCTTATGCGTATTTTGATAAATGTCACCATGCCTATATCGGGTGAAGCATTTTGGTATTCTACAATCGCAATTATCGCAGTAGTAACTATGACTTGGGGTAATCTTGCTGCTTTGACAAGTAGTAATCCTAAGCGTATATTAGCTTATTCAAGTGTATCACATGCAGGTTATATGTTAGCCGGTTTAGCTGCAATTGGTAGNGGTTTAGCTTCAGAAGAAGCTATGAAATTAGTATTGACTGCAATTGTATTCCATCTTGCTGTTTTAGTAATTTTCAAATTTGGAGCNTTCCTTGTTCTTTCTCTGCTAGAGACAGAAGGTCGCAGTCATCGATTAGAAGATCTTCATGGATTGGCTCGAAGAGATCCATTAGTCGCTGGCTCTATGTTTTTGTTTATGTTATCATTAGCCGGTGTTCCTCCTTTGTCTGGTTTCCTTTCAAAGTTCTTAATGATTAATGGAATAGTGAATATATCTGCTGGAACAGGTGCATCTGATGCTTCTTCTGTGATTGATTGGTTAGTTAGTGTCGAACCAGTCTTTTGGCTGGCATTTGCTATAGTTCTGAATTCTGCTTTATCTATGTTTTATTATCTTAGGATAGGGTTAGTAATGTTCTTTGAAGAACCAGAAGATAGTAAACCGATGAAAGATGCATTCAGTCTTAGAATAGCAATAGTTATTTGTGCATTTTTGACTGTAATTGTTGGTATAGGCCCTCTTAGTGATTCATTATTAGAAATGGTTGCCGATGCTATAAATTCCTTTATCTCCAACTGATTTCGAAGGCTCAACTTCACATAGGTGACGCTAGACCGATGTGCATGGCTCGTAGAGAGGAGAAGGTTGACGCTGAGCTTTTAGCTAGGTTAGAATCAGGTGGCGGCGATAAAATACGTGTGCCTTTACCTAAGCGTAAAATTAACGAAATGTTTGCAATTGCTGATCAAATACTTGGTGGTCGAAGAGTCAGAGCAGTTTGTGAAGATGGTGATAGCCGTCTTGCTAGAATACCTGGTAAAATGCGTCGACGTCAGTGGGTTAGAGAGGGCGATTTAATTGTCATTCAACCTTGGGATTTCCAAGATGCGAAGGCTAATGTTGTGATGCGATATACTAAGACTCAATCACTCTATTTATCTCGAAAAGGTGTCCTCCCAGATATTGTAGATTTATTTGGTATGTCAGAAGATATTTCATCCGTAAGTAAAGTTTCAAAGAAAGAAGATACTATAGAAGAAGATACTATTGAAGAAGANANTATTNAAGAAGATACTATAGAAGAAGAGCAATCAATAGAATCAGATAATCTATCTAATGATGATGACATTGACTCTTTCTTTGGGTGAAATTATGTCAGATTCAGAGGATTGGGATTTACCCGATCTCGATGCTTTAATGCGTGGTGAAAAAAAACATGAATGGTTGTCGGAACCGAGATTCAATCGGATGTTCTCCGAAATCGAAGATGGTCTCCAAGGAGTAATGGGTAAAGGAACATATGATTGGGTAGATCGTCGAGTTTTTGATGCAGTTTTTGATAAGTCAACATTAATGGCATTATACAAATTAATGCAGAAGGGAGATATCGAAACTGTAGATTATCCCATTGCTCGAGGTAAAGAAGCACACGTTTTTCATGCAACTTCAAATCATGGCCCAGTCGCAGTTAAGATATTCCATACAACTAATGCAGTATTCAAAGGATTAGCAAAATATATTGATGGAGACCCTAGATTTGGAGGACTTTCTAGAAGGCATCGACAATTAGTTAATATTTGGGTTAGAAAAGAATTTAGAAATCTTAAGAGAATGAGGAAACATGGCCTCAGGGTCCCTCGACCTATTTCTAATCTTAAAAATGTGTTAATAATGGAATATTTAGGAGAAGGTGATGGTGTTAGTCCTAGATTAAAAGACATAACTATCGATGAACCATACGAAGTCTTTGAAGATTTACTAGAATTCGTAGCTATTAATTGGCAAACTGCTGAATTAGTACATGCTGATTTTTCAGAATATAACATTCTATGGAAAGAAGGTGAACCTTGGGTAATAGATGTGGGACAGAGTGTGACTAGGCAACATCCTCACTCCGAAGAGTTTCTTGTCAGAGATGTTACAAGATTAGTAGAATGGATTAATAGACAAGGATATAATGTAGATTTAGGTGAAAGTTTGCTCCGAGTGTTAGAAGATCCTGTGCCAATATTACCTCCTCTTTCAGGCGGGGATTAAAACAGGATGACTACCCCCCGAAATCATGGAGCACTTGGCTAGAATCCCAAAAGATCGTATCGCGGTCCTCATTGGAAAGCGTGGTTCTACTAGGAAAATGATCGAAAAGGCCTGTAAAGCATCATTACACATCGAGTCAAATTCCGGCGATGTTAGTGTAATTTGGCCTGAAGATGAAAATGTAGATCCAGTTATTAGAATGAAACTTCCTGACGTAATATTTGCTATAGGTCGAGGACTAGCTCCAAAGCGTGCAGTCCAACTTATTGAAGACGAGGTATTTTTGAGAATGTATGATATTCGAGAATGGGTTGGTAGGCAACCAAATCAGACTAGAAGAATGAGAAGTAGGTTAATTGGGACACGTGGTCGAATAAGAAGTCTAATCGAAGAATTAACAGGTACTGAAATGGCTATTTATGGCTCCACAGTATTAGTTATTGGTGACCAAGAATCTTTAGCTTTAGCAACACCTGCAATTGAAGGTATTTTACAGGGTTCTGAACATGGGACAGTTCTATTCGGTTTAGAACAAGATCGTAAGCGTCAAAGAATCCGAACTTATAGCTTAGAAACATTCAAAGAAAAAGAAGTTGAAGATACTTCAACATTCGAGGCCTTAGTCCCTAGTTTGGCTGATGCACGTCGTCGTCGAGAGAGACGTTTTACTAATTCACAAGTCGATCCTTTGGATTCAGATGGTATCAAAAATATGATGCAACTAGCAGAAGATGAAAAAATTAATTATGAAGAAGAGTAATTTATTCTCTAACCATAAATGGGTTATACCTAAGCCAGAAGTCTGTCTGCGAGAGCCATGTCTAATCTACTTGAAGAGATGGAAGACTACGAACGCTGGTCAATAAATTTACTATGTTTGATAGGATTTGTTCTCTTTTCTGGAATTATGTTAGGGGAAATGAGTATAGATAATTTCCTAACAGATTCAATTTATCAGTATTATTTAGATCCGATTACTGGAGAGGCAACAGGTGATTCGGGCTATAATATAGTTAATACCGCAACTTATGCGATTGTTCTCGGTATGTTTGTTATTGCACTATCTGCTTGGTTACGTAAACTTGGAATTGACGGGAGTGATACCACAATTATCGCATTATTTCCTTTCGTTTTGTGGGCAGCAACTGGAGAAGTAGTTGAAGATGCTCAGATGTTCAGCAGCGCTTTATCATCATATTTTGTTAGCCCTGGTGTTCATTTCCAAACAGCAGGTTGGGTAATAATTTCGGGAGCCTTCGGTTATTCAATCTCTCATAATAAAGAAATCTCTCTTGAAGACGAAGGCGACATAATTGATTCTATTGTGAGTGTACTTATTCTATGTCAATTTGTATTATATGCACATTCAATTTCTATAGGGACACAAGGAATGATTGGACTAGAATGGCTAGTAATTTTTGGTATTGTAGCAATTTTCTTACCTCAAATAATGGGTGACTCATTAGATCACTTCACCACCATACAGCGTTCAGTTTATCTTACAGGATTTGGTGGGACAATGATATTTTTAGGAGCTATTTTTTCTTATACATTAAGTGTTGATTCATCAGAATTAACACTTTGGCCATTGATATTTGTTATTGGTGCACCAGTTTTAGTATGTTGGCAAATGTACTCTTTTGGTAAAGAATCAGCAGAAATTCTTAGTTCACATGGAATGATGTCAGGAGTTTTACCGATAGGAATGAATGAAGATCAATATCTTAAATCTGAATCTCCTGAGAAAGATTTAATGGAGAAATTTAGATCTAAGGCTGTATTTGCTTCACCTGTAGTATTCCTAGCAGTCGCTGGTCAAATTCTTGATGGGATAGCGACGGCTATTGGATTAGAATATCTTGGTTATAGCGAAAAACATGTCTTATCCGATAAGATAATTCAACTTTTTGGTAATGCATTTGGTTTTACATTAATCAAAATACTACTAGCAGGAACTATTCTATATTTCTTTTCAATAGCAAACTTTGAGCATAGGCAAAGGCATCTACGGTTACTTATTGGATTAGCAATGATGGTTGTCGGTATGGCTCCTGGATTACGAGATGTTGGTAGAGCAGCACTTGGTGTATGAAACAAGACTATTCTATGAATNTGAATCCATTCAATTGAAAGTTCGAATGCACTCTGGAGAGTTGAGAGATATGGATAGGCTACCAACTCGAGTCGACCGAAATGATGAAGATTTCGCTCGCCGTAGAGAATTTAATCTGAGTCTAATTGACGACTTAAAGAGTAGAATAGACGAGGTTAAGCAAGGTGGTGGAGGGAAATATGTTGATAGACACCGAAGCCGAGGTAAAATGCTTGCAAGGGAACGTATTGTCGAAATTTGTGACCCTGGTACACCTTTTCTAGAATTATCTAGTTTAGCTGCCAATGGCCTTTATGATTCTCGAGCACACTCTGCTGGAATAATTACAGGAATAGGAGTTATACATGGTAAAGAATGCTTATTTGTGGCTAATGATGCTACCGTAAAGGGCGGTTCTTACTATCCAATGACAGTTAAGAAACATATTCGTGCTCAAGAAATTGCAGATGAAAATAACTTGACGTGCGTCTATCTTGTTGATAGTGGAGGAGCCTTCCTACCTATGCAAGATGAAGTATTTCCGGATAAAAATCATTTTGGAAGAATATTTCGAAATCAAGCAATATTATCTAGTAAAGGTATAGCTCAGGTTGCAGCAGTGTTGGGAAGTTGTACTGCTGGTGGTGCATATATTCCAGCGATGTCTGATGAGTCAATAATTGTCAAAGGAAATGGGACGATATTCTTAGCAGGCCCTCCTTTAGTTAAATCCGCTACTGGCGAAGAAGTTACAGCTGAAAATCTCGGAGGTGCAGATTTGCATACTCGTGAATCTGGTGTTGCAGATCATTTCGCTGAAGATGAACCTGAAGCTCTACGTATGGTTCGTAATGTTGTTGAAAATCTAAATATTAATCCTAAGCATCGGCTAGATGTTGAGATTCCTGAAGAACCAAAGCATGATATTCAAGATTTATTAGGTATAATTCCTGATGATAATCGTACACCATATGATGTTAGAGAAGTTATTTCTCGAATTGTAGATGGTAGTAGATTTCATGAGTTCAAACAAAGATATGGTAATACAATCGTATGTGGATTTGCTAGAATTCATGGCTATCCCGTTGGTATCGTTGCTAATAACGGAATATTATTCTCTGAGTCTTCATTGAAAGGTGCTCATTTTGTTGAACTTTGTGGGCAACGCGGAATTCCTCTAGTATTTTTACAGAATATTACTGGATTCATGGTCGGCAGAGATGCAGAATCTGGGGGTATAGCAAAAGATGGTGCTAAATTAGTAACTGCTGTTTCCTGTGTTCCTGTACCAAAATTCACAGTAATAATTGGAGGTTCCCATGGTGCTGGAAATTATGGAATGTGTGGAAGGGCATATGACCCAAGGTTTGTTTTTATGTGGCCTAACTCGCGAATTTCAGTTATGGGTGGCCCCCAAGCTGCAGATGTTTTAGCAACCGTTAAACAAGATCAAAGAGAACGTGAAAATATATCTCCAATGAGTGAGTATGAACTTGATAATTTTAGAAAGCCAATTCTTGATAAATACGAAACAGAAGGTTCTCCCTACTATTCCACTGCTAGATTATGGGATGATGGTGTTATTGATCCAAGAGATACAAGGGATATTCTTGGATTATGTATTTCTGCAAGTTTGAACGCTCCATTGCCAGATCAAAAATATGGCGTATTTAGGATGTGAGGTGATAAAATGAATATTATAAAAATGAGTGATAATTTTCCAGATACTGAACTATGCAGCCTTAAGATTGAAGGGAATACTGCTCGACTAAATTTAACTCGTAGTAGTGTTTTCAATGCACTTAATACTCAACTTATTACAGAATTAATTAATATTATCAAGTGGACAACTATTCGAAGTGTATCAGTTAATTCCTCATTAAAAGATTCTGAAGGTTCTGATTATCTAAGGATATTAGTTCTTACAGGGGAAGGAAAGCATTTCTGTGCAGGAGCTGATATCAATATGATGCGTGATGCTGGTGCACGTTCAGTAGAGGAGAATCGCATAGATTCGGAGCGATTAGATCAATTATTCAACGGTCTTTGGGCACACCCTTGTTTCACAATTGGTTGTATTCAAGGAGTTGCATTGGGTGGTGGAGCGGGCCTTGTTTCTTGTCTTGATTACGTCATAGCAGAGAAAAGTACAAGAATTGCCTTATCTGAAGCAAAACTCGGAATATTACCTGCAGTCATCGGTCCTTACGTTTATCGTAAAGTAGGAAGTTCAAATTTCCGTCGTTTATCAATGATGGCTAATAAAATTGATTCTAATGAAGCAATGAGAATAGGGCTAATTAATTTGATTTTAGAGTCTTCTGATGACTTTTTGGAATCAGTATCTAATGTTATATCTGAGGTGATTTCTACAGGACCAATGGCAGTTTCAGAGGCAAAGAGATTAACATTATTCTTTGATAGATGGAATGGTACTGATGAAGAATTACGTCAATGGACGTTAGATAAAACAAGTCATATGAGAAGTTCTGAAGAAGGACAGGAAGGTCTTTCTTCATTCTTAGAGAATCGTAAGCCAAATTGGTCTTCTGAATGAGAATATTGAGGTTTAATGATGTTTCCCGATTGGATGAATAGTGCTCCTAAGCCCTTTGATTCGGTATTAGTTGCAAATCGTGGAGAAATCGCGGTCAGAGTACTTAGAGCCGCTAAAGAATCAGGTCTCAGAGGTATTGCAGTATATTCTAATCCAGATAAAGATTCATTACATGTTGAAATTGCAGACCAATCAGTTCATCTACCTGGCGATACTTTGTCGGAAACTTATCTAAATATGGAATTAATTATATCAGCTGCCAAAGAATCTGGCGCACAAGCAATCCATCCAGGTTATGGCTTTCTATCCGAAAGAGCTGATTTTGCTCGAGCAGTAAAAGAAGCAGATTTAGTCTGGATAGGTCCTTCAGCAGAGGCTATTGAAACAATGGGCGATAAAATATCTGCACGAAGAAGAATGATTGAATCAGGAGTACCAATAATTCCAGGTGAAGAACTTGCTATTGAATACGGTACAAATCCTCTTGGAGTTTTAGCATCATCTGCTGCTAGAGTCGGCTATCCATTGTTGGTTAAGGCTAGTGCAGGTGGTGGAGGTAAAGGAATGCGTGCTGTACACGAACCTAAGATGCTTAGGACAGAATATGAAGCAGCTGCTCGAGAAGCTTCTGCCGCATTTGGTGATGGTACTGTATATGTTGAAAGACTTCTCACAGGTGCTAGACATGTTGAGATTCAAATTCTTTGCGACCAACATGGTAATTCGATTCATCTTAATGAAAGAGACTGTTCTCTACAGCGTCGTCATCAGAAAGTAATAGAAGAGGCTCCCTCACCTGCTGTAACGCCAGAAATCCGTGATGCAATGGGTCTTGCAGCAATCAAAGCTGCCGAGGCAGTAAATTATGAAGGTGCGGGAACTGTTGAGTTTTTACTCACATCTAAAGGTGAATTTTTCTTTCTTGAAATGAATACTCGCTTACAGGTAGAACATCCAGTTACAGAATTAATAACAGGTATAGACTTAGTTCAGAAACAGTTTGAAGTTGCAGCAGGTCTTTCTTTAGGAGTATCTCAACAGGATATTCGAATAACTGGTCATGCAATTGAAGCGAGAATTTATGCAGAAGATGTAAGCAAAGGTTTTCTTCCAGCGATTGGGAAATTAGCTATGTGGAGACCTCCATCAACTCCTGGTGTTAGAATGGACTCAGGATTTCGAGAGGGAGATGATGTTACAGTTGATTTTGATCCGATGTTAGCTAAATTAATTGTTCATGCACCAACCAGATCTGCCGCTTTGAGAAGACTCGATTCCGCTCTATCTGAATTTATTGTCTTAGGTGTGACAACGAATGTTGGATTTTTACGTGAAGTATCTCGTAGTCCGGCTTTCTCAAATGGCCTTGTAACTACTGATTTTTTAGATAATATTTCTTTAGATGAATTTCTAGAACCTCAAATTGATGATTCTATTCTGATTTCGATTTCAGCTGCATCGAATAGATTAGGAGTNGGGCGTCATTCATTGAATAAAAACTCAGATAATTTAATTGATGAATATAGTGGTCATTCAGGAGATCCATTTAAAATTTTAACGAGGTCTTTTCCTTAGGTGATATTATGGAATGGAGTATTGGTAATTCTGGCCCTAGGCATCAAGCCTCTTTTTCAGATAATGATGGTAAATTAAAACTTTCAAAATTAGTATCTGAAGGTAATGAAATATCTTTTTCAGAAATCTCTGTAAGTAAGGATGAGCAATCAGGAAGAGTTCTAGTTGAATTAGATGGAGTGACAGATTTTGCTCATATTATTCGCTCTGGTGACCAATGGTGGATTCATTTTCAGGGTAGAATTTATGTTGTAAATATGCATGAACCTGGTAGTAAAGATACATCTTTGTCTGAAGGAAGTCTTAGTGCTCCAATGCCCGGGACAATTTTAGATGTATTAGTTAAAACCGGTCAGAGAGTTAGGCAAGGACAGACACTAATGATCATGGAGGCAATGAAGATGGAACATCGAATTCAGGCACCAAAAGCCGGAGAAGTTACTGCTGTACACTTTCAAACTGGAGAAAGAGTTGATATGGGGGAAAATCTTGTTGAAATCGGTGAATAGTTCCAAAATCTCTAATTTTTGATGAAATAGTCATTTTGTCAGTATCCTCATGTAGGCAATGACTTAATTAAGTTGCATAAATTAGAATAATTATGGCAGTTGGAACTACGGTAGTCGCCGCATTAATGGGTATTAGTTTAGCATCAGCATCAGGTTTCAGAGTTTTTTTACCTCCTTTTCTTCTCTCTTTAGCAGTTCGAACAGATACATTAGTTAGTTTTGATCTTTCAGGGACAGAGTTTGCAATATTTGATAGTAATGCTGCAGTGTTAATACTTGGAATTGCATGTTTAGCAGAGTTTGGAGCATACTATGTCCCTTGGTTAGATAATGTCCTTGACACAATAGCTTCACCAGCTGCAGTTCTTTCAGGAATCGGAATGACTTCAATGGTTTTAGTTGGTAGCGATCCAATAATTCAATGGTCATTTGCTATAATTGCTGGTGGTGGATCAGCTGGAATAATTCAGGCAACTACAGTAGTAATACGTGGTCTCTCATCAACATTGACTTTAGGATTTGGCAATTCTTTTGTTGCTTCAGGAGAAAATATAGCTAGTATAGTTTTGACTATAGCGGCTCTTATTGCTCCAATTATAGCCGCAATATTCGCAATAATAGTCATATCTGTATTAGTTCGACAAGCAATTAAAATTGATAAAATTCAATCAATTTAAAGGTTTTAGGTATTCTTGTCCATCCATATATGTTTGTAATACCTTTGGAATCATTATTCTTCCATCTTCCACTTGATATTGTTCTAGAATAGCTACTAATGCCCTACTAGTTGCAACAGCAGTCGAGTTAAGTGTGTGAACAGCAGAGTTCCCTTCTGATGTTCTATATCTCATTCTTAGTCGATTAGCTTGATAGTCTGTACAATTAGAACAAGATACAACTTCTTTGTAATCTCCAACTCCGGGCAACCATGCTTCCAGGTCGTATTTCTTTGAAGCGACTGTCCCCATATCTCCAGTACAGATATTTACAACTCTGTAATGTAAATCTAGACTATCCCATAATTCGGTTGCATTTGATAGTAAATCTTCATGATGCGACCAAGAATCTTCAGGATTACAAATTATTACTTGCTCTATTTTAGTAAATTGATGTACTCTCCAGATTCCTCTATCTGACAGCCCATGTGCTCCTACTTCTCTACGGAAGCATTGTGATATTCCTACGAGTTTTATAGGCAGTTCAGATGGCTCAATTATTTCATCCATCCTCATTGCCGTTAACGGGTGTTCACTTGTTGCGATAAGATAGAATTTATCAGGTTCAATACCATACATCACTGTTTCAAAATCTGATAGATCAGTAACTCCTTCGTAAGCTTCTTTGTTCATCATAAGTGGTGGCTGTACAAGGGTATAATCACGTTTCACAAGGAAATTAGTAGTATAACTTTGAAGAGCCATTTCTAGACGAGCTAAGTCGCCTTGTAAGAAATAAAAACGACTACCTGCTATTTTCGCTGCTCTTGCTAAATCTACCCANCCATTCATTTCAATAATGTCATTATGAGTTTTAGGTTCAAAATTCAACTNTCTTTTTTCACCATGTAAACTATGCAAAGTATTCTTCTGATCATCTTCTCCAACAGGCACGCTTTCATGAAGAATATTTGGTATCCTCATTCTGATTGCGTCTCTTTGTTTTAGATAATTATCAGATTCAGTAGTTAACTCTTCAATTTTAGCTCCAATACTTGATACTTCAGCCATGATTTTCTCTACAGCCTTAGAATCGCCAGACTTTTTTGCATTAGCAATTCCTCTGGCAGCTTCGTTTCTAGATTTTCGTAATTGATTAGAATCATAACTTGCTTGTTTCCAAGCATTATCTAATCTGATAACCTCATCTATATTGTCTTGAGGCATTTTTCTCTTATCATGATCTGCACGTAAAATATCCGCATTCTCACGAAACATCTTCATGTCTAGCATAACAATCAACCCTAGGGCTGGTCAATCTTCTTTCAATGAATCGGGCTTTTAGGGTTAGAAGAGTGAGATTTGTTGAATTAACTCAGAGGGCCCAAATACAATTATTCCAGATATAAAATAACCTATTATTGCTCCTCCATTCAGAAGAGGTAGGCCTGCTTGTGGTTTTCCTTTAGCAACTTGAGTCATTAGTCCAAAATAACCAATTAATCCTCCAAAGAGTGTCCCTAGTGCTACTACTAGAGGGTCGAAATATATAGTGCCAAAGAATGAATTTAGGTCAGGACCATATGAACTAGTTTGAGGTAAGAAAGACAAAGTCGAAATAACCAGCATCCCAGGGAATATTACATCTCCTAGACCCATAAATAATGCATCTCTCCCTCCTTTCGGAGCTTTTTCTAAGTCTATTTGAGGATCATCCCAGTCTCCATCCGATGGCCTGATTGTTTTTTCCTCCATGAAGTCGCCTTGTTCTTCTAAAAACGTGTAACCTTTTTCTTTAGGAGCAACAAGTAATATTGGTAATTTTAATTTAATCATAGTTTCAGCTAATTCTAGCATATGTTTACTTCCATTAACCGCCCAATGATCATATATTGCCGCAATTATCATAAAAATAATTATTAAAGTGGGTACGAAACTAACACCAATCATTGTTATGACCCCTGAACCTACTAAAATTCCAACTAGATTTACAATATACCATTCAGGATATTTCCATAATGTAATCATTAATGCCAAATTTAGTATTAATGCTATATTCCAAGCATTTACCTGTGTCCCCATAGTCAATTCCATCATTAATGCGAGATAAGGTCCTACCACATAGATCAACGAGGTATACAATGCAAACATTATGAATGCTTTAATTACGAATTCAAAATTTTTCCTAGCTAACCATATAATTACAAATGTAAATATCCCGATCATTACTAGTTCTAGGAATATATAGCCACTTTGTGTAGTCCCCTCTGCTCCAAAGGCTCTAACCTCATCAATATTCCAAACTGGTTGGATTGTAATACCTAAAAATATGGTCATTACGAACATTCCTGCCATACTTGTCATTGACTTCCATTGGTCGCGCATAGCCTCAATTGTATCGTTCACTTTCACTCCTCAACCCCCACGAAGTTCAAAGGCCATATCACTTTGACTAATACACGTGCGTAGTTGCATAAGCGGGTGATTGTTTTTTGAACATTAGAGAATGGTTCGAAGAAAAGAAGTTAGTCGGGGTAAAACTTGGTTTAGAAAATTGTGAATTAATATTAGAAAGACTAGGGAATCCTCATCTCGACTTCCCCTCAATACATGTTGCTGGAACAAATGGTAAAGGTTCTTTATGTGTGCAATTATCAGCTCTAGCCAGAGCTAATAATTTGAGTGTGGGTCTTTTTACATCTCCTCATTTAATCACTGTAGAAGAAAGAATTAGAGTAAATGGTGCCCCAATAATGCCAGATGAATTTGATAATTATCTTAATCAAATAAGGGATGCATCATTAATAGTTCCGTTTTGTAACCCCACATTCTTTGAAGTGACATTCTTAATCGCTATGCTTGCTTTTAGAGAGAATAATATCGACCGAGCAATAATAGAAACAGGGCTGGGTGGCCGACTAGATTCTACCCGATTAGTAGATGCAGATCTCTGTATAATTACTACTATCTCTAAAGATCACACTGAGTTCTTAGGAGATACTTTGGAGGAAATCGCTTTTGAGAAAGTAGGTATTCATCGTTCTGGTATTCCTTTATTACTATCAAAAAATGAAAATTTGGAACCCTCTGTGCTAAAAGTAATTTCAGATAAAGCTGGTGATGATCTTTGGATTTATGAAACAAATACTAAGTTATCTCCTTGGATGATTTGGAATGATCTATCTAAGAAAATAGCTGAGATATACCAATGGGATATACCAATGTTAGAGTGTAATTGGCCAGGACGTTCCCCGGGATATGGTTCTCTATGGTTTGAATCTCCAATAAGAATATGTGCAGCACATAATAAAGAAGGATTTGAAGCTGAGCTTAGTCGAATTAATCGACCATGTGTAGTCGTTATTGGAATAACTGAGAAGGCAGATGTTGAAGATACGTTATCACCTTTATTGAATAAATATTATCATGATTCAATTTTTCATCAGGTTATTTTCACTGAACCACTTTCAGGCCGAAATAAACCAGTTAATGCTGAGAAATTAGATCAGATAATTTGTACTAATAGATCGACTTCTGGATTAATTATAAAAAATCCAATAGATGCAATATTAGAAGCATCACTGATAGCTAAAAAAGAAGACATTGAGATTATTATAATAGGTAGTGTTTATCTTGTTGGTGATATCTTAAATCATGTAATTTTTAGGGACAATCTTGATCTTTGGAAAGAACTTCGCGTTCACCGATAATCAAAAAGGATGACCCCTCTGGGTGGCTCGTAGATGACTGATAAGCCTAGTGAGAAAGTTGAGTTGAAAGTTGTTCTTGAACCTCAAGATAGTACTTCAAAATATATTCTTGTTGCTTTGATATTAGTCTTATCTGGATTGCTATTTGCAATCCTTGCCAGCGGTGGAGCCGAGAATTTACTCTCTTCTAATGATTCTACTATTGGTAATTGTGGTGATGGTATTGATAATGATAATGGTGGTAAAGCAGATCNAGANGATCCTGATTGCTATGCAAATCCATCATCTCTAGANGGTTATGATGCAAGTCGTACTGAGGCCAATAGGGATAATGACTTATGATAAGTATTAGCGAGATGATAATATGAGTGATAAGTGGGATAAACGATTCTTAGAATTAGCAAAGCATATTTCTAATTGGTCTAAAGACCCTTCAACTAAAGTTGGTTGTGTAGTCGTTGGTGAAGATCGAGAAATTCGTTCAACAGGATTTAATGGGTTTCCAAGAGGAATAGAGGATAAAATTGAGAGACTTGAAGATCGTGAACAGAAGTATCCAATGATATGTCATGCTGAAGAAAATGCAATCATGCATGCAGCTCGTATTGGAATTTCATTAAAGGGGACAATGGCATACGTGACATGGCCTCCATGTTCAAGATGTACGCGTTCACTTATTCAAGCAGGTATTAGTGAGGTAATTTATCCANATGATGTAGAAATACCTGAACGTTGGGAAAAAGATTTCAACATTGCATCAGGTATGATGAATGAAGCAGGTATTATTGTTAGGATGGCGTAAAAAATCTTACATACGTTGAATTAATTATTCTAATTTCAAGAACATTTCTTCTAAATCCTTATTTAATTCATCTTCAGTTCCATCATTTATAATTACTAAATCTGCTAATTCTGCTGTCGCGTTTAATGCCTGTCCAGCAGCATCTTTTGCAACTGCTTCTGCCTTTTCTTGTTTGATGAAAGTCTCTCTATCTAATGGGTCACCTGCACGTGCACGACTCTGAGATCGTTCCCACCTTGTATCTGGACTAGTCTTAACTTCAATTAAAATAAAATCATCTCTTTCTCTCAGAGCTTTAACTTCTCCAGGTGTTCTAATAGAATCTATTACGGCATCTTCTCCATCAAGCATCTCTAGTAGCATTTCTGCTAATACACCTGCACCTCCCTGTCTTCTTAGTTCTCTACCTCCTTCAATTAGTGCGTCTCTAGTAGGCTCAATATTTTGTTCCGAAAGCCATGTTCTAATCGAATCAGAACAAGATGAAGTTTTCATTCCTTTTTCTGAAAACCAATTTACAATTGTTGATTTTCCCGATGCGTTTCTTCCAGTCAAACCGATGAGCATATTGTTAGGCCGCGAAAGGACAGAAATAGTGCTTGCCTTTTTTTATCCCCAATATCTTCTTGTTGAAGCATATTTTAATTCAGCATTATGTATTGATCTAAGTAATCTAACTCGTTCTCCAAACATATGTCCTCTAAGAATTCTTGTTGCTGTCTCTTCAGCAATACCTCTTCCCATCATACACATTACAGCATCTTTTCCATGTGTGCGAATTAATTCAGCATTCTTTGTCATTTTACCTGATATTTTAGGGTCTTTACTTTCAACCCATTCGACTAACATCCCTTCCATTCTTTCTGGGGAACATGCCTGCATAGTTCCTGAGCATGTTGAACATGCTTCAATTCTTTCAGGCAATCTATCAACTCTTCTTCTAGTTTTATTTTTACAATTTAGGCAAACTAATGTAGCTCTCTCATTTAATAATCGTACTTCTAGATGTTCTCTTAATTCTTTATCTGACCAAGAAGGAAGTAGTAAATCTTTCTCACTTTTTGCTGACTGTCCTAGGGGTCCAGGAGGTGTTAATACAACTTTGATATCTCCATTTTGAATATCAGTTAGTAAATCAATAGTCGAATCAATATCCATTCTCTCATGAAATAATTTACTTAGAGCCTCTTCTATAACTGGTGTGCCTTTCCATCTTCTCATCAATCCTTGAAGATTTACCTTTCGAGGATCAACTCCTTTTTGTAAAACACCCATTCTTCTTGCAACTTGAACAACTCTCCATCTAACTGCTCTACCATTTGGTATTGTCATCCTCATTAAGGATGGCAAAGCTATTGGTGGCGTATCTTGTAACCACCCTAGAACATCAGATGAATTAGTACCAGGGATTTGAATAGATATTCTATATGGATCTATTAATGTTCTTCCCATTTTCCCTTCTTTCAAAGATCCAAAAGCCTGAATTAAATATGCTAAAGTTTCATTAATTTTAGAACCTGCACAAGTGTTCAAAATAATAGTACCTTTCCTATCTTCAATCGTTATTGTTTTTTCATCTGGTAAAACTCCTGTAGCATCAATATGTTCTGCAATAGTGTACATCAACATATCTTTCGCACTGGAAGAAAGAGGATAATTTTCGAATGGTATGACCGTTTCATCATTTTCCATTGCACCTAAATTAATGGCAGTGCTTCTTCTTAATTTACCAACTTCTCTAGCTACTTCTTTAGGAACGGGTGGTAACTCTCCCGCCCATACAGGAGCCTCCCCAGTTTCTTTTATTGGAGCAACTAGTAATTCTTCTTGTTCTGGATCGGCATCAACAATCTGCCAAGTTCTACCTGCCATTACAAACCTCCTAGCTCTGCCGAGTGAATCATCACTTGCATCATTATTTAATGATAAAACAAATGCTTCATCAACTGAACCTAAAACTGTCCTTGTTACTACATCTCTAACTCTATATGAGATTTCNTCAGGAATCATAGAAATATGATCGGTTCTAGATTTTGATGCCTTTCCAGAAGGTGAATACCAACCTTTCTTCAACGATTTTGGAAGAACTTTTAACAATTCTTTTCTCCATCTAATTTTATCTGATTCTTCCTGCTCTTCATCCCATGGTGGTTTTTTTTCAGGAATATCTTGTTCAGATCTTGAAGCTAATTCTTCCCATAATTTAGCTGGCCATTTAGTCACATCTGATTCTTTAGGATCTTCGACAAGTCGTATTAGCCATCGGTCGTTTAGAATCCTCAGAATACCAATAGTTGACTTGTAATTCCATTCTCTAAATATAGAACAATTTTCTATAATCTCATTCGCTTTCTCGAGAGGGACAACTCCTCTTTCTATCGCCAATTGAATGAATTGATTAGCAGCAACAACGCCTGGATCAGTTTGCCACTCTATTCCTTCAAGTTCTGAAGACATTGCTTTTCTTGCTATAACTGCACATTCTGAAATTTCATCTATTTCCCATGCAAGAATTTCTCCTCTTCCAGTACCTCCTAGGTGGTGTTCAGCTCTCCCCATTCTTTGCAATAATCGATCCACTGCTCTAGGTGATTGTAATTGATGTACTCTTTTTATTGAACCGATATCAATTCCTAATTCCAGACTACTTGTACAGATAATTCCATTCAACTCGCCATTTCTCAATTGGTCTTCCATATTTTTTCTTGTTTCTGCAGCAAGACTTCCATGATGTACTCCAATTTTTATTTCTGGAACGATTGCACTCATTCTTTGTGCCACTGTCTCAGCCGCAGATCTNGAATTTACAAAAATTAGAGAGGGAGAATCTTGAATTAATGAATTTGCTANTCTTCTGAAAGCAGCTATTGAATTTGGAGAGACTGACCATTGAACAGAAAGAATTTTATCTTCTGGCGACGGTTGTTCTTTGTGAACAATAACTTCTGTGAATCTCGGTGCAGGACCAAGGATTGGCTTTGCTGTTTTAGACATATAACTTGCAACTTCTTTAGGATTTCCAACAGTTGCCGATAAACCAATTCTTTGAAAAGATTCAGTACTAATATCCTCAATTCGTTCTAAACCAACCATTAATTGTGCTCCTCTCTCACTACCAGCAAGATCATGAATTTCATCAAGTATAATCACTTTTACACCAGAGAGATGTTTTCTTAATCTACTTCCTAACATCATTATTTGTGTTGTTTCAGGAGTCGTTATCAAAAGGTTTGGAGGATTTTTCGATTGTTTAGTCCTTTCTTTTTGAGTAGTATCCCCATGCCTTAGTCCAACTGTCAATCCTAATGGTTCTAATAGTCTAGATAATCTTCTATCTATGTCTCTATTCAACGCTCTGAGCGGTGTAATATATAGAATTGACAAACCTTCCCATTGCTCTTCAAGAGCTCTGGATACAACTGGTAGTATCGCAGCTTCTGTTTTCCCACTACCTGTTGGAGCGACCAGTAATCGATCATTTCCTTGACACAAATCTATTGTCGCTTCTTCTTGAATAGGTGTAAGTTTCCACCCTAATTGAGTAATAAGATTACGAACTTCTGGATGCAATGCCTCCATTGCAGTTTTACTCATATTGTTATCGCAAAGGTCTTGTCTAGAAAACCCAGCGTAGGCTCTCTCCAATTTTCTAAAAGATAATTATGGATGAGGTGGCACAATATCATCCCAGTTTTTCATCTTATTGAGTGTAATTGTAACGTTGGTAATTTCTCCATCTTCCCAGTAATCCACTGCCACAAATGTAGGACGATCATCCATTATTTCCCAACATTCAATTGATCTATTGAGTAAAAAATCATAGTCATTTACTTCACCTGATCTATAAGGGTCAGCAACTCCAAACATACTACTCAACCAATTATTAAGATGCCATACTGGTTGTGTTCCATCACCTCTATACACAGTACATTCCATATCTTCAGGATTATCTTCTGCATAATCTGTAGTCCAACCAAATTCTCCGAAGTCATGAAGCCAAGGATAACTCTGATTTCCATTTTGTTCCCAGAAAACAATTAAATCTTTACCCGTTAAAATCAAATCACCAATATCTGGCCAATTATCACCTATTTGATGGATATATAATCTATCATGCATTCCAGTTTCAGTGAATAAATATTCTAAGTGATCTGCAGGAACATTATTTTCAATAAGTAGAGTAACAACATCTCCACAAGATGATTGGCATCCCTCATTGGTTGTATTCATTAGTGAATTCAATAGAGATAACCACTCAAAAGCATCAATTTCTGAATATAAACATGGATGTGGGAATTGACCCGGTGACCCATGACAAAACCTCACGTCTTCTGCATCTGTATTTTCATTAGTGACATGATGTGTATCAACCATAAATGCTCTAATACCTCCATCCCATTGTGCTTGAAGGCCGGTATAATGATTTACTCCAAGAATTACTCCATCTTCAGCAGCAGAGTATGCATTGTGTGTCTCAGGGAATGTGAAATCGTCGTAACTTCTCAAACAATATTCAGAGAAACCCTGACAAATCATAGCATCTTGAGCATCAAAAGGATCGAAAGATCTTTCTTCTTCCCAACTATTAGGTAATTTATCCCCATCTATATCTTCATCTATGAAATTACAAATTCCATCATTATCAAGATCTTCTGGTTTAATCAAAGCATCATATGATGAAGTCTCACATACTACTTCTTTGTCATTACTCCAACCATCTCCATCTGCATCCAGATCTAATAAATCACAAATCATATCTTGATCTAAATCTGAGGGTACATCTAATGGATTATCTGCATCCGTAGTACAATTAATTTCTAATGAATTATCCCACCCATCTCCATCTCTATCGCTATCTTCGCTGTCTTCAATTCCATCCTTATCTAAATCAGGAATTGTTTCACCTATACAGCCGGATAATAATAGACTAAAAACAATTAATATTGCCCACAATTGACTTTTCATGCATCCCTGTTGAGTGTATAGCACATGAATTAATTGGTGATATTATGACTTTTCATCTGAACTTGTTAGCGTAAGGCACTAAGCGGCGGAGCCTTACCCAAGTTCGATATAATGGCGCGTCGAGACGAAAAACAGTTGGGTCTATTTGCTCGATGGTGGAAAAGTCAGAGTGACAAACATTTCCAAATAATCACTAATGTTTCTATTCTCTCTGCTGCTCTATTAGTTTGGGGAATTATTTTTCTTTTTGTACTTTCAGGGCCTACCGACCCTTCTAAGGAAAACATCGTGACTTTAACTTGGATTGGTATGATCTTAGGATCCTTAGGTGTATTTTATGTTGCACCTGAGTTCTTTTATTATTTAGAACAAAAACAAACTCTTGATTCTATATTAATACTTGATTCAAGAGCTGAAGTTCTAAGACGTCGAAAGGAAGGAGAAGATGCAGCCATAATGCTCGGTACTAGGTATATGAGTTCAATGCGAGGATTACTTGAAACACATGAAATACCAGTTGGTAAGAATCTCTCTGTTGAATCTTCAACACCTAATCGTAGTTCTAAATCAAGTCAGTCTATTGAAGCCTCTTGGTGGAATAATTCTGACTCTATAATTTCTCATTCACTTCCAGGGCTTGAAGTTCTTAGAAACTTATTTTTCCATAGATTAATCATCTTAATGTCTTTAACTGCCTCAGTAGCCTTAGTTTGGAATACTTTATTTGGTTTAGCGACTCTTTCAGGTTCTAGAGAGTATACTATCGATTTAACCGAAAGAATTAGTGGTTCCACCTCATATCATCATTCTGCAGCTCATATTGATCCTGTAAGTATTCTTCTGATAGTCTTCTTTTTGTTAATATTATATACAACTAGGCCATTTTATAATAAGGAGGATTAGTGTTGTCAGATGGTATTAAATTATATTTTAGAGAAGCCTTTCTTGCAATTGGTTTAGTGTTTTTACTACTGGGTTCAATGTGGCTGGCAACAGGAATGTTTCCTCCTATGGTAGTTGTTGAGTCAGGTTCAATGAAACATACTAATGAAGGCTCATTAGGAGCCATAGATCCTGGTGATTTAGTTTTAGTAATTAATCCTGATAGAAAAGATATAATCACATATGTAGAGGCTACAGAAAAAGGTAGTGAGAATTATGGATATGAAAAACATGGTATGTATGGTGATGTTATAATTTATCAAAAAAATGGTGGTAATGACACTCCAGTTATTCACCGCGCTTTACTCAAAGTCATAGCTAATAGTACTGCTGAACCAACAGATGATAATTGTTCGGAAGGAGTTTTTGATAAATTAGAAAATATTTGTATATTAACTTGGGATGTATTGGGCACTAAACTTTTGAATGTTGAAGAAATAAATCTTCAAATTGATTATTCATGCTCCCCTCATGGTAATTTAACAATTGATCATTGGATTCCTAATCATGAAGGTTATTTAACAACAGGAGATAATCGAATAACTAATGGTTGCACTATTGATCAACTCCGAGCTACAAGTTCGACTGCCGATGACGATTATATTCGTAATCGTGGATTGAAAGATGAGAATGGGAATCCAGTTACTGCAGTAAGAGATGATTGGGTTGTAGGAATTGCATCATCAGAGATACCATGGGTCGGTGCAATCAAGTTATTTTTCTCAGGAACCTCATCTTTTGTATCCGGTCAAACTTGGAATAATTTATTCACATTAATTGCAGTAGTAATAATTGTTCCAATGATTTTTGATGTATTTTCTTATTCAAATAAAAATGACGAAGAAGAATAGGATTAATTTAATAGATTAGCCATTAGTATCGGCAACAATACAATAATTAGGATAATAATACTGCTTAAGCCACTTATCCTATTTGCTATAGATTCTACTTTTAATGGATTCATATTTTTCGAAAAGAATTGTATGACGGAATGTATACTATCTCTTGCAATTTGACCACCATCAAATGGAATCATTGGTATTAGATTCGCAAATCCGAGTATAAAATTTATCCATGCAAACCAGAATAGGAAATCAAAAACTACTAGCATACCTTTAGTCCCTATGGTAGATGCAATAAGTCCATCTCCTGCTTCTAATAATCCTCTTTCTTCTAATGGTATTGTTTGTCCCTCCAATTGTATTGGAACCCCCATCATTTCTAGTGGTTTGACCAAGAAAAGAATAGTTCTTAAACCAGGGTGATAATCTTCAGTAGAAGATAACTCATATCTATCAACTGCGCTTGTACCTGATGACAAACTACTTACCCCAAGGAATGCATCACCTTCTAGAATTCCAAGCTCATTTAGAAAAATTGTATACTTCTCCAAACAATTCTCTTCTTCCGAACATTTTTCTTGGAAATAACTAGGTATACCTTGGTCAAGATAATAATCTAATTTATCTGTTAATGTGACATTTGTTTTCCTCGATTCTCTCTCACCTGTTTCATTTTCTCTGGATAGGACGGATAATTCGATTATTTCACCAGGAGATTTAGAATTCATTACATCCTCGAAACTATCGTAATCTGAGACTAAATTTCCGTCTATGTGCGTGATGATCTCATATGGTTCTAATCCAGACTCTTCTGCTCCACTGCCAACTATTATTGCTTGGGCGTGCATACCCGGATTTATTGCTACAAAACCTGCTGCAGTTGACGAAAGTAGTATCAAAATAAAGTAAGTGAGAACTATATTTATTGAAGGTGCAGCAGCATATATCCGCAGTCTTTCTCTTCTTGGAGCTCTTGACATTTCTTGCATCTCAGGCTCAAANAAAGCTCCCATAGGTAATGGCCCGAATAATAGTAAGCCGAAACTTTTAGCTCTCATCCCATGGACTCTTGCTTGAATTGCATGACCATATTCATGAATTATTACTGCAATTATTAGTGTAATTGCCGGATAATAAAGTGGTATGTAACTTGTTACACCAGGTATTAACAGTAGATCCTTGGCAGGAATTGATTCTGATGGTGGCGATAATGTTGTTAATATTGCACTAAATATCAATAACCCCAAAACTCCAAGCATTACAATAAAGCATAACCAAACAGAAAACTCACCAAAACCTCTCCAAAACCTCTGATATTTAGATATTTTTTCAAGAAAAACTCTTCCTTTGTTTGTTCTAACCATTAGTATGAATCCTAAAACTCTTGTAGCATCCCATCTATCTAAAGTTCCATTATTTTCTAAATTAATCAGGGAAGTATACCAAACTATCATAATAATAACTACCCAAAGAGGTAGTCCTAATGTATAGAAAAAGTATAATGAAATCATAGGTAAAAGATGATCTGTTAGTGAGACTGCGTCATCTTTCATGACTCTTGGCCAGCATCCCTATTCTTCAAGTTGTGTTCTTTCTTGCATAAGTGACATCAAAGAGATGTTCGTCGGAATACCATGGTAGGAGTAGGTTCTGATGAGATTAAGAGTCAAAGTCGTCAACTAGATTCAATAAGAAGGGGTAGAGATAGTATCCTTAGATTATTAAATCAGGCTAGATTTAAAAATATGTCACATGAAGTTAAAAATTTGATTCAGGAATTCGATAGGCTTGATGCATTTCTTTCAGGTGATGATGAATCATATTGATTAGTTACTGACTCAAGAATTTCCGAATAGACTTTTTTACTAACTATATTCGAACCTATATTTTTAGCACTCTCTGATTTTGCAACCAATGATAGGAATTTATGTAATGGTAACCCTTTATGCCAGTCTAGATATGGTGTGCCATTTCTCGTTAACGGCAATTCAGGGACACTTCTAGTAAACAATCTTGATCTTCCAGTCAATCCATCTATTCTCACTCTAAATATTCTCCAACTATCTCCCCTTACTCCTTTTAACCTGTAGGCATAGAATGGCTGTATTGCACATCTTAACCCTATTTCTTCTAATGCTTGATATTGTAGAACAGTCCTACCTGAAAGATATAATTTGGGTTTTTTAGAAGATTTAACTTCAATGGGGAAACAAATATCTCCTCTTAAAACTAGTAAATCACCAGTTCCTTCAGAACCACTTCCTGGCGCTCTAACAACAAGGAATGGTCTTTGGCAAATTTGCATTGCTTGAGCACGTTCAGATTCACTACATGACCTCGTTACTGCTCTTACTCCTTTTTCCTCTCCAGCAAGCACAGAACGTAACTCGCGCTCGTATGCGCTCCCTATTCCCATGACCCTATCGTAATCTCAAGGTTATTGACGACATCGATTGAAATCCTCGTTTTAGTGCTTTTTTAGAAGTTTTCTATATTTCACATATAGATGAATTATTCGAATTTACCTTTTCTATATTCTCTTGTTCTATCAACGCCTGGGAATTGATCTTCGCTTTCACGATATACTGTTTTCATATTCTTGAGGAAACTTGCTTCATTTGTAACAATCAGAACCATATCAACACCAGGATCTTCTCCTTCATCCATCCAAGCTAAGATAATTTCCATTGTCATTCTCGCTCCTTCTCGATGAGGATATGCGAAAACATCCATCCCTAAAGGTGGTAAAACTAAAGTTTTTCGAGGTTCAAGCTTATCAATTTCAGCAAACATTGCTTCATATGATTTTTTCATTAATTCTCTTCTATATTGGTCTTGTGTAGGTCTTCTACAATCAGGACCAACTACATGAATCAAATGCTCTGCAGGTAAATTATATGCAGAAGTAGTAACTGCTTCCCCTACTCCACAAGGTTGGGAATTAGTTTTTCTCTTTTCCTTAGCAATAGCAATGCAAGCATCTCTCAATTCTTGTCCTGCTACGAGTTGCATTACTTCATCTAATCCTTCTCTTCCTGCGAGTCTATTATTGGCAGGTAAAACCATCACGTCTCCTTCTACTCGAGCAACGTTTCCGAAGCAGACTCTCACTTGTCCATATTTACATTCTCGAACTATGATGACCTCTGCCATATTATTGTGAGAGAGGTCCATGCAATATGTATGCTTCTTCTCTTCATTCTTGATTTTTTAGGGAACATTTGATGGGTAGATGCCTTCACGAACTATACATGTCAGCGGGATACGTACTAGTGAATGTTGAACCTGGTTCAGAAGTTAATGTGTTTAATGCAGTCTCTAAATTATCATTTGTTACAGATGCTAATCTTCTTTTTGGTGATCATGATTTAATTGTTAAATTAGAAGCTGATAATATGGGTGATATAGCTAGATTCGTAGTGGAGTCAATACGTGCAATACCTGGTGTTTTGAATACAAAAACACTTGCTTGTGCAGAAATGTAAATTTGATTTTTGATACTTGGTTTTTTCTTTAATACCCGAATAGTAGCGCAGTATTGCGTTTTTAGAGCAATACCTTCATAGACTATTTTGATAAGCGGGGTATGGAGGATTGCTTTATGTCAGACAAAAAATACTTCGTACTGATGGAGAATGGAAAGGACACTGCTCAGGTGTTCGTTAGCAAGCAACCACGAGGAGCTGCTTTGAAAGCAGCAACACGTGGTCATACCGAAATCCAACTGCGTGAGCGTGGAACAAACCGTGTTCATAGCTTCAAAGGTTGGACGGAAGTTGTTGCAAAGCCAGCGAACGGCCCTGCATGGCTACCAGACAAAATCAAGAAGGCAAATGTAAAGAAAAACGGAATTACTCGTCTCTGAGTAAATCTTTTTTTTCACGGAATTACACAAACCCTCTCCGGGTAAACTCGGAGAGGTCAATTAGAATTAATCATCTTAATCCGAGTTTACGTCCTATCATTGCAATAGGGTCATAATATTCTGTAACTACTCTTTCTTTCAAGGGTATTATTGCATTATCCGTAATATTTATTCCAGCAGGGCATACTTCTGTACAACATCTTGTGATATTACAATATCCAATGCCAAAATCATCTTTAATTTCAGGGATTCTATTTTCCACATCTAATGGATGCATCTCTAGTCCTGCTAAGCGAACAAAGAATCGAGGACCCGCAAATTCATCAAATTTCTGATGCTCTCTCAATACATGACAGCTATTTACACAAAGCATACATTCTACGCATCCTCTAAATTCTTGAACTCGATTAGCCTCATTTTGATTAAATTCCCAATCCATTTCATCTGGCCCATTTATTGGGACCATTTTTTTGTTCATTTCATACGCCCATGAAGTGTCTGTGACAAGGTCTTTGACTAAAGGAAATGCTTGCATTGGTTTTACTAATACTGGTTCATCTTCTGGAGTTTCTTCCAATACATCTTCCATTCTAGTCATACACATAAGACGTGATTTACCATTTACTTCTGCTGAACATGAGCCACATTTCCCCGCTTTACAATTCCATCTACATGAAAGATCTGGTGCATGTTCTGCTTGTATTCGGTGAATTACATCTAATACGACCATTCCTTCGTCCATTTCTACAGTATAATCTACCATTTCTCCAAATTGATCGCCATCTTCATCAGGTTCTCCGCGGAAAATTCTGAACGTTACATCTTCTGTCATTTTCATTCCTCCTCATGCAGATCTTCAATATCTAATAATTTTTTGAGTTCCTTATCGATTGGTGGATAACTTCTATGCTCGATAGTCATCACCTCTTTCTTTGTTATAACGCTATTTATTTTACCCCAATATTTGTAATCGGGAACTGGGAAATCATCTCTAGTATGCCCCCCTCTAGTTTCTTCTCGATGTAATGCTGCTAAAGCACACATTCTGCTTACGTCTAACATGGCACTAATCTCCAGTGCTTGATGCCACCCTGGATTGTATATTTTGCTAGTACCAGATGAAGTAGATAGTGATCTTAATTCTAATTCATCAAGGTCATCAAGTGCTTCTTTGAGTAATTTTTCAGTACGGATTATACCAACCTTATTTTGCATCATTTCCCTTAAATCTTCTACTACTTTAGCAGGATTTTCTCCACCTGTTCTATTAAGTGGGGCTAAAGTTTCTGCTATGACCTCATCTATCTCTGATTGATCAATTGGCAAGAAGTCTTCAATTTCTAATGCCAAAGATGCCGCATGTTCTCCTGCAATTTTACCAAATACAATTAAGTCTGACAGTGAATTACCTCCAAGTCGATTAGCTCCATGGAGCCCTGTTGCCGCTTCTCCAGCTGCAAACATTCTTGAAATTGTTGTTTCTTGAGTTTCAGAATTTACTTTAATTCCTCCCATTACATAGTGAGCAGTTGGTCCCACCTCCATCCTCTCAACAGTAATATCTACAGCTGCTAATTCTTTAAATTGATGATACATTCCTGGTAACTTTTTCTTGACTTGTTCTGGGTCTCTCCATGAGATGTCAAGATAAGCCCCTCCATGGACACTTGCTCTCCCAGCATCTTTTTCTGAATTTATTGCCTTAGCTACTACATCTCTTGTCAATAGTTCAGGAGGTCTTCTGACAGTTGCTAATTTTCCTTCTACAATTTCGTCAACCCATTCGCGAGCTTCTTCTTCAGTATCCGCGAATTCATCTTTATACATGTCTGGTACATAGTCAAACATGAATCTTTTACCTTCTGAGTTTTGGAGCACTCCTCCCTCTCCTCGAACACCCTCTGTCACTAATATCCCTTTAACTGATGGTGGCCATATCATACCGGTAGGGTGGAACTGTACAAATTCCATATCTCCCATTTCAGCTCCAGCCCAGTAAGCTAATGCATGTCCTTCGCCAGTGTATTCCCATGACCCTGAGCATACTGCCCAGCATCTAGTAATCCCTCCCGTTGCAATTACAATTGTTTTTGCTTTGAAAATATGTAAGGTTCCATCATTTCGATTATATGCGAAACAACCAGAAATTTTACCGTCAGTTTTGAATAATTTACGAACAGTGTATTCCATATACACATCCATACCCATATGAACTCCTTTTTCTTGAAGCGTTCTGATTAATTCTAATCCAGTAGCATCTCCAATATGTGCTAATCGAGGGTATGTATGGCCACCAAAGTTTCTTTGATTTGTTAAACCCTTTTCGGTCCTATCAAAAATCGCTCCCCATGTTTCTAGTTCACGGATTCGGTCAGGTGCTTGTTGGGCATGTATTTTGGCCATTCTCCAATCATTCAGATATTTGCCTCCTTTCATAGTATCACGGAAATGAGTTTGCCAATTATCTCGAGGGTCTTTATTCCCTAAAGCAGCGGCAGCTCCTCCCTCTGCCATTACTGTGTGAGCTTTCCCAAGCATAGATTTGCAAATCATTGCTACACTAGCCCCACTTTTACTGGCTTCAATTGCTGCTCTTAAGCCCGCACCTCCCGCACCAATGATGACCACATCATGTTCATGAATCACACATTCTTCACTCATCTTAATCCCTCAATAATGATCCAAGAAGGATCTGTCAGTGCACCTTCTGCTACAGCCCAAATAAATAAGTCCCCTAAGAATACCATTCCTAGGCTCGTCCAAAACCAAAATGAGTGATCTACATTTAGGTCACTAATTTTCCAATATAACTTCCCCATTAATCCAGAAATTCCTTTTCTCCATTGATTCATTCCCCCACCAAATAAGTGCCTAAATGCATGACATGATGCCACGTACATGAATAATAATAATGATTCAGTAGCCAATACAATTGTTCCTAATGAAATGCCGAAATCTTTACTGACACCATTATCGAACCACATAGTGTGGTACACATCATATACTTTCATTGAAAGAATAATTATTGCTAAATATAACATATATCTGTGTATGTTGTTTAATACAAAGAGTCCAGTTTCCCCTTTGTAGCCAATACGATAATTGATTTCAGGTTTTGATACCATGCATGCTGTGGGATTTTGGAAGAATACTCTGTGGTATACTCTGCGCATATAGTAGCAAGTCCCTCTGAAACCAAATGGAATCCACAATATTAGCAGTGCAGAATTCATCCAACTAGGTGTTTGTAAATCAAATAAATGTATTACATCAGGTGAAAAAATAGGAGATGTTACTCGATGATTATCGTATTGTATATCCCCATCCCAAACAATTACTCTCAGAGCGGTATAAACTAATGCGATAGTTAAACCAAAGCCCATCCAGAATGGTTGAGACCACCATCTATCAATCCGATCTGTATTTCCAAATCCTTTTTTGATTGGAAGCTTGATTGAATTAGACATCGACTGAACCCTACCTTATTCATAGCGAACAGTCCTTGGCCAATAAGTAATTGCTTTCTACCATAAGCGATTTTATATTGGATTAGTAATCTTCATTAAGTTAAGACTTTCAGTAAAGTTCGATAAATATGGATGAATACGGTAATATTGAGACTTCTATATGTACTAAATGTGGATATATGCCAGGTGCCTGGTTGCCAACATTGCCCTGCCCAGAGTGTGGGGAGCCGATGCTCTAGGATTATGCCAATGAAGAGTAATCCACTTCTTTTTCATGAAGTTCAATTTCTTCAACATCCATTTGAGCAAGTTGTAATTTACCTGAAAGCTCATCATTAACTGCATGCCAGTATGAGTATGCTTCGATAACCCAAATACCTGATTCTCTAGTTCCATTTCCACTACCTTTGACTCCTCCAAATGGAAGATGAGCTTCAGCACCAGTTGTTGAATTATTTATTCCAGTCATTCCTGCTTTTATTCCAGTCTTGTAACGATATGCCTCTAATCGATCATTAGTATATATCGCACTTGAGAGTCCATATGGTGATGCATTAGCTAAATGCAATGCATGTTTGAAATCTTTAGCTTTAACGATAGTAATCGCAGGTCCAAATATTTCTTCATGGAAACATTCCATGTCTTCAGTTACATCTGCATAAACATGTGGCCACATATATACTCCTTCTTCTGGATTTCCAAGGAAGTTTTCGGGCCTATTTTCTGTTGTTATTCTTCCATTACCCCATAACTTCCTAGCACCACTTTTTTCACATAATTGTAAATCTCTTAGGAAATCTTTAGCATATTTTTCAGATAGCATAGGGCCATAAAGGACATTATCGTGAACCATTGAGTCCCCAATTATTGTCGATCTAACTTTATTCATTAACTTCTCAATAAATTCATCATAAATATCTTCATGGATAATTAAGTTACCAAGACTTGTACAACGTTGACCAGCAGTACCAAATCCTGACCAATAAGCGCCCTCAACTGCATTTTCTATATTTGCAGTAGGCATTATGACTAAGGGATTTTTACCTCCTAATTCTAAACTTGCAGAAACTAAATTTCTACCACATACTTCTCCTATCATTTTTCCAACAGGAGTAGATCCTGTGAAACTTATCTTGTTGACTAAACCTTCATCAACTGCATCTACAAGATGCTGTCCTGCACCGCTTCCTTTCCCATGAACTAAGTTAATGACTCCATTTGGCAAACCTGCTTCATGGATAATTCTTGTTAACATGAAAGATAGGAGAGGAGCATCTTGTGGGCTTTTCCAAACACAAGTATTCCCACACATTATTGCTGGTATCATCTTCCAGAATGGTACTGCGGCTGGAAAGTTACATGCATTAATAATTCCACATACCCCCAAAGGTCTTCTGTAAGTGAAAAGTTCTTTATCAGGTAATTCTGAATTGACGGTTTGACCATATAACCTTCGACCTTCGGATTGGAAAAACAAACATGTATCTATCGCTTCTTGAACTGATCCCGCACTTTCCTTCAGTGTTTTACCAATCTCTCTTGTTTCAACTCTTACAATATCATCTTTATATTGCATTAATAATCTACCCATATTTCCTATTATTTGACCTCTTGTTGGAGCTGGTGTAGCCGACCATGATGGGAATGCATTTCTTGCTGCATTGAGTGCTTCATGGACATCTTCTTTTGTAGATAAAGGGAACTCTCCTAAACAGTCAGTAAGAAGTGCAGGATTTAAACTCTCAAATGTATTTCCATCGCTTGCAGATTGTAGTTTTCCATTAATAACATTGTATCCTTTTATCTTTGGACTACCGTTGGGATTATTGGCATCCATGAATTCAAATCCTGATTCTAGCACGTTGGTCATGTGTCTTGCGAAATACAGTTATGTCAAGAAACCTTCTCAAACAACATTATGATGATTTTATGTGATATTCATTTGACATCTACAAGTTGTCGGGTTTAAGTGATATGGTGTAGACAAAGTTTCGTTAGGAGTGATGTCGAATGTCGGATGAGGGAGTAGATGACTTACAACTTAGAGTAGCCAAGGCAATACCAAGCGATGTTGGGCATGGTAGAGCAAGAGTTCCTTTTGATAATGATTTAAATCTAAAACCAGGTGATATCGTCGAAATTACTGGTGAACAAAAGACAGCGGCTATTGTTTGGCGCTGTCGACCTGAAGATGCGAACTTAGGCGTGATTAGAGTTGATGGAATTATAAGAAAAAATGCAGGTGTATCACTTGGTGACAAAGTTACAATTCGCAAGGTCGAAACACAACCTTGCCAGAAATTAATTCTTAGTCCAGTTATGGCTAAACAACAAAAAGTTCGTTTTGGACCCGGTATCGAAGGATTCGCACGCCGTGGGCTAAATAAGCGACCAGTAGTATCTGGTGATAGAATCTTTATTCCGGGCATGACTCTTTTTGCAGAAGCCTTACCTTTCCAGATAGTTCAAACTACTCCAAAAGGAATTGTTCAAGTTTTACCAGATACTGAAATCATAATTAAAGAAGAACCAGTTGATGAGGAAGAAGATGGTGGACAACCAATTTCTACAATCTCATATGAAGATATAGGTGGAATTGGAGAACAGTTACAGAAAGTTAGGGAGATGATTGAATTACCTCTTAAACATCCAATTCTTTTCCGAAGATTAGGTATCGATCCTCCTCGAGGTGTGCTACTACATGGCCCACCAGGTACCGGTAAAACATTAATTGCGAAAGCAGTGGCATCAGAGACTAAAGCTAATTTTACTTCAATCAATGGACCAGAAATTATTTCTAAGTATTATGGTGAGAGTGAAAAGCAGTTGCGGGAAATTTTCGATGAAGCAGCTGCTAATTCTCCGGCAATAATATTCATTGATGAGTTAGATTCGATTGCTCCAAAAAGAGAGGACGTTAGTGGTGAAGTAGAACGTAGAGTTGTTGCTCAATTACTAACATTATTAGATGGAATTCAAGGGAGAGATAATGTAATTGTAATTGGTGCAACAAATCGTCCCGATGCAATAGATCCTGCACTTCGCCGTGGAGGTCGTTTTGATAGAGAATTGGAGATAGGTGTACCTGATAAAAACGGTCGCTCAGAAATTATTGGTATTCACACACGTGGGATGCCAATAAGTGATGACTTTGATGTTGATTGGCTACTAGATAATACTCATGGATTTGTTGGTGCTGATATATCGGCTTTAGTTAGAGAAGCAGCAATGAAAGCACTTCGCCGTTATCTTCCTGAGATTGATTTAGATAAAGAACAAATTCCTGCAGAGGTTTTAGAGAAGATGGAAGTAAGAATGTCTGATTTCAAACTCGCTATTAAAGAAATAGAACCTAGTGCTCTAAGAGAGATTTATCTTGAGGTTCCTGAAGTAAATTGGGAACAAGTAGGTGGCCTTATTGAAGTTAAAGAGAGGTTGAAAGAGAGTATTGAATGGCCTCTAACAAAACCTGAGATGTTTGAACATTTTGGAATAAAACCTCCTCGAGGAATTGTACTGTTTGGTGCTCCAGGGACTGGTAAAACCTTGATTGCAAAAGCTATTGCCAATGAGGCGAAGGCTAATTTTATTACAATAAAAGGGCCGGAATTAATTTCTAAATGGGTAGGTTCCTCTGAGAAAGCCGTTCGTGAGCTTTTCAAGAAAGCAAAACAATCTAGTCCATCAATTATCTTTTTAGATGAATTTGAAAGTATTGCTGGGGTTAGGAGAAGTAATACTGGCGAGGGTTCAGACGTAATGAATCGAGTCGTAAATCAATTATTAAGTTCAATGGATGGAGTGGAATCTATGGAAGGAGTAATTGTTGTTGCTGCAACTAACAGGCCCGAAATGATAGATCCAGCCTTGTTAAGAAGTGGTAGATTTGAGCGTGTACTTCATATCCCTCCTCCAGATGTTGAATCAATTAGAGCAATTCTCAAGATACATTCTGAACCCATGCCTCTCGGTAAATTCAATATTGAAGATTTCGCACCTCAATTAGTAAATTATACAGGTGCTGATATTGAAGCGATATGTAGAGAAGCTGCATTAATTTCTATGCGTGCAGAGAAGAAAAGTGTGTCTAAGAAGCATTTCGAAGAAGCAATTAATCGAGTTAGGCCTACAATAACTGAAGAAATGATGGATTATTATAATCGAATGGAGGCTAGATTAACTAGTGGTATTGAATCAGTTCGTCGAACTCCTGATGCACATGCAGGAATCGAGTCAGCGTGAGGGATAAACTATGCCAGTAACTTTTGGTCGTGAAATTATTAATCGCGAAGTACATGATAGTGCTGATGATAAATTAGGTAATGTTGCAGATTTCCGTATAGATATTGGTAGTGGCCAAATTACTAATATTTTAGTGATGATTGAATCTGATATTAATCCTCAACTTCTTCCCTGGCCTACTGTTAACGGACTTCTTTCAGTCCCAATAGAAGAAATTGAAAGCGTTGGTAAGGTAATTAAATTATCAGAATAGTATGATGCACAACCGTTCATTCGTTCACAAGCGTCTTAAGTCGAACTTCAGGCTCGTTATTTGTCATATAGACTAGGTGGGGAGCAGCATGACAGATTTTCGCAATTATACTCGAAGATTGACAGCACTCAAAACTCGTCGAAATCTGTTAGTAGGTTCTTTCTGGATATTACTAATTCTTCTTATATCAACTATAGCGGTTACCTATGTTACAGATGGACAAACTCAACAATCTGCTTACGGTGATGATTGGAACGATCTCGGTCGTTTTAGAGCTGATATCAATTCAATGGGTGTTGAAACAACTGCATTAGTATCTAGCCCTCTTTTACTAAGTGAAATTGATCACCCTGAGGAAGCAATTTTCATAATATCAGGCGTTGAAAAAGATACAATCTCTCTCCCAAGATTTACTGGTGATGAGAATGTGATTGAACTTTCAGAAGGTTCTGGTTATACTACTTCAGAAATCCTCGCTATAGATAATTTCGTAGATGCTGGTGGCACAGTTCTATTAATGGATGACAAAGGTTACTCCTCCACATTAGCAGATCAGTTTGGCTTAGAATTCTCAGGGCATACCCTCTATGACGGTCAAGCATATGCAACTGAATTAGATTATAATTTCATTTGGGTAAATTCTTCCTCTGCTTTTAATTTCACTACAAATTCAGGTTCATTATCTAGTATTCATCCTTGTTTAAGAGATACTGATCAGGACGGCTTTATTGATATTTTAGATACTGATCCATATGATATCACTACTTTCCCTGCTGGTTTAACAAAAGAATCTGCAGGTTTGTGCTCTCATAGATGGATTTCTGAGAATCAATGGGATTTTTCAGAGAATTATAATTTATTGACTAATCAACCATCTGCTTTCAATGCGGGCTCTTACAATCCAGTTGAAAATAGATATGATATTGGTAAGTCTACTCTAGATTCTTATCTTGATACAAATGATGATGGTAATCTAACTATAGGTTCTTCTGCTTTTGGGATTCAAGGTGACGAGGTGGGGCCATTCGCTGTATATGTCCGCTACTGTGCTGATAGGCTATGTATTGGTTCAGATTCTGGTAGAGTTCATTTTGTTGCTGATGGATCAATACTAACTAACTCATTATATGCTGAAGATTTTTATTCTGGTAATGATGATGTTGTTCCTTCAAATGATAATCGCAAATGGGCTCTAGATATAATTGCCGAATCTCTTCTTATCGGTAATTCTAGTGCAAAGAGTACTTCTAATGCCATTGTTATATTCGATGAATCTAGACATCAGCAACCAACATTATTTGGAGATACATATAATTTAATGTATTATATTTTAATTTATTTCACCAATGATTGGATGGCTATGCTTCTTCTTTTCCTTGGTTTATTTATTACTCTAGAAGCTGTTCTTATTCGAAAAGAAGATCCTGAAAATTGGCGACATGTTTTCCGGATAATATACTATGGTTTTGGGGATGCCCGTCGATATGAATATTATCAGAAGCCTGAAAAGATAAGGCAAGTTTTGCTTACTAGAGTTCGGAACTTAAATACACTTTCTAGAGAGGAATTTGATGCTTTACCTGCTGCTCAATTACAAAGAATGATTGAAGATCCAGTTCTTACAAAATTTATTTTTGAAGATCGTAGATACAAACCAGATGAACTTGTAGGTATTGTAAAGAGAATCAAAGAATGGGGTTCAACGGATTCTTCAGAGGAGGTTGAACATGTGGACACGTAAAGCTGCAATACTTCTTACAAGCGGAATAAGTTTGATACTAGTTGGAATGATGATTTCAAATTTCCAATTGATGATTATTGGTTTGAGTTTTATTTCATTTATTGCAATTAATGGATGGGTTGAGGGTCATTCTGATTTAGAAATTAATCGAGAAGTATCTGCTGTTAATGTGTATAAGGGTGATGATATTAACGTAGTACTGACAATTAAAAACAAGTCTTATCGTCGTACTCAGCAGTTAGAAGTTTTTGATAATGTACCTCATGAAATGAAAATGAGAAAGGGTGTTAACTTAATGCGATTAAATCTTGGTCCAGGTCAGACTACTACTATTCGTTATACCGTTAGATGCCCATTGAGAGGGCATTATACTATTGGACCTACTTCTGTTCGTTATAGGAATGCATTCAATCTTTTTGTTTCTGAAACCAGTGTTGCAGATCGCTCAGATATTACTGTATTCCCTCAAGTGAGAGATGTTGAAGAAGCATTAATTCGCTCAGATGTACCAAAAATGTATACAGGTGCTACGACTCTAAAAACACCCGGTCAAGGTATGGAATTTTATGCTCTAAGGGAGTATTTCCCTGGTGATTCTTTCCGTTCAATTAATTGGAAAGCATTTGCTCGAACAGGGGAATTAATGGTTAATGAGAAAACCAGAGATGCTGTTACTGATGTATTCATAATTTTAGATACAAGAGATGTTGCAAGAATCGGTACAGTTCTTAAAAATCCATTAGAAATGGGGACCGTTGCTGCTGCTTCTATTGCAAATTATTTCATCAAAAGACGAGATTCAGTTTCTTTAGTGACATATGGAGAAAGAATGGATTTTCTACCTCCTGAGACCGGAGATAAACAACATTACAAGGTTCTTAGCCAACTTGCTTCTGTAGAATCGAAAGGAAGTATGCCACTCCAAGCTGTTACAAATGCTCTTTCTCCTCGTATTTCCCGAGGTTCGCCAGTTTTCATCATTAGTAGTTTAGAAGGAGATGGGACAACTCTATCTGCTATCCGGAATCTTTCAGGAAAAGGCCATCAAGTGATTGTTCTATCTCCTAGCAGTATAGATTTAGAAAGATTGGTAAGTCGTATTCCAAGAATGGCTTACGAGGTTCTCAAACTTGAAAGGCAGAATCGTTTAACTGCAATTTCAGGATACGGTGCTAAAGTAATTGATTGGACACCAAGTGTTGATTTATCAGAAGCACTATTGCAGGTTAAGACAGCTTAAGGAGTTAAAGAATATGGTTATGGATATTGTACCGGAATCTAAGACACTCCATATAACGAAGTTACGTTTACGATGGCAAGTACTTTTATTACAAGCAATGTCTACTATCTCACTTCTATTACTAATGCGTAAGATGAATGAATTATATGGTTCTTGTTCTGATACATTCATTGCAAATTCTGGTGTGGATGGTTGGTGTCCTGCATATGAACATACAAGAGGTCTATCATGGATGTCTGCTAATGGGAATACTCTACTTCCAGATTTTATTACTGGAATTAATGAAACAGGCTTTGGTTCATTCACAATGCCAATAATTCTTTGTTTCATTATCACTGTTTTATGGGTTTTTATCTTAACTCGTAGTGAGAAATTAAAATTGATGATTAAAAGAACATTTTTTATTCTGCTAGCATCTTGGTTCCTTGTGCCTTTTTTGGGATCTTGGTTGCTTGGTCTAGTGAGTCAAGGAGGATTATATTTGCCATTTGGTAATTCTGATAGCCAATATAATCATATAAATCTTATATTAGCTCCATTCGAATTCTTTTTCGAACTTGTATTTTTAGGAATTGTATTTGCCCCTGTACTAGTCGGTTTAATGGGTATTTGGAGTCTTTCTAAGAGAATGATCACTTGGGCCACTGGATATTTCTTGATAGTAATTGGAATTCATGCTATGCTTACTTTTGAGGGTGTAACTACAGCGGTTGATGTCGGGCTTCAACCACTATCTGCTCAGATAGGTGAGGCTACATTATTTGGCGGCTTAATTTCTCCTTTAGCATTTGATTTATTGACGGTAGCAATTTTATTATTAGTATTTTTAGAATCTGGCTTAGCAGTAATTACAAATTTAGAATATGCATCAATACTTCCCGATGCGTCGAAAAAAGACCCCGATTATGTTAATCAATTTAATAATGTAATTAATGGCCATATTGCTCATCTTTTTGGTGTTATTGTCATTGTTAGTTTAACTACAGCAATAGCCCTAGAATTTGATGATTTTTTGATATCTTTTGTCGCGATATTTGAAGGCTCTCAATGGTCAGGACAAGTCAAAGAATCATTAGAATTACAACTGACATATGGTAAAGTAATTTCAGCATCATTCTTTATGATTGTAGTAGCCGGAGGTAGATTCATAATTCCTTGGCAAAGAATTACTGGTTTTATTGAAACGGGACTTTCTAGAGTTCGTAACTAATTAAAATTTAATAATTTATGTGTGAATCCCCATAATATAATTATTAAAAACAATTGTATGATAATTCTTAATGTTTCATCCATAATATTAATTTCCTCAAATAGACTTTGAATTTGATTTTGCATATATATAGTGATTATTAAGGTTAAAATAAATAAAATACGATGAAACCAAGGACCAAATTTTTTCCCTTGTTTTTCTTGTTGATTTGGTAGAGGGATGCTCTCGTTCATATATCTTTCATTACTATCTAGGTGATGAATCCATCGCTTATTCACTATCTCTTCTCTCGTTGGGTTCAAGCGCAGAATACGTGACGGAGTATTATGAAGGGTGCGCTAACTATACAACCCTGTAGTCAATGTAAAGATCCATCAATCCTTTTTCAAGAGTATAGTGGTCAGCATTTATGTGGGAAACATCTTTCCTCTTCAATAAGGAAAAGAGTTGCTAAAGCAATCCGCTTTCAAATAAATTTACCAAAAGATGCGAGACATCCAGATGGTTCTCCATTCAGAATATTCGTTGCGATTTCAGGTGGTAAAGACTCAGCTGTCTTATTGAGTATGTTAGTTGATATCATTGGCCAAAGAAGAGATGTTGAAATTATATCTGGTTGTATCGACGAAGGTATAGATGGGTATCGAGCCCCATCTCTGGAATTAGCCAGAGAACTTGCTGAATCCCTAGGTATTCAGTTCGAAACACTTTCTTATGAAGATCTCGGATATGATAGGATGGATAACGTAGTTAAGAAAATGCCAATTATTGGTGAAAACAATCCAGATGCCAAGGGTATGATGCCTTGCTCCTATTGTGGTGTATTTAGGCGACAAGGAATAAATGCTTTAGCTGAAAAGGTTAATGCTGATATAATGGCTTTAGGTCATAATTTAGATGATATGGCTCAGTCAATAATAATGAATTTTCAAAAAGGGAATATAGAGAGGTCTGTTAGATTAGCTCCTCACACTGATGATCCAATTGAAGGTCTAGCTCCTAGAGTGGTGCCATTAAGGTGGGTTCCTGAGCAAGAGATTCATGCCTATGCAATATATGCAGGATTACCAATACATCATGGCGACTGTCCGCATGCTCCTGGAGCAATGAGGCAATTAAGTCGTGGTATTATTGCAGATATGGAAACTATTACTCCGGGTTCTCGCCATGGTCTTTTACATTCTTTAGATCAAATTAGAAAGTTATATCGTGAAGTTAATCCTACTAAATCTGATATTAAATATTGCGAGGAGTGTGGAGAAGTAACAAGTCGCCAGATATGTCAAGCTTGCATTATGAAGCATTGGTTAGAAGATAATTAAATTATAAATTCTACCATTTCATCTACATTTTGATGACGTCCACAATATGAACAGCGAATTTCCATAGGTTCCGAAGAAATTATCTTTAATTTATGAGGCAAAGGCTCACGACTATTCTGAGTGATACAATTAGAAAATGAACATCTGACAATATTTACTAGTTCTGAGCCAAGTTCAATAGTTCTTTTCTCTGCAACACGATAGTTGCGTATGATTGCAACTGATGCTTTGGGAGCAATCAATGCCAAACGATCTAATTCTTCTTGATTTAATTCTCTATCTTCAATTTTCAGAACATCTTTTCTACCCATTTTTCCGCTTGGTACGTTCATAACCATCGATATAGGGTTAGATCTTCCTACATCTAATCTTAACATCTTTAGTACTTGTAAAGCATTTCCTGAGGGTATATGGTCAATTGCGGTGCCATTACATATTGCAGTAACACGTCTCATTTCACTCATTATTTCACCTTCCTTGGAACATTCACACTTAGCCCTCTACATAACAAAGCCATTCTTGTAGGTACTCCATTGAATGCTTGCTGGAAATATTTTGCATGTTTTGTTGAATCTACACTAGAATCTAACTCATTCACCCTAGGTAAAGGGTGCATGACAATCATCCCAGATTTAGCATTTCCAAGGTCACCAGCAGTTAATTTATAAATTCCTGCAACTTTATTATATTCTTCTTCATCAGGGAATCTTTCTTTTTGTATTCTTGTCATATATATGACATCTGCTGAATCTATTGATGACGCCATATCTATTGTTTCATTAATATCTCCTCCATGACTTTTCAAGTCTGAAACGATTTCAGTCGGCATTTTTAGTGATTTAGGTGATACTAATGTTAGTTTTGCTCCAAACCTCATAAGTGCATGAGATAAACTATGTGTTGTCCTACCATACCTCAAGTCACCTACCATCATTACATTCAGTCCTTCTAATGTACCATGAGCTTCACGGATAGTGAATAAATCAAGCATTGTTTGAGTTGGATGATTTCCGGCACCATCTCCTGCATTTAGAATAGGGATATCAACTGCATCCGCACTATATTGAGCTGCTCCTTGGTTTGGATGCCTTATTACTGCGATATCTGAGTAACCATCAACCATTTGCATAGTATCGTAGAGAGTTTCTCCTTTAGCAACTGATGAACCAATTGAACTTAGATTCAATACTTCTCCACCTAATCTTTTCATTGCTGTTTCAAATGACATCCTTGTTCGTGTAGAATTTTCAAAGAAAAGATTCCCTAAAACTTTCCCCTGGAGTAGTGGTAAATATAATTCACCTCTTGCAACTGGTAGCAGAATATTAGCATCATCAAGAATTTGCAATATTTCTTCATTCGTAAGATCATCCATCGTGATAAGGTCGCCCATACTCTTTCCCCTATTCTATCGTATGATGCATTGGTCATATGTATTGCCCTTGAAGCATAACCTTTGATGTCTGTATTCCGCTGTCTTGATGAGTAATGAATAATCCCCTATGTCTAATGATAATCAGTCGGACACCAGTTCGTGTCTCTTTCTGTGGCGGAGGGACTGATGCAGATTGGTTTTCTCAAACATCAGATAATGGAGGTATGGTGACCTCCCTCGCTCTTGATAAATATATTCATGTCATAGTAAATCAAAGATTCGATAATAGGATTAGAGTATCTTATTCGAAGCTAGAAATGGTGGATGATTTTGAAGATTTAGAACATGAACTAGTTCGAGAATCTATGCGTATGACTGGAGTAACATCTGGAGTAGAAATAACTACTATTGCAGATATTCCTTCTAGAGGTACTGGATTAGGCTCATCTTCATCTGTTACAGTTGGTTTACTAAACGCTCTTTATTCCTTTGCGGGAAGGTCGGTATCTCCATCTCAATTAGCTGCTGAAGCTTGTCAAATTGAAATAGATATATTGGATCAGCCGATTGGTAGACAAGATCAATATGCTGCGTCTTATGGTGGTATAAATACAATCAAATTTCGTAAAGATGGTGAAGTTTCAGTAGAGCCAATCGATATTTCTAATGAAACTCGTTCAAAAATTCTCAGCGAATTTACTTTAATATTTACGGGTCAAAGTCGTTCAGCATCGTCAGTTCTTTCTAATTCGGTTTTAGAAGGGAAATCAGCTATAAATAATCTATTAAGAATAAGGGAGCAGGCTGATGAGGCTAAAGATTTTCTTCATTCTGGAGATTTATCTAAACTAGGAGGACTTCTAAATGAAGCATGGGATATGAAAAGAGGAATTTCATCATCTGTTAGTAATAATTTCCTTGATCAAATGTATGAGGCAATTATGTCAACCGGTGCTAATGGCGCTAAATTACTCGGTGCAGGAGGCGGAGGATTCTTCTTAGTTCATGGTGACAATAGTATTCGTGAGAAGCTAAAAATAGAATTTGCAGTTGAACATAGGATAATACCTGTAAATATTGATGACATGGGTTCATGTATAATTTATCACGATTCTCAGAGGTAAGTTCAATGAATAAAACAAAGAATAGCACCTATTTTGTAATATTAATAATTTTAATAAGTATTTCTAATATATCAGTAAATGCTACAGATAATGATAATTTTGATGATGATAATTTAAATTTACTAATATCTGGATATTCGACATTTACTATTATTGATGATATTGTACCTAATTCTCAATTCAATTCAACTTGGGAATCTTCTATGACTCTGTCTGATCAAATAGGTACTGATCTCCTTGATAATCCGGAGTTAGGTTTGAGAGCTCAAATAGATATTTACCTAGGGAATTCTGATGGATATATTGATTCTAATGAGTCTCGTATGTTTGATGAATTATTCCATCAATATAGGAATTGGACTAATTCAGAAATAGGAGGTTGCTGCATATTTGACTATAATCAATTGTATGCTTCTGAAGGAACTAATTTGATTATTGATTCAGTTTCATTAGGAGCAATTGACCTCAATGATGCTACTTGGGGTTGGGGTGAATCTGCTAACTTAATTGGGCAAGTAGATAATAGAATTACACGAATTATAGATTTCCCTCGTATTGGTTCTTTAATTGAAGAAGTTCCATTACGTGTAGTTCTCCCTTCTGGTTGGGAGTATACTTACAGCGCAATGGAAGAAATCTTCGACGGAGACCCTGGGAATTTTGTGATTAATCGTACCGAAGCAAATGTAGCTAGTAATATCCGAGTTACAATTTCACCAAATCAACCTCCTAATGCTCTGGGCTATCGAGATTCTTCTGGGTCAATGATTACTCTTAATTCATCTACTAATTATTCAGGTAATTGTGAAGATAGTACTTTAGATAAAAATCAGCAATGGTGGACATTATCCAATAATGGTACTCTTGTTGAAACTTATTTTGGGGAATCATTCAATTTTATAGCTGAAGATTATGGTTTTTTTGATGGACAAGTTGCAAGTGTAGTTATGCATTGTAAAGACTGGTTTAATTTAACAAGTACTTGGTATGATAATGTGCCAATAGATTCTATAATGCCTATTTGGGAATCTGTTATTTCATATCAAAATGAGTTCGGTGAGACTATTTTCCTCGACCCCAATGACGACACGTTTAGTATAAAATCAGATAGTTATATTTCGTTCAGTATCTCTGCGAGTGATCCTAATTCTCAATTACCTACAGATATTACTATTCTATCTAATAAAACTCCTAATTATTTACATACGAATCAAAACTATCTAAATTTCTCAGATGTATTTTATCAGAATGGCGATGTTAATAGTATGAATCTAAATCTCTCCGAAAGACACTTATCCAGGACTCAAACTTCTTGGTCAATTAATTTATTAGTCTCTGATAATGCTGGTAATCTCTTGACTAAAGAATGGGAAATATTAGTTCTAGATGGTAGTGGGCCAACAATTGTACCTGATTTAATTATAAATAATATGTCGATTTCATCTAATAACCTTGCAAGAGAGGGCGAATTTATAGTAATCTCTTTACAACAATCTTTTGATGATTTAGATGCTATTGAAGATACTCTCTGGTCATTGTCTATTGATGATGAAATTATCTTTGAGAATGTTTCAATGCAGTTAATTGATAAGACATCTCTCGGACCATTTAGCTCTGGAACTCATATATTCAGTATTGATTCCTATGATTCATCTGGTAATCATCAAAACCTTGCTTTTGGTCTGGCAATATCTCCAAGTCTTGGGGTCCAAGTCGAATTAATATCAAATAATCATCAGGGCGAATTTGTAGAAGGTAATACGGTATTATTCCTTACAACTATGCAGAACAAGGGGGCTTCACCCGCATCTGGTCAGTTTTGTGCTAATACTCAATGTGGGCCATTCATTGGCATACCTGCTGCTAATTCCAATGGTCCCGCTATTTTTAGTGCAGAACTAAATTATGAATTTACAAGTTCTGAATCAGTCGATCTCTACTTCAAATGGAGTAGTGAAAGCGCTGGTACTAGTGATGTTCTCGAAGTCAGATCAGATATAACAGTTGAACCATATTGGCAAGCTCCGGTACAAACAGTATTGTTGGTATTCTTTGTTTTATCATTTATTGTAATTATTGCCAACCGTCTTTGGGGTGTGGATTCACAAAGGCCTTGATTTGAAACATTTTTCCGCAGAACTCATGAGTCATAACGTAGGGTGAATAATTGTGATTCTGTTACCCGACTACCCTGATCAGGTTATTCGCAACCATAAAATGAGAGTTGAGAAGATTGCACTTTCAGCGACATTTTTGCTTATTATTTCTGCATCATACTTATTATTATCTGCATTATTTGGAGAACCAAATGTTCTTCCCAGATTAGGTCCTATTTCGCTGATTTTTCTTTTATCTTTAATTATAATTGATTTAATTGATTATGGGCCTATTCAACGTTCTCGAATTGGAGTAATGGGAAATATATCTTATCCTAGTATGTTAGCTCTTTCAATATCTGAAATTAGTTATGACGATTCTTTAATATCTAGTATATTATATTTATTTTTATCAATATTCTTTTGGTATATAGCTCACAAAAATCTTTCATTAACACATTCTTCGAAGATTTGGAGAGGCTTAACGAGTATTATTGGCCTTATTTCTTCTTTAGCAGTGATGTATTCCATATCTTCAGGAACTTATGTGTATCTGATTGTAATTTCTTCTATAATGGTGACCATGATTCCCGACCTTCTATCTAAGAATGAAAACCATTCCTCTAGGAAAGAATATCTTTATGCATTAGATAAAGCTGAAGGAGAAGTTTTACTTTTAAGGAGTCAAGGTCTCTCTCTTGAACAAGCTTCCTCTCTCCTAAAGAAGGCTCGTGAAGATTGTTGGAATGATCCAATTAGAGGTCTAGAATTAATAGCATCGGCTCAAGAAGATACTGAAAGAATTCAAGCTTTATCGCAAGATTTAGATGATATTAGGAAAGATACAATGCTTTTTGTGAAAAAAGCAGAGTCTATAGCAGAGGGTATTCAAGGTCCACGTAAATCTTTTGATCTAGGTGAAAGAGAAGCAGAACATGGTTCTTTAAGAGATGCTGAACTGATGTATAGAGATTCAAAAAGTAAATCCGAGATTGTTATACTTCATTGGCAAAATGCACTCGATGAGATTAGTTCTGCTGAAAAACTCATAACTCTGAAAAAAGAATTACAAGTTGATTCTTTGATTAATATTATAATATTAGCCAAGGATTCTCTCGAATCAGAAGATCCGCTTGAGGCAATTAAAATTGCCTCTTCAATCTCCGGTCATCTTGATAGTCTTGAATCTACAACTTCTGATGCTAAGAAAGCTATAGAAGAAGCCGAAAAATTACTTTCTAGTGTTGAAGGAAGTATTTCTGTCACAACTAATGAAAGATTAGAGGCTTCTAAAAGTGCACTTATTGCAGGTGATTCATCCCTTGCTAAAGGATTAGCTACAAGTATCATTAGAGATATTAAATTAACTTCCGAGGCTATGCAAAATGTTCAGCGAGGGCTCCGTCAGAAGAATAAATTAATTGCAAGTTTCCCTTCAGGAATGACGGGTGATACTTTTCGTTCTCAACTCAAAGATATTGAAAACAAAGCAACTTCTGGTAAATGGGTTGAAGCTTCCGCAACATTATTCGATTTAACGAATGATCTTCAGAAATATGAAAAATCTTTATCTGAAGCCTTAGAATTATATTCTTTTATCGAGGATGAATGGAATAATCTTCGACGTAAACTAGATTCTGCTAATATTAAGGTCAATGATGATATGAGAATAGATGCTGAAATGAATATTTCTCAATGTAAGAAACTATTAGATCAAGGAGAAATCGAGTCTACGCTTATTTCTTTAGGTAAAACTGATGAGATAATTGAAAATTTAAGAAGAAGAATCTAATCATTCTTTTCTATTTCCCTCTATACAGTAGGGGCAATATAATTCTAATTTATAATCTGGCGAGTTACGTTCTTGTATTGTTAGCGGCTCTCTACAGGCAAAACACATTGAATATTCAGTTTCATTTAATTCGGTATCCACTGCAACTCTTTGATCGAAAACAAAACAATCACCATTCCAATAAGAACCATCTGTTTGTTCAAAGTAACCCAATATTCCTCCTTCTAGCTGTTTGACATTTTCAAAACCAGCATTCATCATTACTACAGAAGCCTTCTCGCATCGAATCCCTCCCGTACAATACATTACTATCTGTTTTTTCTTATATTCTTCAGGTAATTTCAAGATAGCATCTGGGAAATCTTTGAAAGTTGATAAGTTCAAGTCAATAGCATTTTCAAATAATCCTATTTTTGTTTCATAATCATTTCTTGTATCTAAAACAATAACCTCTTCATTTTCATCCAACATTTGTTTAAATTCTACTGGTTTAATATTAGGTCCTGTAAACTTACTTGGCCTAATCTCATCTATCCCTAGTGCAATTATTTCGTTTTTTAGTCTTACTAGCATTCTACGGAATGGTTGGTAATCAGTATAACTTACCTTGAGAGGTATACCAATAAATCTTTCATCTAATTCTAAAAAATCTAGATATGAATCAATTGATTTTTGTTCACCTGCAAGGAAGAAGTTAATACCATTTTTACTCAAAAGAATAGTTCCTTTAAGTTTTAATTTTTCACAAATATATCGGAAAGGTTGTCTTAATTCATCTCGATCATCTAAGTCTACAAAACGATAACCAGCAATATTAACAATATTTCCTAGTTCCATAATTCTTCCTCATTCATCTTTGGATACCAACGATAAATCTAGACTTCTCGATATTATTTCTACAGATATTTCTTCAATAAATTTCGAAAGAGGGACATCATTACACTGATCTCCATTCCTTGCCCTGATGGACACAGTTTGCTTTTCATTCTCATCATCTCCAAGAATTACCATATATGCAGGCCTCATTTTTCGATGAGTTCTTATTTTCTTTCCAATAGTGTTATCTGAGTCATCAACATTGACTCTAACTCCAATTTGAATCAAAGATTGCTTAACTTTTTCTGCATATTCTTTTTGTCTCTCAGAGATTGTAATTATCTGGATTTGATTAGGTGCTAACCAGGTGGGGAAATTACCCGCCCAGTGCTCTGTAAGGAATGCAACAAATCTTTCATGAGTTGATAGTGGTGCTCTATGAATTACGAAAACTTCACCATTTTCCTCACCATTTTCGTCTTTATATGATAATCCAAAGCGTTCTTTTGCTGCGAAGTCTAACTGAATTGTAGACATAGATTCTTCTCTTCCTAGAGCTGTAGTAAATTGAATGTCTATTTTTGGGCCATAGAATGCAGCTTCACCTATTGCCTCGATATAAGGTACTTCCAGCTCATCTAATATTTTCCTCAAATGATCTTGTGTCGAAGCCCAATTTTCTGGTTGCTCAATGTATTTTTCAGTATTTTCAGGATCCCATAGAGACAAACGGAAATGATAGTTCTCAAAACCGAATGTAGAATAATAATCTTGAACCATTTTAATATTATTTGCAACTTCTTGACCAACTTGATCTAATGTGCAATAGATATGGGCATCATTCATAGATAGCATTCTAACACGTAATAATCCCGCAAGAGTTCCTGACATTTCATTTCTATAAACCGTGCCATATTCTGCTATCCTAAATGGGAGTTCTCTGTATGATCTCTTTTTATTTCGATAAACTAAATGATGCATTGGACAATTCATTGCTTTAAGATAATATGTTCCATCATCCATTTCCATTGGAGGATACATTCCTTCTGCATAGTGCGGTAAATGACCACTACATTCGAATAATTCTTGTTTAGCAAGAACGGGTGTAGTCACTCTCATATAACCATAATTTGATTCAGTTTCTAAAGCATATTTCTCAATCTCTGATTTCAGAGTTTCTCCATTTGGTAACCATACTGGTAAACCTTTTCCAATCAACTCATCGATCATATAAAGTTCCATCTCTTTACCAATTTTTTTATGATCTCTTTTACCAGCTTCTTCGATTTGTCTTTGTCTTTCTTTCAAACCTTCTTTAGTAGCGTAACACATGCCGTAGATACGAGTAAGAGGCTCTCTATTCCTATCTGCACGCCAATAAGCTTGACTTGTGCTTGTCAATTTAAACCATCTTAAATGAGATGTCGATGGGACATGTGGACCTCTACAAAGGTCAATGAAATCTCCCTGCCTATAAGCTGAGGAGCCAATTTCATTTCCGATTTTATCATCCATTATTTCAATCTTAAACTTATTATCTGCAAACATATCTCTTAAATCTGCATTACTATATTCTTCACGTTTTATCTTAATATTTTCTCGAACAAGTTTGTTCATTCTTTTCTCTAATGCTTTAAGCTCCGTATCTCCGATTGGTTCCATATGAAAATCATAGTAGAATCCATGTTCTATCGGAGGGCCGATAGTTGGCTTAGCTTCAGGGAACATTTCTACAACTACTTGTGCAAGTAAATGCGCACAAGAATGCCTTAGAATATACAACCCTTCATCTGATTGGCCTAAAATTGGTTCAATCTTACAATTTTCTTCTAGAATAAATGACATGTCTTTCTCTATACCATCTATGATTGCAGCCACAGCCCCAGATCTCTTTCCATAAATATTATCTAATACTTCTCCAGCAGTAATTCCAGAGGCATATTCATGCATCTCTCCATCATTGATTTCAACATTAATAATTGACATAGGTTGTGCCTTCGTTAACTGCGCCAACATAACAATGATATGAATGCCTTGCCTATTATATCACTCGATTGAAAGTTATTTTAGCACAAACTGAGTTCCAATGGTGCCATTTACCATTCCTTCTATGTCTTTAAGAGAGCCAATAACTGCTCTCTGACCAGAGCGTTCAACAAATGAACAAGCAGCTTCTACCTTTGGTCCCATTGAACCTTCATCAAATTTATAATTTCGAATTTCTTCTGGAGTGATTTTTGAAATAATTTTTTCTGACTCAGTGCCCCAATCAAGGTATACTCCATCTGTATCAGTCGCCATAATCAGTAAATCAGCATCTAACTCAAAAGCTAATAATGAACTAGCCCGATCTTTGTCTATTACTACCTCAACTCCCTCTAATTTTCCTTCTTTGTTAAAGATTGTAGGAATGCCACCACCACCCGCACATATCACTACTGTTCCTTTTTCTAGGAGCCAATGTATGGGTCTTAATTCGAAGATTCGATGTGGTTCTGGTGAAGGTACAACTCTTCTCCAATATTCCCCATCTGGCTTCACATCCCAATTTTTTTCATTTCTTAATTTTTTAGCTTCTTGTTCAGAATATATTGGACCGATAGGCTTTGTAGGATTTTGAAAAGCGGGATCTTCAGGATCAACCTCTACCATTGTTAAAATTGATGCTATTGGGACTTCTATTGGTAATAAATTCCCTAGTTCTTGTTCAATCATGTACCCAATCATCCCTTCAGTTTGAGCACCTAATATATCCAGAGGATATTCTTCTACTTCTTTGTAGGCTGCAGATTGTAATGAAAGAAGTCCCACTTGTGGTCCATTTCCATGACTAATTACTAATTCGTTTTGTTCGACCACCGGTGCTAATGATTCAGCAGCAATCCGTATATTATTTCGTTGATTTTGAGCAGTCATTGCTTCACCTCTTCGCAGGAGAGCATTCCCTCCGAGTGCAATAACGATACGCATTATAGTGAAGCCTTAGGCTGTATTGATATTAACGCGTTCCCTATGGGATAGTTATGGTGCGTCTCGGCTTACTGGTCAATCCTGATGCTGGTTTAGGTGGTAGATTGGGTTTGAAAGGCTCTGATGGACAAGCGGAATATGCACGTTCACAAGGTGCAGAAGATAGGGCTGGGCCAAGAGTTAAGGATGCATTACAGTACTTTAGTAATTTACATCGCGATAAATCAGAGATTCAATGGTTTACTAGTGAAGGAAGAATGGGGACTCATTGGATTCCAGAGGATATTGAAATAGGAGATATTACAACAATGCATAAATCACCAAAAACGACAACTTCTTCAGATACTTCAGAATTAGTTATTTCCTTGATTAAATCGAATATTGATTTGCTAGTATATGCAGGAGGTGATGGTACGACTAGAGATATAATCTCAGTATTAGAATCTCAAGGTAAGTCGGAAATACCAGTCATTGGGATACCTTGTGGTGTGAAAATGCATTCCGGTTGTTTCGCATCCTCACCGAAAGCTGGTGCAGAGGTTTTATCTGCATGGTTAAATGGTGATTTATTGATATCTAGTACAGAAGTTCTTGATCTTGATGAGGAGAAATATCGGAACGGCGAATGGATAGTACGCCTTTATGCTGAAGCTAAAACTCCTGCCTCGCCTAGATGGATGCAAGGTGCAAAAATGCGTGTTGAGGCTACAGGTGAAGAAGAAATAATTGAGGGCTTGGCAGATCATATTAGAGATATATTAATTGATGATAATAGGCTAATTATTTGGGGTTCGGGAGGGACTCTTAGAACTATATCAAATATGGTGGGTTTTCAGGGTTCAGTACTTGGAATAGATGCTTCACTTGGTTCAAAACAGATTGGAACTGATCTTAATGAAAAGCAATTATTAGATTTATTATCATCTCATAATGGAGAATTAACTCTCCTTCTTTCCCCTATGGGTGGACAGGGTTTCTTAATTGGACGAGGGAATTTGCAACTTTCCCCTGATGTTCTTAAAGTAATAACAGTAAATAATATTCTTGGTGTAGTAACGCCTGCTAAGTTACTATCTGTACGTCGTTTGCGTATAGAGACTGGCGATACAGATTTAGATAGAGAGTTTGCAGCAAAAAAATATCTTAAGGTACTACAAGGATATAGGACGACAAGAGTTTTACCATTAGTAGTTGATTAATTATATTGTAGATATTATATTTCTTGACCTGAAGCCGCCATAAGTAGTCCAAGGAATGGAGGGCTCGGTTTCCCTGGTCTTGATTTAAATTCAGGGTGATATTGTGTACCTACATAGTATGGGTGATCGTTTAATTCCATAATCTCACATCTCTGACCAGTTTCATCTTTACCTACAAATATTAGTCCTGCATCTTCTATTTGAGTTATCAATTCAGGATTGACTTCATATCTATGCCTGTGTCTTTCATCAACATATGGCTGGTTACCATATAACCTCTTGATTTTACAATCATCGACTAAGAATGGAGTTGGTTTTGTACCAAGTCTCATTGTTCCACCCATATGTGTTTTAGATATTTCAGGCATGAATACGACTACCGGTTGTTGTGTATCTTCGTCAAATTCCGTAGAATTAGCATTTTTCATATCTAATACATTTCTACAAAATTCAATCGTTGCAATTTGTAATCCTAAACATACTCCAAGGAATGGTATTTTATTCACTCTTGCATACTCTGCTGCCTTTATTTTTCCTTCGATACCTCTGATACCAAATCCTCCTGGTACAAGTATCCCATCAGCAGATTTCAGAGTTTCCCAAGCTTCAGAGTATTTTTCTGGGTCTTCGTTTAGTTTCTTTACATCCAGACTTTCGGACTCAATCCAATTTATCTCTAATTTTCGATTCACCTCATATGATGAATGTTGTAATGCTTTAATTACGCTTAGATATGAGTCTGAAAGTCCAGTGTACTTCCCTACCATAGCAATTTTAATCACTTCCTCAAGGTTATCTACAGTATTTGCCATTGCAATCCAATCTTCAAGGAGTGGTCTTGATTTAGGTAATACAAATCCAATTTCTTTAGCCAGAACTTCACTTACTCCTTGTTCTTCTAGAAGTATTGGGATACGATAGATATTCGAAACATCATGTGCTGAAACAACTGCTTCTGGAGAAACATGACAGAATGCAGCTAATTTTTCTCTTGTATCATTATCTAATGGGTGTTCTGATCGACAAACAAGAATGTCAGGTATTATTCCTAATCCTCTCAATTCTTTCACTGTATGCTGAGTAGGCTTAGTTTTTTGTTCGCCTACTGGTCCCATAACTGGTACTAAACTAACATGGACAAAACAAATATTTTCTTCCCCTACTCTGAACTGAAATTGCCTTAGAGCTTCCACAAAAGGAGCACTTTCGATATCCCCTACAGTTCCACCTAGTTCAATTACACAAGCATCTGGAGTTTTTCCACTTCCATCACTAGGTGTCTCAGCGACTCTTTCAATCCATTCTTGAATTTCATTTGTGATATGAGGTATGACTTGAACAGTTTTACCCAGATAATCTCCTCTTCTTTCTCTCTCAATTACTGACTGATATACTTTTCCAGTTGTTATATTATTATCTTTTGTCAGAGAAATATCCAAGAATCTTTCATAATTTCCTAAATCTAAATCAACTTCTCCACCATCATCTAAAACATAGACTTCTCCATGTTCAAAGGGAGACATAGTCCCCGCATCGCAATTAAGATAAGGATCAATTTTCACTGAAGTGACTCTCAGTCCAGCAGATTTTAGCAATACTCCTATGCTACTCGCTGTTATTCCTTTCCCTAGTCCTGACAAGACTCCACCCGTGACAACTACATACTTCATTCAATCAACGGGGTTTGAAGCCAACGTATCTCTCCTATCAACATTCCTTCGATGGCTCCCATAAAATACTCTTTGCTAAGTCTAAGTATCTCCATCGTTTCGGTCAACTAATGTCTGTGTTGGCGGGAAGACGAATACTGGTCACAGGAGCTCTCGGACAAATTGGTACTGATTTAGTAGAATGCCTAAGGGAAATCTATGGTCCCAATATGGTCTTAGCCAGTGATATTAGAGATGTCTCAGATCATTCTAGCGTCTTAAACGGCCCATTTTCGGTCCTCGATGTCTTAAATAATGAAGATTTATTGAGATTAATTGAAAAAGAGAAAATTCAAACTATCTTTCATTTAGCAGCAATTCTTTCTGCAAAGGGTGAAGAAAATCCTGAGTTATGTGAATCAGTGAATGTCAATGGTACAAGAAATATATTAGATGCAGCGAGAAGATATGGCATTCGTGTTTTTATTCCTTCATCAATTGCTGTATTTGGTCCTGATGCACCAAAACATGCTCCTCAAATTACTGCTTTAAATCCTACAACTAAGTACGGCCAAACCAAAGTTGATTGTGAGATTATGGGTATGTTGTACTGGAAAAAATATGGAGTTGATGTCAGAGGCATCAGATACCCTGGACTAATTTCTTGGAAATCACAAGTAAGTGGAGGTACTACGGATTATGCAGTAGATATATTTCATGCTGCATTATCTGAAAAAAAATCATATGATTGTTTTCTAAATGGGGATACAACACTTCCTATGATGTATATGGATGATGCAATCAGGGCGACAATATCGTTAATGGATGCGCCACTCGAAACTCTTAGCTCTGCACGTTGTGGGTACAATATTTCGGGTTTATCATTTTGTGCTGAAGATTTATCTTCAGAAATCAAAAAACATATTCCTAATTTCATCTGTAATTATAAGCCCGATGTCCGTCAAAATTATGCCGATTCTTGGCCTGACTCGATTGATGATGAAATTGCAAGAAATGATTGGAATTGGGAACCTAGTTTTGACTTAGTAGAAATAGTCGAGGATATGATTGAAAACCTTTCTTGATAATTTAATTATCATCTATTTGATTACTCCAATCTGGTGTTTCCGGACCTTGTTTAGCCCATAGTACGTCATCAATCCTTAGTACACTAATTGCAGCTTCGGTAGCCCCTGTAATTGCATGTCTTGCTACAAATATTGGGTCAAATATACCTTCCTCATACATGTCCATAACTTCACCTGAAATTCCATTGACACCTATCCATGAACCTTTTTCTCCATTCTTTGATTGAGCCGCTGAAAGAGTCAAAAGAGTATCTATTGGGTCGAAACCTGCATTTTCCGCTAAAGTTCTTGGAACAATTTCCAATGCTGCAGCATATGCTTCTATTGCCATCTGTTCTCTTCCAGATTGTGTAGTTGAAAATTGTCTTAATTTTCTAGCCAGATGAGTTTGTGTAGCGCCTCCACCTGGGAGTATTCTATTTTCTTTTGTTAATCTATGGCTGACACCTAGTGCATCATCAAAAGCCCTACCTACCTCATCTCTTATCTCTGGTGTCGAACCTCTAAAAATCATTGTCATTGCTCCACCTAAATCTCCTTCGATTTTAGTATAATTCACTGAACCAATTTTTTCTTCTGTGCGTGAAGAATAACTTCCGATGTCATTTTTACTAATTCTTTGAACATCTCTAACGATATTTGCACCAGTTAGTCTTGAGAGTCTTTCTAGATCATCTCTTTCAAATCTTCTATATGCAGTAATTCCTACTTTTGTTAACATAGAGATTGCCTCATCAGCAATACCATCCCTGACTATTAAAACATCTAAATCTAAATTGCATAGGTGATCAACCATATTTTGAAGATTATTATTATCTCGCTCGTGAAATTCTTTCATGACTCCTAAGTCATTCACTTCTATTTGAGCTTCTAATTCTAATTTTTGATTTTCTAGAGCACCATCTAGGATGGCAATACCTCCTCCTTTAGAAAATTGAGGTGTATTCTGATCCACTCTTGTTTTTGCTAGAAATAAGGCAGGTACAAGTTTACTGTCCAATGCTTTCCCTCCTGAAACCTGTACTCTTTTAATTCTCAATCTTTCCAAATCATTACCACCTTCTTCACCAACCAAGGCTTCTGCAGCGTTGAGTGCTAATTCTGTCAAATGTGATGAAAGTAGATGATCTATTTTCCCCTGAAGAGAGGTTCTAACTACAGATCTTTTCAATTTTTTATCTGTAGCTATACGAGCGATTGAATCCAACTCATTTAGCGCTTCTTCATTTGCAATCCTGTATCCATTGATAATTAAAGATGGGTGAACTCCCGATCGAACTAACTCCAGAGAATTTTGTAACATTTCCGCCATTAATATTACAGTAGTAGTTGTACCATCTCTAGCGGACTTATCTTGGGAACTCGATGATGCAATTAATAAATTGGCTGTAGGATGTTCTACTCTTGCAGTTTCGAGAACAGTAACTCCATCATTAGTAACAGTGGCATCTCCTGCTTCATTGACTAACATTTTATCAAGTCCTCTTGGGCCCAGAGTTGAACGTACTGCATTTGACAGAGATACAGCTGCAGCAACATTACGAACTAATGCCGTACGGCCATGGATACGGTCAGTATCCTCTAAAGCAACCTCGTGTTCCTCATCTGCCATCTAAGCGGTGCGACTAACTAACATGATTTGAAACCGTTCCTAGTGGCTGTAATAAATTTCTTTGTAAACTGCCTATGAATAATCAGAAATTATTTGCGAGAGGTTGATAAAGGAGAGGGGACTCGTACTATACAACCTCAAGTTGAGTAGTGGTATTTATGGATGACGCCGGTAGAGATGATTGGGAAGAGCAGATGCTCAAGGAGATGGTGAAAATGTTTAGTGAAATGGGAATGCCAATAGATATGTCTATGCTTCAGAATATGATGACTCAGGTCCGTGAACAATTTGAAAAAATTGGTTTAGACCCTGAAAAAATGGCTAATAAAGACCTAAAAATCGATATAAATGGCGACCCTGATGAATTTCGTCGAACAATGGAATCTATGCTCAATGGACCTGAAGGAATCTCTAAATTATTCCGAGATATTGGGATTAATGTACAAGTAAATAATCCAACTCCTGTAGTAAATGCTAAATTAGAAAATGATGATGAAGTTGAGGATAAACTTCTCCAAGCCGACATCCATATTCATAATGATAGAATGTATGCAACTATTGATCTTTCAAGACAATTAGATATTATTGAATCAGAAATAGAACTTAACTTAATTGATGGAGGAACTGTTCTTCAATTAATGAAAAAAACTCAACTCCGACCCTTCAGAAAATTTGATTTGCCAGAATCTGTTTCAAAAATTGTAGATTGGAGCCTAAATAATGGCATACTTGATGTAATATTCGATATTTAAAATAATAATTGAAAAAAGATGTGAAAAAAATGAGTGGACCTGTAATTGGAATAGATCTTGGAACGACAAATAGCTGTGTGGCAACTCTTGAAGGTGGCCAGGCAGTAGTGATTGCTAATTCCGAGGGGTCAAGGACAACTCCTTCCGTCGTTGCCTTTAGTAAAGATGGTGAGCGTCTAGTTGGAGTTACTGCTAAACGCCAGGCTGTAACTAATTCAGAAAGGACAATCCTTTCTGTAAAAAGAGAAATGGGTACAGATTGGAAAAAGAATATCGATGATAATGATTATACTCCTCAGGAAGTTTCGGCATTTATTTTACAGAAATTAAAGGCTGATGCAGAATCATATCTAGGTCGCGAGGTCAATCAGGCGGTAATTACATGTCCTGCATATTTTACTGATGCTCAGAGAAAAGCTACACAAGATGCTGGAAGAATAGCTGGATTAGAAGTTTTAAGAATAATTAACGAACCTACAGCAGCAGCTTTGGCATACGGTGTTGATAAAGACGAAGATCAAACAATTCTTGTTTATGATTTAGGGGGTGGTACATTTGATGTATCAGTTCTAGAAATATATTTAGTAGACGGACAACCTCAAATTGAAGTTAAAGCAACAAGTGGGGATAATAGGTTAGGAGGAGATGATTTTGACCATGTGGTTGTCGAATGGATCATCAGTGAATATAAGAAAACCTCTGGTATTGATTTAGGTAAAGATATGCAAGCAATGAGTCGCCTGAGAGAAGCGGCTGAGAAAGCAAAAATTGAACTTTCAGGGACTTCAATGTCTCAAATTAATTTACCATTTATTACTATGAAAGATGGTCAACCTGAACACCTTGATTTGTCACTTTCTAAAGCTAAGTTTGAAGATCTGATTTCTGATTTAGTTGAACGAACTATGGGTCCAACAAGAAGAGCTATGAAAGATGCAGGAATTGGTAAAGGAGATGTTGACAAAGTAATTCTTGTAGGTGGTTCTACTCGTGTACCTGCAGTTCAAACAGCTATTGAATCAGAGGTTGGTAAATCTCCCTTCAAGGGAATTAATCCTGACGAAGCAGTAGCTTTAGGAGCTGCTCTTCAAGCAGGAATAATTGTGGGTGATGAGGGAGTAACAGATGTTCTTCTTCTTGATGTCACACCTCTTACTCTAGGTATTGAAACATTAGGTGGAATCATGACAACTATGATTGAAAGAAATACTACAATTCCTTCAAGAAGGTCAGAAACATTCTCAACAGCTGCTGATAACCAGCCTGCAGTTGAAGTCCATGTTCTTCAGGGTGAGCGTGAGTTTGCAAATGACAATACTACTCTTGGAAGATTCCATCTTATGGGGATTCCTCCAGCTCCGCGTGGGCTACCTCAAATTGAAGTGACATTCGATATTGATGCTAATGGTATAGTTGATGTTTCTGCTAAAGATCTTGGAACCGGTACTGAACAATCTATTAAGATTGAAAGTCAAACTTCTTTATCCGAAGAAGATATCAAACAAAAGATAAGTGATGCAGAAGAATTTGCTGAGGATGATAAGCGTAGAAAAACTAGAGTCGAATTAAGGAATACTGCGGATAGTATCTTGTATCAAACTCGTAGAACAATTGATGAAACCAAAGATAAACTATCTGAAGAAGTAGTGACTCCTGTTTTAGATAAACTCAAGGAATTAGAATCATTGATTACTACGGATGATAAACCAGTTTCTGACGATGATCTCGACGAATCAGGAATACAGTCCAGGATACAAGAATTAGAAGAACTAATGCATGCTTTATCTTCTAAATTATATGAAGCAGCATCTGCAGAAATGTCAGATGATGAGGATACTAATGATGAAAATGATGGAGACGTTGTCGAAGCTGATTTTGAAGTCATAGATTCTGATGAAGAGTGATCCAATGACAGACCAATCTTTACAACAAATTAAAGTTGGTGCTAAACCTTTGTATCGTCCTCGTTCTGATAGAATTATTTTTGGTGTATGTTCAGGTTTCGCTAGAAAATTAGGGATATCTTCAACTACTTCTAGAGTGATATTTTCACTTCTAACATTTTTGACAGCTGGGACTTTTGCAATTACTTATTTAATTGCATTCTTACTTATTCCCCAAGAATCTATTAATTCTTAATCTAAGGTAATTAAACGGTGTAAGAGACGTACTTGAACACCTGTTGCTCCATGTCCAACAGTGACATTAGTTTCTCCGCCCCAGATTCCTGCTGTTCCTGCAATATCGAGATGTGCCCATGGAATCTCTGTATTTTCTCCTTCACTATTTTCTCTTTTTTGGATAAATTGTTTTAGGAATCCAGCTGCTTGACTTGCTCCCCCCCATCGGCCTTTACCTTGATTACGCACATCAGCAATCTTAGATGAAGTCATTTGCTTTTCGAAAGCAGGTAACATTGGCATTGGCCAAGTAATTTCATCAACCTCATCTCCTATATTCTTAATCTGTTGAGATAAAGATTGATTATTAGAGAATAATCCTGTTGCTTCATGACCAAGTGCAATCACAATTGCTCCAGTTAATGTAGCTAAATCAATAATATATGAGGGATTCAATTCACCTGCTTTCCATAGTCCATCAGCGAGAACATTACGTCCCTCAGCATCAGTATTTAGTACTTCAATAGTTTTTCCAGAGTATGTGTCAATTACATCTCCTGGCCGATATGCTTCAGCACTTGGCATATTTTCAGCCATACATGTTATCCCATTAATTCGACCTTTGTATCCTGTCGCATGAAGCGCCTGGAAAAGACCAAAAACAGTTGCAGAGCCATGCATATCTAGTTTCATTTCATCCATTCCTGCACTACCCTTAATCGAAATCCCTCCAGAATCAAAAGTTATTCCTTTTCCTACAATGCAAGGTACTTTTGAATGAATTTCTTTATCTGGATTTAAACGGAAAAATACCATGCAAGGTTTGTGTATACTTCCTTTTCCAACTTCAATAAGTGCATACATTCCTTCTTTTTTAAGTCGTTCATAATCCCAAACTTCAATTTCTACATTCTTCTTCCCTTTCGCCCATTCAAGAGCTCTTCTTCCAAACTCTTCTGGATAAAGTCGGTTGGCAGGTTCATTACCTAAATCACGCGCTAGATGAACTCCTGTCGCTATACCTGAAGATTTTATGACTTCTATATTCAAATCTTTTTGATAACTATCTATTGTTTGACACATCAGGCTCCAAGGGCCTTTATCTTCTTGGTCTTTCTTTTGATATTTTTCAAATGTATAGTCACGGAGAATAAATCCTTCAGCAAAAGAAGCCATCATATCTACTTTCCAACTAGTTGTAAATCTGATCACAATTTGCGTCCCATGCTTCTTAGAAAGAGATGCGAAACATTTAGCTCCATTATCTCTAGATTTTTTAGTAGTCAAATCTTTTTGTTTCCCTAGACCGAGAAGAATTATTTGGCAATTTTTAGACCATATTCTCAAGGATTCCCCTATTTCACCACTCCATGCCTCACTTGAAATTGCAGATTTTACAGCAATACTCGCACTACGCTCTAGCCCAGTCGTTACATTATTTGGCGATTTGCTTAATCCTTCAAAAAGAGGGATAATCATTATATTTCCAGTTCCTATAAAACCACTTGTGGCGACTTTCATAGATATGCGATTACGTTCCATTATACAAACAATCGTCTCTAAAAATGTCAATTTCAGAATCTTTTTGTTCATTAGGATATGAATTAAATGCTAATATATGTTATTTTTAAAAACTAATTATCATAGTTTTCATGAATCACTTTCTTCATTCATACATTCTATTGTTTCCAAATTAATTCAATGAATCTATGAATAATTCTTAATTTAGAAATGCAAATGATTCTAGGCAGGGACCCTTGCAGACAACACATGGGTCGCTTCCTAGTAGTCGTTGTTTTGGCTTCATTGATTTTTACTTCGGTATCTCCAATGGCTACAGCACAAGTTGGACAACCAGATATAATTCAGGAGCATTGGTATCACACATATGCCACTTTAACTCTAGATGTCAATGAGTGGGCAGATAATCACCCTGATATTGTTGACTTAATTAGTGCAGGTCAAACAGAGATGGGAAGGAATCTCTGGGTATTGCGTATTTCTGATTGGAGTCTTGATGCAAAGCCGGATGGAGATAAGAAAGAAGTCGTATACATCGATGGTGGGCATCATGGAAACGAGCATTTAGGAACTGAACTGGCTTTCCTAACCGCAGAATATTATATCGAAGGTTGGATTGATGGAAATCAGGATGTCGTTGACGTATTGAAAACTACTGAATTACATATCCTCATAATGCTGAATGCTGACGGTAATGATCTTGATACAAGATGGAATGTGAATCAAGTAGACTTGAATAGGAATTATGACCATTATTGGAATAATTGCCCTCCTAACAATCCTACCCAACCAGGAAGCAGTGCTTTTAGTGAATCCGAAACTCTTGCAAACTCGGTTTATATGGATACTGTAGTCCCTGACGCAGATTTGTATGTTACTATGCATACAGGTGTATGGATTATGCTTTATCCATGGGGTAGATGGCCTGAACAACCATCAGATTGGGAATTATTTCACTTCATTCGAGACGATGTTAATACAAATATTTCTGATATACCAATTCGTAATGCAAATCAAGGTTTGTATCCAAACTGTGGCACTAGTCGAGATTATGGATATGGGGTAATGGGTTATCCAACATTTACTTTTGAAACTGATGATGAACAATTCCTTCTTGGCACAGCCGAGGCACTATCTGATAGATTAGGTGAAGAATTAGATGTGATGAAATATCTGATACAAAATGTATGGTATTGGCGCGCTCGCTTAGTAGTAGAAAATTTTGAAATTGGAACGAATCAAGTTGAGGCACATGTAGTTAATCTTGGTCAAGCAAGTACGTCTAACGCTACATTTCACTACTCAGATTCAAATGGTGAAGTATTATGGCATTCAGAAACTTTCGGAATAAATGCCACCAACGAATCAACTGTGGTTCTTAATTTGAAAAATTTTAGCTCAGTTAATGGAGGCATATGGAGTGTCCACTACCAAAAAAGAGTGATTGATTCATCACAATGGGTTGATGAAGCAATTGAAGATTCAGTGATTGTTGTAAAATCAACAAATGAAAGATTTATTCCTGCTCCATCCTTGTTAATCAATTTAATATCATTAATTTCTGCGGCCTTCGCAAGTAGAAAAAGAAGTGAAAAATCCAAGAATTAAGTTATTCATTAGAGTGTTGTCTTCTCTGCGATATGACAGGATAAAATTTTTGTAGCAATTAATGCTGCAGAAAATTCCGTTAAATTAGTCCCTTCAGAAGTGCAAATTTCATTAATATCTGCCCCAATTACTTCTGTATTTTCAGCCGAAAATAATGCCTCAATAATTTCTATAGCACCCCAATAAGAGAGCCCTCCTGGTACAGGGGTTCCAGTAGCTGGAACAAGTAGACCGTCTAATCCATCTATATCGAAAGTCAGCCATACCGGACCATTTATATTTTTTATTTCATCAATCATATCTCTCCAATTCTTTAAATCTGAATGAGTATTAATTAAGTCTCTAGCAAACCATGTTTTCACTCTCTTATCATTCATCATAATTTCTTTTTCTTCTGAACTATATGTTCTAATACCAATCTGAATTATTTTCCCTACACCAGCTTCTAGAGATCTTCTAATTACAGTACCATGTGAAAATCTTTCTTCATTTAACTCGTCCCTTAAATCAGCATGTGCATCAACTTGTATAATCGTTAAATTTTCTAATTTACCATTAATTTTGGGATGAACTTTCATTGATTCCACTAATGGGAGTAATAAGCCATGTTCACCACCTAAAACTATTGGGAATTGATTACCATTCATCCATGGTGAAGTGAATTTTTTGATACTTGTCAATGCTTTTTTAAGGCTAGGCGAATCATTGATCCATGGTTTTGAAGTATGAATATTAAATCCACAAGGTAAATCATTTACCAATAAATCATCATACAATTCTACTTGTGAACTAGCTTCAATACAAGCCATTGGGCCAAACTCAGTTCCTTCTCTATAACTCGTAGTCATCTCATATGGAATAGGTAGAATTACTATGTCAAAGGGTTCTTTACCACTCTCTTCAAGACCTAAGAAAGTCTTCACCTCACTATGCTCCACGAGGTTTACGAAAGCCTTCCTTCGATTAACGGCTTCGGGATTGAACAAACAATTTCATAATCTTCTTGAAGTATGGTTGATAAGTCACGCCCTCCCATAGAATACATACTGGAGCGGGTAACTTGGGTTTGACTATAGCACAATTAACTCAAGCAATTCGCCGCAAAGTCGATGAAGGTATGGAAACAGTAGTTGCAGAAGGCATTGCAGAACATGCCTTAGGATTCTTTGGGTTTTCTAATCGTATAATTGACAATGCGTTAGAACCTAATGATCGTAATCTCTTCTATCAATTGCAGGATTATGATTTATTAACTACTGAATCTGAAGAAACTACTCTCTGGGATGGTCGAGAATGGAGGATTCATTATTGGAAATTCAAATCATCTGCAGAAGCTTTTGCACTAGCTGCTATGGATCTTAGAGATAAGAAAAAAACTATTGATGATCCTTATGCGGGAATCTATGATGATATGCCTGCTAATTTGTGGAAAGAAAGATCCGGTGAAGAAGATGATTGGGAAGAGCCATTGTTCTAATCAATTAATCATTATCACGATATATTGATAAGTCTAAATCATTACATTATTTNATGAAGGACATTAGGGTGACCCTATTTGTTTTTTCAATTCTATTATCTAGTAGTTTTTCGTCAATGGTTTTAGCTGAAAATGAAANTCAGATAGAATGTACAATTCTTACAGACTGGAATTACGAATATTATTTATCAGAAGATCCCATGAGTAATATTTCAACATCTATTATTCATACATATGTAGTTGAGTTTTCTCCCCCATTTGTTAATGGTTCAACTCCTCATTTAGTAAATATTTCACTTGACCACCAAAGAGACGGGCAGTCAGTAGGTAGTCCCTCTAATTCTGATATCATAATTGCAGGAGGCGTAATAGATGTTAAATTCCCAGAAGAACCTTTATTCGGAGACGAAATTGAGATTTCAATAGAAACTTTAGAGGCATCATGTGATCGAAATATCAGAGTTACAAATTGGAGCCAACCAATATCTGATCATGAAATAATAACTAATAGAACTTGGAGTAATGAGATTTCTAGTGTTGAAGAATCAGTCCACTCAAATTTATCTTTTGAAGGTCGTGGTTGGCAACAAAGAATCGGGCAAACTTTGATTTCTAATGAATTAGGTTCTGGTTTTTTTGAATATAATAATTTTGAAGATATGGATATTAAACTAGATTTAGAAAAAGTTTGGTTAAATCAAACCTATTTTGAAGAAGAGTTAGCCAACCAAGAATTCGAAATGATGGGTAATGGTACATTAGATACTATTCAAGATGGGTTAGATATTTCTGTAAATGTTACTAATGCCCTGTATAATCGAACTTTATCTCAAGATATCTTCACCGAACATTTGATAATTGAAGGTAATGGTTTCGTTGAGTTATTTAACAATAATGACAGCGAGGGTTTATCAATAACTGGCTTAATTTCTACATTCTATTTCGAGTCATTTGATTCTGATGGTACGCGCGATTATCAGCAAATAAATTTAGCAGCATCCGCAACTAGTTTGATAGAATTTTCAGATTCAAATATAGAACTTGAATTAGAAGAGTTTAGATTTAATGATTTATGGATTTATGGTGTTCAAGAGGAGCAATTACTAAAATATGTGGGTAATGCAGATTTTAATTTTGTTGTTTCTGAGCAACCATATATCTACGCTAATGGTACTGTCGATAAACTACATTTTGAAGAACGTGATGGATTAATTATTGTTGATACCCTTAGGGTCGATGGTACGTATAGCGGAGACGCATCAGGTTCTTTTGGAATAATTCGTTTTATAGAAGACACAGTATCTCAAAAAAACTCATCTGGAGTTAATTTTGAAGTTAATGAAATTAGAGCTGAGAGTTGGCTCAATGTATCCTCATTAGGTGATTTCCCTATTGATCAAGAACTTACTGCAGAACATAATCTCACATATGAATTCACAGTTCCTCAATCTTCTTGGGAAAACAAAACTATTAGGTATCTGTATATTGAAGATAATGGCTCAACTTCTAATGAATATCCAGAGGTTTCACCAATCCCAATTGAGCCAGAAAGACCTCTGGCAACCTCAGTCAATGCCGCACCTATAACAAAGGAAACAGGAGTATCTCCTGAGGTATTGTTTTCTGGAGATAAGCTTGTAATTTCTAATAATATAGACTTCATATTATCTGTTCTTGTTAAAGATCCAAGGGAAGTAATTATTGATGGACATAATGTAAATGTGATAAATTGGATTGGTAATTTTGGAAATGATAGTGATTTTACATCGCAAGCATCTGGTAGTATAATTAATGAGGGATTATTAGCAGGACTTTTCCATCATGTTAATCGTTCAATAACCATGGAATTTAATAATACTGAAATCAATTTCCATGAAACTCAAAATCTAGATAAAATCCGCTCACCATCGATAATTACAGCCGAAGAAAATACTCCTCCATCGATAGAACTAATCCAATTCCGAGAAGGAGTTCTATATTCAGAAGGCGGTACTGCCCATCTCGAAATTACGGTTGTAGATTTCGATAATGATATGGTCTCAGTTTCTATTGATATGTCTGATTTTGGATTGGGAATAATTCAACTATCTGATACAGGATTCTCAGGGGATGAAGTAATTCATGATAATATCTGGACATCGTTAGTATATGCTGAAGGCCTTGATTTCGGTAATATGACTGTAGAGTTAGAAATGACAGATATTTGGGAAACTGTGACTATAATTACTCATATAGAGATTCTCAACCCTGCGCCTGTTATGTCATCAATTATTTTCACTCCTAATGTTGTTAAGAGGGGAGATTTAGTTGATGTATCTGTGATTGCTGATGACGCTCATGGAGTTGCAAATGTTTCACTCGAATTGACAAGTGCAGGTGGAGAATCTGTTTCTTTGAGTTTTGTTGATTCAAAATGGATTGGTCAGTTTGTAGTTCCAAATACGATTACCCCCGGAGAAAAGTTAATTCCTGTGAGATTAACTGATAATTATGATTCATCAAGATTAATCACTCAATCTTTATTCGATGACGAAGTAGTATACTCCTTGTTAATCATAGAGAATGAAGCCCCCNTAATTGTTAATTATAATATTTCAAGAAATAATGAGTTCTTTAATTTTGTTCAAGTTCCAATGAATGGTGAACCTATATCCCAAGTTTTAGAAGTCACTTTGGAAGATCCTGATGGAATTTCATCAGTACAGGTAAAAATGGGTCGATTGGCACCTATAGGTCAATCTAATGATTGGATACTAATGGTAGATGATGGTTCTGGAGTTGATAGAATTTCTGGTGATGATGTTTATTCATTAGAGATTTTTGCCCGTTCTAGTTTGCCAAATGGAGAAATTGAAATTCTAATTAGAGGGACCGATATTTATCTTTCTACAACTGCACCTGAAGATCAAAGTGTGATTATTGCTCTCGAGAAAATAGATTTAAATTCAGATACTGATAACTGGATTCTAGAAAATGATTCTTTACTAATTATAATAGGCTTAATTTTTGTTTTGTTATTGTCTGTAGCCGGTATAATGTTAGTTTTACGTGATTCAGAATTTGAATGAGTTGGTACGAGTGCCGGGATTTGAACCCGGGTTCAGGCGTTGGCAACGCCCGGTGATAACCACTACACTACACTCGTATGTATATTGGGAAACCTGAGTCACTTTTCTACGCGTCGGTCTGAGTTTGAGCCAATTCTTCTAATAATAATTGAATTTTTTCTCTAGTATTTCTATAAACCTCTATTTGTTTACCAACTGGGTCATCTAAATTCCAGTCCGCAAAGATAGGTAAATTTGGACATTCTACTCCGCAACCCATACTAATTATCTTATCAAAAGATTGAGTGTCAATTTCATCTATTGATTTAGAATACTGTTTCTCCATTTCTATCCCTAATTCTTTAATGACTAATTTGGCATTTTTTGCTACTTTCTCACCTGGATGTGTCCCTGCAGATTGTGCTTGAAAACCCATATTTTTGGCCAAAGCTTCAGCTATTTGACTTCTACATGTATTTCCTACACATACAAATAGGAGTTTCATATAAACTTACAAAAAGTCTAACTTAATTAAATAAACGATAATAGTTTCTTGATAATTAATGTAGAACTAATGATGACTAGGGTTGAAGTATGATTCACTCTTCCCATTAACTAATGTCCGAGGTTCCAATTCGCCATCATGAAGGCGGTTCAGAACAGAAATCAGAGAAACCTGGGGTTTCAACTGAACAGAAAGCACAAATGGAACAAGCTTATCAACAAATGCAACGAAAACTTCGAATAAATAAAATGGATCAAGATATTAAGCATAAAATTATGGTTTTATCCGGAAAAGGTGGAGTCGGTAAATCTACGGTTGCTACAGGATTAGCACTTTCTCTAGCTCGTATGGGTAAGAAAGTAGGGATTATGGATATTGACATTACGGGGCCAAATGTTCCCAAGATGCTTGGTTTAGAAGGAACCGATTTACATGTTGAGAATGGAAGAATACATCCAGCAATTGGATCATATGGGATCAAAGTTATTTCTATGGCTTTTCTTATTGAGGATCCTGATAAACCTGTAATTTGGCGTGGTCCAATTAAGTTAGGTGCCATTAATCAATTCATCGGTGATGTCGAATGGGGTGAATTAGATGCTTTAATCATAGATTTCCCTCCAGGAACTAGTGACGAACCATTAACAGTCTCTCAAAGTTTACCAACAATAGATGGAGTAGTTATTGTAACTACCCCTCAGGAAGTAGCACTTCTTGATAGTAGNAAATCGATAAATTTCGCAAAAACAATTTCTATTCCAGTTATCGGTGTAGTCGAAAATATGAGTGGATATACAATTAATGGGAATACTGAGCCTAACACTAAGGTTGGAATTAACGGCCCTAGCGGCGGTATTATTGAGACTACTTCTGATAGTGAAGGTAATTGGTCAATTATACTTGATGTTTTCAAGAGTGGAGGGGGAGCTGATGCTGCTGAAAATCTGTCTGTCCCTTTCTTAGGTTCCTTGCCATTTGATCCAGGGATTGTTAGAGGTGGAGATGATGGAGTTCATCGTATTGTCGCCGACCCTAGTGGGGCTACCGCTCAAGCATTCGATAAAATTGTAGAAAAGGTCATCTTAACATTGGAACAGCCTAACAGTCCAACAGTTCGAATAACGTAAACAGCGATTCCACAGAAGGGTCAATTTGATGATGGATAGGCTATCCCATACATATTGATAGTATGGCTGTAGGGACTAGCATCTATCTTACTTGGGTTACTGGTGCCATTATAATTAGTCTTGGATTAATGCCTTTATTTAAGCCAGATTATGCTAAAATACGTATCTCTGGTTTCATTGATATGTTTAGAAGATATTGGGCTCATATGATAGTTGTATTTTCTGTATACTTATGGAAGGATTTACTTGATCAATTAGATAGAATTCTTATGGCAAATACACAACTTGACATGACTCCCTATGTATATGCTATTGAGGGTGACATAGTTTTATGGATTCAAGAATCATTAAGTAATTCTTTATTGTCTGTAGGATTAACTCATTTTTATGTTATGGGCTTTATGGCAGTGACATTTTCTTCTTTTGTATATCCCATATATTTTGATGATAGATATATGGCTGATAGAGTATCACTTTCTATGTTCTGGGTATATATCCTAGCAATTCCATTTTACTTATTTTTTAATGTCAGAGTAACTGGGAATTATATCCCTGGAATGGAAACAATTGCTTATGATTTAACACCTGAAATTCATAATTGGTTTATCCAGATTGATCCATTTACTAATGGTATGCCTAGTCTACACATTGGTCTTCCATTTGCTATATGGCTAACTATGGAAAGGTGGGATTCAGATGAGCGTTGGTTAAGATATAGGAGATTGTTATTATTATTTATTGTTATAACAGGATTTACTATCTTATATTTAGGTATACATTGGGTTTCAGATATTATTGGTGGTATTATCGTAGCAATGATAGCAGTTGAAATTACTTCTAGGACACATACTCCAATCTGGCAATTTGCCGATGAAAGATTATTTTCACGAAGATTAGCCCTTGCTATAGATGACCCTAAGAAATGGGCTACTCAATCTTGGAGTATGGTTAAGAGTATATTTTCTCCTCTTAGTCAGCCAAGTTCTAGTCAAACTAAAGCCTTAATTGCGGTTCTACTGATATTAACTAGTAGTGTATTATTATGGGATGCTACTCATCAAGATTTCCCAATAGAGGGTGTCAATCCAACTGAAGCAGCAGGATCTGAAGGTTGGGTGGTAGGTATTGAAGAAATAGACTCTGATGTAAAAATAAAACTCTGGAATGTTAGTACTCAGGAAGAGACAGTTATTGGCGGTATTAATTGGCCTAATCCTCCAAGTATAGAGTTATCAAATAACAGTCTTATATTATTCGATAATTTTCATCTTGATTTTTTCTATTTAGATAATATCTCTTTAGGTATAATCGAACCAATATTTACTATTACAGAAAATATAACGTCAAATAAATTCTCAATCGGAGAAAACAATCAAGGTGAACCATATTTAGTAATGATTACAAATGGTACTATGGAAATAATTGATGTTCTTCTCAATCAAACAATTACTTCGACTGAAATAGATAATTTGACTGCGATCGAGGCTTCAGGACTATTTATTGCATCTGCATCCAATACTGATAATGGTCCGATAATTAATGTCACTACATTATTCAGTCCTAGTATCGAAATTAATATATTAGTTGAAACATTCTATAATGATCTAAATGATGAATATCTAGAAAGAGTATATGGTTCTCCAATTGATTATAATAATTCTACAGTATTAGATATAGAAATGGATGATAATTTCATTGTTATATTAGTCGATGTTGGGCCATTAAATCGACTTATTCTAATAGATACTTTAACGGGTGAGCAACAAATGTTATCCAATCCACTTTGGCCAGCTGAATCTCCAAGTATTGAAGGCAATTATATTGCATTTCTTCAGAGACCAATCACTTCTCCTTCAATAAATTTAGACCCTCTTAATTTTAATAGAGATGTTTTCCTTTGGGATATTGATGATGGAAATGGTGTAATTCAGATAACTCATGATGATTTTAATCAATATCACCCTCATGTACTGAGTAATGGTATTACTTGGATAACTATTGACGAAGATGGAAACTCTGAATTAGTAATATATTCATTAGAGAAAACATTTGAAGAGTACTCATCTGTTGTTCTTCAATCAGCAATACTGATGCTTATTCCTCTATTGTTAGTTTGGTCACATCAATCAGCTTTTGAAAAAAGACTTCGTAATTAAAGTTCAGCATATCTAAACATTTCATCTAATGATAACTTAGCTCTTTCTATAACTTCTTTATCTAATTCAATAATTTGTTCATCGCTAGGTTCTCTTAAAGCCTGTAGGATATCTTCCAAAAGTGTTGTTTTCATATGTCTACACATCACACATGTTCCTATAATATTCAGATTTTCTTTAGATTCTGCGATTACTCTATCAGCAGTCCCACATTCAGTAATTAACATAATATCAGTTTTTCCCTCATTCCCTAATCGTATTGATTCTTTAATCAATACTTCACTACTTCCTATAATATCACTTTCTTCTAAAACATCTGCTGCACACTCAGGATGACTTAAAACTTGAAGATCAATACCTGCTTTTCTTGCTCTTTCTCTCCAAGATAATACTTTTTCACCTGTGAATAATGCATGTACTTCACATTCTCCATCATAAATAATTACTTCTTTTTTCCCTTGAAGTGAATTTTGTAAATGCTCACCCATAAATCTATCAGGCACAAAGATTAGTCTATCTCCAGGTAGATTCTCACATATTTTTAGATAGTTGCTACTTGTTACACAAACATCTACTTCTGCTTTTACTTCAGCAGTTGTATTTATGTAACAAGCTACTGGGACTCCAGGATATTTTTCTTTTAAATCTCTTACATCTTGTGCAGTAATACTTTCTGATAATGAGCAACCAGCTTCTGGTGAGGGATGAAGAACTAATTTACTCGGACTTAATATCTTAGCAGTTTCTGCCATAAATCGAACACTTGAAAATAAAATTATTTGCTGTTCTGCGTCTCTAGCAGATTTAGATAATGAATAACTATCTGAGACTTCATCTGCAACTCCATACACTATATCTGGAGTTTGGTATGAATGAGCAATTAGATAAACATCTTTATCTTTTTTTAGTTCATTAATTTCTAATGTATATGCTGCAATTGTTTTACAGTGTTCGATAGTCCACCTTTTAGGTTGTTTTATTACTTCACTAAGTCTTAGTGCTTCTTTCTCAATAATATGCTCTGGATATATCTTACAAGTTATCTTTCCACGTGGATTTGGGGCCAAAGGTAGGTCCATGGACATGTGAATTCACTCATTGGTTAGGTTTAACCTCTTTCAAGGTATGTCACCTCCGATAGACATGGTTGATGACCTCGTACCAGTATGGCAGCAGTCAAAAATCATTCACAAAGGTGCAGAAGCAATCGTAATCTTAGGTACTTGGATGGGTGATAAAGCAATTTTGAAAATTCGTAATCCTCGTTCATATCGCCATCCTGATTTAGATCGTAGATTGATACGACAGAGACTTTCTGTGGAAGTAAGAGTTTTGATTAAATTACATTCGACAGGAATCTCTTGTCCTAAAATATTAGATATAGATGTAGATAAAGGTTGGATTTTATTAAGTCACATAAGTGGTACAACATTGTATGATTTTTTATTAGAAGGTGCCTCCGACTTAGGGCAAATTAGAAAGTTAGGAGTTTTAATCCGTGAAATGCATGAGTTAGGTATTTCCCATGGTGATTTAACTACTCATAATGTTATGATTGATGATGCTGGAGAACTAAATCTTATTGATTTTGGGCTTGCAAAAATAGCTCCTGAAATTGAGCAATTAGGTCTAGACTTACAGGTCCTGAATGAGTGTCTTAATGCTAGTCATTATGAATATGAAAATGCTATTGATGAAATAATAGAGGGTTATACTTCTTTCTCTAATGATTTTTCACCTTCTGGACATGAAGTTATTGAAAGATTTAATGCTATTAGAGGGCGAGTAAGGTATCATGCTTGAGTGATTTATATGAAAATTCTTTTTGCAACAAGTAATAATGATAAAATTGCTGAAGCAAGAGTGGTATTAGGTTCCCTAGGTCATGATGTTATCAAATTAGTTATTGATGGTAACTCTCCTGATTTTATTGAACCTCAGGCAGATGATATTGAAGTTATTTCCAAATCAAAGATTGTTCAATCTTTAAAATTAATTTCTGGTACTGAATTTGAGGGATGTGCTATAATGGTTGAAGATTCTGGTTTATTTATTCATGAATTGAAAGATTTCCCCGGAGTTTATTCTTCATATGTGTCTAGAACTATTGGAAATCAAGGTATTATCGATCTTCTCAAAAATAACCCTAATCGAACAGCCGAGTATCGTGCTTTCTCTATACTTTATGATAATGGTAAGTATTGGAGTTCTATGGGGAAATGTTCAGGTAAAATATCTACTGAAATATGCGGTTCTAATGGATTTGGCTTTGACCCTATATTTATTCCTAATTCNGGAGATGGTCGAACATTTGGAGAAATGTCACAGGTTGAAAAAGATGCTAAATCCCATAGAGGAGAATCTCTTAGAATTCTTTGTGAAGAACTCAGGGCCCCGTCAAAGTGAAGATAGGTAACCTAGTCGAAGGGCTGATAGTATGGGTGGAGAGGTCAGAATCATCGGTTGGATTTCTCTATTCATAGGATTAATATTTTTACTTGTTTTTCAGGGGAGTTTAGATCCAGTATCTCGAATTGCTAGCAGTGTAGTACTTCTTTCAATATTAACAGTTTTAATGTTCACAGGCAATCAAAAAATATCAACTCTCAATATACCAAAAGAGATTTCTCCAATAGTCAGTTTAGATCCAACTCCTATACCCGATATTCCGGCTCCAATTAATCAATTGGAAAGTGTTAGTGACAAAAGAGATGACAAACTTAGGAGAAGTCGTAGAAGAGCACAGAGTCCAGTAAATCCTCTTCCCCCTATGCCTTTACCTGCTATGCCTTTACCTGCTATGCCTTTACCTCCAAATCCTGTTTCATCAGAAATGGTTTTACCACCTATTCCCAACCTTACACCTCAGGCTGCAGATGGTACAAAACTTGCTAAAAAGTTAGTAATTACTTCAGATGCTCAATCTTCAATGGAATCAGAAATAGAGGCTTTTGTCGATGAACGTCGCGCTAGACAAGCAGAAATTCGTTCTAGTTTAGAAAGAAAAAGACGTATGGCTTTAGCCGAGAGAAGAGCAGCAAAAGCTCGTCTTTGGACAGAGGTTGAAGATGGAGAAGATCTTGCGACTCTCTTGAAAGATCCTAATCATGGCTTGACAATTATTGATGAGCCTGAATTTCCTGACGAAAGTAAACCTCTTGGTGTTTCATATATTAGGATAGATAATACAAGAATTTTGAAACTAAAAACTCCTCTTGAGGTTGCGAGTAAAGAAAAAGAAACTATCATTTCTAATGAGGTCTCACAAGATGTTGGAGTTGCAGATACTCCCCCTCCCCCTGGTTTACCTCCTATGCCTCCTCCCCCTGGTTTACCTCCTATGCCTCCTCCCCCTGGTTTACCTCCTATGCCTCCGCCTCCTGGCATGCAATCTGAATGACATTGATTCAAGCGTATGTTCAAACATTCATCCCCTTTCGAAGATATATGGACGAAGAAGTACTGTTAATTGAAAACAAGGAAATTGAAGGTACTTCTCCTGAAGGTGGTTTAGTATCTATTTGGACTTTAAATCGCCCTGATAAACTTAATTCATTAAATGCAGAATCACATAAAGCCTTGAAAGCAGCTTGCGATATGGCAGAATCAAATGATTTAATTAGAGTAATTGTCATTAGAGGAGCTATCCCAAANCCCCCTCCTGAGGGTAAGAGACCTAAACCAGCCTCTTTTGCTGCTGGAGCAGATATTTCTGAATTTATTGGTAAAAATTCAGATGATGTCAGAGATTTTTTTGAAGATAATGCATGGGAAAGGGTTTGGAATCTTACAAAACCAACTATTGCTATGGTAGATGGTTTTGCTCTTGGTGGGGGGGCTGAATTAGCTCTTTCTTGTGATTTAAGGATAGTATCTGAAAGATCTAAATTTGGTACACCTGAGATTAATCTAGGATTGATTCCAGGCGGTGGCGGGACACAACGATTATGCCGTCTTATTGGATATGGTAAAGCATTACAAATGGTGCTGACTGGAGATATGATGGATGCAGAAGAAGCTCTCTCTTGTGGTTTAGTAAACTCTGTGAAAACTGCTGTAGAACTTGAAAGTCATACAATGTCTTTAGCTGAAAATATAGCGAGAAAATCACCATACACTACCAAGGTTGCAAAACGTGCAGTTCGTGCCTCTCTTGATTTACCTTTTACAGAAGGTGTACTTGCTGAAAGATCAGAATTTGTAGCACTATTTGATACAGAAGATAAAGAAATAGGCGTTCAAGCTTTTTTAGAACGCAAAGATGCTAAGTGGGTAGGTAGATAATCGTATTTAATTACTGATTTTCTTATCGCTGAATTGATTTTATTTCTAAAAATTCATCTAATCCATGAACTCCAAGTTCTCTACCATTTCCAGATAATTTGTAGCCTCCAAACGGAGCACTTACATTGAAAGCACCGCCATTAATACTGACTTGTCCAGTCCTCATTCCTTTTGCAAAATTAATCGCTCTATCTTCATCACCTGACCATACTCCACCTGATAATCCATATATTGAATCATTAGCTAAAGATAGTGCCTCCTCTTCTGTTTTGTAAGTTGTAATGACTAAAACAGGACCAAAAATTTCTTCTTTCCATATCTTCATATTCGGAGTTACATTTGCAAAAATTGTTGGTTTGACATAGAATCCTTTTGTTAATCCCTCTGGCATACCTAACCCTCCTGAAATTAAAGTAGCACCTTCACTAATTCCTGATTCAATATATCCTGTGACACTTATTTGTTGCTTTGAGCTAACCATTGGGCCACATCTAGTATTCTCATCTAATGGTTCACCTACTAAGTACGATTCATTCTTTTTTGCTATTATTTCACAAACTTCTTCATTCATTGATTCAGGTATTATTAGTCTTGTTAATGCTGAACATGTCTGACCACTATTTTGGTGACAAGCAGCAATTGCTTTTTTCGCAACTATAATCGGATCTGCATCATCTAGGGCTACATTAGCACTTTTACCCCCTAGTTCTANTGTTACTCTCTTTACAGTTGGCGCTGCTGATTGACTTACTGAAACACCTGCACCAGTAGATCCTGTGAATGAAACCATNTCTACATCTGGATGACTTGACATATGATTCCCAACTTCAGAACCATATCCTGATACTAGGTTAAAAACTCCAGCTGGCAAACCAATTTCATCTAAAATCTCTGCTAATATAAATGCACTTAATGGTGCTTCTTTGGATGGTTTTAGTATCATTGTACAACCTGCTGCAATTGCTGGAGCAACTTTCCCTATTATCTGATGGAGAGGGAAGTTCCAAGGCGTGATAAAAGCACAAACTCCTATCGGTTCTTTACATATTATTGAGTTTCTTACTTCGTTTTCCCATGAGAATTCTTCTAAGATTTTCGCATAATTTCTAGATACGACTCTGGGAGTTCCTACCATAGCTACACGTGAATATCCAATGGGTGTACCTACTTCTGAGGTAATTGTTTGCGCTAATTCTTCCCCCCTCTCTTTGAATGCATTAGAAAGAGAATTTAGTAAATAAATACGTTGTTCAATACTACTTTTAGACCAACTATCAAATGCTTTTTTTGCTGCCAAAACTGCTTTATCTACATCTTCTGAAGAACCAACAGGTACCTTTCCTATTATTTCTTCAGTTGCAGGATTAATTATATCGATCATTCCTTTTCCTACAGGATCTACCCATTTTCCATCGATATACAGTTGTTCCCGTGTGTGCATGGACTAGGCGAGGAGTACCTACTTTAGATATTCACGCAGTCTAATAGTGCATACCTACTCGGATAATCATGACGATTACAGTCCAACATCTTCCAAATAGTGTTGCTTTAGTCACTTTATCGGCTCAAGCTTCAAGAAATGCTTTTTCTCTCGAATCAATGCAATTAATGTCAGATATTTTTGATGATTTATTAGAAGACCCTTCAATCCGATCGATTGTAATGACTGGAACAGGCCGNTTTTTTTGTTCAGGTGCAGATATTAGTGCTTTTGCATCTGCAATTGATGACGGNAGTATTGCCGATATGGTCGGTGGTTTAACCTCTATCTTACATCCAATGCAATTGAAAATTCGTTCATCCGAAAAAATATTTGTAGTTGCAATAAATGGTGCAGCAGCAGGTGGAGGCTTAGGAATAGCTTTGTGTGCTGATTATCGTGTATGTGAACCTAATGCTAAGTTAGCTGCTGCATTCTTTTCGTTAGGTCTATCTCCTGATGGTGGAACTACCTGGTTATTACCACGACTTGTAGGTACTCAAAAGGCGAAATGTTTCTTTTTCAATAATGAAACATGGAGTGGTAAACAAGCTCTTGAATATGGGGCAGTAGATGAGATAGCCGAATCATCGGTTCTTCTTGATAGAGCTATTGATATAGCGGAAAAATGGGGTAGTTGGGCTGTATCAAGTCGTCGTTCTACAAAACAATTGATCGATGCTTCTACCTCCACTTTTATGGAAACTCAACTTGAATTTGAAAAGTTACTTATCACAAATTCTTCACTCACCTCAGATTTCGCAGAAGGAGTTTCAGCCTTTATCGAAAAAAGAGATCCAAAGTTTGGTGAAGAATAGATTATTTTTCTTCATCTCTCAGTCTAATAACACCAATTATCAGTGATAATATACATGATAATGCTGCAAGATTTGAGAGAATAATAGCGATTGAACTAATCAAAAATCCATAAATTAACCAAAGTAGTAAAGCTGTACATATTAAGTGTAAAGTAGGTAGAGAAATCCCTTCATGTTTCTTTTTAATGTATACTTCTTTTATTTGAGGGATCCAAGCGACCACTCCTAGGATGCCTGCTATTATTCCAATCAATTCAATAAATATACTTGGCATAAAAACCCTCATTCAGGTAAGTCATCTCTCTCAGTTTTTTCTGAATCTGACCAATTGTAAATCCCTTTATTTGTTTTTTTACCTAAACTTCCTTCCGATACCAATTCATTTAACAAAGAATGTGGTCTATAAAATTCATCATTAAAAGCATCTGCAAGGCTGTTAAGGATATCTTTTCTGACGTCTAAACCTACTAAATCTGAGAGTTCTAAAGGTCCCATTGGATGTTTATATCCTAGTTTCATTGCTAGATCGATATCACTTGCTGAAGCCACGCCCTCTGATAGCATCCTAATCGCCTCATTTCCTAATACTACACCCAATCTACTTGTTGCAAATCCTGGGATGTCTTTTACTAAGATTGTCTGTTTTCCCATTGATTCACCTATGGTTCGTGCAATTTGAATAGTTTCTTCTGAGCATTTTTCATGTCTTACCAGTTCAAGAAGTTTCATTATTGGGACCGGATTAAAAAAGTGCATACCAATAATTCTCTCAGGACATGTTGTTACGTTTGCTATACTCGAGATAGGTAGACTAGATGTATTTGTGGCAAGTATTGCATGTTTTGGTGCAATTTTTTCCAACTGAATAAAAATCTCTTTTTTAAGATTCATAATCTCTGGCACTGCTTCGATAACTAAGTCAGTATTTTCTACTGCTTTACTTAAATCTGTATGTGTTTCTAAGTTTGAACTCCATTTTTCTTTCTGCTCCAAAGTAGTCTTCCCTTTTGAAATTCCTTTATCCCAGAATTGATTAATATTATTCATTCCTTTCTCTAAACTTTCAGGAAATGCATCAAATAATCTCGTTTGCCAACCACTCTGAGCACAAACTTGAGCAATCCCTGAACCCATTGTTCCAGCGCCAATGACTGTAACTGTACGCACCTGCATAGTAGGTCGTTATGGCTTTAGACCATAGGCATTGCTCATTCTTCTCTTCCATATGCAGCTAGTGCAGACTGAAACAAACGTTGCCTTGGCACATCATGTTCTAAGAAACAAGTAAATGGTGCAACATCCTTTAGTAATTCTATAGCACTTACATACGCTCCATAAATAAAAGGATCAGCAACTTCTGTAGGTGGAATATTAATTCCTAATTTTACAAGTCCTTTACGTGTATCTTCATCCCAAATTGCATATGTGTGATGTGTGAAATGTAGGTATGATGAAAGTCTCCTGATGTCTGATCGAGGATTTTCTGTGAAACTATCTAGTAAGAGAGTATCTGGATATCTTATTGCATATAATGCTAATTTTACTTCNCGGGTAGTCTCTTCCCTCCATTCTCTTTTATCNAGTCCCATCCAATCATCTATCATATCTAGCATATTGTCATCATATGGTCTCTTTACCATGTACAGTAATTTTTCATATTCCTCAGAGTCTTGATGTTCAGAATGGTGGTGCTGATAGAATAGTTCGGTTAATCTGTCAAAGAATGGTTTACATTTTTGTTTATCAAAAGCTAATAGTGCTACATGCTGCATAATATCACCTCTTAGAATCAATTCCCTTTGTACTCTCGATATTGAATCCACTCTTGCTTCATGTATTCATTCATTAATTTATCTTCATCTTCATCAGTTGGTAGAACACTTATGAGGTAATCTTGATATTCTTTATCAGTCCCTTCAAATTTTTCTCCTCTAATTGTATAATTTTTACCTGCATGATTACCAATACCTCGATTAAATTTATCAGATGGTATGAATAAGTCGGGTTCTCCTTCTTTCCTTGCAGCACTAATTCTTCTCATTTCTTCACGTAACTCTTGGAAGTATAACTCTCTACTTGCTTCATTCAGATGTCCTCTATCTGCCTCAATATCACTTTCTCTCTCATCATATCGACCTTTTACTCCGTAAACATATGCCCATTGTGCACTTGTCGAATCATCAGTTCCAAACAAATCTAATCCAGTACTGATCCATTTATTTAGATATTTTTGTAATAATTCGCAGGGGATTACTCCTTGTTTCACAATTCTTCGAAGACCATTAGCCCCAGTTCCTAAATGGAATGATTCTTCTTTTAGCATTGGACCCATTGAAGCTGCTAGGGGTTTGAATGAAGATGTACTTAGCATCTTTAATTGGTATTTACCATCTCTGTCAATAAAGTGTGTGAAGCAGAAGAAGTCCAGCCAATGATCAATTGGAGCATTAAATGAACCTAGTATTCGAGTGCCATCTTGTGCATTCCTTTCCAGTAATTTAGATGCTTCTCTAACTCCCTGTTCCCCAAAATATGTGCATAATAAGTAAGCCATTTGCCATCCATGTCTCTGTTCTTCACACATTATTCTCATAGCAGATTTTCGATCATATTCTGTTGGAGCAGTTGCTAAAAGATGGTTCTGCTGTTCGACACTAGCAAACTCAGTATCTCCTTGTACGCTAACCATACTGATTATGGCATCTCTAATGTTTTGTTGAGGTATTTGCATTCTTCTTTCCCATTTTGGCATTCCCTTAAAATCTCCAAATTCAATTTCACTTCCAGCAGTATCCCAGTCGAATTTTATATCGAATCTATAGTCGCCTAACCAAGATGGATCAAACCCAATTCTTGTTTGCCATTGACTGAAATCTTTTATCCAAGCCTCAAAGTTAGGTGTATATCCTTCTACTATTTCGGTATCTGACATATATTTGCGGCTACGATATTAGTATATGAATAAATGTACATTTACCGTAGAGAATTATTTTCCCGTAAACCGAGGTGTACGACGCTCAACATATGATGCGATTCCTTCCTTAGCATCCTCTGATTGGAATAAATCTGATTGTAATTCTCTTTCTAGAGCGAGATGAGATTCTAATGGTATTTCTATACCGCTTTGAACACTGCGCTTGATATTCCCTATTGCCTTAGCTGCTGCTAGAGGTAGAGTGAATTGTCCTGCATAATCAATAACATCCTGTCTAAATCCATCTAAATTCACGCTGTCATAGATATCATGAATCAGATCCATATCTCTTGCTTCCTCAAATGAGAATTTTCTTCCAGTAACCATTATCTCCATCGCTCTAGCTTTACCTACAAGACGAGATAGACGAGCAGTCCCTCCTGTTCCTGCTAATACCCCCAAAGATACTTCTGGCAATCCTATTTGGAAATTTCCCTTGTGCGCTACTCGGATATCTGCAGCCATGGCAATCTCAAGACCTCCACCAACAGTGTGCCCATTAAGAGCTGCAATAACTAACTTAGGGGTTTGTTCTAGACGAGATAGAGTTTCGTTAGCATGCAAACAAAAGAAGTACTTGTATCTAGGTGAAAGTGTATTTAGATAGTTAATACTAGCTCCAGCAGAAAAGAATTTTTCTCCATGGCCAGTAAGTAAAATGACTGAAACATCTCCGTCGAATCTCGCATTTAGTATTGCTACATCAATATCTTCCCACATTTCACGTGTATAAGTGTTAACTGAAGTTCTTCCTTCTCCCAAAGGTTTTCCATCAGTATCAGAAATAAGTTCAATGATTGCAATACCGTTTGTGGTAACACCATAATTCACTAGATTGTTGGGCATTGGCTGAAGGTCTGGCCACGAAGTCATGTGACTCGCACTAACAATCCGTTAATGAAAGAAACGGAATCAGAGTAATGTCATATTTGGGCGTCAGATTCTGTAAATGAGAGGTTCGCTCCATCTTTTCTGACCTTTTTCCATTGTAGACCTACTTGTTCTGCTTTCTGACTTGGTTCCCATAAATCTCTCTTTAGAGGCTTTCTAAATGGCATGCGATGAACTACTCTCCCATCATCTAAATTTTTCTTCCGCAGCATACCTTTCTTAACTATCGGCCAAAGAGATTTTCTAACAATTCCTGGTTGGTAAATCCATTTCATAAATCTCAGTCCATCCCCTGATTTCTTTTGATCTCTCATCCAGTAACGTGCTACCATTTTAAATCCTCTATCTCCAACTCGATTCATAAGGAATCTATTAATCGCACTAACTTTAATCAATGGTACAAGTCTCTTTCTAACCTCAACTTCATAATCACATTCATTAAGAATCGATTTTGCTGCTAAAACCCCACTGGTTATTGCATATCTCATGCCAAAACCCCACATGAAATCTTGTAAACCCCCTGCCTCACCGACATATATTTTATCATCATGAATATATTTTTTAGGTAGACTAAAATCTCCTTTACCTCCTACTCTTTTGATTGGTTTCCTATTCAATTCATAATGTTCATCATACCAAGCAATAGTTTCATTAAGATATCTACCTGATTTCTTTTGTTGTCTCCATAAGCAGGTACAAATTANTCCAATGCCATCAATAATGATAAGATATGAATATGCACCAGGCGCTAATTTATCATTTAGTTGGAATGCAACATGATTGGGGTGATCGGTATGGAATATTTCACCAAATGCAATGGCACTGGAATCTTTTGGACCTGCTGCAATTATATCGCAACTTTTCGGATCAACTCTCGATTCATAGTGGATTTTCGCACCTGCATCTATAGCCATTCTCTTGAACCCTTGATCAATACAATGTTCATCAGTTCCCCTTTCTACTACTCTAAAAGCAGCACCGATTGTTTTTGGATTAGTTATTACATCATCTGGATGTATTAAATCGATTATATCGAAACCATTTGACTTAAACTCATCAGGATTCAGGCCCCATTCTCTCATCTCATCGAAAAAATCAATATCACTTGTCCAATTTTCAATACCTTGGAAGTCTCCATCAAATCTTGCACCACTGTCTTTACGTATTTCATGAACGTGAACTTCTTTCCCAGCTTTTGCCAAGATTGTTGCTGCAGCAAGGCCTGATAATCCCGCTCCAAGGATATTAATCCTCTCCTCCATGTATTTGCGTATGAGGCTTAATGTTTGAAAGGTTTGGTTATTAACAATCAAAGAGTTCATTGGATAATTTAGTTTCGACTGATTCAATACGGGGTGTGATGGATGTCTAGTAATCAGATTATTGTTCGAGTTGAAGCCGATAAAATTGATCCAGAATCACTTCGTTCTTTACTCGATATTGATGGTTGTGGAAGTGTAGTTTCATTCGTTGGTCTAACACGTGGTATTGATCAAGGCGTTACAGTAAAGAGACTTGAATTTGATTCTTGGGAAGAAAAATTGCCAGGAGTTCTTCATGATCTTGCTCAATCTTCTATCGATACTTTCGATATTCAATCGGTATTAATTGCTCATAGGGTAGGTGTAGTCAATCCCTCAGAACCGATAGTTTGTATCTATGTTAGTTCTAAACATAGGGATGCAGGTTTTGAAGCATGCTCATGGCTAATTACAGAATTAAAATCTCAAGCGCCATTATGGAAAAAAGAAGTAAGGGCCGATGGCGAATTTTGGAAAGAAGGCTTAGGTTAGGTGCTTTTAGGTAAGAAATTGTTATTTTTCGTACATTTCTCCGTCTGTCTGAATAATGAGTGCTTCTTCCGAGAGCCTATGACTAAAGAGGAATTGAGTAATTCATGGACAGGAATTGTCGATATAGGTAGTAAAAATGCAGTTTTTCGAGAAGCGATTGCAACTGGGACTTTACAATTATCTAATGATGGAATTATTGCAGTAAATGAGTTATCTCCTAAAGGTAATGTCCGTGAAATATCTACAATTGCTTCTATACAAGCCGTGAAAGATACTCCTAGGATGTTACCACATTGTCACTTGATACCTATAGAAGGATGTTCTGTTAATTGGGCAATTGAAGGGAATAAATTACGATGTACCGTTACTGTCAGAACACATTGGAGGACCGGAGTAGAAATGGAGGCACTATGTGGTGTTAATGCTGGATTATTATGTGCTTGGGATATGTTGAAGTCAATTGAAAAAGATTCTCATGGGCAATACCCTAATTCACAAATTGATGGTGTTCATGTCATTAAAAAGAGCAAAGGAGACCAACATCATTGAATGCTGATTAACACTCGGAGGCGTCATGGCAACAGTTGACTTTGAGAAGTATTTCCTTCAAGCAACAGAATCTGCTGCAATAGCGGCATCTAAGTGGATAGGCAAAGGTGATGGTAAAGCAGCTGATGGTGCAGCAGTTGAAGCTATGAGGTCTGTATTTGATACAGTTCCATTCAATGGCCGTGTTGCTATAGGCGAAGGGGAAAGAGATGATGCACCTATGTTATGGATTGGTGAGCCATTAGGTTCTCTACAAGGTGTCCCTGGGTCTCCTACTATCGATATTGCTGTCGATCCTCTTGAATGTACTAATCATGTAGCTTATGATTTACCAAATGCTATGGCAGTACTTGCTGCCGCACCTCGGGGGGCTCTCTTACATGCACCTGATTGTTATATGAATAAAATTTCAGGTTCTCCTGTATTGAATGGTGAAATTTCTTTAGATGCTTCAACCTCATATAATATTGAGGCAACTTCTAATGCATTAGATAAACCAATAAAAAATCTTAATGTTGTAGTTATGGATCGTCCAAGGCATGAAATTTTAATTAAAGAACTTAGAGATTTATCTGTAAATGTTGTTTTAATTGGTGATGGAGATATCGCAGCAGCTCTTAATGCAGCAGACCCTAATTCTGATATTGATTTATTGATGGGTATTGGTGCTGCTCCTGAGGGAGTAATTACTGCCACTGCATTGCGTGGTCTCAATGCACCTTTCGAAGGACGTTTAGTATTCAAAAATGAAGGGCATAGAAGTCGTGCTGAAGAAATGATTGATGGCGATATTGAGAGGCTATGGGGGAGAGATGATCTTTGTTCTTCGGATGATGCATTATTTATTGGTACAGGAGTTTGTTCAGGTCGAACAAAAGGCGTAAGTATTGATGGTGGGAAATATTTGGTTGAGTCTGAGGTAATTGATGTTGCCAGTGGAATTAGTAAGTTTGTTAGCGGTTCTCATGACATCTGATTTCGGATTGTTAAAGCGATGCCTTAATTTTCTATAGCCTTCACGTATACCTGAGGTTAGTGTATGGATATTCAACTACTTGAGAGAACAGCAAGAGATTTAGTTGCTGCTGGTAAAGGAATTCTTGCAGCAGATGAAAGTAATGGTACAATGTCTAATCGGCTTGAAGCAGTAGGTATATCTGCATCTTCAGAGGCACGTAGAGCTTATCGGACTAATCTTTTCGCAACTAAAGGATATAGTGATGCAATAAGTGGAGTGATTCTTTTTGATGAAACAATTAGGCAAAAAATGTCCGATGGGCAATCTATTCCTTTTTCTTTATCCTCCAAGGGTGTCTACCCTGGAATTAAAGTTGATACAGGTGCTAAAGAATTAGCAAATCATGATGGTGAGAAAATTACTGAGGGACTTGATGGATTAAGTGGGCGTTGCCAAGAATATTTTGCAATGGGTGCTAGATTCGCTAAATGGCGTGCAGTAATAACAATTGGAGATAATAAACCAAGCCAGGCATGTATATCTGCCAATGCTCATGCCTTGGCTAGATATGCGTCAATCTGTCAAGAACAAGGATTAGTGCCTATAATTGAACCAGAGGTTCTGATGGCTGGAGATCATAATGCTGCAACATGTTATGATGTCACTGCAAAAATTCTTGATGCTACTTTCGAGGAATGCCGAATACAAGGGGTGCATTTACCCGGTGCCTTATTGAAACCAAATATGATTATTGCTGGTTTGTCCTGCCCCAATCAAATTACTCGTGAAGAAGTAGCCAAGTTAACTATTGATTGTTTGACCAAGCACGTACCGCATGATTTACCTGGCATAGTTTTCCTATCCGGTGGTCAATCTGACGAAGATGCAACCGCTCATTTGAATTTAATGAATGCAATGGATGTAACTCATCCATGGGAATTGTCTTATTCTTATGGTCGAGCTTTACTCGCCAATGCTTTGAAGACGTGGGCTGATGATGAACCTGAAAAGAGTCAGTTAGTATTTTTGCATAGATCGAAAATGAATAGTCTGGCTAGAACTGGGGATTGGGAAGTAGATCTAGAATAATTCTATTCCATCCTTAATTTTGATTATCCGGTGCACCAGGTCTCAATTGCCAAACACATATTTCGTAACGGCCAGAGAGTGCTCCGCCACGTTTTGTAGTTGCGATTTTCATAATGTCTTTATCTTTAGATAATACGTTACCCAATTGTTGAGGTGTAGTGCCGTGTCTCATAGTCGAATTCACGTGTTCTAAAATTTCGGTGGTATTTGCCTCTCCTCTGGTATCTAGGAATTTCTTTATTTTTTGTCTTAGTCTAGTTGTTCTCATATGTCCCTCTCCTTTATTGCAGGCTGTTTTCTTTCATGGTGTTGAACCCACTCTTCGGTAGCCCATTCCGAAAGTGGTGATTTCTTCCCTACAACTCCACTCCTTCTAACTCTCCCAATTCTCACTATAGTTGGTTCAGATTCAAGTATTGCAGCTAAATCAAAAGTTGAATTAAGAATCATTTGTTTAGATATCCAGTCATTGATCTCGGTAGTGTTCCTCGGCTTTTCAGAAAGGTGCTTTTTAACCAAATCACGAATTTTCCCCGTATCCATGGTTTTCATCACTCCATTCTATCGGACTCGGCTACCGGTTCGATATAGGTAGGGTGACGGGTGGTGATATAACGCTTCTGCAACTTATTGTTCAATTTAGTTACATATCGTTGCGCCATTAAGTGTACTTTAGTTGTTATTTTTCAGTAAACAAAATGCGACTAGTTATTTTTCCACAAGAAATGTGTAACTATATGTAACTATAATGCATAATTTAATACATAGTTTTGAAGTGGATGATTACGGAGATGGTCATTGGTGTCCGAAGGTCCGATTTTTAATCCTGATACTAGTTTTATTTCTACACCGATTAAGATACGTAGTCGGTATCGTAGGAGGCTTCTCAATCAATTATCAGATGGTGGCGCCACAGTGACTTCGTTAGCAAGAAATATCGGTCTGCAAATACCGCATGCATCAGCCGAGTTACGTAAACTAAGAAACGAGGGACTGGTATCCAGTGATCTTGTTGCAGGAAGTAGAGGTGCGAATTTATATCTAACCGAATTAGGATGGGAAAGGATAAGGTCAGATGAGAGATCAAGAGCAATACTGGCACTCCCTTTACCCTCTGGGATGAATAAATATTGTATATTAGATAAAGATGGAAGTAATCTTTTAATTGGTCTTTCCTCAATTCCAAAGTCTCCAATGATACTCATACCTGATAGACCCCCTGAGTTAGATATTCTTAATCCTGAGTCCATCGGAAATGAAGGGGTTCAATGGAATTGGGCTACCTTCAAAGAAAAAAGTCCTAGATGGTTTGATTTACATTCAATGAAAGTCACAACAGCTCCCCCCTTTTCAGCAGATCCTGGGAAAATAGAAACATATACAGAAGGTAAATCTATTATTGGAATCATTAGAGCGAATCTAATAGATGAAAAGAATCCGATAGCAATGACTTTTGGAACTTGGTTTGATTTACCTAAAACTAGGCAAACTCCTCCCTTGAATGAAAATATATTTCATCGTGGAGACTGGGTATTGGGTGAATGTCATGAATTAAGTCAGGAAATAAGGCCTAAAGTTCCTCTAATAGCAGTACTCCCCGATAATTTATCTAAAACAATGCTTCTTCGTACGGCTAGAGTAAATTCCTTACTTATTGCAGATTTAGGTGGTTTAGATTTAATTAGTGACCCCTATCCATTGTCTGCTCTCGAATTTTGGATTCATAAAGCCCATCCAAGATTACCTAAATCTGAATTAAAGAAAAGAGTTCAATCGTTAAGTGATAGAATAATGTCAACAAGAAAAATCAGAACAGATGATTCAACTTGGCGTAAATTTCGAAGAGATTGGGGCAATACAATCTTTACTACCGATGATCAAATTATAAGGAAACTTGATACTAGAGGCTTGGGGGAATATGCAATTGCATCATTGATTAATTGGGCAATATCTGTAGAAGAAAGACCTCCCTTAGTTTTGGAAATTGAAGAAAATATATCTGAAGAAATTATATCATCTATTCTTATTCATCCTCAACTAAGAATTCTAATCAAAGATAAATTCTCATCAAGTACCAAATCTCATGATATTCTTTATTCTGATAATTTAAGGCCCTTGCCTTGGTTGAAATTAGAAACTTCTAATGGATTAGTTATTCCATTGAAGTTAATTGATAACATACCCAATGATGAACAGTTAGATGATGAACAGAATAATTTCTTTGTAACTCCATGGAAAATAGTAGGTCTTAGTCATTTATATGATTCCAAACCTGAGGAATTAGAATCAGGGTATCTTTCAATGGTATATTCTGCTATGTCTCAATACCCTAATGGCAACGAAGAGTGGGCTAATCAAATGGAGGCTAGATACCCTATTGCTGCTTGGATTGCCTCTCCAAAACGTACACGGTGGCCAAGGTGGCAACGTCTCAAAGGCCGTATGTCTGTAGAATGGCTAATTTTGTTTGATCTTGATCATATTCCTTTAGATAAACTTGCAGAACTTGCTGATAATGCTACTGATGAGATTCTTGAATACTTTGCAGAAAAGCTAGAGAAGAAAATTAGAGAAGAACATGAAACTGCTATCAGAACTCGTCCTGCGATTGATCCAATTGATGCATCTAAAGGGACTGCTTGGGTTGCTGCACAATTTCTCTCTAACGCTGCATGGATTCCTGAAGATTTACATGAAGACTTAGTCAATTGGTCATTACAAGCTTGGCTCTCTTCACCACCCAAAAATTCTCTTAATGCACTTAAGGGAATATCTTGGTTATATTCATCAGAAAGAGGACGAGGTAATGAATTCCCACCAGTTCTCAATAAGATTCTTTTACATGGGAAAAATTTACCAGAAGATCATGATTTGAAGATTTGGTCTACACTAGTCGTTCGGACAATGGAAAATAAAGAATTAACTAACAAGGAATTAAATCGTATAATCGAAAAATTACCTTATGATTGGTGGGCTCCTATATCTCCTGAGATATTATTGAAGTTATTAACTGGAGAAGAATCTACTGAATGGTTAATATCTAACGCTAAACCTTGGATTGCTCTTGTTTTGAGGCCTATTGGAGAGTTAGGGAATGCACCTGGCTTAGAGAACTTCTCTCATCCTGGATTTAATCCCGAAATATATCCTTTATTGATTCGTAGACTTAGAGGTAGGAGGGAAAGAGATGGTTTACCTAGTTCTGCTGATCCATTAGTAGATTTATTAGAGGCAATTGAGTCCTCAATTAAGAAAATACCGCCTGGTTCAGGTAAAACTCATCTTCTTTCTGGTTGGTTAGCCCAACCTCTCGAAAAATGGCCGGAAATAACTCCTAGAGTAGCTTTTAGTGGTGACCCGATTATTGGTGAGAGGTTACTATCTAGGAAAACTGGCTATCATGATAATATCGTTTCAATAAATTTATAATGATTTTTTAGGCATATTTTCATTTTCTTCTAAACGATGAGTTATTGAATAGGTACAGGCTAGAATCATCTGCCCAACTGGCAACACCGAGTTGACAAAACCCCCAGCCGGAGGTATAGGATGAAACTCGGTACCACAGATATGGGTCTCCGTCTGTCGAAGACCAGAGTGACTTATTGTGAATAATTGAAGAGATTATTCCTTTCAGGATGACCTCTGGCGCAATACAGACGGTATGGATTGTGTTAAGGTCCCCTGTTGACCGAAAGGGATGATTCTAGGGACTACCCCACAATCCAACATACGTCCTGGGGTGGGGTCAGGAGTCAGAGCACGAAAGTGCAGTGACAGGCTCCGTTACACCCCGGGGCACACTTTACTTCCGCAGTTCTCAAGTCACATGTGTATAGTTGGAAGACTGATGGTGAGCCTTGGCCTCGTGGGAGGGACGTTCGAATTCTTTCATTTAGGTCATCAAAAATTGATTCAAACAGCACTTTCTCATTGTGAAAATATAGAAATTTGGGTAATTTCTGATGAAATTGCCAACAATAAAGATATTAGAATTTCATCTTGGCAAGAAAGATGTGATTATATTCAATCAAAGTTATCACTAGATGAAAATTCAAGAGTATCTTTTCATAAGTTGATTGATGAATATGGTATAGCAATTTATCATAATACTGCATCTACTATTTTTTGCACTACTGAAACAAAATCTAACTGTATATTGATTAATGAAATACGTGTTAAAGATGGCTTAACTAAGTTATCAATTATTGAAGTTCCTCATGTGCTCTCTGCAGATGGTAAGATTATTTCTAGTTCACGAATAAGAGATGGGGGGATTGATGCTAATGGTGATTCTTGGTTCGATAAAGAATTTTTAGAATCAGATATTTCGCTTACCAAAGAAGTCGAATCCGCATTAAAAGATCCATTTGGCTGTTTATTTAAAGGTCCTGAATCTGATCATTCAATAGCTATTAAAGCCGCATTAGATTCTCTTGAAAGTAATTATTCACCCATAATTGGTGTAGGTGATGTAACTGTGAAATCATTACAAGATATAGGACAGATTCCTTCTATCGGATTAATTGATGAAAAAACAAAGCGTGTGTTATGGGAGAAATTTAGAGATATCGATCAATCGTTATATGATCACGTCATTGAGAGTAATAATCCCCCTGGTATGTTGACTAGATCTCTATTTGAATCCTGTCAGATAGCTATTACAAACTGGACTAATAAAAATGAAACAACTCTTATTATTGTAGATGGTGAAGAAGACTTAGCACCCTTACTCTTACATATTCTTGCACCGATAAAATCAGTTATATTGTATGGCCAACCAAATCATGGCGTTGTTCTGAGGATTACAGGTATAGATTCGAAATCTCGATGTAAGAGATTATTATCTATGTTCAAGAAAAACTGAAATCTTATTTTTCTGTTTTCGAATTCAGACTTAATGCAAATCCAAATGCTACCATTGAAATCATGACAGCATATACTCCAGGATCTACCCATGTATTATTTTGTACACTCCAAATGATATAGAATAATATTCCTATTACTACAAGCCAACTTGAAATCATATCTATTGCTCTTTCGCCTTGGTGTAGATTTTTAGTGAAATTATTTTTTGGTAATCCAGTGATAAAAGCCATTGCTCCTTCGGAATCTGAACTTGCTTTCTTCATCCCATAATCGCCTCCTGCAATAAGTAATACCCCAAATAATGTGAATAATATATCATCTAAAGCAAATTCAATTCCTTCGTGCAGAACCGAAGCATCTCCATCAATTCCTAAGAAACCAATCCAAGAAACTTTGTATCCTGGTGAATAAGCTCCTTCGACTATGTTAATAATAGATAGTAGTATTACCCAAACTCCTAGCATTAATGCAAATATTGAAATCGTGCTACTAGGTCTATTTAGAGCCTCATTCCAGTCTGTCTGAACCATGTCTATCACAATCGGCGACCTACCCTTTCGGTTTAACGCTTTCATTTATGGAATGAAGTTTAAAGTCGGCCTTGAAGGTTATATTTTCCTTGAGACGCTTCTTCAATTTGTGGTTGATTCATTGCCATTACCTTTATCGAATCGATAGTCTTTGGTATAGCAGAATTTACTTGTTTACTACGTCCACCTCTTCCTTTACTGAAATTTCTTGCCATAATTAATCCAAGGGTATCTAATTCATTTAATAATGTAGAAATTCTTCTAGGAGTCAATGGTTCTATACTTGTCTTCATACATGCTTGAGTATATGTCCTAAATATTTCTCCAGTAGATATATTTCTCATACCATTCTCTTCATTTATTATAATACAAAATAATACTAATTTTTGGTGAAGCGGTAATGTCCTCAATACTGGTGTGACTTGGTCATGTTCTAGTTGAGATTGCGCTAAACGAACATGCTTAGGATCAACTTTAGTTTGAGATCTTTGCTCGGCTTTTTGTACTGAAATTCTTAATAAATCTAGAGCTCTTCTTGCATCTCCATGTTCCTGTGCAGCTAAAGCAGAACAAAGAGGAATTACCCCATTATCTAATGAATTAAGTTTTAATCCAGTACGTGCTCTTTCTTGTAAAATATCTTGTATTTCTTGAGCACCATATGGGTGGAATACTACATCTTCTTGACTTAATCTTGAACTAACTCTTGGGTCAAGTTCCTGTGTGAAATTCAAATCATTACTTATTCCAATTATACAACATCTAGCATTCTTTAATATTGTATTCAGATTTGTTAAACTATAAAGTAAATCTGAACCTGCCTTCGCAACTAAGTTATCGATTTCATCCAATACTAGGATATGTACACCTCCTTTTCTATCCATTCGCTGAATCAGCGTTTCTAATACTCTGTCAGTAGGCCATCCTGTAAATGGAATTAAATCATCTCCACGCTGTTTAAGTTGACTAGCTAAAGTTTGTACAACTCTGTACTTAGTATCTACATTTCTACAATTCACTTCATATGTTTGAACTGGATGACCCATTTGCTTGCCTTTTTCATGTAATTGCCCTAATACAAATCTCGTCACTACTGTTTTACCAGCGCCAGGGACTCCGTATAGCAACATATTTGAAGGGATATGCCCATTTAATGCATCAACTAAATTTCTGACTAAAGCTTCTACTTCTTGTTCTCTATGTGGAAGATTACTTGGTTCAAATGCATGGTCAAATGCTTTTCTTTCGGTGAATAGCGAATCCTGTCCGAGAATTTTCTCGAAAATATTTCCATCCATTTTTTATCACCATTGCCTTATATAATCCTCGATGTACTATTTGCACACACTGTAGTGGTACTAGAACAACGGGGATTCTTCACGAAACGCTTAGAGGTAATAAGTGATTCCAAACTAAGGTGAGGTGAAGGCTAGATTTTAATCCCTATTTGAGTATAATATCAAACTGTATCAATTGTTATTTTTCACTAATAAATATTCATTCAGTCCCCTCTTTTAGAGTTTACTAATAATTATTTTTTCTTCGTAATTAATGACTTATATTATCCTCCACTCCATCAGAGGATTAACTAGATAAAAATCTATTTAAAAAATCATATAATTATTTTTTTTATTACGTTTTTATTTATCCAAAGTAGTTATTTTATTTACAGGTATATAATAGAAGTTATTTTTAATTATTATTTTTTAACAATTTTATTTGCCCCATATCATCAACGAATATAGCATCTCCATCTTCTAATTGGTGAATACTTTCAGGTAAATCTGGTATCGGAAATCCTTCTGAATTATTTTTAGAACTTGCATAGTTATGCGTGACTAAAATTAATTTGTCCGGAAATCTCTTAGAGAAATTTCTTACATCATTAGGGGTATGATGATATGGGAAGTTTCCAATATCTGGCATTCCCATTTCTAGAATTATAGCATCAGCATTTTTTGCTCTTTTCTCAATCTCATCACAAGGTCCTGAATCTCCACAATGTAACAGTACAAATCCACTCTTATGTGTCAATTCATATCCGTGTGGATCGGTTTCAGGAGTATGACAAACAGGGAATCTTTCAAATTTCCAGTCAGTTCCATCTAATTCTGTCACTTCTTTTTCATTCCAATTAGCCATTAGGTCGTAATCATTTTCCAGACTACCAGGGAATCCTAAATTACATAGGTTAGTTAAGAATTTTTTACCCCCTGGCCTTAGGTATATATTCAAATCTCGTTGACCCATAGTATCGGAAATATATTTCCTTTCAAGTAAAAAGAATGGGAATCCGAATGTATGATCCGCATGCCAATGTGTGAATAAAAGATGACTGATATCTGAGGTATCTATCCCAGATTTTCGAAGTTGTGTTATTAGAGTAGGAGGTGTATCAATCAGTATTTTCCTATCGATAATTGCTAGCGCATGTAGTCTCCCAGAGGGTGTGAAGGCATTGCCAGTACCTAGGAAGTCGATGCGAGTCACGGCTGTCGACTAGATACCTAAGACTTGACTTCATCGCTTCGAAGATGAGTCTTTACTACTCTTCTTTCGCATCTATTCATAAACAGGTTTCAACTCGGACAGTATAATACATTGAGGTTTTGACATGACTGATTGGAGCGCAAAGAACCCGTACACATCTAAATTGACAGAAAACTTCATTCTCAATGGGGAAGGTTCTGGTAAAGAGACTCGGCACATAGTATTCGATTTAGGTGATTCTGGATTAGAATACAAGGCTGGTGATGCACTGGGAGTCATACCAATTTGCCCACCGGAAATAGTTGCTGAACTTCTTTTACTTGGGGGATTTAGTGGAGATGAGGAAGTTGAAACAAATATTGGAATATGTAGCTTAAATGAAGCTTTATCTACAAGGTATGAAGTTCATCGTGTTTCTAAAAAATGGATTGAAAGCCTAGGTTCTAGAGTAGTTAGTGATGATGGGCCTATCGAAATAAGAATAGTTAATCGGGAGAGAGTGTCAACCTCTGATGGTTCAACTATTTTGAGTTGGAGAGGTTCAGGAAATGATGATGATTTACCTACTGGTTATTCAGAAATAATCTCCCCTAATGATCCTGAAGAAGAGCTTTGGAATAAATTAACCTCAGATCCAAAATCTATGGAAGATTATATGTGGACAAGAGACTATGTAGATAGTCTTAGAGATTTTAGTAATGTTAGATTTACTCCTCAGGAATTTATAGATGGTATGGACCGATTAAAACCTAGGTTATATTCAATAGCTAGTAGTCCTGTTTTTGAAAAGGGCACAGTACACCTAACTGTTGGTATAGTTCGATATAGTTACCATGACCGTCATAAAGCTGGCCTGACTACAGGTTACCTTTCAGATAGGTGTGTTGTAGAAGAGACCCCAATAGGGGTTTTTATGTCACCTACTAGGTCATTTGTTCTACCTGAAAATGGCGACACAGATTGTATAATGGTAGGTCCCGGTACTGGAATTGCTCCATTTAGAGCATTTCTCCAACAAAGAGATTTGAATGGAGATAAAGGTAGGAATTGGCTATTTTTTGGAGATTGGACCGAGTCTGGAGAATATTATTACAAAGAAGAAATGGACGACTGGAAGAATCGTGGTATCCTTAACAAACATGATCTTGCTTGGTCTAGAGATGGTTCTGAGAAAGTCTATGTTCAACATTTGATGAGAAAAAATGGTTCAGAAATTTGGGATTGGATTAATGGTGGTGGATATTTTTATGTTTGTGGTGATAAATCACGCATGGCTAAAGATGTTCATCAAACATTAATTGATATTTGTTCAGAGCACGGTGGGATGGCGCCAGAGGATGCTAAATCTTTTGTTGAAGATAGAATGATGAAACAAGAGAAGCGTTACTTACGAGATGTCTATTGATTGTGATATCTAGCATTATTTTTCCGATGCAATCATAGTGTACCTTTCGTTGCCAATGAATGATGTTTCGAAGAGTGCTCATTGCGAATCGTGGAGAAATCGCTCTCCGAATTCTTCGTTCACTTCATTCCTTAGGTATAGAAGCAGTGATGATATATGGTCGCGAAGATAGAATATCTACCCCTGTACGTCTTGCAGATGAATCCGTATATATCCCTAGAGATGATCCTTTAGCCTCTTACTTAGATATTGAGGCAATTGTTGCAGCAGCGAAAGAAGTAGGGGCGGACGCAGTACATCCTGGGTATGGTTTTCTTGCAGAAAATCCTACATTTGCTAGGAGATTAGAGGAGGAAGGCATTACTTTCATCGGCCCCAGTCCCGAAGTTCTTCAATTATTAGGGGATAAAATAACTGCTAGAGAGACTATGTTGAATGCTGGACTTCCAATTGCTCGAGGCTCTCCTGGCCCCATCTCAAATTCCGAGGAAGCGTCTTTAATTGCAGAAGAAATTGGGTTTCCTGTAATTATTAAGGCAGCAGCAGGAGGTGGAGGGATAGGTATGCAAGTTGTAGACTCTTCCGATGAATTTGAATCTGCAATGAAACTTTGTCAAGGGCGTGCACTCTCTGCTTTCGGTGACGATAGAGTATTTTTAGAGAAATATATTGAAGGTGCTCAACATATTGAGTTCCAAGTTTTAGGGGATGGTAAAGATGCAATTCATTTTGGTGAGAGATTTTGCTCAATCCAAAGAAGGCATCAGAAAATCTTGGAAGAAGGTCCTTGGTTAGATGAAGATATTAGAGAAGAAATTGGCATTAAGGTAGTGGAGGGTGCAAAGGCAGTTGGCTACTGCGGTCTGGCCACATTTGAATTCCTTAGGGATTCTAATGGTGAGTTCTATTTCCTAGAAGTTAATCCCAGAGTCCAGGTTGAACATACTGTAACTGAAATGATTACTGGAACTGATTTAGTTTCTATGGGTATAAGAGTTGCATCTGGTGAAAAAATAATGCTTAAACAAGAAGATGTAAATATTAATGGACATGCGATTCAAGTGCGAATAAATGCTGAAAACCCAGTGACTTTAGCTCCCTCTCCAGGGAAGTTATGGGATTGTCATTGGCCTGGTGGGCCTGGTGTAAGAATTGATACTCATGCTTACACTGGTTATGATATGCCAGCTTCGTTCGACAGTTTATTGGCAAAATTAATCGTATGGGCTCCGTCTAGGGAAGAATCTATAGCAAAATTAAAGGCTGCTTTATCAGAAATAAAATTATCAGGTGTTGATACTCTGATACCATTACATCAAGCAATTTTATCAGAGAATGATTTCCGTAAAAGAAATATTACTATACATTATCTCGAAGACCATAAGAACTTGTTATGAGGAGGCTATATTTTTGGAAATATTAATTGTAGGGAGTATTGGATATGATGATATTTCAACTCCTGAAGCCGAAGGTTCAGATCTATTAGGGGGTGCAGCAACTTATGCGGGTTTATCAGCATCTTTCCATAAATTCGATGATTCTCTTGAAAGTTCTAAGGTAGGTATTGTAAGCGCTGTAGGGGAAGATTTCTCAACCTCTGATCAATTAAAGTTAGAATCTGCTGGTTTAAATTTAGCAGGTGTAGTTATGAGAAATGGAGATACTTTTCGTTGGTCAGGGAAGTATGAAGGCTCTATGGAAAATGCCTATACTATCTCTACAGATGTCAATGTTCTAGAGGATTTTAATCCAGAAATTCCAGCATCTTGGTGTACTCCAGATGTATTATTTTGTGCTAATACTCATCCTGCAACTCAAGTCTCAGTTTTAGATCAATGTCCAAGTGCAGTGATTACTGCACTTGATTCTTTTATGCTATGGATAAATGAAGAAAAAAAGATTCTCTCCGAGGCTCTTCGTAAAGTCGATATTGCAATTTTAAATGAAGAAGAAGTATGTGCAATTGCTAATGATGAAGTTCTTCCACGTGCTATGAGTTCTCTTCAATCAGGTTCTGCTTTATATGGAGGTGAAGCTGCAGGTCCAGGACCTCGTTGTATTATAGTTAAGCGAGGTAGTAGTGGAGTAATAGGTAAGTTTCCTTTTGGACTAATTGCTTTACCTGCCTATCCAATAAGTAATATTGTGGATCCTACAGGATGTGGGGATTCTTTTGCAGGAGCATTTTTAGCTAATATCTCTGGTAGACCCGGTGCATTAAATGATATTGAAGTTATTCGTAATGCTTTAGTTCATGCTACAGTAACAGCATCCTTTACAATCGGAGGTTTAGGTTGTTCAAGTCTTTCTAAAATTCAACGTGGTTCATATCATGCTAGAGTGGATAGATATAGAAGAATTGTAGGTTTGTAACTATTCTAACTTTCTAATGCCCTTTAGATGTCCTGAATCATCTTTATTTGATGTTCTACGCATTTGGTTAAATCTGAGTAAAGGCCCATCATTAACTAATATTGTTGGACTATGTTCTTCTTCTCTTGCTACTCTATCTACTACTCTATGTAATACGTCTACTCCAGATGAGGTTTCAGGAATATTTGTGTTTCTAATTCTATTTGAGACATCTGCCTGATGTTCTTGGTCACTTCTTATTCTCAGACGTTGTTTCGTTTGGAATTGAGAGTATCCATTTACATCCAAACCATCGGGGTCTCCATATTCTTCAGCATAGTTCATATTTTCTCTAGGGTAAGTTCTAGATCTAGGAAGTAAAATCCTCTCTATGAATCCGAATTTCCTCTGTCTTATTGGTTGGTTTCTTAGCACTAAACGACCGTCACTTAGTGAGTTAGAAAGTTTAGATAGACCAGGATATTCTCCTAAATCTGTAGGTGCTGGTAATGCGGCTCGAATTTTTTCTTTCCTCTGTAAAGATTGTTGAGCCCTCGCTCTTTTTACTAGTCCTGGCTTGCATTCAATTCTTACTGCTTCATCCGTAGGTGCTGGTAATGTTAGATTATTTTGATAATTATCATTCATAGGGCTGCGTTTTAATCCATTAGCTACTTTAATCATTTCTGCACTGGATATCTGCCTATTTGGAATTTCAGGTTCTGAATTATATTCCCCAAATATTGAACCTATTGGATTTGTTTGATTATTGTTTTGCTCAATATATTGTTCGGGAGCGGAGTGCGTTTGTTGTGATGGAGGTGGTGAATAATTAATGGGTTCTTTTGATGAAGAGGCCGCAGGTTCAAAGTCAAACATTCCTCCAGAACCAAATCCAAACATATTCGTATCCATAATTTCAATTGGCTCTTCCTGATCTAAACCTACATGATCATTAGGAGGTTTTTCATTATACCATTCAGGTTCATTTCTACCCCACGTTTGTTCATATGCTGAGTTTTTCTCAGATTCGTCATATGGGTTAGAATTAGTAATTTGATAAGAACCAACATTGGTATCTTTTATTTGCTCTGATGGTAGAAATAATTGTCTTTTCATCTCTAATTCGATTTCATTTGCATCTATTAGATTTCTAGAAATTGAAACATCAGAGGTTTGAATTTGATTATTAATATTCAAATCTTCATGACTGATATCAGGTGCCTTAAGTAATCCTCTAGGTTCAGTAGTAATATTTCGTCGTGATTTGAATTCTCGTTCTAAGCATACTTTTGCTTCTTCTACTGATTGTCCATTTTGCACCTTTTCAATCATCATTTGTATTTTTAATAAATTTTCTTGATCATTTATTTTCGATTGAATGAGGTGTTTATCACCTATACTAGTTTCGATAACTAATGCTGGATTTTTGAATATGAAATGTGAAAGTGCTGATCCTGCTCCTATCAAAGATACAACATATCCTAAAGGTGGAATTAGAATTGTGGCGCCAAGATAGCAAGCAGCAGAACCCCATAATACAACGCCTCCTGGGATTTTAGGAGTATCAATACTTCTTGTTCTAGAAATAGATGCTAAATCTAACCTAATTCCTTTTTTCATTTGATTCGATAAGACTAGCTGACGCTGGGTAATTGTTATCGTAAACTTACCTCTAACCCCAACCAAAGACAGATTGCCGAACAGTGCCGACTCTCCCTCTTCCGGTCGGGCATTACGCCCGAACGTGTGCATCCAACCCGTGAGTTACTCGTTGACGATATAATAACTCGGTTTGTTGACCACATAATCAGGCCTCTTCGACGATGTTTTTGACTATGCCGATTTTTCCAAAATTGCCGTTCCTATAATACGCATAGGAGTTGCATCTAACTGGGTAATAATTATTGGAGGACTGTTTGTCAATCTTGTCCAAAGAGGTATCTCCCATTCTACTCCTATTGTAGTATTCTCTTTACTTTTTATTCTTCCAACAATAAATTGCATATCCACCGCAGCATGTATTACATCTCCGACTTCTAAATTACGTTTTTGAAACGGTGCCATTTTGATTTCAAAAGTAGAAGTAGTATTCTTTACTAATGCTTCAGAATCAGAATGAATAATCATACAACCTCTATGCAGAGCTTCTTCCCTTAGATTCCTTATTGCTAAACCAACTCTATCTCCCGATATAGCGATATCAACATCATCATCCATCACTTGTAAACTTCGGACTATTCCATTTTCTCCAACTGGAAGAACTTGTATTGTGTCATGTTTTGATACCGAACCAGATTGGACGTAACCAATTGCTACTAAACCTACACCTTTGACATTGAAATGCTGATCTACAGGGATAATCAGAGAATTATTATTTTCTTTAATCTCTTCCATTAGGGAAAATAATTTTTCACGAATACTATGCTCATCTGGAATTTTTTCATATAATTCCCAATCTCTCAATCCCGATTGCTCGATAATCATTTTAACTTGATCTGGATCTACCCAACCTCCAATTTCAGGATTGATAATAATAATCCCCTTTTTTATTTCTGCACAGCCAAAAGCTACACAAATTTCTCCTAATGATGCATCTATTTTTGAAACTTCAATAATTCCAACTTTAGCGACATTCAGAACTGAAAGTAAAGGTCTAATTTTTTCAGGATGTTTTAATGGCCTCAGTAATGATAAAATTTGAGTAACTCCATCCTTTTCTTCTTTGAATACGTATGATTCTATATCTCTTACATCTCCTTTTTTAGCAATACTTCTAGCAAGATTTTCAGAGCCAACAAAGGCAATATTGAGTACAGGCACAAATATCCGACTGGCTATCCCTTGTTGAAAGGAACGGTGAAGGCTACTATGTCCACCCTCAACTCATTGCATCTCTAGCTTTTTGAGCAGATTTCCATAATTCTTTTTCTTCTTCAGTTTCTGGCTCAAACTGAGGTATATTAATTGCTTTCATATCTCTATCAATCGCTACCATGAAAAAGAAGCCAGAACAAATTTCTTCTCCAACCCATTCAGACCTAGATAATCTACATGATATCACATGAATACCTGCTGTTCGCGGGGATGTCCATACTACTTTTGCAGTAGTGCGAATTACATCTCCTTGATATGCAGGCCTTCTAAATTTTAATGCATCTACAGATACTGTTACAAAATTCCTATGAGCGAACTTAGATGCTGCCATACCAGCAGCAGTATCCATTATTGCCATTAATCGACCTCCGAATAATGTGTCTAGGGCATTTGTGTCTCCTGGGAACACCTCATTTAGTTGTATTACAGGTTCTGTAGAGTAGGCCTCATCCATGTCTATCAAAGCCTCTCAAACCCTCATCAAACTTGAAACCATCATATTGTTTTAGTGATATCATCTAGTTTTCGAACCGTTGTATTCAATCCAGAGTACCCTTTCGGAGGGTCATGGATATGCCAGAACTAGTTTGGGAGGAATTCAATTTTGAGGATCCAGATGGTGGTAAAATCATATTTTGGCCACATATACCATGTTTGCGCATGCCATCTAAATTAAGGTCTCATTCTAATTTTGATGGAGTCGCTTTCCTTACAACATCAAATGATTTGAAATCATGGATTGANGAAGCCGAGCAAGAGAAAAATAGTCCCGGNATTCATCGAGATTCAGCTATTGCATCAGGCACTGTACTTGGTCGGCTAATGAGTGATCTCAATGAATTAGAAGTAGATGGACCTGTTATACCAGATCCAGAACAGATACGTTTACTTTTACATGCTCAAAATTCTAGGGGGGGGATGCCAGTTTATGCTATTGAACCCAGTCTTGAAGATGAAGAATGGGTTGATTGGCAGATTAATAGTGCAGACCAACAAGTGACTTATTCGAACTTATTTCTTACTTTGACAACTGGACGACGTTGGAAGAAGATGAGAAAAAACGCGATATCACTCGTCTCCTCTTCTAAAGAGGTTAATGCTGATTTAGGTGCTGCCTCAGCATCTGCATTGACATGGTGGCTAGAGGAGCAGCGCGGCATTTCCGAGGAATTAATGGCTTTGAGAGATGCTAGATTTGCTTCAAGAATAAGAGGTGCATTAAGAGACCTACACAATAGTAGGGTTGATGATAGTAAAGCGCAGGAGACTACTTTGTTGGTCCCTATCCATCAGGCTTGGTTGTCTTCGATTAAGACGGCAATTAGTTCATGTGGAGATATAGAACTAATAACTCCGGAGGAATAAATATGGACGAACAAAAAATAAATTTAGATATTGAAACACAAACTTTTCGTTTCACTCCATCAGATCCTATTAATCATGATGAGGCTGTAACTTTAGCTAAAGGTGTGATATCTGGAGAATATGTAGTGATAATCCATGAAAACCCTCATGCAACACTTGTAATTGAGCCTGAAGGTTCAGTTTTAGTTCATGGGATTTCGAGAAGTGAGGTTGCTAGATTAGCAGTCCAAGAATTATTACTTACCTTGGGAATGTCTGATGAATGGTTGATCCTAGATACTGGTGAAATGATAATCCGATTTTCAATAGGTAGAGCAGTATTGATGGATTTAGCTGCAGATAGATTCTCTGAAATTAATTATGATACACGAATAGGTGCTTTAAGGATAAATGCTGATAGACATAAATGTACTATTTTATTATTCAATAATGGTCATGGGATTATCCTTAAACAAACCTCGAAAAGAATAGCACAGATGGCTATAAGATATTGGTCATCTCAACTAGACGATGAAGGCGCACTGGCGTGAGATTGATGTTTAAGGACGGCCGCTGGGTAGGGCCAATCTTAGACCAACATATGCATCTTGATCGAAATAATCGTTTTCTTGATGCAGTTAATGATTTTGTTATTTCAGGTGGAACTGCTATTAATTTAGTCCACAAACCTAATTTTTCTAATCTTCCAATCTCATTATCAGAATACCGATTGGCATATGAAGACACTCTTGATATGGCTAGAGAAGTAAGGAATAAATTTGGGATATCAGTTTCAGTAATTCTCGGTCCTCATCCTGTGGCTTGGGAAAATCAAATTCATACTCTCGGTTTAGAGAAATCTACCTCATTACATCTCCAAGCTGTCAAACTCGCAATTAAATATATTTCCTCAGGTGATGCAGTTTGTCTAGGGGAGGTAGGTAGACCTCATTATCCGGTAGATGAAAATATTTGGAATTCGTCTAATAAATTATTACTCGAAATTATGAAACTTGCAAGTCAAGCGCAAATAAGTATACAGTTACATGTTGAAGATAATGGTGAAAAAACATATTCAGAGTTGGCTAAACTTTGTGATGAAGCAAATTTGCCTAGATATCTTGCAATTAGGCATTATGCTCCTGCTGATATCAGTGAAGAGTTTACTCATGGATTAACTGCAACAGTAAGTGTTGGGAAAGGTAGTATCTCAAAGATTGTTGAAAGCATTGGTAAATGTAATTCTTTTTGGGGTATGGAAACCGATTTTCTAGATGATCCAAATAGGCCCGGAGCAGTACTTGGGCCAAAGACAATACCAAAAAGAACGCATCAATTATCTAAAGAATTAATTCATAATGGATATACTGAAAAGGAAGTTTCTGAAATACTAACAAATATTAATTTCAATTGGCCCAAAAAAATCTATTCTTGACTAGGGAATTTTAGTTTTGGAGTAAATGTCATTACTCCTCCCGATAAAAACATCAAAACACAGAGAGTGAAAAAATAAAAATCGCCAAATGGTAATGGTGAACCGCTTAATTCCTCAAATCCCCACCTTAACAATGGTCCATTTATCGGTAAGAAGAAAATCATAATGATAATACCTAACCTCTGACGTACGAGCATAATCTCTCGGATAAGCTCCTAACATTTGAACAGATGTAACCGAATTAGTTTAGAAAGGTCCTATGCTCGGACGAGCATCGCGCCTGTAGTGAAGGGGTTATCACCTGAGGTTTCCAACCTCATGTCCCGGGTTCAAATCCCGGCGGGCGCACCATAATAATCAGTAACTTTGTTACTGTCATATTGAAACACCTTTCCCCCTGCGTTAAACTATGTCTGACAAGCAGGGTTCCGTTTCATCTGGTCAAATTGGAATAAGTAAAGATCAATCTGATTTATCAGATGAGAAGCAAATTATTGGGCGTAAGATTTGGAGAGTTGTCCCTTATATCAAGAGATATTGGAAGAGAGCATTGAGTGGGATATTAACCAATGCTATCGCTAGAGCATTTGACTTGATTCCATTCATTGCTATAGGAATGGCTGCTGATTATTATAGAGATGGAACATTTACCGATGCAACTATTGAAAGATTTGTCACATCTGATATTCTCCCTTCCTTAGGTCCGATGAACTCTATTGAGTTTGGTTTTGGATTTTTAATTTTATTATGTTTCACTTGTCTTGCAGTATTTCAAGGGTTCAGTAACCAGTTATGGCAATCAACTGCTTATATGGCCCAGCATGATATTCGGATGGATGCTACTGATTCATTAATGGCTATGGAAGCATCATATTTCGAAACTAGACAAACTGGTAACTTGATGTCTGTATTATCTGCCGATGTTGCTCAGTTAGAGGATATAATCTCCGACGCAAGTACTAGTATGATTCGTTTAGTTATGACTTTTGCAACTGCATTCGGAATAATGGTCTGGATGTCACCTACTCTTGCTCTAGTTTTATTTGCCCCTTTAACTCTAATTGTTCCAATGGTAATATGGTTTTCTACTAGGGTTCAGCGCAAATATCGAAGGACCAGGGAAAGTACCGGTGGGATTGTTGCAATATTAGAGAATGTATTATCAGGTATTACTGTGGTACAAGCTTACAATGCTACCGCATTTGAAAGTTCTAGAATTGGTCGACAGAGTGGTGATTACCGTGATCAATCCATTGAGGCAGCATTTGTGCGAAATCGATTCATTCCGGGGATCTATATGGTTGCAGGATTATCTTTCGGGCTGTTAGTTTCAGCAGGTGGTTGGGTTATGGCTTCAGGTGAAATTACTGTTGGTCAGTTTGTAACATTTCTTCTAATCTCAACTAGAATGACAATGCCTATGTTTATTTTAGGGATGCTTCTTAATCAATTACAAAAAGGTGAGGCATCTTCAAAAAGAGTCTTCGCTATAATCGATTTAGAACCTTCAATTTATGATAAAGAAGGAGCAATCGAACTTGATGGGCCAATAACATCACTCTCTTTTGATGATGTTTCATTTTCTTATCCGACATCTGAAGGTAATGTTCTGAATGGTATTTCTTTCGATGTATCGTCCGGTAATTTTCTTGGAGTTATGGGGCATACTGGCGCTGGCAAAAGTACTATACTAAAATTAGTTGAACGGTTTTATGAACCACAGAATGGTAAGATTCTAATTAATGGAATTGATATTAATGAATATTCAATCAAATCTATCCGGAATAGGGTTGGTTTTGTATCTCAAGAACCATTCTTATTCTTTGGCACATTACGTGAAAATATTGCTTATGCTCGCGATGCTACAGATGAAGATATTAAGATTGCTTTAGAAACTGCAGGTGCATGGGAATTCACATCTAAACTTCCTGAAGGAATTGATACTATGGTTGGTGATCGGGGAGTTATGCTTTCAGGTGGTCAAAGAGCTCGTATTAGTTTAGCACGCGCACTCCTCAATAATCCAGATCTTCTTATCTTAGATGAAGCTAGTGCCGCCTTAGATGCTGAGACTGAAAAGAGGATTCAACAATCTCTTTTCGGTAGTTCAAATGATTCTAAAAATAGAATCACCATTGCAGTCGCTCACCGATTAGCAACAATAAGAAATTCTGATGAAATTATTGCTTTAGTTGATGGTGTTATA